>SKEF01000502.1_pt1 | contig 39959 bp, 32 predicted proteins | sample 4826691 | NCBI WGS metagenome assembly SKEF01 (sample SAMN11008816, study PRJNA524170) | human gut metagenome | biome: Human fecal sample; material: Feces; isolation source: fecal sample from pouch patient p23, p27 | host: Homo sapiens | place: Israel: Tel-Aviv | collected 2016-08-24
GGAGGAGCGCGAGGAGGGGAAACGGCCTTCGCAACTCTGAGTGCTTCCCCTCCTCGCAAATTCCCACTGCTTAAAAAGCAACACCAAACGAAAAAACAAAAAATTTCCTACAAAAAATCTCATTTCCCAAAGGAGGCCCCAATAATTTGAATGGATTAGAAAACAAATACATCATAAAAAACAACAAACGCCTCCGCTACGGCTACACTACTGGTTCCTGTGCGGCAGGTGCAGCACGTGGTGCAGTCCGCATGCTGCTTTCCGGTGAATCCTTCTCGGAGGTCACCTTAAACACCCCAAAGGGAATCACTCTTACTCTGGCTCTTCATGACATCACCCGTGGGGAAGATTACGTCTCCTGTGCAGTCCAAAAAGACGCCGGTGACGATCCGGATACCACCAACGGAATTCTGGTCTATGTAAAAGCAGAAAAATTTTTTTCAGGAAATACAGAAAATTCCGGTACACATCCGCAGATTATTCTGGACGGCGGAATCGGTGTAGGCCGAGTTACCAAACCGGGGCTTTCCCAGAAGGTGGGAGAGGCTGCCATCAATCCGGTGCCCAAAGCCATGATTTTAAGAGAAGCCGAAGAGGCAGCCCAGGAATATAATTATGAAGGTGGACTGAAACTTACGGTATCTGTGCCGGAAGGAGAGGAGATTGCAAAAAAAACTTTCAATCCCCGGCTTGGTATCTTAGGTGGAATTTCCATTCTGGGAACCAGCGGAATTGTGGAACCCATGAGTGAAAAAGCACTGATTGAAAGCATCCACGTGGAAATGAAACAGCATTTCTGCCAGGGAGAGAACTACATACTGGTGACACCCGGAAATTATGGTGCAGATTATCTGCGGGAACATATGACCATTCCTTTTGAAAATAATATCAAATGCAGCAATTATGTAGGGGAAACCATTGATATGGCCATTGATATGGGAGTAAAAGGGATTCTTTTTGTGGCCCATATTGGAAAATTCGTGAAAGTTGCCGCAGGGATTATGAATACCCATTCCCACTGTGCAGACGGAAGAATGGAAGTTCTCTGTGCCGCAGCCATCCGTGCAGGAGGCACTCTGGAATGTGCCAAAGAAATTCTGGAAGCTGGAACTACAGATGAAGCGCTGGCGGTTCTTGAACGATATGGAATTCTGAAAGAAACCATGGCCATTGTAATGGAGAAAATCCAGTTTTATCTGGACCACCGTTCCTATGAACAGATTGTACTGGGCGCTGTGGTGTTTTCCAATGTATATGGACTGCTGGGACAGACACGGGATGCGGAAAAACTCATTACAGAAATAAAGAAACAATCCGAAAAATTATAAAAATTTTATTACAAAATAACAGGAACAGAAAAAAATCATTCTGTTAATAAATAGATTACAGGAGGAAAGAAAAATGGCAGGTAAATTATACGGTGTAGGTGTAGGACCAGGAGATCCCGAACTTCTTACCTTAAAAGCACTTCGACTTGTAAAAGAGGCAGAAGTAATTGCACTTCCAGGAGAGATTCCGGAAGATACGGTAGCATTTAAAATTGTAGAGGGTGCTTATCCGGAACTTGGAAAAAAAGGACTCCTTGCAGTTCCTTTTCCAATGTCAAAAGATCCAGAAGTCCTGAAAAGTTATCACGATGCAGGTGCCGAGAAAGTAAAAGCTGTCCTGGATCAGGGGAAAGATGTGGTATTTCTGACACTTGGAGATCCAACCGTTTATTCCACCTATCTCTATGTACATCACAGGCTTGTAGCGCAGGGGTATGACACAGAAATTGTCTGTGGAATCACATCCTTCTGTGCGGTTTCTGCACGTCTGAATACCGGACTTGTGGAAAAAGCAGAGCCTCTCCATGTAATTCCGGCTTCCTATCAGATTGAGGATGCACTGAAACTTCCGGGAACCAAGGTTCTTATGAAAGCCGGAAAGAAAATGAGAAATGTAAAAGAGCAGCTTCTCGCTCAGGGTGCGGAAGCCATGATGATTGAAAACTGCGGAATGCCGGATGAAAAAATCTACAGAAGTGTGGAAGAGATTCCGGAGGATGCGGGATATTATTCTCTGATTATCATTAAAGAAAATAAAGAAAGGACACAGGAATAGTTATGGTACATTTCGTAGGAGCAGGTCCGGGAGCGTCGGATCTTATCACAGTAAGAGGAAAACAGTATCTGGAGGAAGCAGATGTAATTATCTATGCAGGTTCTCTTGTAAATCCGCAGCTTCTGGAGTATTCCAAAGATGTCTGCACCATTCATAACAGTGCAAAGATGACTCTTGAGGAAGTGATTTCCGTTATGGAAAGAGCAGAAGCAGAAGGAAAAATGACCGTTCGTCTGCATACCGGTGACCCGTGTATTTACGGTGCAATCCGTGAGCAGATGGATATTCTGGATGAAAAGGGGATTCCTTATGATTCCTGTCCAGGTGTCAGTGCATTCTGCGGAGCAGCGTCAGCACTGAATCTGGAATATACTCTTCCGGATATTTCTCAGAGTGTAATTATTACCAGAATGGAAGGAAGAACACCGGTTCCGACAAAAGAAAGTATTCAGTCTTTTGCCGCACATAACGCAACAATGGTAATTTTCCTCAGTACAGGTATGCTGGAAGAACTGAGCCGCAGACTGGTAGAGGGCGGTTACCGGGAAGATACACCGGCAGCTATTGTTTATAAGGCAACCTGGCCGGATGAAAAGAAATTTATCTGTACAGTGGGAACTCTTGCACAGACAGCAAAGGAGAACAATATCACAAAGACAGCTCTGATGCTGGTGGGAGATGCAGTAAATGCGGCACATTATGACCGCTCCAAGCTTTATGATCCCGGATTTACAACAGAGTTCCGTGAGGCTACGAAATAGAACATGAATATTTCCGTTATTTGCTTCAGTATGACAGGACTGGAGACAGGGGAAAAACTTCAAAGGGCACTGGAAAAAGAAGGAGATCAGGTTACGCTGGCAAAAAAGAGCCGTTATCTTCCGGATTCGATTTCTGTATCTGTCTCAAAATGGGCAGAGGAGCAGTTTCAGTCCGGAAAAGACGGAGTGATTTTTGTAGGTGCCTGTGGAATTGCGGTTCGAAGCATTGCACCCTATATTGCAGGAAAAAAAACAGATCCTGCTGTGCTGGTAGTGGATGAATGTGGAAAATTCGTGATTTCACTTCTTTCCGGTCATTTGGGCGGAGCAAATGAACTGGCCATCCGATGTGCGAAGGATCTCCAGGCAGTACCTGTGGTAACTACAGCGACAGATCTTCACAGCCGTTTTGCGGTAGATGTTTTTGCAAAAAAAAACGGGTGTGCGATTTTTCATATGAAGGCTGCGAAAGAAGCGTCAGCAGCACTGCTTGCAGGAGAGACGGTTGGGTTTTACAGTGAGTTTCCATGGGAAGGCGAATTGCCGGAGGGACTGATGCTTTGCGGAAAAGACGGAAGCCCCTTAAATAAGAAAGAGGATCAGACAGCTTCAGAAACAGGCAAAGTGCCGGAAACCGGTATTGCGGTGACGTTTCATAAAAGCTGTCTGCCATTTAAAAATACCGTTCACGTAGTACCACCTGACGTAGTTCTGGGAATGGGATGCAGAAAGGGTAAAGATGCTGCAACAATCCAGGCAGCGGCGGAGAAATGTCTGGAAGAAGCAGATCTGTATAAAGAAGCACTGCAGGCGGTCACAAGTATTGATCTGAAAAAAGAGGAGCAAGGTTTACTGTCTTTGGCAGAAACCTGGAACCTTCCATTTCGGACTTTTACCGAAGAAGAGCTGAGAGCAGTAAAAGGAGATTTTACTCCATCAAAATTTGTCAAAAAAATAACAGGTGTAGACAATGTCTGTGAAAGAAGCGCGGTTCTGGGTTGCGGACAGGGTACCCTGATCAGAAAAAAAACAGGCCGGGACGGTGTAACCACCGCCCTTGCAGCCGGAAATCGGAGGATACGTTTTGAGTAAAATTTATGTTGTTGGAATTGGCCCGGGAGCATACGACCAGATGACTGGGAGAGCGATCCGTGCATTAAATGAAAGCGATGTGATTATTGGCTATACTGTATATGTGGATCTTGTAAAAGAATATTTTGCAGGAAAAGAATTTATAACCACCCCGATGAAGAAAGAGGTGGATCGCTGTGTACTTGCCTTTGAGGAAGCAAAAAAAGGAAAAACTGTTTCCATGATCTGCAGTGGAGATGCCGGTGTCTATGGCATGGCAGGTCTGATGTATGAAGTGGGAGAAAATTATCCGGATGTGGAGCTTAACATTATTCCAGGTGTAACAGCTGCAACCGGTGGGGCTGCAGTCCTGGGAGCACCGCTGATTCATGATTTCTGTCTGATCAGCTTAAGTGATCTTCTCACTCCATGGGAAAAAATTGAGGCAAGGCTTCTGGCAGCCGCACAGGCGGATTTTGTAGTATGCCTTTACAATCCATCCAGCAGAAAGCGCAAAGATTATCTTCAGAAAGCCTGTGACCTGATGATGAAATACAAGTCTCCGGATACAGTATGCGGTACAGTTGCTCAGATCGCAAGAGAGGGAGAAACCGCGCAGGTTATGACGTTAAGAGAACTTCGAGACACAGAAGTGGATATGTTTACTACTGTTTTTGTGGGAAATTCCCAGACAAAGAACATAGATGGCAAGATGGTAACGCCAAGAGGATATAAGAATGTATAAAGCCATTGTTTTTGCAGGTACCACAGAAGGTTATGCACTCTGTGAGTTTCTTGCGGAAAATAAAGTTTCGGTGTATGCCTGTGCAGCTACAGAGTACGGTGGCTCTCTTCTTAAAGAAAATGAGTTCCTTCATGTCAGTGCAGGAAGGCTGAAAACAGAAGATATGGAGGAACTTTTCCGAAAGGAAACACCGGAAATTGTTCTGGATGCCACACACCCTTATGCTGCGGAAGTAACAAAAAATATCCGGGCAGCCTGTGAAAATACGGGAGTTCGTTATCAGCGGGTTCTTCGTCCAGAGGGAGAAAAAAGTGAAACGGCAGTTTATGTGGAAAGTACGGAAAAAGCGGCAGAGTTTCTTTGCGGCACAGAAGGAAATATCTTTCTTACTACGGGAAGTAAGGAACTGGCCAAATTCACAGTAATTCCGGATTATAAAGAGAGGCTTTTTGCAAGGGTTCTCTCAATTCCTTCTGTAATCAGTGCCTGCGCGGAACTTGGAGTTGAGGGAAAACATCTCATCGGTATGCAGGGACCGTTTTTGACGGAAATCAATGAAGCAATGCTGCGCCAGTATCAGTGCAGTTATCTGGTGACGAAAGATACCGGGCTGGCGGGAGGATTTCCGGAAAAAATGGAGGCCTGCCGGCGCGCAGGTGTTATTCCGGTGATTATTGGAAGACCACTGAAGGAAGAAGGGCTCTCTCTTTTAGAAGCCAGGGTTTTTCTGGCAAAATTCTTCGGGGTGAGTCTGTCACAGAAGATTTCTCTTGTGGGAATCGGCATGGGGGCAGAAAAAACGCTGACTTTAGAGGGAAAGAAAGCTTTTGAGGAGGCGGAGCTTCTGATCGGAGCCAGACGTATGACGGAAGCCGTGCAGAAACCAGGCCAGGCGGTTCTTCATGAATACCGCAGCGAAAAGATTGCAGAATATATCAAAGCACATCCGGAATACCGGACGGTTGCCATTGCGCTTTCGGGGGATGTGGGATTCTACAGCGGAGCAAAAAAACTTCTGGATCTTCTGGGAGAGGAAGTTCAGGTGATCTGTGGAATTTCTTCTGTGGTATATTTTATGGCAAAAATCGGACTTTCCTGGGATGACGCAAAGATTGTCAGTGCCCACGGAAGAGACTGTAATCTGGTCTCTCTGATCCGGAACAATCGAAAAGTGTTTTCCATTCTTGGAACCGAGGATGGAGTGGCGGCACTTGCATCAAAACTGGTAGATTACAACATGGGGGATGTGACACTTTATGTAGGAGAGAATCTTTCCTATGACCAGGAGAAAATTTTTCACGATAAGGCAGAAAATCTTACGGAATACCATGGAGATGCATTAAGTGTGGTGACAGCGTATAACGAAAATGCCCGGCCTCTGCCGGCAGTTCATGGAATCCGAGATGAAGAATTTCAAAGGGGAAAGGCGCCGATGACAAAGGAAGAGGTACGGACCGTGTCTCTTTCCAAACTTCATCTGTCTGAAGACTCCATCTGTTATGATGTGGGGGCAGGAACAGGGTCTGTATCTGTTGAAATGGCTCTTCGTGCATGGAACGGAAAGGTCTATGCCATTGAGAAAAAAGAAGACGCCCTTGCACTTCTGAAAGAGAATAAACAGAAATTTGCGGTAGATAATCTGGAGATCATATCTGGAATGGCACCGGAGGCTATGATGGAACTGGAGGTTCCGACTCATGCATTTATCGGTGGTTCCTCCGGAAATATGGATGCAATTATAAAACTTCTTCTGGAAAAGAACCCTGAAGTACGGATTGTGATTAACTGCATTACTCTGGAAACGGTCACGGAAGCTATGGAAGCCATCCGTAAATTTGATCTGAAAGATGTGGATATCGTACAGCTTGGAGTTGCAAGATCCAAATCTGTTGGAAGATACCATATGATGATGGGAGAAAACCCGATTTACATTATTTCCTGCAGCGGAAGAGGGGAGGAACCAAAGTGAAAATTCCCAGAGTGCTTCTTGCGGCAGGTGCAAGCGGAAGTGGAAAAACCCTGATTACCTGCGGCCTTCTGCAGGCACTGGTAAACCGGAATTTAAAGACTGCCTCTTTTAAATGTGGACCGGATTATATTGATCCTATGTTCCACAGCCGGGTAATCGGTACGAAATCCAGGAATCTGGATACATTTTTTACAGATGAAAACAGGACCAGATACCTTCTGGCAAAAAATGCCGCAGACTGTGAGATTGCGGTGATGGAAGGTGTCATGGGTTATTATGATGGTGTGGGTGGAACGACATCCAGAGCCAGTGCCTATGATCTTGCAAAAACTACGGATACACCGGTGATTCTGATTGTAAACAGCCGTGGGATGAGTGTATCACTGGCTGCCTATGTGAAGGGATTTCTGGAATATAAGAAAGACAGCCATATCTGTGGAGTGATTTTTAATCAGATGTCTCCGATGTTGTATCCGAGGATGAAACAGCTTCTGGAAGAAGAGCTTTCCGTAAAAGTTCTGGGATATGTACCAAAAGTGGAAGACTGTGTTATTGAAAGCCGTCATCTGGGACTGGTACTTCCGGAAGAAATTCCGGAACTGAAAAACCGTTTACAGAAACTTGCGGAAGTTTTGGAAAAGACACTGGATATTGACGGAATTCTGGAACTTGCCCAAACTGCACCGGAACTTCAGGCACCGGATTTGAAAAAGCTGATTCAGGAAGACGCTGCATTTGCCTATCATACAGAGGAAAAAGTACGGATTGGTGTGGCAGACGATGAAGCTTTCTGCTTTTTTTATGCGGATAATTTAAATCTTCTGGAACAGATGGGGGCAGAATTGGTAACGTTTTCTCCGATCCATGATGAAAAACTTCCGGAAGATCTGGATGGACTTCTTCTTTGCGGCGGATATCCGGAACTGAACGGAGAAGCGCTGGAAAAGAATCAGAAGATGTGTTTGGCGATTCGAAATGCGATGGAACAAGGAATGCCCTGCCTGGCAGAATGTGGCGGATTTATGTATCTTCATCAGGAGATGGAGGACATGGAAGGCCATTTCCGTAAGGTCTGCGGTGTAATCCGGGGAAGATCGTTTCGGACACCCAGACTTAACAGATTTGGTTATATTACTCTTACGGAAAAAGAAAATACCGGACTTGGTGAAATACCTGCCCATGAGTTTCATTATTTTGATTCCACAGATTGTGGTGCCGCGTTCCATGCGTCAAAACCGGCATCCAAAAGAGGCTGGGACTGTATCCACAAAAAGGGCCGTATGATGGCAGGATTTCCGCATCTTTATTATTATGGAAATCCGAAAGTTCCGGTGCGTTTTCTGACAGATGCGTTGGAATACAAGAAAGAACGGAGGATGAAGAAAGATGTTGAAATATAGTCTTCCTGCACTGGTTATGGGATTTGTCCTGGATCTTCTTATCGGAGATCCCAGATGGCTGTATCATCCTATCTGTGTCATCGGAAATCTGATTGCGTTGCTGGAAAAAGGAATTCGCAGAATTTTTCCGAAAAGTCATGGAGGGGAACTTGCCGGCGGTTTTGTGACTGTGGTGCTGATCTGTCTGTTCAGTGGCGGAGTACCATTTCTGGTTCTGCATTATCTCTACCGTTTTTCAACAGTGGCTGGATTTATACTGGAAACTTTCTGGTGTTACCAGCTTCTTGCCACCCGCTCCCTGAAAGATGAAAGCATGAAAGTCTATGACCGTCTGAAAAATGGAACATTGGATGAAGCGCGTTATGCGGTATCCATGATTGTCGGCCGTGATACAAAAGAACTTACGGAGATCGGTGTGACAAAAGCAGCAGTGGAAACCGTGGCAGAAAATGCATCAGACGGCGTAATTGCCCCTATGCTTTATATGGCTGTCGGCGGAGTACCGCTGATGTTTTTGTACAAGGGAATCAACACCATGGATTCCATGCTGGGTTATAAAAATGACAGATATCTGTATTTTGGACGAGTTGCCGCAAAGCTGGATGATGTGGCCAATTATATCCCCGCCAGAATTTCCGGCTGGCTGATGGTAGCGGGAACGGTTTTGATAGGAATGAACACAAAAAATGCAGCCAGGATCTATAAAAGAGACCGGAGAAACCATGCAAGCCCCAACTCCGCACAGACGGAAGCAGCTATGGCAGGTGCTCTGGAAGTACAGCTTGCGGGAAATGCGTATTATTTTGGAAAATTATATGAAAAACCTACGATTGGTGATCCGATCCGCCCGGTGGAGCCGGAGGATATCAAAAGAGCCAACCGTTTGATGTATGCGGCATCTGTGCTGGGAATTCTTATATTTTGTCTGATCAGTGCAGGCATTCGTATGTTGTTTTTCTGACCGGCGCAGAAACGTTCTGACCCGGAAAAGATGCAGATAATACATAACAGACAGGAGAGGAACCAATGACAAAACACGTACATGGAGGAGATGTATACAGACATAAAGACTGCCTTGATTTTTCAGCGAATCTGAATCCTCTGGGAACACCGGAAAGCGTAAAACAGGCGATTATCGGCAGTCTGGATCATATTGCACAGTATCCTCAGGTAGGCTGTGATCTTCTTCGGGAAAAGATTGCAGAATATGAAGGCGTAAAAAAAGAAGAAATTGTCTGTGGAAATGGTGCGGCAGAAGTGATTTTTACCCTCTGCCGTGCGGTAAAACCCAAAAAGGCGCTGCTTCCCGCGCCGACTTTTGCAGAATACGGACAGGCACTGGAGAGCACGGATTGTAAACTGGAATATTATATGCTGACGGAAAATGAAGGTTTTGTGCTGGGGGAGTCTTATCTGGATATTCTTCACAAAGGACTGGATATGGCATTTTTATGCAATCCGAATAATCCCACCGGTATGCTGATTCCTCACAGGCTTCTGAAACGGATTCTGGAAAAGTGCAGAAAACTTGGGATTCTTCTGGTGGTAGACGAATGTTTTTTGGATTTTGTGAAAGAACCGGAGGAATATTCTCTGAAACGGTCACTTTCGGGATTTAACAATCTTTTTATACTGAAAGCATTTACAAAGAGATATGCCATGGCCGGCGTGCGGCTGGGATATGGGCTTTGTTCCAACCGGAAACTGATGGAGAAAATGGAACTTCATGTTCAGCCCTGGAATGTTTCCACCATGGCGCAGGCTGCGGGAATCCAGGCACTGACAGAGACAAAATATGTAGAGGAAGGAAGACAGCTTGTTTTTCGGGAGTCACAATGGCTGAAAAATGAGATGACCCGCATTGGGTATAAAGTATTTCCGTCGGAAGCAAATTATATTTTCTTTAAAGGGCCGGAAGAACTGTATGAGTTCTGTCTTCGGAAACGCATCCTGATCCGGGACTGCAGCAATTATCCGGGGCTCACCAAAGGCTTTTACAGGATTGCGGTAAAGCGCCATGAGGAAAATGTAAAACTGATCCAGGTACTTGAGGGAGGTATATTATGGCAAAAGCAATAATGGTACAGGGAACCATGTCCAATGCCGGAAAAAGTCTGCTGGCAGCAGGGCTTTGCAGAATTTTTAAGCAGGATGGCTATAAAGTGGCTCCTTTTAAATCACAGAATATGGCCCTGAATTCTTTTATTACAGAGGATGGGCTTGAAATGGGACGTGCCCAGGTCATGCAGGCAGAAGCAGCCGGGATCAAGCCATCGGTACTGATGAATCCAATTCTTCTGAAGCCAACCAATGATGTAGGTTCCCAGGTAATTGTTAACGGAGAAGTTCTTGGAACCATGAGTGCCAGAGATTATTTTAAATATAAAAAGACACTGGTTCCGGATGTAATGAAAGCTTACAATGCCCTTGCGGCAGAAAATGATATCATTGTAATCGAAGGTGCGGGAAGTCCGGCAGAGATCAATCTCAAGGATGAGGACATTGTAAACATGGGAATGGCAAAGATGGCCAAGGCGCCGGTTCTTCTTGTAGGTGACATTGACCGTGGTGGCGTTTTCGCACAGCTGATCGGTACGGTGGAACTTCTGGAAGAAGATGAAAAGGCTATGGTGAAAGGCCTGATCATCAACAAATTCCGTGGGGATAAGACCATTCTGGATCCTGGTGTTGCGATGCTGGAAGAGAGAAGCAAAATTCCGGTTGTGGGAGTGGCTCCATATTTGGATATTCAGGTAGAAGATGAGGACAGCCTTACGGAACGCTTTGACAGAAAACAGGAAGCCGGTGTGATTGATATCGCGGTGATTCGAACTCCTAGGATTTCCAATTTCACAGATTTCAATCCTTTCGAAAGCATTCCGGGCGTTTCACTTCGCTATGTGAAACATCCAAGAGATCTCCATTCTCCGGATATGATTATTCTTCCGGGAACCAAGAACACGATGGGCGATCTGATCTGGATGAGGGAAAGCGGAATGGAAGCGGCAGTTCTGAAAGAGGCTTCCAGAGGAAAGCTGATTTTTGGTGTCTGTGGTGGTTATCAGATGCTGGGAGAAACTTTAAGCGATCCTCATGGAGTGGAAAATGGCGGCTCCATGAAGGGAATGGGCCTTCTTCCCATGGATACCATATTTGCGGAAAAGAAAACAAGGACAAGGGTTCACGGACAGTTTGGACAGCTTTCCGGTGTGTTTGCACCTCTTTCCGGAGCAGAAATTGAAGGTTATGAGATCCATATGGGAGAGAGTATTCGAAAGGAAGATGCGGGTACAGCCACAAAAATTACGGACAGTGTCAGTGGTGAGACCAAAGAGGAAGGCGCTTTTTCCGGAAATGTGTGCGGAACCTATATACATGGAGTCTTTGATAAAGAGGCATCTGCAGAGGCGATTATCCGTGTGATCGGTGAGAAAAAGGGCATTGATGTGGAAAATATGACAGGAGTGGATTTTGCCGCATTTAAAGAGCAGCAGTATGATATCCTGGCGGCAGAGCTTAGAAAACATCTGGATATGAAAAAAATCTATGAGATACTGGAAAACGGGATTACGGAGGACGAATAAAAATGAAAGTTGAGCTTGAAAATGTAAAACCCATGGAGATCGAAAAAAGAAGTTTTGAGATCATTACCGAAGAATTGGGAGACACTCCTCTGATTCCGGGAACAGAGCTGATTGTAAAACGCTGTATTCATACAAGTGCGGATTTTGATTATGCAAAAAATCTCTGTTTTTCTGAGGGTGCGGTAGAAAAGGCAATGGAAGCGATCCGAAATGGTGCGTGCATTGTTACAGATACGCAGATGGCAAAAGCAGGCATCAACAAACGTGCTCTTGCGCGTTACGGCGGTGAGGCATATTGTTTCATGTCCGATGAGGATGTGGCAGCTCTGGCAAAGAAAAACGGAACCACAAGAGCTACAGCCAGTATGGATAAAGCTGCCGAGATGGATGAGAAGCTGATTTTTGCTATTGGAAACGCACCAACTGCCCTGGTTCGTCTCTATGAACTGATTGAGGATGGAAAACTTTCTCCGGAACTGATTATTGGCGTACCGGTAGGCTTTGTAAATGTGGTACAGTCAAAGGAACTGATTATGCATGCAGATGTTCCGTATATTGTGGCAAAAGGACGAAAGGGTGGAAGCAATATTGCGGCGTGTATTGTAAATGCACTGCTTTATATGATTGATAACCGAAGAGATTAAGAATGTAAAAACGCCTCCGCAACTGTTAAAAACAGGCAGCGGAGGCGTTTTTTTCCACAACACTTTTCAGAAGCTGACATGCAGGCAGGAAATCTTTTACAGGAATGGAAGAACAGGAAAGAACCAGTGTGATATCTTCCGGGGTTTCCTTCAGAATTTCCAGACGGAGGCCTTTTTCACGTGCTTTTTTTTTCAGTTCGCTGCCTGAAATTGTGCAGGGAATGGTAAGAGCCAGACTGGTTCCGGCAGCCCCTGTTTTGATCTGGCAGTCTGTACCGAAGGTTTCCCGGACAGCAGTGGAGAGGGCTTTCAGTTTCTGTGCATACAGACGGCGGAGTTTTCTTGTCTGGGAAACCAGGTGGCCGTCACGGATAAACTGGCAGAGAGCAATCTGTTCTGCCTTGGAAGCAGTCTGGTTGTAAAAGTCTGCTTTTTTTTGGTACCGTTCCCGGAGGGTGGGCGGAAGTACCATAAAGCTGACACGGATGGATGGAAGAAGAAGTCTGGAAAAAGATCCGATGTATACAACGTTTTCGCCTCCGGAAAGACCGAAAAGAGATGGTGTTGGTTTCTGCAGATAAACGAATTCATTTTCAAAATCATCTTCAATGATCAGGTGGCCGTTGGCCTGTGCATGGTGAATCAGTTCCAGACGGCGTTTTACAGTCATGATTTCACCCCATTTGGTCATATGGGCAGGAGAAACATAGATTACATCACAGTTTTTATCCCTGTAGTGGACATCAAATCCATAATCTTCAAAAATGGTACTTCCCTGAATAAAGGATGGGGTGGGAAAAGAAACGGTTTTTTGTTCCAGAAGCAGAGGGCAGAGAATCTGGAGAAGACTCTGCAGGCCTGCGCCCACAACAATATCATCCGGAGAGCAGATCACATTTCTGCGTTCCCGGATATAATCGGCGAGAACTTCCCGGAAATCTTTTTCCCCCTGGGGTTCACCGTAGGAAAGCATACGGTCACCCTGACGGAGTGCACTTTTGATGTAACGCTGCCAGAGATCGAAGCGGAAACTTTCCCGGTCTACGCCGGAGGAGGCGAAATCATAAAGACAGGGAGGGACGTCTGCCGCATGTTTTTCCGGAGCAGGAGGATGCTGTTTGGTTGCAATATCGGTAACGTAATAACCGCTCTGTGCCCGGGCGATAATATAACCATCTGCCGCAAGCTGAAGATATGCGTTTTCGATGGTGGTACGGCTCAGCTTCAGCTCCTGGGCACATTTACGGAGTGAAGGCATCTTGCTGCCCGGGAGCAGACGGTTTTCCAGAATCAGCTTCCGGTAATAATGATAAACCTCCAGATAGAGGTGTTCTTTTTTGTGTTCTACGGATATATTCAACATAGGTATGGTAATTTCCTTCCAAAAATGATTGCGTAAACCTGACAATTCATTCTATAATAATACAGAAAAAAACACAAGACTGGAGAATTATGATGAAGAAAATAGCCGTGATCAATGATCTTTCCGGACTGGGAAAATGCTCGCTGACAGCAGCCATTCCAGTAATCTCCGTGATGGGAGTGCAGGCATGCCCGTTTCCTACCGCTGTTTTAAGTAATCAGACAGGATATGAAACTTATTTCTGCGAGGATCTTACTCGGCAGATGACGCCATATATGGAACAGTGGAAAAAGCGGGGATTTATCCCGGATGGAATTTATACAGGTTTTCTCTCGGATGAAAAGCAGGCAGATAAGATCCTGAAATTTATGGATCTGTTTGCCGGTGAGGAGACATTGATTCTTACTGATCCGGTAATGGGCGATGACGGGGAAGTCTACCCGATTTATACAGAGGGACTTCGAAGCCGTTTCCGCGAACTGGTCAGCCGTTCCTATGTAATTACCCCAAACCTTACAGAGGCATTGCTGCTCCTTTACGGAAAAGAAGAAATGGAGAAAAAATGGAAAGTTCTGGAAACTATGCCGGAGGCAGAAAGGCTGGAGAAAATCCAGGAGATCGGACAGCGCCTTGTTCTTGAATTTTCTCTTTCCGCAGTGGTGATTACAGGTGTGAGTTACCGAGAAAACAGCCAGACACCGAAAATGGGAAATCTTGTCCTGGAAAAAGAGAAGGTCTCCTGGGTATTTGCCGAAAAATCCGGTGGAAGTTATTCCGGAACCGGAGATCTTTTTGCGTCAGTGCTCAGTGCCGGGCTGGTGAAAGGATATTCTATGGAAACCTGTGCACATATGGCGGTGGAGTTTATTTCCACATCAATCAGAGACGCAGTATCAGAAGGAACAGACCGTAATGACGGGGTATGCTTTGAAGCGCATCTAGGTATGTTACTTTCATAATAAAGAAAAGGGGAAAAATCATGATTTCAGCAGAAGAACAGAAAAAAGTAATTGCTCTTGTAAAACAGACAAAAGAACTGATTTTAAAAGAGATGAATAACGAAGAAGTAATGGTAAAGGGAGCTGCTAACTATGTGACAAATGTGGATCTGGCCGTGCAGAACTTTCTGAAAGAGGAACTTGGAAAAGCATTTCCGGAGATTTCCCTGATCGCGGAAGAAAAAGAAAACCTGGGACTTTCCAGAGAAAAAACTTACTGGATTCTGGATCCTATTGACGGTACTACAAATCTTATTCTGGATTTTCATATGAGCGCAGTTGCATTGGGACTTTATGAAAACGGTGAGATTGTTTTCGGTATTGTATACAATCCGTTTTCCGATGAACTGTTCCACGGAGCCAAGGGAGAGGGCGCTTATCTCAATGGAAAGAGAATCCATGTATCCGATACCGAAGATTTTGGGGATGCGGTAATTTCCTATGGCTCCACTCCTTACACAAAAGAAGAAGCAAAAAATCTTTTTCCGATTTTTTATCACATCTTTATGAAATGTGCGGATTTCCGTCGTACCGGATCTGCAGAACTCGATATGTGTTATGTTGCCTGTGGAAGGGAGCATGGATATATTGAACGTGACCTGAAACCCTGGGATTATTCTGCGGGAACCATTATTCTTCGTGAAGCAGGCGGTATTGTGAAGAACTGGAAAGGCGAGGAACCGTCCTATCTGAAAAATGAGGACATCCTCGCCTGTGCGCCGCAGTTTGCGGAAATTCTTCTAAAAGAATTATAATTTATTTTTTTGTAACCGATTTTTGTGTTCAAAAAGGGAGATCAGCAGCGTGAGCAGGATTCCGGAAACAGAGAGAAGAATTCCGGCGCGGATTCCCGGGCAGATGTAACGAAGCTCGATCTGGTTTTTCCCTTCTGTCAGAGGAATAGAATACATGCAGTCATCCAGAAGGCCGGCAGTAATCTGCTGGCCGTTTCTGTATATTTTCCAGCCTTTGTCGTAAGGGATGGATAGATAAAGCAGGGAGCTGGAATCAGCAGCAGTACAGGAAACGGAAACATGCCCGTTTTCCAGCTGGAACTCTTCCACAGCTCTGCCTGAAATCTCCTTGGAAACAGCGGCAAGGGCATCCAGATCCAGCGCGTAAAACTGTTCGCCCCCATCCCGGATGAAATATCCATTGTCTGAATGGATGGAAACTTTTGCATAAGCGGCTTCGGAAGCTGCTGGAATATAAAAAGCTGAGGGACTGAGCCACCAGGAATAACGGCTGATATAGGAGTCATTTACATTTAAAGAAGCATTTTCCATAGGGGAATCCCAGGGTATGTTTCCATATAGTGCGTAATTTCCCTCTGGAACAGAAAGGGTGTATACCTGGTCAGTGCCGGAATCGGAATCTCCTTTGGAAGAACAGGTATAGGATAACGGCCGATACAGAGAAACCGGATGTCCGCACAGAATGCTGTACAGATAATTCTGGTATACAAACGGGTCATCGGTCTGCGGAGTCTGTATAGATTCCGAATTGTCATGATAGAGAAAAGCCATCGGCAGTGCAGACGGGTTACAGTATACGGACTTTCCGTTTTCCGCCTCTATAGAATCCAGTTTTGTCAGTCCGTTAACGGGATAGGCAGACAAGGTATATTTTACTCCCAGCAGAGCATCTGCAGCAATGACAGGAGAGTTGGTAATGTTCATATTCAGACCGTTTTCACGGTAACCGATACGTTCCAGAAATTCTCTCTGCGTATCGTCCGGGGAGGAAGTATAACCGGAAATGGAACGGTAATTATAAGCCAGAGCTTCGTTATAATTTGCAGTTGCACCGTCAGTGTACTGAATCTTTGTGGAAGTCTGTGAAATCCGGTAAATGGAACTGTCCGATTCCTTGATTTCGCCGATCTGTTTCTGGGAACCCAGAGAATAAGCGGTGTACTGGCTGTTTTCGTCAGCATGGTAATCATTCATCAGAAAGCTGGCGTTAACTGCCAGTTCTGAAAGGATGATTCCTGTACAAAGCAGAGTGATAACTGCTTTTTTCCATGATTTGAAATTCCGGCTGTACATAAAAAGTCTCACAGAAATCAAGGTAACTGCAGCGTAAAAAACGGTCAGATAGATTTTTGATGTATGTTCACCGGGGTGAATATTATCCAGAAAAAACAGAAGAACCGAAAAAATGATCCATCCTCTGGAAAGAAGAACTGCGGTATGGTCATCCAAGTAAATCAGATAAAAACAGGCAGCCAGAAAGATCAGAGCGGCAATTCCCACATAGGAATATCTGCACCAGTAACTTTCCACAGTTTTGAACAATGAAAATACCATATAAAAAGGTTTCCAGTAAAAAATCAGTGCTATGACAGCAAGAAAACAGGCCAGCATACTTTTTTTCTGTGCAGATAACGTAGAAGAAAGAAAAAGGGCAATAACCGCCAGGATTACCAGAGTACCACAGAACAGAGAAGTACTGTTTGGAGTACTGTGCGCGCCCAGGTGGTAACTTTCCAGAATGGTGGGAAGCTGTCCGACGAAAGAAAAATCCTTCAATGCTGCAAGGTCCAGAGAACCACGGTTGGAATTTCCCATGGCAAGTACAGTGGGTAAAAACAGAACCGCGCTGCACATAAGCCCCAGAAACATAGAGAGGCCATAACGGAATATCATGACCAGGGCTTTTCGTGGAATATGGCTGTATTTTCTTGATGATCCCAGAAAATATAAGGCAAGTTCAAAAAGAAACCACAGGGCGGAAAATACACAGTTGATACCACCGCTGTACCAGTTAAAAAGAATCGACAATGCCACCCAGACAGAAAGCTTCCAGATGGATGATCCATGTATGATCTGATAGGTTCCCAGAAGAATCAGCGGAAGAAGATAGACACCGTCAATCCACATGATATTACTGCTCTGGGCAATGGTATACTGGCAAAGACCGTAACAGCAGGATAAAAGGACAACAAAAAAAGTTCTTGCAGATTCCGTGTTTTCTGTCAGATATTTCCGGAAGCGGTTTACAAGAAAAATACTGAAGGTCATGGAAGCCAGAGATAATTTCAGCAGTACCAGGATGTCAAAAAATGAATGGAGATTTTCTTTTGGAAAAAAGACACTCAGAAGCATAAACGGGGAGGAAAGATAATAGCTGAAAACAGCGATATTGGTACCTCCCAGTGTTTTTCCAAATGTATAAAAAATGCTGTTTTTCTGCGCCAGAACATCCTTGAAATAAGCATAAAAATCCAGATACTGAATGCTGGCATCATCCACAGCCAGTGATTTGTTGCCAAAAGGGGCATAGCCACAGGTGATAAATAAAATCAGTAAAACTGCAAAAGTAAGACCAAATGCAGAAAAATAAATGCGCTTCTTTTTCACAGGTTCCTCCTCCGGGATGATTATAACAGAGCTGGCCGTCAGGCCAGCTCTTCCCATTTTTCATAAAGTTCTTCCAGTTCTTCCGAAATGGCAGCTTTTTCACGGCTTAATTTGGTACATTCTGCCACGTTGGTGCAGACATCCGGGAGAACCATGGTATCGTCAATTTCCTTATCTCTTGTTTCCAGTTCCTCAATGCGGGCTTCCACTTTTTTCAGTTCTGCTTCCCGTTTTCGTTTCTTCGCCTGTTCTTCTTTCATCTGCTGCCAGGAAAGTTTGTTTTCGGAAACCGTTTTTTCTTCCTGAGGGGCCTCGGGAGAATCAATTCCCGGAGCATAGGCGCTGGTCAGTTCTTCTTTTTTCTCCAGATAGTAATCATAATCGCCAATGTAATTGACCACAGCCTGATTGGTAAGTTCCATGATCCTGGTTGCGGTCTGATTGATGAAATAACGGTCATGGGAGACATAAAGGACAGTACCGGTGTAACTTACCAGTGCTTCTTCAAGGATTTCCTTGGAAGCGATATCCAGATGGTTGGTAGGCTCATCCAGAATCAGGAAATTGGCTTCGGAGAGCATCAGCTTGGCAAGGGAAACACGGCCTCGTTCTCCACCGGAAAGTGCGGAGATTTCTTTAAATACATCGTCTCCGGTAAAAAGAAATGCTGCAAGCATATTTCGGATTTCGGTCTCTGTAAGAGTCGGATACGTATCGGAAATCTCCTGGAAAATAGTCTTATCCATATGAAGAACATGATGTTCCTGGTCATAATAACCGATCTGCACCTTGGAACCAAGAGAAAATTTTCCGGCATCTGCTTCGAGAAGACCATTGATAATTTTCAGCATGGTAGTTTTGCCGGTTCCGTTGTTTCCGATCAGTGCCACACGTTCGCCACGTTTGATATCAAAAGAAATATCGGAGAACAGAGTCTGTCCCGGAAATGCCTTGGAGAGTTCCTCCACATGCAGGACATCGTTTCCACTTAATACACGGGGTTCCAGGGAAATCCGCATACGATCCTGAATTTCCAGAGGTTTTTCGATACGCTGTACACGATCCAGCATCTTCTCACGGCTTTCGGCACGTTTGATAGATTTTTCTCTGTTAAAGGACTTCAGTTTGGCAATGACTGCTTCCTGATGTTTGATGTCTCTCTGCTGATTTAAGTATGCCTTGTACTGGGCATCGCGTAGCTGGGCTTTTTTAAGAGCATAAGCAGAGTAGTTTCCACTGTAGACACGGGTCTGTCCGGCCTCAATTTCCACTACCTTTGTGACAACTTTATCAAGGAAATAACGGTCATGGGAGACAATAAATACAGCTCCCGGATAATTCAGAAGGTAGGTTTCCAGCCATGAGATACTTTCCATATCCAGGTGGTTGGTAGGCTCATCCAGAAGCAGGATATCCGGTTTGGAGAGAAGCATCTTGCCAAGGGCAACACGGGTTTTCTGCCCTCCGGAAAGCGTCTCGATCTGTTTGTCAAAATCCTCTTCTGTAAAACCAAGACCCTTTAAAACACCGGTCAGTTCACTTTTGTAGGCATAACCGTTTTCCAGTTCAAACTGATGGGTAAGACGGGTGTAAGTCTCCATCAGACGGTTCAGGTCCTCGCCCTGTACATGGTTCATTTCCTGCTCCAGATTACGGATGCGGCGTTCCATATCAATGATGTGCTGCTTGGTAGTAAGAAGTTCTTCATAAATTGTATGGTGCCCGTGAATGTCCTGATACTGGGCCAGATAGCCGATATTTTTGTCACGTGCAAGAACAACATTGCCGGAGTCAGCGGAAATTTCCTGCATGATGATCCGAAGAAGGGTTGTTTTTCCTGCACCATTGCATCCGATAAGGGCCGCTTTTTCCCGGTCTTCAATGTGGAAGGATGCGTCATTTAAAATTACTTTTTCGCCAAAGGCTTTGCATATATTCTGACATGATAAAATCATAAAAACTGTCCTCCTGTATAAAGAATTGTCTCTGTCTGGTCATAAAACAGGGAAAATCCTCCACCTATTATAACGGAAACCGCCAGGATTTCAAAGAAAAAATCATTTTTTTAAAAAAATATGAAGAAATTTGTACAGAACTCACAACTTTAATTGACAGGAAAATGTCAATTCGGTATAATTAACCTAGTGTAAGGTAAGGAGGAGAACTATCGTGGAGACAAAACAAATCTCGAAAGCGGTGATTAAGCGTCTGCCACGCTATTACCGCTACTTAGGAGAGCTGATGGAAGACAATGTGGAGCGTATTTCTTCCAATGAATTAAGTAAGAAGATGCATACCACAGCTTCCCAGATTCGTCAGGATCTCAATAATTTCGGCGGTTTCGGGCAGCAGGGGTATGGCTATAATGTACATTATCTTTATACGGAAATTGGTAAAATTCTCGGATTGGACATCGTTCATCCGATGATCATTTTAGGTGCCGGTAATCTGGGACAGGCACTTGCCAATTATGTGGACTTTGAGAAACGTGGCTTCAAGCTGGTGGGAATTTTTGATGTAAATCCTGTGCTTGAGGGTATTGCAGTCCGCGGACTTGAGATTCAGATGCTCAGTGAACTTCCGTTTTTCCTGAGAGAAAATAATGTAGAGATTGCAATTCTCACTCTTCCGAAGAACAAAGCCAAAGAAATGGCAGATATTCTGGTGGAGAACGGAATCAAAGCAATCTGGAATTTTGCACATCTTGATCTGGAGACACCGGATGATGTAATTGTGGAGAACGTGCATCTTTCCGAAAGTCTTATGACACTGTCTTATAATCTGAGTAAATACAGGCAGGAGCATGTGGAAAAGTAGAAAGTGTTAAGCTGCCGGAAACGGCAGCTTTCTCTATTAAGAGGGGAGGCAGGGCACAGCATGAAAAAAATTGTTACCTGCGAGGAGATGAAGAAGCTGGATGGTGCCACCATTCATCATATCGGAGTGGCATCAGAAGTTCTGATGGAGCGGGCAGCACTGAAAGTAGTAGAAGAAATAGAGAAATATCTCGAAAAAAATGAAAGAATACTGGTTGTATGCGGAAGCGGCAATAACGGAGGCGATGGTATTGCCGTTGCCAGACTGCTTTATCTGAAGGGAATCCGGGCAGAATTCTGCATGGTCGGAAACAAAGACAAAATGACCAGAGAAACGGTGCTTCAGTATAAAATTGCCACAGGATATCAGGTCCCGGAAGTGAATAACCCGGACTGGAGTGAATATACTACTATAGTAGATGCCGTGTTTGGCGTAGGCCTGGTGCGTCCGATCGAGGGACATTATGCGGAAGTTATTCATGAGATGAACAGTGCCCGGGCAAAAAAGATCGCTGTTGACATCCCATCAGGAGTAAACGGAGATACAGGCCTGGAAATGGGAATTGCCTTCAGCGCGGATCTGACTGTTACGTTTGGTTACCGGAAAAGAGGACTTTGCTTTTATCCGGGCAGATTGTATGCAGGAAAGATTGTTACCGCTGATATCGGAATCTATGAGCAGGAAGCTGTAAAGGCATCTGCATGTTGTCTGGAGCAGGAAGACCTGAAACTGTTTCCGGAGCGTGATCCCGGCGGAAATAAGGGAACTTTTGGAAAAATTCTATTTGTTGCCGGAAGCGAGGGAATGTGCGGGGCTGCTTATTTAAGCGCCAGTGCTGCTCTTCATGCCGGGGCGGGAATGGTAAAAATTCAGACAGTAGAAGAAAACAGGATTCCATTGCAGATTCTTCTTCCGGAGGCTATGGTATGCACCCGGTTTGATGAGGAATCCAACGAACAGCTTCTTTCCTGGTGTGATATCCTTGTGATTGGACCGGGACTGGGAACATCGGGGGCCAGCCGTGAGAGAGAACAGTGGTTTCTTACGGCAGCCGCCCGGGAGAAAAAGCCACTGATTCTGGATGCAGACGGACTGAATCTTCTGGCAATGCATCCTCAGTGGAAGGAATTCCTGGGTGAAAATGTTATTCTGACGCCGCATATCGGTGAGATGAGCAGACTTTGTGTAAGAACCATATCGGAAATCCAGGGAACAATTGCACAGACCGCAGTGGACTATGCGAAAGAAACCGGTACCGTATGTGTCCTGAAAGATGCCTGTACAGTAATTACAGATGGGAAAGGCGATCTGTATTTGAACCTTTCCGGTAATTCCGGTATGGCAACTGCCGGAAGCGGAGATGTGCTTTCCGGGCTTCTGGCAGGAGTATTATGTATGTATCTGAAAACGGAGGAACATCCCTCCATGGTTTTAAAGGCCGCGTTAGGTGTTTATCTTCACGGACTTTGCGGCGATCTTGCAGCCGCTGAAAAAGGAAAGCGCAGTATGCTGGCAGGCGATATCATTGAATATCTGCCCCAGGCTTTAGCGATAGGTGAAGAGGAGTCAAAATCATGAAAAAATACGAGAGAGTCAAGGCACTGGTATCTCTGGATGCCATTGCTCATAATTTTGAGGAAATGCACAGAAATGTGAAAGAAGGAACAAAAATCATTGCAGTGATCAAGGCGGATGGCTATGGCCATGGTGCGAGAGCAATTGCACATCTGATTCACGATTATGATTATATCTGGGGTTTTGCCACAGCAACGGCAGAAGAAGCGCTGGAACTGCGTCATGCAGGCGTTACCAAACCAATCCTGATTCTTGGCATTGTATTCGAAGAATATTATGAGGAGCTGGCTGCCAATGACATCCGGATTACCATTTCAGATCTGAATACAGCAGTGGAATATGCGAAGGCAGGAGAGCGTATCGGAAAAAATGTACATATTCATCTGGCATTGGATACAGGAATGACAAGGATCGGATATGCGGATATTCCGGAAAATGCAGTAAAGATTGAAGCGGTTTCCAAAATTCCGAATCTTGTAATTGAAGGAATGTTTACGCATTTTGCCAGAGCAGATGAGTTTGACCGTTCTCCGGCACTTGTACAGCTTGACAGATATCTTCGTTTTGCGGATCTTCTGGAAAAGAGAGGAGTCCATATTCCGGTACGCCACTGTTCCAACAGTGCGGGAATTATCCGTGTGCCGGAGGCAAATCTTAACGTTGTCCGTGCGGGAATTACCATTTACGGTATTTATCCGTCGGAAGAGGTGGAACGGGATGTGATAAAACTGACACCAGCCATGGAACTGAAAAGCCATGTGTCCTATGTGAAAAATGTGGAACGTGGAACTGCGGTAAGTTATGGTGGAACTTTTGTTACAGAACGTTTTACCAGAATGGCAACCATTCCGGTAGGCTATGCGGACGGATATCCCAGACAGCTTTCCAATAAAGGATGGGTTCTGATCCATGGCAAAAAAGCTCCTATTCTTGGACGCGTATGTATGGATCAGTTTATGGTAGATGTTACGGATATTCCTGAGGTAAAAGCCGGAGATGAGGTAACACTGATGGGAAGAGACGGAGAAGAATTTATCAGTGTGGAAACACTGGGAGATCTTTCTGGAAGATTTTCCTACGAGTTTGTCTGTGAGATCAGCAAACGTGTTCCGAGGGTTTATATTAAAGACGGAAAAGAATGCGGAGAAGAAGAGAGCTTTTTTCAGTAAATCAGTAAATTTCGGGTGACAGAAAACCCGGATCAGGCGTAAGACCGATAAAAAAGTACCACTCATGGTATACACAAGGAAATTATGGAAATACTTATCTGTAAAAAGGAATACGGCTTATAAATAAGCCGGACCAGAATCGGAGTGTGAATTGTGTGGTTATAAAAAGAGGGGATATTTTTTATGCGGACTTAAGGCCTGTAGTAGGCAGTGAACAGGGCGGCATCCGGCCGGTGCTGATTATTCAGAACGATGTGGGCAACCGGCACAGCCCTACTGTGATCTGCGCGGCCATTACATCAAAAATGAACAAGGCGAAACTGCCGACACATATTGAAATTGATGCATCTGCCTATGGAATTGAGAAGGATTCCGTAATTCTTCTGGAACAGCTTCGTACCATTGATAAGCGGCGGCTGAAAGATAAGGTGTGTCATCTGGACAGTGTCATGCTTGATAAGGTAAATCATGCACTTGAAATCAGCCTGGAGCTTACATTTTAGGGCAATTTCATGGGATTTTTGACAGGTTTGGATTCTGATTCTTGACGAAATCTTCCATAAGTGCTATATTTAACCGAGTTGCAATTATGTAAAACGGTACCTTTGTAACAGGCAGGGGCACGAAAGAAAATATACGGTAACAAGGAGAGGAAGATAACATGTCAGGACATTCAAAATTTGCCAACATCAAACATAAGAAAGAGAAAAATGATGCCAAGAAGGGTAAGATCTTCACAGTCATCGGCCGTGAGATCGTTATGGCAGTAAAGGCCGGCGGCCCGGATCCTGCAAACAACAGCAAACTTCGTGATGTCATTGCAAAAGCAAAAGCAAACAACATGCCGAACGATACCATCGACCGTGGAATCAAGAAGGCAGCAGGTGCTGACTCCGCAGACAGCTACGAGAAAGCTGTATACGAAGGATATGGCCCGAACGGTGTTGCCATTATCGTAGAGACTCTTACAGATAATAAGAACCGTACTGCAGGTAACGTACGTAACGCTTTTACCAAGGGTAACGGAAGCATCGGAACTCAGGGATGTGTATCCTTTATGTTCGATCAGAAAGGCCAGATCATCATCGACAAGGAAGAGCTTGAGGATGAGTGCGGCGAGATGGATGCGGACGAGCTGATGATGACAGCTCTGGATGCAGGTGCTGAGGACTTCAGCGAGGAAGAGGACAGCTTCGAGATCCTTACAGATCCGGATGATTTCAGCGCTGTACGTGAAGCTCTTGAGAAAGCCGGAATTCCGCTTATGGAAGCACAGATCGCCATGATTCCGCAGACTTACGTAGAACTTACCGACGACCAGGCTATCAAGGATCTCCACAGAACACTGGATCTTCTTGATGAGGATGATGACGTTACAGACGTATGGACAAACTGGGACGAGTGATCTTAGAATAGAAAATAATATTTTGCATATAATACCTCCAGAATTTTAGATTCCGGAGGTATTTTTATGGAAAAAAATAAAGAAGAGGGAAAACAGAAGGAACTGGATCGGGAAGAAAGCCAGGACAAGCAGATCCAGGAAACAGGACAGGTAGTGCTGGATGGAAATTCCCGGAAACATAAGGTGGAACTTCTGACGGTAATCGGGGAGATCGAAGGTCATGAATCGGCCCCGTCACACAGTAAAACCACCAAATATGAACATGTACTGCCAAAACTGGCTCTGATCGAGGATGATGAGGAAATTGAAGGACTTCTGATTCTTTTAAATACAGTTGGTGGCGATGTGGAAGCGGGGTTGGCGATTGCGGAAATGATCGCGTCTTTAAGTATTCCCACGGTTTCCCTTGTGCTGGGCGGCGGACATTCCATAGGCGTTCCCATGGCGGTTTCCGCGGACTATTCTTTTATCGTGCCAAGTGCTACCATGGTCATCCATCCGGTGAGGCAGAACGGGATGTTCATCGGTGTGGCACAGACGTACCGCAATATGGAGAAAATCCAGGACCGTATCACTGCCTTTGTATCGAAGCATTCTGATATAACCAAAGAACGGCTGGAAGAACTGATGCTGGATACTTCCCAACTGGTAAAAGATGTGGGAACCATGCTGGAAGGAGAGCAGGCAGTGAAGGAAGGTGTGATTGATGAAGTCGGCGGGATCCGGGATGCCCTGGACAAACTGTATGCCCTGATTGAAGAGAAAAAATCACAGAAATGATCGCTTTTTTATGTGGCTTTTGGTTATATTGGTTAAACATAACTAACGTGGTTACGCTGTGCTGTGGTAAAGAAAATCGACAGAAATTGTAAATCTCCCCTTGCCATATGCAGATTTTTAGCGTATTATTAATAGAGGTTTATAATTTGCGCGAGGAGGAAGACCATGTATAAGGTTTTAAAAGCTGAAACGTTGGCAGCTAAGATCCATCTTATGGTTGTGCATGCACCACGTGTGGCAAGCCACTGTCTGCCAGGACAATTTATCATTGTGAAACTTGACGAGAAGGGTGAGAGAATTCCTCTTACCATCTGCGATTACGATCGCGAGGCTGGAACAGTTACCATCGTATTCCAGGAGATCGGAGCATCTACAATTAAGATGTCCGCACTGAAAGAAGGAGATTCATTCCGTGACTTCGTAGGACCTCTCGGATGTCCATCTGAGTTCGTACACGAAGATATCGAAGAACTCAAGAAGAAGAAACTGGTATTCGTTGCCGGTGGTGTTGGTACCGCACCTGTTTATCCGCAGGTTAAATGGCTTCATGAGCACGGTATCACAGCAGATGTTATCCTTGGTTCCAAGACAAAGGATATGGTTATTCTTGAGAAAGAGCTCGGCGCTGTTTCCAATCTCTACGTCACAACTGATGATGGTTCTTATGGACGTTCTGGTATGGTAACCAAGACTCTTGAGGATCTTGTAACAAACGAAGGCAAACATTATGATGTCTGTGTAGCAATCGGACCGATGATCATGATGAAATTCGTCTGTCTTCTTACCAAGAAACTTGGTATCCACACAATTGTCAGCATGAACCCGATCATGGTTGACGGAACCGGTATGTGCGGCGCTTGTCGTCTTCAGGTCGGTGATGAGATTAAATTTGCCTGTGTAGACGGACCGGAGTTCGACGGACATCTCGTTGACTTTGATCAGGCTATGAAGAGAAGTCAGATGTATAAGACCCAGGAGGGACGTGCATTACTGAAACTTCAGGAAGGCGATACCCACCACGGTGGATGCGGACAGTGCGGAGGTGACAAGTAATGGCAGATGCAAAAATGTTAAAAAAAGTTCCTGTAAGAGAGCAGGATCCGAAGGTACGTGCGACAAACTTCGAGGAAGTATGTCTTGGATATAATCAGGAAGAGGCAATGGAAGAGGCACAGAGATGTCTCGGATGTAAGAAACCGAAATGTGTAGAGGGATGTCCGGTATCCATCAATATTCCTGGATTTATTGAACATATCAAAGAGGGCAACATGGAAGAAGCTTACAAAGTGATCGGATTATCTTCCGCACTTCCAGCTATCTGTGGCCGTGTCTGCCCACAGGAATCCCAGTGTGAGGGACAGTGTATCCGTGGTAAAAAAGGTGAGGCTGTTTCCATCGGTAAACTGGAGAGATTCGTTGCTGACTATGCTCTGGAGCATGACATCAAACCTGCAGGAGCAGAGGGTAAGAACGGACATAAAGTTGCAGTCATCGGTTCCGGTCCTTCCGGACTTACCTGTGCAGGTGACCTTGCAAAGGCAGGATACGATGTAACTGTATTCGAGGCTCTTCATGAGCTTGGCGGTGTTCTTGTTTATGGTATTCCGGAGTTCCGTCTTCCAAAACAGAAAGTCGTTAAGAAAGAGATCGAGAAAGTTAAAGAGCTTGGTGTTAAATTCGAGACAAACGTTGTCATCGGTAAATCTACAACCATCGACCAGCTGATCGAGGAAGAGGGATTTGAGGCCGTATTCATCGGTTCCGGTGCAGGTCTTCCGATGTTCATGGGTATCCCGGGTGAGAATGCAAGTGGTGTATTCTCCGCAAACGAGTACCTGACAAGAAGTAACCTCATGAAAGCATTCGATGATTCCTACGATACACCGATCGCAGCAGGCAAGAAAGTTGCAGTTGTCGGCGGTGGTAACGTTGCTATGGATGCTGCAAGAACAGCTCTGAGACTTGGCGCTGAGGTACATATCGTATACAGAAGAAGTGAGGCAGAGCTTCCTGCACGAGCAGAGGAAGTTCATCACGCTAAGGAAGAGGGTATCATCTTTGATCTTCTTACCAATCCGAAGGAGATCCTTGTAGATGAGAACGGCCATGTAAATGGTATGAAGGTTGTCAAGATGGAGCTTGGCGAGCCGGATGCTTCCGGAAGAAGACGCCCGGTAGAGATTCCTGGTTCCGAGTATGAGATGGACGTAGATACTGTTATCATGTCCCTTGGTACTTCACCGAACCCGCTGATCTCTTCCACAACAAAAGGCCTTGATATCAACAAGAGAAGATGTATCGTTGCCGAGGAAGAAACCGGTAAGACATCCAAGGACGGCGTATATGCCGGTGGTGATGCCGTTACAGGTGCAGCTACTGTAATCCTTGCTATGGGTGCAGGTAAAGCTGGTGCAAGAGGTATCGACGAATATCTGAAAAACAAATAAAAAGAAGATTCGTTTTTAGATCCAGGCTTCCGGTTGCTGATTCACAGTAACCGGAAGTTTTTTGTATATACAATTATAATTTTAAGAAAAAGAACATTTGTTTGAATGATTGCTTAAGTGTGGATTGTAAGTTTCCGGTAATTATGCTATAATGTGTTGGAAAAATTTTTAGAAAAGGAAATATCATTATGTCAGTGATACATGCGATTATATTGGGAATTCTTCAGGGAATTACAGAATTTTTGCCGGTGAGCAGTTTTGGACACCTTTGTGCAGCCCAGGATCTTCTTAACGGATCAAGAGGTTCCGGGGTGCTTTTTGAAGTAATGCTTCATCTGGGAACCATGGTAGCTCTGATTCTCGTTTTTCTGAAAGATATCAAAAAAATCGGAATCGAACTGATCGGAATGATTTTGGATCTGATCGGAAATGCCAATATTTTTCTTTATAACAGAAGAACCGGTAAAAATTTGACCTATGCAAAAATTGTGCACGGAACTTACCGGAAACTTACTGCTCTGATCCTTGTTTCAACAATTCCTACAGCATTAATTGGATATCAGTGTAAGCGCCTTGTTGTACGCAGTGCGTCTTCACATATGTTTTCGGGAATTGGAATTCTGCTTACAGGAGTAATTCTTCTTGTTGTGGATTACAGCAATATAAACGGGAACAAGGGTACAAGGGAAGTAAATTTCGGAGATGCCATGTGGATGGGAATCTGTCAGGGAATTTCAGTATTTCCCGGACTTTCCAGATTCGGACTTACACTGAGCGTTGGACTTTTCTGCGGACTGAGCCGGAAATTTGCGGTTAAGTATTCTCTTTTAATGAGTATACCGGCTGTGATTGGAGCTTTTTTTGTAGAAATGGGCGAGTTTACAGCGGTAAGTATGACGGTGGGAAAAGGATTTACCTATGTCCTTGGAATGTTGGTGGCCGGAATTACAGGGTATCTGGTAATCCGGTTCATGCTTAAGCTTTCGAATCAGGTCAGACTGCGTTATTTTGCATTTTATTCCTTTGCAGCCGGTATCCTTATTCTGGCAGCAAATTATATTTGATATCAACTGGAGGGAGTCTGACAATGGCAGCTTCAAAAACAACAAAAAAAAGAAAAGGGAAAACTGCGACAAAACAGCAGAGCGCTGGAAACCGATTTCAGACAGAAATACTGATTCTGGTTATGTTTGCAGCCTGCCTGATTCTGATGATCAGTGCGTTTGGCATGGGTGGTATCGTAGGAAATGCCATCAGCAGCATCTGTTTTGGAATCATGGGATTGTGTGCATATCTGTTTCCAGTAGTTTTGTTTGGGGGAGTTACGTTTCTGATTGTCAATAATAAGAACCGTCTTGCTTATAAGAAGATTTTTGCCGGAATTGTGTTTTTTGCCTTTTTATGCGGACTTTTACAGCTTCTTACAGAAGGTTACACACCAAGTACAACTTTTGCGGATTATTATGCACTCAGTTCGGAGTATCATACAGGAGGAGGCGTGATTGGAGGTGCAGTATGTATTTCCACAGCTTCCGCATTTGGTACAGTTGGAGGCGTGGTGATCATTGTACTGGTACTGATGGTTTCCATGATTATTATTACGCAGAGATCTTTTTTCGGGTTTATGAATAAAATTCTGGATCTGTTTGCAGATGCTGCCCGGGAGGGAAGAGAGGCATATCTGGAGGCACAGCCGGACAGAGAAAAGCAAAAAGAACTCCGAAGGAAAATCCGTGCTGAGAGAAGAGCAGAAAAGATCCGTCAGCTGGAAGAGGAATTGGAAGAGGAAGAATTGGCGTTTGCGGAAGAAACCACCAAGAAAACATCCAGAAAACGTAAAGGAAAATCAAAAAAAGAAGAAAATAAAAGACAGGCAGCTGTAAAAGCCAACCGAAAAGGGGAATTTAATCTGCCTTCTTTTCTGGATGAGGAGAAGGCTGCGCTTCCATCGGATACAGATTTGCCAGAAGCAGAGGAAACAGAGGGACAGGAGGAAATCCGGCCGGCTTCCCATGAGAACATGGAATTTCAGATTCACAGATCTCAGCCGCAGACAGTGACTGAAGAAGTGGAAGAACCAGATTTTGAAAAAGATATCCAGGAAGTCTCAGAAGATGAGTATGACGGTTATGAAGATGTTGCGGTTCCGGAAATGTCTCCGGTTCTGGAAACAGAAAAAAAAGCTTCCACAAATAACCCCAAATCTTCACAGAAAGAAATTGAACATGGGATCAAAAATATTCAGCATGAGATCAGTCAGAAGGAAGTTGCAGAGAAAAAACCATATCAGTATCCTCCACTGAAACTTCTGAAGCGAGGTGATGGCAGATCTCAGGGAGATTCTGATGCACACTTAAGAAAAACAGCTCAGAAGCTGCAGGAAACACTGCACAATTTTGGCGTAAATGTAACGATTACCAATGTCAGTTGCGGCCCGACAGTAACCCGTTATGAGCTGCAGCCGGAGATGGGTGTTAAAGTCAGCAAGATTGTAGGTCTTTCGGATGATATTAAACTGAATCTTGCAACACCGGATATTCGTATTGAGGCACCGATTCCCGGAAAAGCTGCTGTGGGAATTGAAGTTCCAAATAAAGAAAACAGTCCGGTTATGCTTCGAGATCTTCTGCAGTCTGAGGAGTTCAAAAATGCCAAGTCAAAGCTTTCTTTTGCGGCAGGTAAAGATATTGCAGGGAAACCGGTTGTGGCAGATATTGCAAAGATGCCGCATCTTCTGATCGCAGGAGCTACCGGTTCCGGTAAATCGGTATGCATCAATACTTTGATTATCAGTATTCTTTATAAGGCAACACCAGATGAAGTTCGTCTGATTATGATTGACCCGAAAGTTGTTGAATTAAGTGTATATAATGGAATTCCACATCTGTTTATTCCGGTAGTTACAGATCCGAAAAAAGCGGCCGGAGCACTGAACTGGGCGGTTTCAGAGATGACAAGCCGTTATAATGCTTTTGCGGAGTATGGTGTACGTAACCTTGGAGAATATAATAAAAAAGTTGCGAATATGCGTGTACCGGAAGGGGAAAAAGCACCCGAAAAGATGCCACAGATCGTAATTATTGTAGACGAGCTTGCGGATCTTATGATGGTAGCGCCGGGCGAAGTGGAAGATGCCATCTGCCGTCTGGCCCAGCTTGCACGTGCAGCCGGCATTCATCTGATTATTGCCACACAGAGACCTTCGGTTAATGTTATTACAGGACTGATTAAGGCAAATATGCCGTCCAGAATTGCATTTTCCGTATCTTCCGGTGTGGATTCCAGAACAATTCTTGACATGAACGGCGCAGAAAAACTTCTCGGAAAAGGTGATATGCTGTTTTATCCACAGGGATATCAGAAACCTGCCAGACTTCAGGGCGCCTTTGTGTCTGACGAGGAAGTCAGCGCTGTTGTGGAATATGTTTCCGACAAAAATCAGGGAGCGGTTTATGATACCGCCATTGAGAAGCAGGTAAATACTGCCACGGTTCCCGGAGGAGCAGGTGGCGGTGACAGAGACGTATATTTTACAGAAGCCGGCAAATTTATTATTGAGAAAGAGAAGGCCTCCATTGGCATGCTTCAGCGTATGTTTAAAATCGGTTTCAACCGTGCGGCCAGAATCATGGATCAGCTCTGCGATGCAGGAGTCGTAGGTCCGGAGGAAGGAACCAAACCAAGGAAAGTTCTGATGTCTGCGGAAGAATTTGAGAATTATCTGGAGGAGAATGGCGGATGAAAATAAGCGTTCTGACAGTAGGAAAAATAAAAGAGAAATATTTACGAGATGCCATTGCAGAGTATTCCAAACGTTTAAGCCGTTATTGCAAACTGGAGATTATAGAAGTATCTGATGAAAAAACACCGGATAATGCCAGCGAAACGGTAGAAGAGGCAATCAGAAATAAAGAGGGTGAGCGCCTTTTGAAATATATCCGGGACGATGCTTTTGTAATTACACTGGAAATTGCAGGAGAACAGCTGACATCTGAGAAATTTGCAGAGAAAATCAATACTCTTGGCATCCGGGGAACCAGCTATATCCAGTTTGTAATTGGAGGTTCCATTGGACTTGGAAAAGAGGTGCTGAAAAGATCCGATTATGGACTTAGCTTTTCAAAAATGACATTTCCTCATCAGCTGATGAGGGTGATTCTGCTGGAACAGATTTACCGGAGTTACCGGATCATAAGTGGAGAACCTTATCATAAATAAAATTAAAAAGGAAGCCTTTCACCATTACTTTTAAGTAACAGTGGAAGGCTTTTTATGTGTGGGAAATTTCGCAATATGGATGAAGAATCTGTACTGCATGAGAAATTTTACCGAATAAGTAAAAATTTGCAAAAAAGATTGACGAGACTAACTCATTATTGTATAACAAAGTTATAGAGATATAACAATTATAGCAGAGGGAGTTATCTGGTATGAAAAACAGAAAACGAAAATCAGCTGCTGCACTGGCGGCAGGGATGTCTGTACTCCTGGGGGCCGGTACAATTGCAGGTGCTACAGAACAGACGGATAATAACAAGATCAGCAGGGAAGAAACGGTATATGTAAATACAGAAGCAGATGGAACTGTAAAAGAAGTTACAGTTTCAGAGTGGCTGAAAAATGTAAAGGCAGCATCTGGCTCCACGCTTGCGGATGTTTCAGAATTAAGTGAAATCAAGAATACAAAAGGGGACGAGGAATTTACTCAGGATGGAAAAAATATTACCTGGGAAACCGATGGCAGGGATATCCATTATGAAGGAAAAACAGATAAGGAGCTTCCTGTAACCGTTACTTTTACCTATGAACTGGACGGTAAAGAAATAAAACCGGAAGATCTTGCAGGAAAAACCGGTCATCTGAAAATTCATGTAACCTATGAAAACCGTGCAGTTACCACAAAAAAAATTAATGGAAAAACAGAAAAATTATATTCTCCTTTTATGATGATTACAGGGATGATTCTGTCTACAGATAATTTTTCCAATGTAACGGTTGATAATGGCAAAGTAGTGGAAGATGATTCCAGAAATATTGTACTTGGAATTGCAATGCCCGGATTAAAGGAAAGCCTGGATCTTACGGAAGATGTGGAAAAGGATCTCAGCATTCCGGAAGATTTTACTGTGGAAGCAGATGTGACAGACTGTGAAATGAGTTCTTCTTTTACAGTGGCAATGACAGATGTGCTGGATGAAGTTGATCTGGATGATCTGGACAGTGTGGATGATCTGCAGGATTCCATAAAGAAGATGACAAAAGCAGCGTCAAAACTGGTAAAAGGAACAAAATCACTTTCAGAAGGTATGAACACCCTTGATGAAAAATATAAAGAATTTGATGAGGGAATTGCCGCATTAAGTACCGGTGTTTCCGCACTGGAATCAGGGGCTGGGAAACTGGATGACGGAGTGGGAACTTTAAGTACCGGTGCTTTTGCTCTCAGCGAAGGCGCGTCGCAGCTGGCACAGGGAATTTCCGCTTATACTGCGGGAACCGGAACTCTTGCGACAGGACTGAAGCAGTACACCGGCGGAGTCGATACTGTCAGCGACAGTATGGATAAAGTTGCAAACGGAGTCAATTCCTATACAGAAGGGGTCGACAGTTATGTTTCCGGTGGAAGCAGTCTGGCAGACGGAACAATGGCATATGTAAACGGTGCTTCCACACTGACCGGTTATATGAAGAAATACATAGAGGGAAGTGATGCACTTACTGGAGGAATGCTTAAATATTTAAACGGTATACAGACACTGCTTTCCGGTATGGGTACCGTAATTCCGCAGACAGATGAGACAGTAAAAAGTGCAAAGACGGCTGTGGAAAAAATGAAAGCAATGGCAGATTCTCTGGACAGTGATACTTTGAACGATTTTTCCGGAAATATGGAAGAATATGCCGGAAAAGTTTCCGCTTATAATGTACAGATGCAGGAATATGTGGCCGGTGTAGAACAGCTTGGAGACAAGATTACAGCACTTCGGGAACAGATCGCAAAGACAACAGATACAGAAAGTACAGAAGAGATAACATCCGACGTTCAGGAAGCGGCAGATACTCTGAAAAATAATGCAGATACCATGAATGCACAGGCGGACATCATAGAAAACTGGGCAGACAATGCCGGAGAAGCAACGACAGATATGACTGCAATTGAAGAAGGCCTTTCCGGTGTGAAAAATAATCTTTCAGCAGCAGAAAACGCACTTTCGGGAATTGATTACAGTACCATGGATGAAGGAACCGCAGCGGCAGTTCAGGAAGCCCTTGGTGCTATCTCGGCAGCCAGAAGCGCGGCCGATGGAATAGATACTTCTTCTGCAAACGGACAGATGGCGGATACTTCAGCGTTGAAAAACGCGGCAGAAGCTTTACGCAGTTCGGCATCAGAAGCCGATGGTGCAAAACAGAAAGCAATGTCCGCAGTAGAAAATCTCACTGCGCTGAATCACACATCTGCTTCTGTGGGAAGTGCATTGTCAGATCTTCAGAAAGCAGTCAGTGAGCTGGAAGAAGATGTGAAGAATTTGACAGAAAAGGATCAGGATCTGAAAAATACAGGAAATACACTTTCTGATACCGGCAGACAATTATCAGACACGGCCCGGAATATGGACGATGCTTTTGGTAGCTTAAGTGAACAGATTCCGGAAATTCAGTCAGAGATCAATAAATTAAAGGATACGGCAGATGCTCTTTCCAGTGCAAATGAAACACTTCAGTCCGGTTATCAGCAGAATCTGACCAATGCAAATGAGCAGTTTCAGAAAAATTCCGAGGATCTGAATGCTATGGGAAGTGCTGTGAATTCCGGAATTACAGACCTTCAGGGAAAAAAGAATGCCAATGCCAGTGCACTGTTAAAAGGTGCCAAATCTCTGAAAAAAGCAGGAAAGACACTGACCGAGGGAAGCAGCCAGATACAGGAGGCAATTACACAGCTTAAAAAAGGCATTCAGACGATTTCCGCAAACAGCAGTGCACTTAACAATGGAGCGGATCAGCTGGTTTCTTCGGGTAGTCAGCTGGAACAGGGGGCAGGACAGCTCTTTGCAGGAAGCAGCACCCTTGCGTCCGGAACGCAGACTTTAAAAAGCGGAACTTCCGCTCTTGCATCTGGCGTAGGAACTCTGCAGAGCGGAGCGGATAAACTGAAAGAGGCCAGCGGACAGGTGCAGGAGGGAATCAGCAAACTTGCAGATGGCGCAAAGACATTAAGTGACGGTCAGAAAAAGTTCTATAAAGAAGGTGTGAAAAAACTGGACGATGCAGTAAACAAAGATCTGAAAAATGTGATAGACCGTTTCCGTGCACTGAAATCGGAGGCGGTTTCTTATGACAGTTTCACACAGCGTGCAGAGGATATGGATGGAAGTGTAAAATTTATTTATGAGACAGAAGCAATCGAAGTCAGCGAGGAAGAATAATGACCAGAATTCTGCCGGATAACAGCAGAGAGAGTCAGGCGGATTCCTGCAAATATCTTGACAATTTCCAGATTTGTAGTATGATAAGAAAAGAGTAGCACTCATAAGAAAAGAGTGCTAATAAATACAGAAAGAAGGAAATAAACATGGCATTAAAACCAGTTGCAGACAGAGTGATCGTGAAATATTTTGAGACAGAGGATAAGACAGCATCCGGTATCGTTCTTCCGGACAGCTCCAAGGAAAAGACACAGCAGGCAGAAGTTATTGCTGTTGGTTCCGGTAAGATTGTAGACGGAAAAGAAGTACCGGTACAGGTAAAACCTGGTGACCGTGTAATCTACGGAAAATACACAGGAACTGAGATCAAATACGAAGGTGAGAAATATCTGGTTATCAATGCGGATGATATTATTGCCATTGTAAAAGACTGATGAAGAATTTTTACCGTAATTTTCTGAAATTATGCTCCATGCTGGTTTTGCAGAATGTAGTAACGTTAAGTGTCAACCTTGCTGACAATATTATGCTTGGCGCATTTAGCGAGACTGCATTATCCGGAGTAACCACTGTAAATCAGGTACAGTTCGTCTTTCAGCAGCTACTTATGGCGCTGGGAGACGGACTTGTCATATTCGGAAGCCAGTACTGGGGAAAGAAAGAGACAAAACCGGTGAGAAAGATCAGTGCCTGGGCCATGTGCACAGGCATTTTTATTGCTCTCATTCTGTTTATCCTGGCAAGCTTTTTTCCGCGTCAGCTGCTGGGGCTTTTCACAACAGATCAGACAATTATTGAAGCCGGTCTTTCCTATCTTGCGATCATCCGTTTTACCTACTTTTTCTTTGCAGTGACACAGATTTTGCTGGCTACGCTGCGCTGTGTGGAAATCGCGGGGATCGCTTTCGGGCTTTCTGTCATGACTCTGATAATTAACTGCAGCATTAACTGGATTCTGATTTACGGACATTTTGGTGCGCCCAGGATGGGTGCGGCAGGAGCAGCGGTGGGAACACTGACGGCCCGTATTGCGGAGATCTGCGTACTGATCACTTATATTTCTAAAAAACAGAGCTGGATCGGTATCCGTATCCAGGATTATCTGCAGGCAGATTGGAAGTTCGGACGGAAATATTATAAAGTGGTATGCCCTCTGCTTGTGATCCAGGGACTTTGGGGTGTAAATACAGCGCTTCAGACAGCAATTCTGGGCCACATGACGGCAGCAGCCATTGCAGCCAACAGTGCAGCGTCCAATCTGTTTCTGATGGTAAAATCCGCAGCTGTGGGAGCTGCTTCCGCCGCATCGGTTACCATGGGAAAAACCATAGGTTCCGGAGATCTGAAGCTTGCAAAACTCTATTCCAAAAAACTTCAGAAACTTTTTGTAGTCATGGGGATTATCTGCGGTGTGCTGCTTTTCTTTATCCGTATTCCGGTTTTAAGCCTTTACCAGCTTTCTCCGGAAACCCGAGAGATGGCTAATACCTTTCTTATGATCTTAAGTGTGGTGATGGTGGGAATGTCTTATCAGATGCCTACCAATGGAGGCATTATCCGTGGAAGTGGCAGTATTGCCTATTCCATGAAGGTGGATCTAATTAGTACCTGGGCGATTGTGATCCCATTATCTATGTTTATGGCATTTGTGGTCAAAGCATCACCGGCCATTGTGGTGTGCTGCCTTAACGCAGATCAGATTTTTAAGTGTGTACCCGCATTCCTGAAATGCAATTACGGGCACTGGATCAAAACCATGACAAATATTTCTTGACGCCTGTCCAGCCTATAGGTAGAATAAAAGATAAAGGTTTATGTGCGAAAGGGAAATTCCGGATAAAATTTCAGGATAAGCTTGACAAAAATATAAGGATATAGTACCATCGTACACATATCATAGTAACTCAGTGGGAAAACAGGAATACTCACTGGGCCATAGGAGGAACAAAGAGATGAGAAAAAAAGTACTGGCAGCGCTTCTGGCAGCTGCAGTAGCAGGAACGACTGTTATGGCAGGAACAGTAGTTTTTGCGGCAGAGAACACCGAAGGAGCCAAGGCTGCCGGCGGTAATATTACAATTGCAGAAACCACAGATCCTCAGAATATCAATCCACTGTATGTTGTGGATCAGACAAGTTTTGATATGATGCAGGCATTGTACAGCCCGTTTTTTGAGATCGTGAACGGAGAGATGTATTACGGAAACGGACTTTGTGAGAGCGTGACAGCCAATGAGGATGCCAGCGAGTTTACTCTGAAGCTGAAAGACGGACTGAAATGGCATGACGGTGAGCCGCTTACTGCTGATGATGTGGTATTTACCATGCAGGTTCTGGTAGACGAGAAACAGAATGTGCCATATTCTTCTTACGGATATGTGAATGATAAGGCAGTAGAGGCAGAGAAAATCGATGACCTTACTGTGAAGCTTTCCCTCGGATCTTCTTCTGCAGGATTTCTTGGCGGTTTAAGCCAGGTTTACTGTATTCCGAAACACATTTATGAAGGTGTGGAAAATATTGGAGAGAGCGATCTGAACAATAACCCTGTGGGAAGCGGTCCGTTTAAATTTGAAGAATATAAATCCGGTGAGTACCTTAAAGTAACAAAATTCGACGACTATTATGAGGATGTAAATCTGGATTCCATCACTTTCAAGATCGTTAAAGATTCCAGTTCTGCCAATGCGGCACTTGCAAGCGGTGATCTGGATGCACGTCTGATCAGTGCTGATGATTACGATACAGTCAGTGCATACGACAACGTAAATATCAATACCTACAATTCCGGACGTGTCAATGCCATGTTCATGAATGAGCTGAATGAAGATCTTCAGGATGTAAAGGTACGTCAGGCAATCGCATACGCACTGAATAAAGAGGAATTCTGTCAGTTTGCATTCATTTCCGAAGATTATGCAGAACCGGCGGATTCCCTGTTTACACCGGATACTCTTTATTATGCAAAACCGGACAATACTTATGACAATGATCCGGCCAAGGCACAGCAGCTTCTTTCCGAGGCAGGAAAGACATCTCTTTCTCTGAATCTGATGTATGTCTCCACAGACAAGACTATGGAGAGTGAGGCACTGTACGTACAGTCTGCACTTGCAAACGTGGGAATCACGGTTAATCTTGTTCCGACAGATGAATCAACATTCAAGAACAAGACCAAGGATCCGGAATGTACAGATTATGACCTAGTATTAAGCTTCTATACCTTAGGTGAAGAGCCAAGCCTTTATGCAGATATGTGCTCTTCCGACAGCCGTTCCAACTACTCCAGAATCAAAGATACAGATCTGGATGCACTGTGGGAAAAAGGTAACAGTACAGCAGATGAAACAGAACGCAGTGATGTATATAAAGAAATTCAGAATACCATCATTATTAATAGGGCTTACAATAGTCGCATTTGGTACAAGTGCACCAGAAGCTGCAGTTAGTGTTACAGCAGCATTAAAAGGCCAAAACGACATGGCAATAGCAAATGTTGTCGGGTCAAATATATTTAACTTTTTAGTTGTAATAGGTATAACAGCGATGGTAAAACCTATAAAAGTGCAAAAGAGCACAATTATAAAGGAATTTCCTTTTGTAATTCTTGCAAGTTTTGTATTTTGGGTAATAAGTCATGATATAAAATTCCAATATGCAGCAGAAAATATGTTATCTAGAGCTGATGGATATATATTACTATCATTATTTGCTATATTTATGTACTACTTAATCGAAATGGCGATTACATCAAAAGATGAAAGTGTAGAAGACGAAATAGAAGAAATATCGACTTCAAAAAGTATAATATACAGTATTTTAGGAATTATTGGTATAATTATAGGCGGTCAACTAGTCGTAAACTCTGCTAGTAATATAGCTCTTTCGTGGGGAATGAGTGAAAACTTAGTAGGTTTAACTATAGTATCAATTGGTACATCACTACCAGAGCTTGTAACAAGTATAGTGGCAGCTAGAAAAGGAGAAAGTGATATAGCTATAGGAAATGCAGTTGGATCAAATATATTTAACTTACTTCTTGTACTAGGTTTATCATCTGCAATACACAGTATAGCTATTCACACAGAAGTATTTTACGATATGATTGTTATGATATTTGCAACAATACTGACATATTTCTTCGCAATTACAAAGAAAAGTATTAATAGAAGCGAAGGTGCAGTATTATTTGTTATTTATATAGCATATTTAGTTTATATTATAATGAGATAGATAAAAAAACTTGGAGCAAATTGCTTCAAGTCTTTTTTTATCTAAAATGTGTTAAAATAAGTATTAGTATGAGAATTTAGGGGGAATAATATGTATATACAAG
>SKEF01000504.1_pt1 | contig 39772 bp, 32 predicted proteins | sample 4826691 | NCBI WGS metagenome assembly SKEF01 (sample SAMN11008816, study PRJNA524170) | human gut metagenome | biome: Human fecal sample; material: Feces; isolation source: fecal sample from pouch patient p23, p27 | host: Homo sapiens | place: Israel: Tel-Aviv | collected 2016-08-24
AATATCCGATGTTCTATCGAAATACAGAGAAAAAGCTTGCGCGGGAACAGAGAAAGCTGTCCAAATGTCAGAAAGGCAGTCAGAATTATAAGAAGCAGAAGAAAAGAGTTGCACTGTGCCATGAAAAGATCCGAAATCAAAGAAAAGACTTTCAGCATAAACTCAGTGCCAGTCTTACTGAGAGCTTCGATGCAGTATGCGTGGAAGATCTGAATCTGAAAGGGATGGCAGGAGGACTTCATCTTGGAAAAGGTGTACATGATAATGGATATGGCCTGTTTCTGTCTATGCTGGGATATAAACTGGAGGAACAAGGAAAATATCTGATCAAAGCAGACCGTTATTTTGCATCCAGTAAGATTTGCAGTGTATGCGGAAATAAAAAAGAAGAATTGTCTTTATCTGATAGGATTTATTACTGTGAATGCGGTAACAGAATGGACCGTGATGTAAATGCAGCAGTTAACATCATGAATGAGGGAAAAAGAATCTTTGCAGAATGTACATGACAGCACAATAAAAAGTCCGTAACCGGACTAATAAAAATCGCGGGGCACGCGAGGATAGCTTGTAGATACTTGGCTCTGTAGAGCCATTGAGCAAGAAGCCCCCACTTCAAAATCAGAGATTTAAGTGGTGGGAGCATGTCACAGGTCAGGTATCAGCGAGCTGGAAGTATATTATCTGGCTGCTGATTACGGTAAGTCTTTGTATTCCTGTGCGCCTCTCGGCAAATTTTACGCTGGTGGATTTTAAAGTACAGAGAAGCATTCAACAGAATGAACAAAATTCGAAGACAACGGATTACGCAGCAAGACCGGGAGAGAGACAGCAGAAAATGGAAATAATGTCTTCTGTGAACAATAATACGAAAAGTCAGTCTGAAGTTCCGGAACAAAAAGAGTTTATCGTGCATACGGCTGGAAAATGGCTGGAAACTATTGCTGTAATTTTTGCATCGGTCTGGCTGAGTGTGGCAGTGCTTAAACTGGCAGGAGAACTGCTGGCATATTACCTTTCCATGAAAAATCTCAGGAGAATGAGCCTTCCAGTCAATGATTCGGTGAGTATTCAGATGTATAGAGATGTATGCCGGAAAAAGAGTGTGCGCAGAGCACCGGAGCTCAGACAGAATGCGGGTCTTACTACACCACTTCTGGCAGGACTCTTCCATACAAAGTTGTATCTTCCGGCAACAGGCTATTCCGCAGAGGAGCGAAAACTGGTATTTTACCATGAACTTACACATTATTGTCATCGGGATCTCTGGTATAAGATGCTTCTTCGAATCTGTGCAACAATATACTGGTTTAATCCGTTTCTTCTTATTATGCTGAAAGAAGCAGATAAGGATATCGAGAATCTGTGTGATACGGCAGTGATTAACCGTGTAAACAAAAAAGACCACAGGCTTTACAGACAGCTGCTTCTTCGTACAGTGGCGATGAATAATCAGATCCCATATGTAACAGCAAGTCTCAATGACAGCGGAATGGTGTTTAAGGACAGAATTTTGTATATGGTGAACATACGGAAGCTTCGCAGAGGAATCCTGCCGGGAATTCTTGTGACGGTGCTTCTTGCGGGCAGTAACCTCGTATTTAATGTTTCGGCCGGGACAGATACAGCCCCAACGCGAACAGAGAGAACAGGGCAGGAAAAAAATACAGATCCGGAAGAAAAGAATGCACCGGATTATGCACCATTTTCTGAAATGATAGATATGCAGAAAATAGCAGGGACACAGAGTGAAACGGGAGTGTCAGAGGATACAAATACAGAAGCTTCTGTAAATTCGGGAGAAAACATCAGTGCGGAAACAAATTCTGATTCTACTGTGGAAAGCAACGAGCAGGAAAGTGAAACGACAGATAATGGAAGTGGTTCTGACAGCGATGGGTCAGGATCCTATTATGAGAGTCTTCCGGCAGGAGTGCCATACACCAGTGGCTTCAGTACTCCTTCCGGTGTGGCATCGATTGTAGCATCAGGTGAAGGTGATGAGGAATCCAGAGTCCTTTACGACAACGGAGATGGAACTTATTCTGACGATAACGGATTTCAATACAGCTATCAGGGAGACGGAAACTGGGCAGATGCCAATGGAAATTCTTATCGTACCTGGAATGACGAAGACTACAATTTGGGAACGAAGCTGGGACAGCATGAACTCCAAGGCAGCGGCGGAAGTGTCGATGTAAAAGAGACCACAAACGGAGATTATTATTATTGTGATGCAAATGGTGTTGGCTATACCGATAACGGCGATGGCACCTGGACCGATGAGAATGGGAATAGTTATACGGAGTAAAGTCTGCTATGCATGATAAAAAGATAGTATTTTACTTTTGAGGTGGAAACGGGTATCATATGGGTAACAACTTTTTCACCCAAGAAGGAGGATTATCATGAGCAAAGTAGTAGATATTACTGGAGTTTCTTCAAAGGAAGCCAGATTGAAAAGAATTATAGCTTCTCTGGAAGAAATAAAAGATACTCTTGTGGATGTGATTGATGCATATGAAGCAGAAGATGAGAGCAGTGACAAACTGGATCTTCTGACAGAGGCACTGGATGCACTGGAGGATGCGAATGACGCACTGAATGATGCATCCGATGAAGCCTGACACGGAGAGAAAAATATGGCATCAGAAAGAGCAGACGAGCTTTACAGAGCATTGATTGAAAGAAGATATCCGAAGGAACTATGTTCAGAAATTGCCTACAAGTATCTGAATACGGATTACACAGCAACGCGCATGCTGGGGTATCTGTACAGGATGACAGAGCCACCCGCAGTTGAGGTAGTGGTGGATGAAATGATTGCAATTTTGAGTGACAGGGAGCAGCTTATAAAGGAAAAAGAATCAGAACATGCCCAGGCTGTGATCAGTGAGATATACAGGGAAGGGCTGTAGATATATAATCGGATCCCTTTTACACACAATAAAAAGAGTGCAGATCCTGACAATTCAGTGCAGGATTTACACTCTTTTGTGTTATGGAAGAGTTTGGTAAATGGATGATATACCCTTGCAGTATATTAACGTTTACGCAGACGAAGTACATACAGGATCACACCTGCGACGATCATAATTGGAATTAAGACACTTAAGACTGTGCACAGAAGGATGATCACAACAGCTGCAATCAGTATGACAGCCAGTTTGCCGTACCATGTCGTCAGATCCAGATGGAAGCTGTGCTGTTTTACCTTTCCATGTCCGGAATCGAAATTTTCGTATCCGTTATATCCGGAAGAATGGCCGTTATATGATTCGGAATAATATTCCGTAGTCTGAGGATTTCCTGATGCGGCAGCTTCTGTGTCCAGAAGTGTACGTGCGATCAGATGAGGATCGCCGAGTTCATTTAAAATATCGTCTTCACTGCGTCCTTTACGCTGTTCTTCTTCAATATAATTGCGATAATATTGTACATGGGCGGCAACATTTCCCTCCAGCATCTGCCCGGAAAGCTGTTCATATAAAATGTCAAGAAATTCTTTTTTGTTCATAACAAATCTCCATAAAAGCAAATTCATTGCCTCTGACAGAGGCTTAATTATCAGAATGGCAACATTTTACCACATATAATGAGGAAGGAATAGAGATTGAAATATTAAATTTTCATAAAAGACGGGGTAGAAAGTCGGATAAAAAAACCAACTTAATTCATAAGAAATTGCATTTACCTGAAAAACATGCCTGTTTGAATATAAAAAAGAGTGCAGATCCTGACAATTCGGTACAGGATTTACACTCTTTTTTACTACAAAATTTCCCGGTATTGTTCCGGGGTCATGCCGGTTTTCTTTTTAAATATCCGGAAAAAATATTTCGGATTATCATATCCGACCGCTTTGGAGATCTGGTACATCTTACGGTTGGAATCTTTTAATAATTCTTTGGATTTTTCTATCCGGACTTCGTTCAGATAATCAATAAACTTCATTCCTGTCTTCTGTTTGAACAGGGTACTCAGGTAGCTCCGGTTCAGATAAAAAAGAGAAGCAATAAAATCCTGAGTCAGATTTTTTGGATAGTTGTGCTGCATGTAAGTCTGGATTTTTTCAACCACATCATCACCGGAATAAATGCTTTCAGCCTTCAGAAGCTCCGTGATATTCATAAAAAACTGGTAGTAATAATCCTTCAGTTCCTTCAAAGAAAAGATGTAATTGACCACATTCTGGATACTGTTGGAGGACTTTGGTGTTTCCTGCTTCAGGTAATAATTCAGGATATTGCGGCACTGTCCGGAAAGATAATAGCAGTAGTATTTTGCATCTGCAAGTGAGAAGTCAGAAGTTCTGGCCATCAGATCAAAAAGCTGTCCGGTCAGATCCTGTACCTCGGCAGTCATTCCTGCTTCCACACGAAAAAGAAATTCCTCTTCCTGTTCCCATATAAAGGAGCGAGGTTCTGCCACCTCCTTGTAGTAAAAGATGTTTTCGGAGTCTCTATTAAGTTTCTGACGATTCAGAGCAGCGGATGTTTCTTCAAAAGCTTCGTGCAGTTCGCTGAGATCAGAGTGAGGCTGGCTGATACCGATGATCAGAGAATTCTGGAGATGTCGTACATAGTCAGTAAGAGCAGAGGAAATCTGATCGACCAGCCGTCTGGAATGAATTATTTCTGTATTGGGCATAAAAAGAACCAGGAATCCCATTTGATCAGATGCGGCATTTGGAAGATAAAGAGCGAGGTCACCAAAACCACCATCTTCCAGCCAGTGCTGGATATCTATATTCTGTATCTGCGAAGTGGATTCAAAATACAGTGTGAGCAGCACAAGCTGATGCGTATCATTGATGAAATTCAGTCGTTTTGAAGAGATGGAACCTTCTCCGACATGATAACCAAGGATCAGGTTGGTCAGATGCTGGATATCATAGTCATAGTAGGCTGCTTCTTTTTCTTCATCACTGTCGGTGACTCTTGAAAGGGTCTGGCTGTCTTCCAGGCGTTCGATCGCGCGGGAAATGCAGTCCTGGATTGCCTCCTTGCTGAATGGTTTCAGAATATAATCGATGGCAGCAGCAGAAATTGCCTGTTTGACATAGTCGAAGTCACGGTAACCGCTGATGACGATCAGTGGCATATCTGGATAATTTTCTGCCAGATAAGGAAGCAGTTCTTTCCCACCCATGATTGGCATCTGCATATCCAGAATCACAATGTCCGGATGCACTTCCTGGATCAGTTCGATTCCGGCTTTGCCATTATCTGCTTCGCCGATACAGGTTATCCGGTCTTCCATAGGCTGAAGCTTTTTAATGGTGCCTTTACGGATGAGAGATTCATCGTCTATAACAATATAAGTATACATAGCTATCCTCCTGTCATTTCAGAATAGGAAGTCGGATCCGTACATTGGTCCATTCACTCTGGCTGCTGGTGACAGTCAGGCCGTAACCTTTGCCGTAATACAGTTCGATTCGACTGTGAATGTTTTTTAGTCCGATGCTTTGCTTGTTACGGTGTCCTAGTTCAGTGAAAGAAGCCTCTTCCATGAGTGAACTCTGGAGTTTTGTAAGTGTTTCAATAGCCATTCCCTGTCCGTTATCATATACATCTATCATCAGACAGTTGTTTTCAGCATAAGCTCGGATGTTGATGGTATCACCAGTGGTGCAGTAATTCAGTCCGTGATATAATGCATTCTCAACCAGTGGTTGGAGTATCAGTTTCAAAACCTTGTTATTCAGATATTCCGCTGGAATATCCAGTTCCAGATGGAAACGATTGTCAAAACGAATTCTCTGGATAGTAACATAGTCATTTACGTGGTCGAGTTCATCCTGAACCGTCACAAGCTCACTTTGTGTTTTTAATGTATAGCGGAACATATTTCCAAGTGCAAGCGACATGGTGGCAATGCTTTCGTTATCCTCCAGTTCAGCAATACTGTTGATTGCTTCCAGTGTGTTGAACAGGAAATGGGAGTTGATCCTTGCTTCCAGCGATTTCATCTGTGCATCCAGAAGAACAAGCTTGTCCTGATAATCCTGTTTGACCGCTGCATTCAGCGATTCCACCATGGCATTATATTCGTTATACAGCGTACCGATCTCATCTGTCCGATTCAGATAACGGGTGGACTGGATCAGCGTATGTCCGGACTGAGAGGACATCTTATGACTTAAGTGTTCCACTGGATGTACCATATAACGGGAGATAATATAAGCAAAAATAATATAACCGGTGATACATACCGCACAGATGATTATGATCAGAACAGCTGTGACATTGAATTCTTTTGCCAGGTTTGTATAATCCATGACCATGGTAAGACGTAGTGGTGAGAGATTGAGGTCTGTACGTTGTACATTGCCGCCATCGTTTACAAAACCAGAGGGCAGTTCATTATAATTAGTATATAAAACATCATTGGTATTGGTATTGTCAATAGTAAGTAAAGTGACCTCCGGCATGGTGTTGACGGCGCTCAGATCCAGCATTTGGGAATTACAGTCCAGCATCAGGACTCCGACGACCTCATGAGTGTAGATGTCTTTCAGACACTGCGAAAAAAAGATTGTCTGTTTTCCACCTGTAAAGCAGTCGTGAACTGCGTTGCCGCTTACATAAAGTGCACCATCAAGATCAAGTGTATCCTGATACCAGTCTGCATTCTGAAAATCATAACTGGACTGGATCGTTCCGTTTTCATCATTTGTACAGTCAAAAATATAACCGGATGGAGTGAAAATATAGATGCCGTAGATATCCTGATCAGAATACAGAAGATTCTGACAGGTACGTTTGAAAGATTGCGACATCTTAAAATATTCGTAAGTGTCCGGTGGTGAGTCAGAATCTTTGAATTCTTTCAGATCACTGATAATGCTGGTACCGTCGTTGTAATAGAAATTAAACGTACCGGCAGTCTGGCGTATGGTATCTAAAGTATCATTTGCAGCATTCCGGGCATTTTCAAACAGATGGGATGAGATCACATCCATGCGTTCATAAGTAGTCTGTGTGTAACGCTGGTAACAGAAAACAGTAAATAAAAGCAGCGGTACGGTGGCCAGAATACTGAATGTGAGAAAGATTTTTGTGCGTAGTTTCATTTTTTTACCTCGAAAACAAAATCTAAAAAAAGTACACCATTAAACCCAACAAAAGTGTACCATGACTGTGCTAGAATGTAAACATCAAATGAAAGACACGTGAATAGTGTGAAAACATGAAAGGGAGGATTTTAATTATGAAATTCAAAAAAATGGCAGCAGTTGCTCTTGCAGGCGTTACAGCATGCGCTACCGTACCGGCAGCAGTTCCGGTATTTGCAGCAGAGGGCTATGATCATGAAGCAATTGAGAATGCAGGAGACATCACACTTACTATGATGGTTTCCGGTGTTGCATCTGACAATGATTTTGAGACAGAACAGTTACCAAAACTGGTAAAGGAAAAATGGCCGAATGTAACACTTGAGGTAACAAAGCTTCCGGATGATAACTACTATACCTCTCTGAAAACAAAACTTGCTTCCGGTGAATGTCCGGATATTATTCTGACACAGCCAATGTATGCCGGACAGAACTCCTGCTACGCACTGGCAGAAGCTGGATATCTTGCTTCCTTAAATGACCTTGATAATGTGCAGGGAAGAGAAGATGCTCTTTCTTCTGTTACTTATGACGGAGACATTGTGACAGATACATCAAGCGTTGCTATTCTTGGTACATACTATAATAAAGAATTGTTTGCACAGGCTGGCATTGAGAGCGAACCTCAGACATGGGATGAATTCCTGGAAGACTGCAAGAAGCTGAAAGATGCCGGAATTCAGCCAATCGTAATGGGCGACAAAGATCAGTATGTTCTTCAGTTTGGCCTGTATCAGCTGGCAGCAGACGAGATCTACTCCAAGAATCCTGATTTTGATACACAGTTAAGAGACGGAGATGCAAGCTTCACTGATGAAGGCACATGGGACAAGGTTCTTGAAATGTACAAGACTCTGTATGATGAAGGCTACATTGATGCTTCCAAATCTCTTGGATATGGCGCTTCTCAGGCAATCCAGGATTTCATTGACGGAAAAGCAGCTATGACTTTTGATGGATCTTTCAACGCAACAGCTCTTCTGGCAGAAGGTGCAGGCGGGGACTTTGAGAGAGGATACTTCCCGATTCCTGGAACAGATGGTGTTTACACAGCAACATGCCTTGGTGCAGGATACAGTATCTACAGCAAATCTGAGCATGTAGATGAATGTAAAGAACTTCTTGACTACTGGCTGGATGGTGAATCAGAGTTATGGGATGCGTATACTTCAACAGGAAAAGTTATTGTTACATATGGTAATGGTGCAGATGCTACACCGAACTATGACCTGTTCAAACCATTCATTGACCTTCTGAATGATGGTAAAGGCTTCTACTGGAGCAATCAGGCATGGCCGGCAGGAACAGAGACAGAAATGGAATCTCTGTTCAGTGAAATGGTTGGCGGCCAGGGAACTGAGATTGAAGATATCACTGAAGGAATGCAGGATAAATTCGAGGATCTTCTGGACGAATAACAGGGTTTAACCATAATAGAAAAAGATGAATTATCACTGCCCTGGAACTTAAGACAAGCTTCAGGGCAGTTCCATCTTAAATGGAGGGAAAAGGAATGGCACAAACTAAAATGAAGAAAAAAGGTGCAAACACATCTCTGGTATTTACCAACAAGATGTACTTCTTCCTGATACCGGCACTTGCATTTTTCCTGATCTTCTGGATCTATCCGGTACTGCAGCTTTTTTATTACAGTGTAACAAACTTCAACGGTGTCAATTATGATTTTGATTTCGTTGGAATGAAAAACTATATTAAGGTATTAAATAATGGTACGCTGACCAACTCTATGAAAAACACGCTGGTTTATGCAGTGATCACAGTCCTGCTCAGTAATGTGGTTGGTCTTGCTGTTGCAATGATTCTCAATACAAAGATTCGTCTTAAGGGTCTGTTCCGTACCTGTGCATATTTTCCGGCACTGTTCAGTGCTATCGTAATCGGTTTTATCTGGTCTTATGTTTATATGCCAGGTTCTGGTATGATCGCAAGCCTTCTGTCCATGTTCGGACTGGATGGTGGTGCATTTAACCCGTTGGGAAACTATAAGACTGCACTTTATGCGATTGCGATCGTGGAAGCATGGAAAGCCTTTGGTACAACAATGATCATTTATCTGGCAGGTCTGCAGACGGTTGATGAAAGTCTTCTGGAAGCAGGACGTATCGATGGATGTACAGAATGGCAGCTGTTCCGTAAGATCAAACTGCCGCTGATTTCATCAACCGTTACGATCAATATTATTCTTTCTGTAATTTCCGGTCTGAAGGCATTTGACTATTCTTTCATTATGACGAACGGTGGTCCTGGTAAATCAACCAAGACACTGATGTTCCAGGTATATGAGACAGCCTTTACAGATATGAAGATGGGACGTGCAAGTGCATTCTCAGTACTCGCATTTGCATTCATTATCGTAATCACAGTATGTATGCTTCTTTATATGAATAAGAGGGAGGTGGAATTATAATGGCATTTGGAAAGAAAAAAGAATCTCGCGAGGTTGAAGGATATATGAAACTGACACCAAAGAGTGCACTTATCTATCTCGCGATTATTGTTTTCTGTATCATCGTAATTTCACCACTGGTTATTGTATTTTCCAGTTCCCTTCGTTCACCGGGGAATCAGGCATCTCCGCTGATGCTTTTCTCAGAATTCACTCTGGCAAGTTACAAACAGGCATTCAGCAACATGAATTATCCGATGGAACTGATCAACAGTATCCTGACAACCGGTGGTTCTGTTCTTTGTGTAGTGATTTTTGCTACCATGGCAGCATATCCGATCGGACGTATTAAAACTAAAATGGCAAAATTCCTGTATTATTTCTTTATTTCAGGTCTGATCATTCCGTCTCAGATGGTTATCGTTCCGATTGCTCAGACTCTGAACAGACTGGGTATCCCGAATACCCGTTTCACACCGATGATCATGTTTATCACCTGTTCTCTTCCGTTCTCTGTATTCCTGTTCGCAGGATTTATGAAAGGTGTTCCGGTTGAGATTGAAGAATCTGCATACATCGATGGTGCCAGCCTTCCGAAGCGTTTTGCTTCCGTAGTATTTCCGCTTCTTCAGCCGGCAATTGTATCCTGTGTTATCACACAGGGACTCTGGATCTGGAATGACTATTTCTATCCGATGGTATTTATTTCAAAGAAAGCACAGTATTCTCTTCCGGTAGGTATGCTTCAGTTCCTTGGTGACAAGGAAAACCCTGCCCAGTGGAATATACTGTTTGCAGCATGTGTACTCTGTGCACTGCCTCTGATCATTGTATTCCTTGCACTGCAGAAACAGTTTGTCAACGGAATCGCAGCAGGAGCAGTTAAAGGCTGATGCCTGATACAGAATTATATATGGGTCGGTATTTTATGCCGGCCCATTGATTTTATAACGCAAAAAACAATCTGCAGATAAAATGTAAAAGTAAATGAGAAAGGAAGTATTTCAGATGGATGAAAAAAAAGAAAAGAAGAGTATGAAGAATAATCTGGAGTACTTCTGGATGTATTATAAACTGCCGTTTATAGCAGGGATGATAGTCGTCATTCTGGCAATGTATTTTCTGATTACAACACTGACCACAAAAGATACAGCATTATCTGTAATGCTGATCGACTGTCACACGGAAATGAGCGGTGAAGAGATGGCAGAGGAGTATATGGATACAGCGGGGATCGATAAGAAAAAATATCAGGTACAGATACAGAACAACCTGATGTTTCAGGGTACAGATTCAGGCAGTTATTCTATGACAAGCCTTTCTAAATTTATGGCAGATATCGGAAGCGAACTTCTGGATGTATGCGGTATGCTGAAGGATGATTTTATAAAGTATGATGGCTCACAGACCTGGACAGATCTGCGCAAATATCTGACAGACAAGCAGATGGAAGAACTGAAAGACAGACTTCTGACAGCGGATGACGGAAGAGTGATCGGCATTCTGGCAGATGATCTTCCTGTCCTGCAGGCAGAGGAATGCTATACGAATAAAGAAACAGAAGCGGCAATCGGTATTATTTATAATGCACCGCACAAAGACGAAGCAGTAAAATATCTCCTGTATCTTGCAGGAGTCAAATAACAGGAGGTATAAAGTAATGGGAATTTTTTCACCGGATGGTGCGCTGGCAAGGCTTTTGAACACGCTTGGAAATCTGATCGTACTGAATATTCTGACGATCATCTGTTGTGTCCCGGTTTTTACAGCCGGAGCGGCAATGACGGCATTGTATACGATGGTCATGCGGATGGCACGTAAGGAAGACGGAAAAATTATTTCAGAATATTTCAAAGCATTCAAGGCTAATTTTAAACAGGCAACCATTCTCTGGCTGATCTTTGGCGGACTGATCGCATTCATGACATTTGATATCTGGCTCCTTCGTTCCATTACAGGAACTTTTGGAATGGCGTACCGCGTAATACTTTTTGTGATCGTACTGATTTTTGCGATGCTACTGATCCATATTTTTGCAGTGCAGGCGCGTTTTGATAATACAATGAAAAATACAGCAAAGAATGCTCTGCTGTTCTGTGTGGGCAAGCTTCCACAGGCAGTTCTGATGCTGTTGCTGACACTGATTCCGGCGGTACTTCTGACCATATCTTATCGTTTCATTTCGGTGGATTTTCTGATCGGATTATCCGGACCGGCGTATCTGGCAGCGATTTATTTTGCAGATCTTTTTAAAAATTATGAAGATGTAGAGGAGGAAACAGTGAAATGAGAACCATTAAGACAAGACATTTTACTGGAACAACAGACAATACAGTAACCAAAAGAGAACTGGATAATCGTAAGGTTGCCAGAAGAGCGGCGGCAGAAGGCATGGTTCTTCTGAAAAATGAAGGAATTCTTCCTTTGAAAGAAGGAACAAAGATCGCACTCTATGGAGTTGGCGCATCTAGGACAATCAAGGGTGGAACAGGCTCCGGTGATGTCAACGAGCGCGAGACAGTCAGCATTTATCAGGGAATGAAAAATGCCGGATTTGAGATTACGACAGAAGACTGGATCAAGGATTTCGATGAAAAATACCAGGCTGCCAGATATGCATGGCGTGATGAGATAGAGAACGAAGCAGCAAAACTGGAAGATCAGGTATCAGGATTTTTTAATGTTTACTCTACCACACCATTCAGAATGCCGGCAGGTGCGCCTGTTACTCAGACAGATGCAGACGTTGCCATTTATATTCTCAGTCGTATTGCAGGAGAGGGTGCAGACCGTTTTGACGAAGCAGGAGATTATTATCTGACAGAAGAGGAGAAGAAACAGCTCGCTGATATCTGCAGCATGTATGAGCATGTGATTGTTGCAGTAAATACCGGAGGACTGGCAGATCTTTCCTTTATGGATGAATATGTGAATATCGAAGCACTTCTTCAGATCGTACAGCCTGGTATGGAAGCCGGAAATGCTTTTGCTGACATCATCAGCGGCAGGGTGACTCCGTCCGGTAAAATGACTGACAGCTGGGCAGTCAAATATGAAGATTATCCGAACAGTAAAACCTTTTCTCATAATAATGGAAATGTGGATAAAGAATATTACACAGAAGGTCTGTATGTAGGTTATCGCTATTTTGACAGCTTTGATGTTCCGGTAAGATATGGATTTGGTTATGGACTTTCCTATACAACATTTGAAACGAAAGTACTTTCAACAGTACTCAAGGACAATAAGATTGTTGTAGAGACAGAGACAATCAACACAGGAGATACATACAGCGGAAAAGAAGTTGTGCAGTTGTATGCTACCTGTCCGGCAGGAAAACTGGAAAAAGAATACCGCCGCCTTGTGGCTTTTGACAAGACAGGTCTTCTTGCACCGGGACAGAGCGAAAAAATGACTCTTGAGATTGCTTTAGATAAACTTACCTCCTACAGTGAAGCAGAAGCTGCATGGGTTCTGGAAAAAGGTTCTTATGTAATCTGGACAGGAAATAGTCTGGAAAGTTCCTCACCATGCGCAGTTCTTGCACTGGATGCAGATGTGGTTCTTACTAAAACTCAGAATATCTGCCCACTGAAAGAAGAGCTGGAAGAGATGAAACAGTCTTCTGAGAAGATGACACAGAAACTTGCTGCACTTCTGAAATTTACAGAAGAAAAAGCGCTTCCGGTTATGGAATTAAAAGCAGTAGATGTGGAAACACGAGTGGTTGAATATCATTCCAACGCAGAATGTGTACCGGCAGAAGCGCGTGAATTTGTGGATACCTTAAGCACAGAGAAACTGGTGGCTCTGGCAAGTGGAGATCCGGGCAAGGGACAGGGAAGTAACCTTGGTTCAGCAGGAATTTCTGTGCCGGGTTCAGCAGGTGAGACAAATGACTGTGCACTGGAAGACGGAATTCCGGGAATTGTTCTGTCTGACGGACCAGCAGGCCTTCGTCTGATGAAACATTATAATGTGTATGAAGGCAAGATTGTTAACAAACCATTTAAGTTCAGCCTGGAAGGAGGACTTTTCTGTGAAGGTGAACCGGCTGATCCGGGAGAAACCAGGTATCAGTACTGTACTGCGATTCCGGTAGGAACTCTTCTTGCACAAACCTGGGATACTGCACTTATCGAAGAAATTGGTGAGATGATCGGTGGTGAGATGGAAGAATTTTCTACAACATTATGGCTGGCTCCGGGTATGAATATCCATCGTAATCCACTCTGCGGACGTAACTTTGAATATTATTCTGAAGATCCGCTTGTTGCAGGAAAAATTGCGGCAGCCATGACAAATGGTGTACAGAAGGTGCCAGGATGTGGAACAACCATAAAGCATTTTGCATGTAATAACCAGGAAGATAACCGTATGGGATCTGACAGTATCGTAAGTGAAAGAACACTTCGCGAAATTTATCTGAAAGGATTTGAAATTGCAATCACAGAATCCCAGCCGATGTCTATTATGACCAGCTATAATCTGATTAATGGTGTTCATGCGGCAAACAATGAAGATACCTGTACAAAGGCTGCAAGATGCGAATGGGGATTCCAGGGCATGATCATGACAGACTGGACAACGACAGAACAGGGTGAAGACTGTACAGCATCCGGATGCATGAGAGCAGGAAATGATCTGGTAATGCCGGGAGCATTCAGTGACAGAGATAATCTGAACCAGGAGCTTGCAGATGGTACTCTTTCTATGGATGACCTTAAAGCATGCATCAGCCGCCTGGTAAATATTGTATGGCAGTCCAATCAGTTTGAGAATGCAGTTCCGTATAAAAAAGTAAAATAAAATCGAGGCAGACTATGAGCGAGAAGAAATTTGAAGTATATGATCTGAAGGTTAATCAGATTACGGAAGCACTTGGCATGGATGTAGAAAAACCGGTATTTTCCTGGAAATTAAGAGCTGAAAAACAGAATACTATGCAGAAACAGGCACAGATTCTGGTTGAAAAAACAGCCGGCAGTGCAGGGGTCTGGGACAGCGGTGTAATGGATACTGATGAATCCGCAGGAATTGCTTACGCAGGTGAAGCACTGGAAGCAGAGACAAGATATTACGTAACAGTAAAAGTATGGGATCAGGACGGGGAAGAGGCAGAGACCTCTTCCTGGTTCGAAACCGGACTTATGAATGGTAGTATTTCTGCATGGGACGGTGCAAAGTGGATTGGTGCTCCGGAATTCAATGTGGCATCTGAAAAGCTTGGTGTGTTTGTACTGGAAAGTACATTCCGCATCAAAGAAGGCACAAAAGCAGGTGTCGTTTTTGGAGCAAATGATGCGCGTCTTATGGATATCAGCAAGAACGAACTGCAGGTTGAGGGAGAGAACGATATTCGTTTTGTTCTGAATATTGCAAAATCACCGGCGGTGATCGAAGTTTACAGAAGAGGATACCGTAAAGAAGATGTGGCAGATACTCCGCTGTATGAACTTGGAACAAAAGATCTGAAGACAGACAGAGAACTGATTACAGAAGAAAATAAGCATGATTTTCATAAACTGACTATCGAAGTAGAGGGAAATGGAGTCTATACGTATCTGGATGACTGCGTAGTGGATGAGGTATATGTCGATGGACCTTTTGGCGGACAGATGAGAACACCGAGGCAGCTGAATCCGCTTGGGTTATTTGACGTTACAACATTTCCGCGTCTCTGCGAGATGGGATATTATGTAGGTGCTGACAGTGAGGCAGAATATCAGGGAATTCGTGTACGGAATCTTCGAAAACCATGCGCAGAGATTCTTGCGGTTGATACCGAAAACGGAAAGACTCTTAAAGGAGAATGTCTGGAGATTTCCAACCTGAGTCGTTTTTCTTTGCCAATGCTTCGTACCAACTTTACAGTGAATGGCAAAGTGGCAAGTGCGAGACTGTATGCAACTGCACGTGGAATCTATGAATGCAGCATGAATGGAAAACGCGTGACAGAGGAATATTTTGCACCGGGCGCAAGTCAGTATGACAGCCATTTGATGTATCAGACTTACGATGTGACAGATCTGGTGCAGGAAGGTGAGAATGGTCTGGGCTGTATTCTTGCATCCGGATGGTGGAGTGATTCATTCAGTTTCCGTCTGTACAATTATAACTACTGGGGCGACAGGCCATCCTTCCTTGGGAGACTGGTGATCACCTATGAAGACGGACATAAGGAAACAATTGTTACCGATGACAATACCTGGCAGTATTTTGGTGAGGGACCATATCGATACGCAGGATTTTTCAATGGTGAAACATATGATGCCCGACTGGAAGAAAACTATTTTAATTTTTCAAAATCGGATTTCAAGGCAGACGGTCTGAAGAAACCTGAAGTCATTACACCGGTTGTAATGGAAGAACAGGAAGGTATTTTTCCTGGCGCAGCATGCTGGCCGGCTATGAATGAGAAGGAGCCGGAGCTTGTCGGTAGCTATCAGGCACCGGTTCATGAGGTAGAAACTTTTACTGCAAAATCCATGACTGAACCGTTACCAGGCACTTACATTTATGATCTGGAACAGGAGATTGCGGGCGTGCCGGTTCTGAAATTCAAAGGAAAAGCCGGACAGAAGATCACAATCCGCTACGGAGAAGTACTCTATCCGGATCTGCCGGAATATAAAGGTCTGGTTGGTCAGATGCTGCAGGCGAACCTGCGTGAGGCTTCCAATGAAGATACTTATTACTGTAAAGGCGAAGGTATAGAAATTTACAAACCGCGCTTCACATTCCATGGATTCCGTTACATTGAGATCAGTGGAGTTGATGAAGCACCGGCTCTGGAGGATGTGCAGGCAGTTCTTCTTTCCAGCGTGGATCAGATCACCGGTAAGTTCCATTGTGATAATGAACTGATCAACCGGTTTACACAGAATGTTAAATTCAGCCAGTACTGTAATTTTATCAGCATTCCGACCGACTGTCCGCAGAGAAATGAGCGTATGGGCTGGATGGGAGATACACATATTTTCTGTCGTACTGCAACCTATCAGAGCAACGTAAAGAATTTCTATCTGAGAAATCTGCAGGCAATGAAAGATATGCAGACAGAGGACGGAAGACTGCCGAGTATTGCTCCGGCAGGCGGTGGATTCGGCGGACAGACTTATGAGAGTGCCATGATCCTGATTGTATGGGAACTGTATCAGCAGTATGGTGATGCAGCTCTGATTGAGGAATACTACGATTCCATGGATCATTGGATGGACAGCATGAAAGCATTTGGACTTCCAGGAACACCGTCACTTCATATAAATGAATGGCTTGGTGACTGGCTGGCACCAGTTCCGGCAGATGATTATCTGATCTTTAATGCATTCCACTACAGAAATGCAGCTCTTATGGAGAAGTTTGCAGTCCTGACCGGAAATGCAGAGGGTCAGAAGAAATATCACCAGATTGCAGAGGAAACAAAGAGATATTGGAATGACACCTTTACGGATAAAGAGACCGGTATCACAAAGAATGCAGATGGAAGTACCTGTGATGTACAGGGAAGCTATTCTATCGGATTGAACTGTGATGTATTTGCAGATGCAGTGAAAGAAAAGGCTTTTGCACATCTGGAACGTACCACAAGAGAAGGTAATTATACAATCCAGTCAGGATTCTTTGGAACAGGACCGATCAATCCGATGTTAAGCAAAGGTGGATATCCGGAAGCTGCACAGAAAACAATCACCCAGACTACTTTCCCAAGCTGGCTTTATCCGGTTACACAGGGAGCAACGACAATCTGGGAAAGATGGAATAGCTTTACACGTGAGAACGGATTTGGTGGTAACAATTCCATGAACAGCTTTAATCATTATTCGTTGGGAAGTGTACTAAGCTGGCTGTATGAGAATACACTTGGCATCCAGAGAGATGAGGAGTATCCAGGTTACAAACACTTTACCCTGAAACCGGAGATGGGAACTTTTGAATTTGCTGAAGGTGGAATTGATACTCCTTATGGCAGAATTGAAAGTGCATGGAAAAAGACAGACGCAGGATATTCTTACACCTGTCATATTCCGGAAAATACAACGGCAACAATTGTTCTCGGAGGAGAGCACAAAGAAATTGGAAGCGGAGAATACACATTCACTGTATAACAAGGGGTCTGGAGTTCAGTCTCAAAAATTGAGAGACTGGCTTCAGACTTTTTGTATATGTTTGATTTTTATAAAAAAATATATAAAAGTTTGACAAAAAAGAAACTTGTCTGACAAAAATGAAACTGGTATAGTATATAGCAAATACTTTACATGATGTTATGAGGCAAAAGGGGTGGAGAGATGTTAAAGATTTTTTTGGCAGAAGATGAGGTTGTAGTCCGTGAGACGATCAAACGAATGATCCCGTGGGAGGAACTTGGCTTTGAGCTGGTAGGAGAAGCGGCAGATGGTGAGATGGCATTGCCGTTGTTGATCAGACAGCAGCCGGACCTTTTGATCACGGATATCAAGATGCCATTTATGGATGGTCTAACGCTGGCACGTCTGGCCAAAAAGGAAATACCGGGGCTGAAGGTTGTGATCTTAAGTGGATATGATGACTTTAATTATGCAAAACAGGCGATAGGAATTGGGGTGGAGGATTATCTCCTGAAACCGATCACAAAGAATGCTTTGATTGAACGGCTTTCAGAAATCCGCAGCCGCTATGAACATGAAAAAACACAGAAAGAATATTACGAAAAATTCCAGAGAGAGATGCAGGCTTATGAGAAGAACAGCAGCCGCGATTTTTTTGAGGCATTGGTCGGCGGTTCCATGGACATGATGGAGGTCTATAAAAGAGCAGAAAAGCTTGGTCTGGATATTGTTGCAGAGGCTTACAATGTTCTGATCTTTACGATGAACTGTGATGAGGATTTTTCCGGACAGAGAGATGAATATTCTTCGTGGGAAGCAGAGTCACTGGAACTTCTGGAAAACTTTTTTGCCGGTCATTCATCGGCCATGCTGTTTCGAAGTAATATTTTCTCCTATGGTGTACTTCTTAAGGGACAGAGAGAAACTATTGAAGAAAATACAAGAGCGTGTGTGGATGAGATCCGTAAGATTCTGAGCAGGCAGGATGGAAGAAGGGAATGGTTCCTTGCAGTTGGTCAGTCTGTGGAGCGTCTGAGTCAGATACAAAAGAGCTATCATACGGCATCAAGAGCCTTTTCGCAGAGATATCTGTATGATGAAAATATTCTTTACTATGATGAGATGGAAACTATGGAGCATCCTGGCGGACAGGCGGAGACTGAAGATAATGCCTATCTGCAGAAAGTGGATGTGAATGCCCTGAATCCGGCAATCCTTCAGAAATTTTTGAGCAATGGACTTCAGGAAGAAACGGAAAACTTTGTGAAGGATTATTTTTATGCAATTGGACAGGAGCCGATGGAGTCTCTTGTATTTCGAAATTATGTTATTTTGAATGTCCGCTTTTCCGTACTTTCTTTTTTGAAGGGATTAGGATGTAATACCGATGAAATAGAACCGGAAGATACTGAGGAAGTTCTTACAGAGAGTGGAAAAAGTATGGAGAGTGCCATTGCCTATGCGGAAAATGTGATTTCACGGGCGATTACACTCAGGGACCAGAATTCCGGAAACAAAAACCGCAGTATTTTAAAAACCGCGGTGGACTTTATTGACAGCCATTATATGGATGAAGAGATTTCACTAAATACGGTTGCCAATGTTGCAAATGTCAGCTCTAATCATTTCAGCGCTCTGTTCAGCCAGAATATGGGACAGACTTTTATTGAATATCTGACGACACTTCGCATGAATAAGGCAAAAGAGCTTCTGCGCTGCACGGGAATGCGTTCCAGTGAGATTGCGGGAGAGATCGGATATAAGGATGCACATTATTTCAGTTATCTGTTCAAAAAGACACAGGGCATGACACCGAGTGATTACCGCAAAGCCCGGGAGGATAAAGCATGAGAGGCGTAGTTCCCAAAGTAAAAAAGCAGATGGGGCTTAAGAAAAAAATGAACCGATTGCTTTTTAGTACGATGATTCCAATGGCGTGTCTGCTGGTTATTTTGCTTCTGATCTTCTGGCAGTATGCCGGACAGTATAATAAACTGTCAGAGAATCTGGCGGTCAGCAGTAAATTCAATCTGAGCTTTAAGGATGAGCTGGATCTGGAAATGTATTATCTGGCAATCGGATCAAAAGAAGCCAGTGAACTGGATGACGTTGTGGGACAGGTAGAGGATGCACAGGAGATTATGGAAAAACTGCGCAAAAATACATACCATGCCAGTGGCGTCAAATGTCTGAACAGTCTGGATGCTTATCTGGATAATCTGAAGAAACGAATGGTCCAGCTGATGGAGATCAAAGAGTATGATAGGCGAATGGAATTTATGGACAGCAACATTCGTATTATTACAGGTCTGATCATGCAGGAGATGCAGAACTATATTTATAATGAGTCCATGTATCTGGTACAGGTGGAAACAAGTCTGACGCATAGAGTCAAAATCCTGATATCAGGAATGGCAGTGTTACTGCTTGCAACGCTTGGGATCCTGATGCGCAGATCGTTCCGCCTGACAGGAGGAATCATCCGTCCGGTGACGGAGATGCTGGATAAGGTAAAGAAAGTCGGTCGCGGAAATTTTGATGTTCTTCCGGTAAGTGCAGAGATTGTGGAGATTGAGGAACTGGACCAGGGAATCAATAAGATGGCACACAGGATCAGTGGACTTCTGGAAAATGTCCGGCAGGAAAAGGAGATGCAGCATCTGACAGAACTGCAGCTGATCCAGGCACAGGTCAATCCGCATTTTTTATATAATACCCTGGATACGATCGTATGGCTGATCGAAGGTGGTATGACGGATGATGCAGTGGAGATGATTTCCAGTCTTTCTATTTTCTTCCGTACATCGCTTTCTAAAGGAAATGACATCATTCCTCTTTCAGAAGAGAAACGACACACTTTGAGCTATCTGGAGATTCAGCAGTTCCGCTATCGCGATATTCTGGAGTTTGAGTTATCCATACCAAAAGAACTTGATGGAATACAGGTACCGAAGCTTTCCATTCAGCCGCTGGCAGAGAACGCGCTTTATCATGGTATCAAAAACCGTCGTGGAAAAGGTAAGATCACGATAACCGGCAGGGAAGAAGCGGATGCGATCGTTCTTACAGTCAGTGATAATGGACAGGGAATGACACCGGAGCGTCTTCATGAGGTACAGGAGGCAATACGTACAGGAGAGAGAGCCGGATTCGGGCTTGCGGCAGTTGCGGAACGTATTGCTTTGTACTACGGACCGGGCTACGGAATGACGATTTCTTCTAAAGAAGGAGAAGGTACAACGGTGGAATTACGGCTTGGGAAAAATATTCAACCGAAATCGTAAAAAATCCAACTTGTTAAAAATGATACAGAAAGATAGATAAAAGACTAAACTTTTTTCCGAAAATAATCCATGGAGTTTTCGTAACAAATTGCTATAATAAAATCATATTAAAAAACACGAAACAAATGTAAAGGGAGGATTACAAAATGAAGAAAAAAATGGTGACAGCGCTCTTGGCAGTATCTATGTTGGCAGGACTTTCCGCAGTGAATGTTATGGCAGCGGACGACGACACAATTACAGTTGGTTTCTCACAGGTAGGTGCAGAATCTGACTGGCGTACTGCAAACACAGAATCCATGAAATCTACTTTCTCAGAGGATAACGGATATGAACTGATCTTTGACGATGCTCAGCAGAAACAGGAAAATCAGCTGACAGCAATCCGTAACTTCATCCAGCAGGAAGTTGACTATATCGTACTCGCACCTGTAACTGAGACAGGTTGGGATACAGTACTTCAGGAAGCAAAAGATGCAGGAATCCCGGTTATCATCGTTGACCGTATGGTAGATGTATCTGACGACAGCCTCTACACTGCATGGGTAGGATCCAACTTCAAACTTGAAGGTCAGAAAGCTATGGCATGGCTGGATGCATATCTCGAAGCAAAAGGCCGTGGCGATGAAGAAATCAACCTTGTTGATATTCAGGGAACCATCGGAGCATCTGCTCAGATCGGACGTACAGAAGGATTTGATGAAGCTGTAGAAGCTCATGACAACTGGACAACACTTGCTCAGCAGTCCGGTGAATTTACACAGGCTAAAGGACAGGAAGTTATGGAATCTATCCTGAAACAGAGCGGTGATGATATCGACGTTGTATACTGCGAGAATGATAACGAAGCATTTGGTGCAATCGATGCGATCAAAGCAGCAGGATATGAAGTTGGCGGCGAAGAAGGCCAGATTCTTGTAATGTCCTTCGATACAACAAACGCAGGTCTTACACAGACACTTTCCGGCGAAATTACATGTGATACAGAGTGTAACCCACTTCACGGACCACGTGTAGAAGAGATCATCCAGAAACTGGAAGCTGGCGAAGATGTTGATAAACAGGCATTTGTTGATGAAGTTGCATTTGCATCTGATGATACAGTAACTAAAGTAACAATTGATGGAACAGATTATGACATCACTCCAATTACTCAGGAAATCATCGACGGACGTGCATACTAATCTTTGAGACATAAAACTGCAAACTGAAAGAGATTTATAAGTAATGAGCCCGGGGCGTGGAACAGGATCCAGATGGTATGGATTTTATGGGCCACGCCCCTTTTGCGCTCAAAAAAGGGAAAATAAAGGAAAAAATGGAATAAAACAGGGAATGGAGGAAAGAAAATGGAACAAAACGTTGTTTTGGAAATGCGTGATATAAGTAAAAATTTCACCGGTGTCCGTGCCCTTTCCCATGTGGATTTTACACTTCGCAAAGGTGAGATCCATGCACTGATGGGAGAAAACGGAGCCGGAAAATCAACACTGATCAAAGTTCTGACCGGTGTACATGAATTCGAAAGCGGTTCCATTCATATGAATGGTGAAAATAAAGACATTATCAATCATTCTCCGCAGGAGGCACAGGCAAATGGAATCAGCACGGTTTACCAGGAAGTAAACCTCTGTCCGAACCTGACTGTTGCGGAAAACCTGTTTATTGGCCGTGAGCCGCGAAACAAGGTTGGAATGATCAACTGGAAAGAAATGAATGCACGTTCTGCAAAGCTTCTGGAAAGCCTGAACATTAATGTTCCGCCGACACAGATGCTGGATGAATGTTCTGTAGCAATCCAGCAGATGATCGCGATCGCACGTGCTGTGGATATGAAATGTAAGGTTCTGATCCTGGATGAGCCGACTTCCTCTCTGGATGATGAAGAAGTTGAGAAACTGTTTGTTCTGATGCGCAGACTTCGTGAGGAAGGTGTTGGAATCATCTTCGTAACACATTTCCTGGAGCAGGTATATGCAGTGTGTGACCGGATCACGGTTCTTCGAAATGGTGAGCTGGTTGGAGAATATGAGACCAAAGATCTTCCAAGAGTTATGCTGGTTGCCAAGATGATGGGTAAGGATTTTGATGATCTTGCAGACATTAAAGGCGATCACAAAGATAAAAAAGTATTCTCCGAAACTCCGGTCATTGATGCCGAGGGTATTGGACATAAGGGAACGATCAGACCATTTGATCTTAAGATCAATAAAGGGGAAGTTATCGGTCTTACCGGTCTTCTGGGATCCGGACGTTCTGAACTGGTACGTTCCATTTACGGAGCTGATAAAGCTGACAGTGGTACATTGAAGGTAAATGGAAAAGAAGTAAAGATCAACAGTCCGCTGGATGCCATGAAGCTGGGTATGGCATATCTTCCGGAGGATCGTAAGGCAGAGGGTATCATTGCTGATCTTTCCGTAAGAGAAAATATTATCATTGCAATGCAGGCTAAGAAAGGTATGTTCCATCCGATGAGCCGCAAGGAGATGGAAGAAGCGGCAGATAAATATATTGATATGCTACAGATCAAGACTGCAAGCCGTGAAACCCCGATCAAGAGTCTTTCCGGTGGTAACCAGCAGAAGGTTATCCTTGGCCGCTGGCTTCTGACAAATCCGGAATATCTGATTCTGGATGAGCCGACCCGAGGCATTGATATCGGTACCAAGACCGAGATCCAGAAGATTGTTCTTGATCTTGCAGATCAGGGAATGGCAGTAACCTTTATCTCTTCAGAGGTTGAAGAGATGCTTCGTACCTGCTCCAGAATGGCAGTCCTTCGTGATGGAGAAAAGGTAGGAGAACTGGAAGAGAGCGAGCTTTCACAGAGCAATATTATGAAAGCTATTGCAGGAGGTGACGATAAGAATGAATAAAGCTAAATTAAAAAAGATCACGAGTGCACGACTCTTTCTTCCTATCGTGTGTCTGATCGCGGTCCTTCTGATCAATGTGATCAAGACTCCGGACTTCTTTAATATTACAATTCGAAATGGTGTCCTTTATGGATATGTTATTGATGTTATCAATCGTGCATCTGAGCTGGTAATCCTTGCAGTCGGCATGACACTTGTCACAGCAGCATCCGGTGGGCAGGATATCAGTGTTGGTGCAGTTATGGCAGTTGCAGCAGCTGTATGCTGTCAGATCTTATCCGGCGGTGCAGCTTCTGTAACAGAATATCAGAACTCTCTGATCATTGCAGTTATTGCAGCACTTCTTGCAGCAGCACTCTGCGGAGCATTTAACGGATTTCTGGTAGCGAAGCTGAATATCCAGCCGATGGTAGCAACGTTGATCCTTTATACTGCAGGACGAGGTATCGCACAGCTTGTTACAAATGGACAGATCACTTACATCCGTGTTCCATCTTTCCAGATGGCAGGTGGATATATCGGTAAATCTCCGGTTCCGACGCCTGTTCTTTTCGCAATCGTAACCGTAGTTATCGTAGCTTTGATTTTGAAAAAGACAGCTCTTGGACTTTATATTGAGAGTGTTGGTATCAATGGTAAAGCAGCACGACTGGTAGGTCTGAACTCTACCATGATCAAGTTCCTGACTTACGTGATCTGCGGTGTTCTTGCAGGAATCGCCGGACTGGTAGCATCCAGCCGTATCTATTCCGCAGATGCGAACAACATTGGTCTGAACCTTGAGATGGATGCCATCCTGGCAGTTGCACTTGGCGGTAACTTCCTTGGCGGTGGTAAATTCAGCCTGATCGGTTCTGTAATCGGAGCTTATACAATCCAGGCACTGACAACAACTCTATATGCAATGAATGTAAAAGCCGATCAGCTTCCTGTTTATAAGGCAATCGTTGTTATCATCATTGTAACCTTACAGAGTGATGTATTTAAGAAATTCGTTGCAAATCACAGAAGCAAAAAAGTTTCCGTTGCAGCAGAGGGAGGTCAGAAATAATGAAACAGAAAAAGAAAATGACAAGTACCGGATTTCTACTGTTGATCACGATCGTTCTGTTCTTCGTTATGTATGCAGCAGGTATGGTGATCTTTGCAGATAAAGGTTTTGCCAAACCGCAGATGTTTCTGAATCTTTTTGTATCAAATGCAGGTCTTCTCGTTATTTCCTGTGGCCTGACGATCGTTATGATCACCGGTGGTATTGATATCTCCGTTGGTTCTGTAACAGCACTTGTCTGCATGGTAATGGCAGACCTTATGGAAAACAAAGGCGTGAGTGCATATGTGGCAGTTCTTGCAGCACTTCTGATCGGTCTTGCTTTTGGTATCGTACAGGGATTCCTGGTAACTTACATGGGAATCCAGCCATTTATCGTAACACTTGCCGGTATGTTCTTCGGACGTGGTATGACAGCAATCATCAGTACAGACATGATCTCCATCAAAAACGAAGTATTCCTGAAATGGGCAAACTACCGTTTCTACATGCCATTTGGTTCTACAAACAAAAAAGGTAAATTTATTCCGGCATACATTCCGCCGACAGTAGTGATCGCAATTATTGTAGTTCTCATTATTGCAGTGCTTCTGAAATATTTCAAATTCGGCCGTAAACTGTATGCGATCGGTGGAAACAGACAGAGTGCCCTGATGATGGGTCTTGATGTTAAAAAGACAATGTTCCGTGCCTATGTACTGGATGGCTTTCTTGCAGGACTTGGCGGATTCCTTTTCTGCCTCAACAGCTGCGCCGGTTTCGTAGAGCAGGCAAAAGGTCTTGAGATGGATGCAATTTCTTCAGCCGTTATCGGTGGAACACTTCTTTCCGGTGGTGTTGGTACCCCGATCGGTTCCTTGTTTGGTGTGCTGATCAAAGGAACGATTTCCAGTCTGATCACAGCACAGGGTACTTTATCAAGCTGGTGGGTACGAATCGTACTTTCCGCACTGCTTTGCTTCTTCATCGTGATTCAGTCTGTACTGGCATCTGCAAAGAAGAAAAAATGATCAAAGAAAAATATATGGAGGTTTTTTGTTATGGTTACAGGTAGAAATTATAAGTTCTGGTTTTGCACAGGTTCCCAGGATCTTTATGGTGATGAGTGTTTAAGAAAAGTTGCAGAACACTCAAGAATTATTGTTGAGGAACTGAACAAATCAGGCGTTCTTCCTTTTGAACTGGTGTGGAAACCAACATTGATCACAAATGAGCTGATTCGTAAGACTTTTAATGAGGCTAATGCAGACGATGAATGTGCAGGTGTGATCACTTGGATGCATACATTTTCTCCTGCAAAATCCTGGATCCTTGGACTGAAGGAATACAGAAAACCATTGTGCCATCTGCATACACAGTTTAACCAGGAAATACCATATGACACAATTGATATGGATTTCATGAATGAAAACCAGTCTGCTCATGGTGGAAGAGAGTATGGTCATATCGTTACCCGCATGGGAATCGAGAGAAAAGTTATCGTCGGACACTGGGCTGATAAGAAGGTTCAGGAGAGACTGGCATCTTGGATGCGTACCGCAGTCGGCATCATGGAAAGCAGCCATATTCGTGTTTGCCGTGTTGCGGATAACATGAGAAATGTAGCTGTTACCGAGGGCGATAAAGTAGAGGCACAGATCAAATTCGGATGGGAAGTGGATGCTTATCCGGTCAATGAAGTATGTGATTATGTGAAGGATGTTTCAAAAGGAGATATTGATGTTTTAGTCGAAGAATATTATAATAAATATGACATTCTTTTTGAGGGCAGAGACCCGGAAGAATTCAAACGTCATGTAGCAGTACAGGCAGCAATTGAAATCGGATTTGAGAGATTCATGGAGGAGAAAAACTACCAGGCAATTGTTACTCATTTCGGTGATCTTGGTGGTTTACAGCAGCTTCCGGGACTGGCAATGCAGCGTCTGATGGAGAAGGGATACGGATTCGGCGCTGAAGGTGACTGGAAGACCGCGGCAATGGTACGTCTGATGAAGATCATGACTGCAGGGGTGAAGGATGCGAAGGGAACTTCTTTCATGGAGGATTATACATACAATCTTGTTCCGGGTAAGGAAGGCATTCTTCAGTCACATATGTTGGAAGTATGCCCGACGATCGCTGACGGTAAGATTGGCATCAAAGTATGCCCACTTTCCATGGGTGACAGAGAGGATCCGGCAAGACTTGTATTTACATCCAAGACTGGTCCGGCAGTAGCTACTTCTCTGGTAGATCTGGGAGATCGTTTCCGTCTGATCATCAATGATGTTGAGTGCAAGAAGACAGAGAAACCGATGCCGAAACTTCCGGTAGGAAGCGCATTCTGGACTCCGCAGCCGGATCTGGCAACAGGAGCAGAGGCATGGATCCTCGCAGGTGGTGCTCATCATACTGCATTTTCCTATGATCTGACTGCTGAACAGATGGGTGACTGGGCAGCAGCAATGGGAATCGAAGCTGTCTACATTGACAAAGATACAACCATCCGCAACTTTAAGAATGAACTGAGATGGAATGAGGTCGCGTTCAGAAAATAAAAGGCGGATGTGGCAAACACAGAAGTCGGGAGGATTTACAATGAGTGTAAACGAAGCAAAGACAGCTATTTTAAACAACAAAACAGCACTTGGAATAGAGTTCGGATCTACCAGAATCAAAGCGGTTCTGGTAGATGAAAAATATAATCCGATCGCATCCGGAAGTTATGAGTGGGAAAACCGTTACGAAAACGGCGTGTGGACTTACTCTCTGGATGACATTCATAAGGGATTACAGGGAAGTTACAGCGACCTGGTGAAGGACGTACAGGAGAAATACGGTGTGGAGCTTACCAGTGTCGGAGCGCTTGGAATCAGTGCCATGATGCATGGATATATGCCTTTTGATAAAGAAGGAAATCTTCTTGTGCCGTTCCGTACATGGAGAAACAATATCACAGGAGAGGCATCCGAAAAACTGATGGAGCTCTTCCAGTACAATATCCCTCAGAGATGGAGTATTGCACATCTGTATCAGGCAATCCTGAATGGTGAAGAGCATGTCAAAGATATTGATTACATGTGTACTCTGGAAGCCTATGTTCATCGTATGCTGACAGGAAAGCGAGTTCTTGGTATCGGTGATGCAGCAGGAATGTTCCCTGTTGATTCGGAGAAAAAAGATTACAACCAGGAAATGGTTGAGAAATTTGATAAACTGGTAGAGTCTTACGGATTCCCATGGAAACTTCGTGATATCATGCCAGAAGTCATGGTGGCAGGACAGGATGCCGGTACTTTGACAGAAGAAGGCGCAAAATTCCTTGATCCTACTGGTAAACTTAAAGCAGGCATTCCGATGTGCCCGCCGGAAGGTGATGCAGGAACCGGTATGGTAGCAACCAACAGCGTGAAACAGCGCACAGGAAATGTATCCGCAGGTACTTCTGTATTTGCGATGATTGTCCTGGAAAAAGCACTTTCCAAACCATACAAAGAGATTGATATGGTAACGACACCGGCTGGCGATGCGGTTGCCATGGCGCATTCCAACAACTGTACTTCTGATCTGAATGCATGGGTGAATGTATTTAAGGAATTTGCAGAGGCAATGGGAATGGAAGTGGATATGAACAAATTGTTCGGAACTCTTTACAACAAAGCTATGGAAGGTGATCCGGACTGTGGCGGACTTCTGTCCTACTGCTATTTCTCCGGAGAGCATATGACGGGATTTGAAGAAGGTCGTCCGTTATTTGTCCGTTCCCCTGAGAGCAAATTTACACTTGCAAACTTTATGAGAACTAATCTTTACACCTGCCTTGGAGCTATGCGCGTAGGATTAAATATCCTGATCGATCAGGAGCATGTCAAGATTGACAGACTTCTGGGCCACGGCGGACTGTTCAAGACCAAAGGTGTCGGACAGCAGATCCTTGCAGATGCAGTGAATGCACCGGTATCTGTTATGTCAACCGCAGGTGAGGGCGGCGCATGGGGTATCGCGCTTCTGGCTGCTTATCTTGTTGATAAGAAAGACGGAGAGACTCTGGATGAATTCCTGGACAACCGTGTATTTGCCGGAAATGAAGGAAGTACTCTTGATCCGGAACCGGAAGGAGTCAAAGGATTTAATGAATTTATGGACAGATATCTTAAAGGACTGCCGATTGAAAGAGCAGCGGTGGAATCTAAGATCTGGTAAGAAATGATAGGACTGCAGGGTACTGTGTATGAAATGCACAGTGCCCTTGAGTTATATAAAAAGAACTGCGTAAAGGAGAAAAAGTATGCTTGAGAAATTAAAAGAAGAAGTATATAGGGCAAATATGGACCTGCCAAAATATGGGCTGGTAACATTTACCTGGGGAAATGTCAGCGGAATCGACCGTGAAAAAGGTCTTTTTGTTATTAAACCGAGTGGCGTGGAATATGATAAGCTGAAACCGGAAGATATGGTTGTTGTAGATCTTCAGGGAAATAAAGTAGAGGGAGAATACAATCCGTCTTCTGATACTCCGACGCATGTGGTTCTTTATAATGAGTTCCCGAATATCGGAGGAATCGTACATACGCATTCTGAATGGGCAACGAGCTGGGCACAGGCAGGAAGAGCTATCCCGTGTTATGGAACAACGCATGCGGATTATATTTATGGAGAAGTTCCATGTGTCCGAAATCTGACAAAAGAAGAGATTGAAGAGGCATATGAGAAAAATACGGGTGTTCTGATCGCAGATTATTTCCGCAAGCTTGATTATGAGGCTGTTCCGGCAGTCCTTTGCAAAAACCACGGACCGTTTACCTGGGGTAAAGATGCGCATGAGGCAGTGCACAATGCAGTTGTACTTGAGGAAGTGGCAAAGATGGCATGCCGCTGTGAACTGATCAATCCACAGGTGAAACCGGCGCCACAGGAACTGCAGGATAAGCATTATTACCGGAAACATGGTGCAAATGCTTATTATGGACAGATCAAAAGATGATAAAGGATTCCCGGTGAGGAATTGTGAAAGAGTACTCCGGTGGAGTTAACTTGTGAATTATCCTCTGAATATGGTTCAATTCAAAAATTCTAAAGTATCAGGAAGTACAGGATTTTGCTAAAGGCGATACATAAAATGCTGAACTCGCATCAAAGATGCTCAGACAGCAGCATTTTATGCATCAACGCAAAAACCTGCACATTCCGATACTTGGACGAATTTTTTCAGGCGAACTCATTTCAGAGGATAATTACAGGTTTTCTCCGTCGGAGTTTTTTCAATACCGCACCGGACTTTATCTGGGACAGCGGCGACGCCGGAGGATACGTGGGGATATGACAGCGCGCAGCGCGACCAGGAGCCCACCAATTAAAACAAAAGAATCTCTGGAAATATAAAAGCTCCCTGTCGGGAAAACTCTGCAGGAATTTATAGAAACACTTAGAGGATTCTCTTTCTGTGTTATGGATTGAAAAGTGCATTGTCTGAGCCGTAAGGCGAGTTATACACTTTTTATCCATGGTTTTAACAGAAGGAGAATACTCCTAGTGTTTCTGAATTCCGAAGCTGTTTCCAGACGGGGAGTTTTATATAACAGAGAAATTCATTTTGTTTTAAAGCTCATTTAGTAATCTCTTCCGGTAAACACGGCCACGCTCCTCGGCCGCATCACGAAACTTCTGTCAATCCGGACTTCCTGTCCTTCCGGATAGCAGTAATGCCCGTTTCCATCTCCATACGTATTGACGCTCAAGTGCCATGCGCCTCTTCTGTGAAGATTTGGAAGCGTGATCGTGACGTCTTCCCAGAAAGTATTGACTGCGACATAGATCAGGTCATCTTTTCCTTTTTCTTTATCGTATCCCGCAAAGCTCACACAGAAGGTACGTGCATCTCGTGGAATATCTGTTTCTTCTGCATTCAGATTATGTGTGTGGATAGGATCCATGCCGCAGACGGATGTGGGCAGCTGTTTGTGGATGACCGGATGCTTTTTGCGGAATGCGATCATAAATTTAAAGAATTCAAACAGATCTTTGTTCTTTTCGAGCATACGCCAGTCCAGCCAGGAAGTAATGTTGTCCTGGCAGTAGCTGTTGTTGTTTCCGAATTTGGTATTCCCAAATTCATCACCGGCAAGAAACATTGGTGTACCGCGGCTGCACATAAGGACAGCACAGGCATTCCGGATCATACGGCGGCGAAGTGAGAGGACTTCCGGATCATCGGTCTCACCTTCGGCACCACAGTTCCAGCTGCGGTTGTCATTGGCCCCGTCTGTGTTATTCCAGCCGTTTGCTTCGTTATGTTTGTCATTGTACGCATATAGATCGTACAGTGTAAAGCCGTCATGACAGGTCAGAAAATTCACGCAGGAATTGTAACCGGCATAGTTGCTGTGGGTATTGTCGTAATAGCCACCATAGAGATCACCGGAGCCGGAGATACTCCAGGCTGCATCCCATGCATTCCAGGAATCCCCTTTCAGATAACTGCGGAGAGAGTCACGGTATCTGCCGTTCCATTCTGCCCAGCGGCCGCTTGCAGGGAAGCTTCCTACCTGATAAAGACCGCCGGCATCCCATGCTTCAGCAATCAGTTTTACGTTGCTTAAGATTGAATCATCGGCAAGAGTACGGAGCAGAGGCGGATTATTCATAGGAGAGCCATCTTCATTTCGGCCAAGGATACTTGCCAGATCGAAGCGGAATCCGTCTACGCGGTAATTGATCGTCCAGTAGCGCAGACATTCGAGAATCAGCTGCTGAACGACAGGGTGATTACAGTTCAGGGTGTTTCCGCAGCCGCTGAAGTTGTAGTAATTGCCATCAGGAGTCAGCATATAGTAAATATTGTTGTCAAATCCTTTGAAACTGAATGTGTTTCCTTTTTCGTTTCCTTCGGCAGTGTGATTGAAAACAACATCCAGGATTACTTCAATCCCGTTGTCATGAAGTGCTTTGATCAGTGTTTTCAATTCCGTACCTTCCTGGTTATGTTCATTTGCAGCGGCATAGCTGCTGTTCGGAGCAAAAAATCCGACAGTGTTGTATCCCCAGCATTCGAGAAGTTGTTTGCCATCTACGGTACGGGAATTCATGGTCTCATCAAATTCGAAGATAGGCATCAGTTCCACTGCATTGATTCCCAGTTCTTTCAGATAAGGAATTTTTTCCATAAGTCCGGAAAAAGTTCCTCGATGCTGAACACCGGAAGAAGGATGATGAGTAAAATCACGTACATGCAGTTCGTAGATGATCAGGTCACAGAGTTCTTTTTTGGACTGTGGCATATCACCCCAGTCGAAACGGTCTTTGACGACACGTGCATGATACGTATGGTCCCAGCGGATTCCCCAGGTACGCTGACCTGCAACTGCTTTGGCATATGGGTCGAGCAGAATTTTATTTTTGTCAAAGAGCAGTCCTTTTTCCGGACAGTATGGTCCGTCTACACGGTAGGCATATTCAAATTCATCAATGTTCAGTCCATATACGATCATGGAATAAACATCACCGATCTTGTAAGCTTCCGGAAAAGGAAGTACAGCAAAAGGTTCTTCCTGTGCACGGTGGAACAGAAGCAGTTCACAGGAGGTTCCTCCGCATGTGTGAATGGTAAAATTAACACCATTCTGCAAAGGAGTAGCCCCGTTCAGATCGTAAATTCCCGGACGGACCGGAAAACCGGCGATTTCTGCCATAGGGGAAGATTCATAAGGATGGTCAGATACAAATTTCTGATGATAGGATTTCATTTTTTTCTCCATTTCTGAAGCTCCCGGCCTGATGTACAGACCGGGAGCTTGTTTTGTATAGATTCTTGTGTCGGAAAATTTTTATAAATCGTTTGTCAGATGCAGCTTATCAAGAATATAGAAGATAAGGCTTAAAGCCATGGCTACTACACAGGCAAGGACCATTCCGGTGAGTTTGACGTTGCCAAGATTCAGGGCGATTCCGGAAAGGCCTACGATAAAGACTACAGAAGTCAGGGCCAGGTTACGGGATTTGCTGTAATCCACCTGATTGTCTACGAGCATACGAAGACCGGAAGTTCCGATCATACCGTACAGCAGGAAGGAGATTCCACCGATAACCGGTCCCGGAATCGTGTTGATCAGGGCAGCAAGTTTGCCGAGGAAAGAGCAGCAGATAGAAAGAACTGCAGCACCACCAATGACCTGAACGCTGTAAACTTTTGTCATAGCCATAACACCGATGTTTTCACCATAAGTTGTAGTCGGCACAGAACCAAGACATCCGGATACGGTAGTTGAGAAAAAATCTGCAAAAAGGGAACGATGAAGTCCGGGATCTTTCAGCAGATCTTTGCCTACGATCTTACTTGTCACGATCTGATGGCCGATGTGCTCGGAAGTAACAAGAAGCAGTGCCGGAAGAATGGTCAGGATTGCCTCCAGATTAAATTTCGGTGCCTGAAAATTCGGAAGTGCAAAAAAAGCAGCTTCTTTTACAGCAGTAAAATCAAGAATTCCGCAGGCAGCTGCGGCTGCATATCCGGCAATGATCGCGATCAGGATTGGAATAACGGATAAAAATCCACGGAACAGGATCTGGCCAAATACAGCAACACCGAGTGTGACCAGAAATACGATCACATTTTTCATATCGATCTGTTCGTCCAGAAGTCCGGCAGTGCTTGCTGCGCTTCCGGCAAGCTCCAGTCCGATCAGTGCAACTACCGGTCCCATGGCTGCGGTTGGAAGGACAATGTCAATCCAGTTAGTTCCACACTGACGGATGATCAGAGCAACGATCATACCGCAGATGCCGAGGACAACAAATCCGCCCAGAGCATACTGGAAACCAAATTTGGAGGCAACCAGGAGTCCAGGTGACAGGAATGCAAAACTGGAACCAAGATAGGCCGGTGCTTTACCTTTGGTGATCAGAATGAACAGAAGTGTTCCGATACCGTTCATCAGAAGAACGATGGCAGGGTTGATACCGAACATAAAAGGAACCAGAACAGAGGCACCGAACATGGCAAACATATGCTGGATGCTTAAAGGTATTAACAGATTAACAGGTACTTTGTCTTCTACTTGGATAATTTTTCTTTCCACGTTACCCTCTCTTTCTTATCTGCATGCGGCAGATAACATTTAACTAAGTGACCGTTTACAAACGGTTACGATTCTGAACAATTATACCATAGAGGAGCTTTCATTACTATTTAAAAATAAATGTGCAGAATGTAAAAATAATATGCAGGAATAAAAAGTGGATGTGAGTGGGGGAGGTGGTTATAATTTGGACAAAAATAGGGTGCATATTGGTGAAATGTTGTTGCTTTTTTCAATATTTTATATTATAATCTTGTTTGTAAAAAGAATTTACCCTTCAAAAATTTTTTTTACATAACCCCTTATTTAATTATTTATACTCCCCTTGAAATACCCGGTAGCTCCCCTATCGGGTATTTCTCTGTTTAAATATGGAAAATCATGGAAGTTTTCTGGCTGTTTTATAAAGAATCCAGGCAGTTATGAATAGTATCCTGTTCTTCTGGTCATAATAATGGATGTAATGAAATTGCTGCAAACAGTAATCTTACATTACAAAACGAACCAGGAGGAATGGACAAATGGCAAAAAATTACGAAAATGAAAACAAAGCAAAAAACTACAGCACAGATAAAACTTCAGACAAAAATGCAATGGACAGCCGAAACAGTTCCAAAAACAGCTCTAAAAATGCTTCCAGAAACAGTTATGGAAACAAAACATCCAATGCATATGACAAAGAGCAGAATGATTATTCTGGCAGATACTAAGGAAGAATAAAACAGGATTTTCCCTTCTCTTGCAAAGAGGCTGGCTATGTGCCGGCCTCTTTTGCTGCCTGCAGATAAGGATGGTATTGCTTGGGAAGATTGAAGAGGCAGATCGTGCACCGAAAAGAAAAGGGAACATATGATAAATAAAAAAGGAAGGTTTGTCATGTTTCCTATTGAAACGATCTCAGCCAGGATGCTTGATTATTATGTGGGGCGAAACGATGCTTTGATCATAGATCTGCGAGAAGAAAAAGCATATGCCGAAAGTCATGTGCGGGGAGCTGTAAATATTCCATATGAAACACTGGAGAACAGAAAAGATCTTCCAATGAATAAGATACTTGTTTTTTACTGTGACAGAGGCGGTGCAAGCATGGCAGCCGCAAGAGAATTTGTCAGACGGGGATACAGGACACGTTCGGTGATCGGTGGGTTTACGGCGTACCGAGGCAGAAATCTTGTGAGTGGAGACAGGTAATGAAATCTTGTAATTTCCCTGTAACCATGATAAGGTAAGAAAGAGAAAATGTTATTATTCAGAGGAGAATTAAGTATGAAATACATGTTTGCATCTGATGTGCACGGCTCGGCATACTATTGCCGGCTGATGCTGGAGAAATATAAAGAAGAGCAGGCAGAACGCCTGGTGCTGCTGGGCGATCTGCTTTATCACGGACCGAGAAATGACCTTCCGAAGGAATATGCACCGAAAGAGGTCATCAAAATGCTGAATGGCATGAAAAATGATATTTACGCAGTAAGAGGTAACTGTGAAGCGGAAGTGGACCAGATGGTTCTGGAATTCCCGGTAATGGCAGATTACTGTATTCTGGCAATTAACGGACTTACTTTTTATGCGACGCATGGACATGTCTATAATGAAAATAATCTTCCACCGTTCCACGAGGGAGACATTCTGATACATGGACATACACATGTGCTGAAAGCAGAACAAAAAGAAGGGTATATCCTTCTGAATCCGGGATCTGTATCTATTCCGAAAGAAGGAAATCCGCCTACATATGCTGTTCTGGAAGACAAAACATTTACGATTAAAGATTTTGATGGAAATATCATCAAGGAAATGAGGCTTGGATGAAATATATGGAATTGATCGCACCGTGTCACTTTGGCATGGAAGCGGTTCTGAAACGCGAGATTCTGGATCTCGGGTATGAGATCAGTAAGGTAGAAGATGGCAAAGTTACGTTTCTGGCAGATGCGGAAGGTATTGCACAGGCCAATATGTTCCTTCGTACGACAGAGAGGATTCTGCTGAAGACCGGAGAGTTTAAAGCAGTGACATTTGACGAACTTTTTGAAAAAACAAAGGCGATCCCGTGGGAAGAATATATTCCGAAGGATGGCAAGTTCTGGGTAGCAAAAGCCAATTCTGTGAAGAGTGCGCTGTTCAGTCCTTCTGATATTCAGTCCATCATGAAAAAAGCAATTGTAGAACGCCTGAAAAGTGTTTATGGAATTTCCTGGTTTCAGGAGGATGGTGCAAGCTTCCCGATTCGAGTAGCCTTTATGAAGGATGTGGCTACGATCGGGATTGATACATCCGGAGTTTCTCTTCATAAGAGAGGCTATCGTCAGATGACTGTCAAAGCTCCGATCACTGAGACGCTGGCCTCTGCACTGATCATGTTGACGCCATGGAATAAAGACCGCATTCTTGTGGATCCATTCTGCGGAAGTGGTACTTTCCCGATCGAGGCAGCTATGATTGCGGCAGATATGGCTCCTGGCATGAAACGTTCTTTTCTTGCGGAAGACTGGAAACATCTGGTTCCGCGCAAATGCTGGTATGATGCACTGGAGGAAGCGCAGGACCGTGTGAACCTGGATATAGATACAGATATTCAGGGATATGATATTGATCCGGAGGCACTGAAATCTGCCCGTGCCAATGCGAAGATGGCAGGAGTGGATAAGCTGATCCATTTTCAGCAGAGAGCAGTCAAAGATCTCAGTCATCCGAAACCATATGGATTTATCATCACGAACCCGCCATATGGAGAACGTCTGGAAGAAAAAGAAGCACTTCCACAGTTGTACAGAGAGATTGGAGAGAGTTATAATCGTCTGGACAAGTGGTCTATGTATCTGATCACATCTTATGACCGTGCGGAAAATGATATTGGACGAAAAGCGGACAAGAATCGCAAGATTTATAATGGTATGTTAAAAACATATTATTATCAGTTCCTGGGTCCGAAACCACCAAGGAGGAAAAAAGATTGAAAAAAGTAATTTTTGCAACCGGTAATCAGGGAAAAATGAAAGAAATCCGTGAAATACTCGGAGATCTGGATATTGAACTTCTTTCCTTAAAAGATGCCGGAATTCATGCAGATATTGTAGAAGATGGAAAAACGTTTGAAGAAAATGCACAGATCAAGGCAAGGACCATCTGCAATCTGACAGGTGAGATCGTTCTGGCAGATGATTCAGGACTGGAAATCGATTACCTGAATAAAGAGCCGGGAATTTATTCCGCACGTTATATGGGAGAAGACACTTCTTACCATATTAAGAATGCAAAACTGATCGAGAGACTGGAAGGAGTTCCGGATGAGAAGAGGACTGCAAGGTTTGTGTGTGCGATCGCAGCGGCATTTCCGGATGGAACGATGAAGACTGTGAGAGCAGCGATGGAAGGCAGAATCGGATATAAAGAGAGCGGAGAAAATGGTTTTGGTTATGATCCGATCTTTTATCTTCCGGAATACGGCTGTACTTCTGCCGAACTTTCCATGGAAGAAAAAAATAAGATCAGCCACAGAGGGAAGGCTCTGCGTGCGATCAAGGATGAACTTCGATGAAGGTACTGATCGTCAGTGATACCCATGGGCACGATGAAAATCTGGAAAGAGCGGTGATGATGGAAACGCCGTTTGATATGCTGGTACATTGCGGAGATGTGGAGGGCCGTGAGATTTTTATCGAAGCTCTTGTGGACTGCCCCTGCTGTATTGTTGCCGGCAATAATGATTTTTTCTCAGACCTTCCGAGAGAAGAGGAGATAGAACTTGATGGAAATAAGGTTCTTGTCACGCATGGAAATTATTATGGTGTGTCCATGGATATTTCCGGTGTCGCAGAAGAAGCAAAGTCCAGAGACTGTGATGCTGTGTTCTTTGGACACACGCATAAGCCTGTAATTGAAGAAATAGACGGTGTTCTGGCCATTAACCCGGGAAGTCTGTCCTATCCACGCCAGCACGGCAGAAAGCCAAGCTATGTGATCCTTGAGACTGATAAAGACAGAAAGATGTCTGCCAAGATCAAATATCTGTAAAATGATTTAAACAAGTATGTATAGAGGACTCTAAATTGTTCAGGTTAAGATTCAGGGAAAACAAACTAATAGAATGTCAAAACAGCAGGAAATCTTCTCCATACGAGAGAGAAGTCTCCTGCTGTTATTCTATACATATCCTATTTGAAAAACGAAGAAGTCCTTTGCTTCTCAGCCAAGGGTGTGCAGAGGGAATGGTAAGTCCCTTTGCAATCCTTATGATTTAACATAACATAGCAAGAATTCTCCTTCCTCTATAGGTGGGAGATGAATTGTAGATCTGGGCATAAATGCTCAAAAGAATTTTATAAACGAAAAAGAAAACGCTTGTTCGCGTGTAGGAATTGTACTATAATAATAAAAAGAGAACATATTGTTCAAAAAATGATGATTGAAATCATTCATATGTAGGAATAAGGTGAGGAAAATAAATCGGGCAGTAAAAATAAGAATCTATCCAAATGCAGAACAACGTGTGCAAATAGAAAAAACAATCGGCTGCAGCCGATTTATCTATAACTGTATGCTTGCTGACAAAATGGAACATTATAAAAAAGAAAAAAAGATGTTAAGGAACACACCAGCCAGTTACAAGAAAGAATATCCCTGGCTGAAAGAGGTGGATTCATTGGCGTTAGCAAATGTACAGTTGCATCTGGAAAGCGCATTCCATAAGTTTTTTCGTGAACCATCTGCAGGATTTCCGCGTTTCAAATCAAAGAAGTCATCAAGAAAATCTTATACAACAAACGTAGTGAATGGAAATATCTTTCTGGAAGGAAAATATTTGAAACTGCCTAAGATGACGGCTGTCAGAATGAAGCTTCACCGTCCGATATCAGAAAAATGGAAACTGAAATCTGTGACAGTCAGCAGGGAGCCATCCGGAAAATATTTTGCCAGTCTTTTGTTTTGCTGTGAAAACCAAACAGCAGAAAAAAGACCGGCAGAAAAATTTATTGGGATCGATTTTGCGATGCAGGGAATGTGTGTATTTTCTACCGGTAAAAGAGCTGAATATCCGATGTTCTATCGAAATACAGAGAAAAAGCTTGCGCGGGAACAGAGAAAGCTGTCCAGATGTCAGAAAGGCAGTCAGAATTATAAGAAGCAGGAGAAAAGAGTTGCACTGTGCCATGAAAAGATCCGAAATCAGAGAAAAGATTTTCAGCATAAACTCAGTGCCAGTCTTGCTGAGAGCTTCGATGCAGTATGCGTGGAAGATCTGAATCTGAAAGGGATGGCAGGAGGACTTCATCTTGGAAAAGGTGTACATGATAATGGATATGGCCTGTTTCTGTCTATGCTGGAATATAAACTGGAGGAACGAGGAAAATATCTGATCAAAGTAGACCGTTATTTTGCATCCAGTAAGATTTGCAGTGTATGCGGAAAGAAAAAAGAAGAATTGTCTTTATCTGATAGGATTTATTACTGTGAATGCGGTAATAGAATGGACCGCGATGCAAATGCAGCAGTTAATATCATGAATGAGGGAAAAAGAATCTTTGAAGAATGTGCATGACAGCACAATAAAAAGTCCGTAACCGGACTAATAAAAATCGCGGGGCACGCGAGGATAGCTTGTAGATACTTGGCTCTGTAGAGCCATTGAGCAAGAAGCCCCCACTTCAAAATCAGAGATTTAAGTGGTGGGAGCATGTCACATAAAATGCGGATGACAGGACTTGAACCTGCACGTCGTAGACACCAGAACCTAAATCTGGCGCGTCTGCCAATTCCGCCACATCCGCAAGATAAACAATAAACAGACAAAACGGAATTGTCATAAATTCCACCACATCCGTATATTGTTTGATATATTCGTGTGTAACATAAAAGATAAATAAAAACACTATCGAAATGAT
>SKEF01000505.1_pt1 | contig 39762 bp, 60 predicted proteins | sample 4826691 | NCBI WGS metagenome assembly SKEF01 (sample SAMN11008816, study PRJNA524170) | human gut metagenome | biome: Human fecal sample; material: Feces; isolation source: fecal sample from pouch patient p23, p27 | host: Homo sapiens | place: Israel: Tel-Aviv | collected 2016-08-24
CATACTTACGTTCCCGTTCTGTGACTAACCGAGTATAGTTGTAAGGCAATGCCGATATCCTACCCGTGTTTTTCGGGCCTAACCTTATTCGATGGGTTGATATGTACATTTCCACACATCAGGCTCTGCTCGACTTTTGCCAGCGCGCTCGCGAGTTCGACGCGATTGCCGTCGATACCGAGTTTTTGCGCGAGCGCACGTTCCATCCGCGTCTGTGCCTGGTTCAGATTGCCACCCCTGCCGAGAGTGTCGCGGTCGATCCTCTGGTGATCGACGACCTGTCGCCGCTGGCCGAGCTTATGGCCGACGAGAGCGTGACCAAGGTCTTCCACGCCTGCTCGCAGGATATGGAGGTCATGCTCCACACCGTGGGCGTGCTGCCGCGCCCCATTTTTGACACGCAGGTGGCCGCCGCCTTTTTGGGCGAGCGCCAGCAGATTTCCTACGGCGCGCTCGTGCAAACGTTTTGCGGCGTCTCATTGCCCAAGACCGAGTCGCTGACCGACTGGTCGCGCCGCCCGCTGACTGATAAGCAGGTCGAGTACGCGATCGATGACGTCAAGTACCTGATCGTCGCCTATACCGAGATGATGAGTCGCCTGCGCGAGCTGGGCCGGGTGGACTGGGTGCTCGACGAGTTGCGTCCGCTGGCCGACGAGTCGCACTATCGCGCCGATCGCCACGAGGCGTTCCGCAAGGTCAAGCGCATCAATTCGTGCAGCCGTCATCAGCTGGGTATCGCGCGCGAGCTCGCCGCCTGGCGCGAGGACCGCGCCGAGCGGCGCAACATCCCACGCAAGTGGGTCATGTCCGACGACACGCTGCTAGCGCTCGTTAAGCGCAATCCCGTGCGCGTTGAGGAGTTCCGTAGCATTCGCGGTACCGATCAATTGGGGGAGCGCGACGTGGACGGTGCGCTCATGGCCATCAAGCGCGGTGCGAGCTGTCCGCACGATCGCCTGCCGCTCTTGGTGCGCGGACATCGTCAGATTTCGCCGGAGCTGGAGAGCGTGACTGACCTTATGTATGCGCTTATCCGCCTGGTTGCCGAGCGCTCAGGCGTTGCGACCTCGGTCATTGCCTCGCGCGATGACCTGGCCGACTACATTGAGCATCCCGAGCAGAGCCGCCTGCGCGAAGGTTGGCGCTTTGAGCTTGTGGGCTCGCGCCTGGACGATCTGCTTTCCGGCAATATGGGGTTGACGGTGAAGGACGGCAAAATCGAGCTCCTGTAGGGAAGCCTAGCCGGTTGAGTGGGTAAAATGCCTCCAACGTGTAACTCGACTCGGAGGAATTCGCATGCCTTATTACTATGGATACGGCTTTGGCATCGACCCGCTGTACCTGCTGGTTGTTCTTGTCTGCACGGTGCTTGGCCTTGCCGCACAGAACTATATCAACTCGACGTACAAAACCTGGTCCAAGGTTCGCTCGGACGGCGATACGGGTGCCACAGTCGCTCGCCGCATGCTCGATGCCAACGGTTGTAGCGCCGTGGGTATCAAGGGTGTCGCTGGCGAGCTCACCGACCATTACAACCCGCAGGACAACAACCTGTATCTGTCGGATGCCAACCGTTCGGGCGGTTCGGTCGCAAGTGTTGCCGTCGCCTGCCACGAGGCGGGCCATGCCGCCCAGCGTCAAAGCGGCTATGCCATGATGAAAGTGCGTACCGCCCTCGTGCCGGTCGTCAACTTTACCCAGAACACCTGGACCATCGTGTTACTCTTGGGCCTGTTTATGAACATTGCCGGGCTCACGACCCTCGCGTTGATCTTCTTCTCGTTTAGTGTGCTGTTCCAACTCGTTACGTTGCCTGTCGAGATTGACGCCAGCCGACGTGCTGTGGCGTACATCGAGCAGTCGGACATGAGCTCCAAGCAGGTCAACGGCGCCAAGAAGGTACTGACGGCAGCCGCGCTTACCTATGTGGCTGCAGCGCTCACTTCGATCATTCAGTTGCTCTACCTTATGGCTCGCTACAACAGAAACTCCAACCGATAACAAATGGGACAGGCAGGCGCCGCGGGGATTCGTGTCCTCGCGGCGCTGTACTATGTGTTGGACTTAATTTCGCACGGGGCCGGAGCCCCTGTGCTCGATAACGAAAGGAGGCTGCGTGGCAGGCTGGAACCTAACCGGTAATGCCGTTTCCGCCGAGTTCGACGGTTCGGACGAGCAAGAGCGCAAGGAGCTCAGCGTGAGCCAGGCGGTAGAGATCGCCGCCGGTGCGCTCGATGCCATTCCGCAGCTGAGCGTCTTGGGCGAGGTCACGGGTTTTCGTGGTCCTAACGCCCGAAGCGGCCACTGCTATTTCCAGATCAAGGACGATTCGGCCGCCGTTGACTGCATCATTTGGAAGGGTGCCTATCTCAAGCGCACGTTCGATCTGCGCGACGGTATGCAGGTGAGCTTTAAGGGCAGCTTCAATCTCTATAAGGCTACGGGCCGCATGAGCTTTGTCGCTCGCTCGTTTTCGCTGGCGGGGGAGGGTCTGCTGCGTCAACAAGTGGCGCAACTGGCCGAAAAGCTACGCCGTGAGGGTCTGATGGACGAAGCGCGCAAGCGCCGCATCCCGGTGTTCTGCTCCCGCGTGGCGGTCGTCACCTCGCTTTCGGGTGCCGTAATCGACGACGTCAAGCGCACATTGCGTCGTCGCAACCCGCTCGTCGAGCTCGTCTGCGTGGGGGCCAAGGTACAAGGCGAGGGTGCGCCGGCAGAGCTTATTGAGGGCCTGCGCCGCGCCGCTTCCATTACGCCGGCGCCCGACTGTATTTTGTTGGTGCGCGGCGGCGGCTCCTTTGAGGACCTCATGACCTTTAATGACGAGGAGCTTGCCCGTGCGGTGGCGGCCTGTCCCGTGCCCGTGGTGACCGGCATTGGCCATGAGCCCGATACCTCGATCTGCGACATGGTGAGCGACCGTCGCGCCTCCACGCCTACGGCGGCGGCCGAATCGGTGGCGCCGGCTATGACGGAGTTGGCCGATGTGCTCGAGGCGCGCTATCAGCGTCTGGGTGCCGCGATGGCATCGATGATTGGGTCGGCCCAGGTCGACCTGGAGATGCTCGATCAGCGCGGTCGCCGTGCCTGGGATACCTATACGGCTCGCTTGGGCGATGCGCTCGATGCGGCTGCGTGCCGCCCGTGCCTCAACGACCCAACGTTTATGGTTGAGCGTCGCGAGTCTGAGCTTGCCCTGACGGCCGATCGTTTGTCCGGCGCCATAACGCGTTCGGTTGGGGCATTCCGCTCCAACTATGAGCGTCTGCCCGAGCGCTTGATCGCAAGCACCTCAGGACTCGATGGCAAGCGCCATGCGCTCACGCTCGCAAGCTCCCGCCTGGAGCATCAGGGGCGCACGATGCTCAACAAGCCAGCGTCCGACCTGGGCCGTGCAGCGGCTTCGCTCGATGCCCTGTCGCCGCTCAAGGTGCTTGCCCGCGGCTATTCCATCGCGTACAGCGTTGACGGCGTGGCTACAAGTGCCAAGACCTTTAAGCCGGGCGACGCCATTCGCGTGCGCATGGCAGACGGCAACGTGGCAGCAACGGTCAATACGGTCGAATAGACCGCGTTTTACAGTGATAAACCTTTGGGAAAGGAAACAGCTATGGCAGAGAAGACCCCGGTCGAGCAGCTTACGTACAAGCAGGCTTCACAGGAGTTGGAGCTCATCATCCGCAGCTTGGAGTCGGGTGATATGGAGCTCGAGGAGTCGCTTGAGAGCTATACCCGCGGCGTCGAGCTCCTCAAGAGCCTGCGTACCCGCTTGTCCGATGCCGAGCAGAAGGTCTCGGTGCTCCTGAAGGACGTCGACGGCAACGACGTGCTCGCCGACGGCGAAGCCGCCAACACCGACGACAACCTTTCGTTCTAACCGAAATTAAGAAACCCGCAGGTAGAACGCTTGCATAATGATTTTGCGTCCTAATTTGTCCTTAAGGGTACCTAACTAATTTTCAAACAATGCCCTATCGACCGTCTCGATGAACAGTTCTTTGTCGGGGCGGTCGTAGTGTTTGTCGAGAATATTCTTCGCAGCGTGGCCCATCATTTTGTCCACCATCTGCGATGGAATGCCGTATTTCCATAGCATTGCAGTCGCCCACGAATTGCGAAGTTTGGTCATTTTCAGATATCGAAGGTCGATAGTTCCATCCCTGAATGGCTCAATCCACTTTTCAGTAACCCTTGCACGATCCATCGGCATTCCCGTGCCTTTGTCGCAGATATAGAGTTCTTCGTCATTGGTTCGCTGCTCGGCTATCTCGGCAAGACGTAGGCTCCACGGCGGCGGGATTACGATTGGGCGGTAGCTGTCCGGCGTTTTGAGTGGAGCAAACTTGCTACCTTGCGCGTACTGGTGGTGGAGGTCATAGACGGCGTATGTACGACCGTTGTATTGCTCAAACGTAATGTCCTTCACTGCCGCAGCCACGGCTTCACCTACACGGCATGAGCCCTTAGCCATGAGGATTACGGTTCCCTCTATGCGGTTGCCGCGCAACGATTCTAGGATATTGTCCATTTCGGCTATCGTGTAGACCTCTAGTCCACCATCGTTCGTACGTTTCTTCTCACGGGGCATCTTGTATCTGGCATCGACAAACGAAAAGCCGCCAACGTCATGGAGCTTCGCGCAGTTGACGAGGTTGAGCACTAGGTTGTGGGAGCTGTGGGCTTGAGAATACGTGAAGCCATCCAGCCATCGCTGATAGTCTTCGATTCTTACTTTGCTCATGGTGACGTTTGCCCACTTCGGCGATACCTTTGAGCGCCACGCGCTGCGGTAGCTATTGAATGTGTTACGGGATATATCGCCTGATTCCACCTGTTTTTTCAACTGCGGGAAATACCATTCGTCCCAGCATTGCTTGAACGTCGGGCACGGCACTACGCGCTCATTGGGCGGCAGGTGGTGGAGTTGCCAAAGGCGGCGCAGCTCATCGTCCGCTTCACGCGAGGTGCAGGGATAGAGCGTCTTTGAGCGGCGAACGCGGTTGAGCCCGTCCCATTCGCACCACCTGATGCGCCACTTGTTCTTGTCGATTTTGGTTTTGGTTCCCCATGATGAACGTGGCATAATGAACCTACTCCCTTCTAATCGTGAGTTTGCAGGAGGGTTTGCGCTCCACTGGTCTTGGCGGGTTGGTGGGGCGCTTTTTTTTGATGGCTATACGCGGGCTATCGGCACGGTCACGTCCGTATCCCCGAGCTTCGCAATTATCTCCTGCGTGGAGTCGGGCACTTGGAAGAACACGGCTTCACGATCTGTCTGCCCCTTATTGGCGAGCATGTACCCGGCGAGCGCGTCGCCGTAGCCCTTATAGTCGTACCCCGAGCTGAACGGCGTCACCGACACGCCGTCAGGTGTGGTGAAGTCGATTCCGGCTTGGGTGTAATCGAACCCATCGTTGCCGTCCGGGTCTTTCACGCTCTCGTTGTCCACAATGAGCATGAGGGCACAGACCACGTTGCCGTCAGCTATATCTTCTGAGCCGCCCTGATATTTCTGCGTGAGCGACTGGGACGCATCGCACCCCTCTACCGTTATGGTGAGTTTGCCGAGCTTCGATTTGACTTCAACGGCATCGCCAACGTTCGCGGTCTTTCGGACGGCCTTCTTTTTGGCCTTGGACTTCTTTTCCTGTTTCGCAGAGCCGGACGGCTTCTGTCCGCTCGTCCCGCATCCTGCAAGCCCGATGGCACCTGCCGCCACCGTCGCAATGAACGCCCTTCTGCTGAGTTCCATCTACTCCATCTCCTTCGATGATTGGAACCATACGACTGTGCCGTGGAACTCCACCGTGTGTTCGGTGGTGGCGGCAAATACCATGTCCTCGTGTTCGGCGTTATGCGAATCAGGGGACAGTATCAGCGTGTTGGCACCGCGATATAGGCGGCGCATTACGTAGTCCGCTCCATCTATGCTAACGACCGCTATGGAGCCGTTTGAAGGGCGCTGCTCGGGGTCTATGAGGATATAGCAGCCCTCGGGATAGACTTTATCCATGCAGTCGCCCTCCACCTGTAGGAAGTAGCCCTGTGGGTGGCGCTTGATGATTTCGTATGGCACGGGTACTGCATCCTGCAATACATCAGGCTCCTGGGCTTTCCCCGCGTGGACGCGACCTAGTAGGGGAGCGTAGGCGGGTTTGGCTGTAGTGGGCTTGATCGCATTAGACGGTGGAAGTTCGTCAGCGATGATATCTGCCGTCGAAACGCCAAGTGCGCCAGCGAGAAGCTGGACGTTACCCATGCGCGGCGTAGTCCATCCACGTTCCCATTGCGTAATGGTCGAACGCGATACATCAACCATCTTTCCGAGCTGTTCTTGGGTCAGTCCGCGCTGCTCACGCAAGCGTCTGATGTTTGCGCCAGTGCTCATTTAAACTCCCCTCGCGTTAACTTTTTCTCACATTTTAGTTTGTTTTGCTTGACACGACAATGTTTGTTTAGCTAACATGTAAGGCGTTGAAAGGAGGAACATGCAAACGCTTAAAGCAGCCCGCGAGCGCAAGGGCGTTAAACAGGTGGCAGTAGCCGACTACCTAGGGGTAGCTCGGCAAACCTACGCCAACTATGAGCAAAATCAAGAGCAAATGAGTATCGAGCAGGCCAAAGCCGTCTGTAAGTTTCTCGGCGTTGATGTGGCCGATATTTTTTTGCCTATCGATGTTTGTTAGACAAACATTGAGTTTGTAACCAACCACTTATTTACCAACTGCGTTTCGCACGCGCCGCACTGGCGATTCACGAACCTCTCTACGTGAACATGCCTCCTGCGATCGGGCCAACCACACTCGCCAGTACGGTGCGAGCGGGACGCAAAGGGAGATAGCGCCCCTTGAGAACCGCATAGAGCCTTTGCCGATGCCCTGCAAGGTATCGGAAGGAAGGACAGCGCAATACGCGAGTCTAGCCGGAGCTGGCTAGGCGAAACCAAGATTCCAGCCTACGGGCTGGCGGTAAGCGTGGAGAGCCGTAGCGCGGTAGGAAATGACCGCGTATCCCACGCATGTAAACCCCATACACGCCCCAGCGTCACGTGGTGCGTATCCGCGAATCAAGACATCGTAAGTTCTCGATTTGTTCTCAGTCCCCCTATAAGCAACAGGATACGTACCGCATGGCGCTGGGGCGCACTTATAGAACCGCGAACGCGGTGCTGCCGTGTCACAAGGAAATGTGTACAGCCCTTTTGATTGCGTACCTAGGCAGTACCGCGCTGGCGGCTCTAGGAGGTGAAACATGGAAGAGATCCAAAGTCGAGCGCTGCAATTCGCTATAGCCGCCGGGCTGAAACCACAAATGGCGTACACGGTTCGTCAGACGGCGCTCTATTCGGGCGTGCCGCGCTCCACCTTGTATGCGGAGCATCGGGCAGGACGCTTGAAGTTCAAGACATACGGAAAGCGCAACGCGCTAATCAGCGTGAGCGAGTTCGACCGCTGGATGAATGAAAACTAAAAAAGCCGTCCCGAGCTAGCAACAAGGAAACGGCTTTAAGACCCGACAGAAAGGAGGTCTCAAATGGATTATATCAGCTCGCTGGCGCTGGCGGCGCTCGATAGGGTCAGGTGGTGGTGGAGCAGGCAGAGCGAACGAAAACAAAGCGTTATATGCGCCGTCGTTCTGCTCTTACTTCTCGCTATCGCCGGGCGAATCGAGGGCACCGCGCCAAGCGGCATGTACTACTAGGAGGGTCATGTCGTTTTTCGGATGGACTGCGGAGCAGAGGGGCGGCGTTTGGTACGCCCGTAAGTTGGTGGACGGCGGCAATTACGGCTCCACTGGTGCGGTGTGGGTGCGCAAGGCGATTACGGGTCTCGGTCGTGACGCTAGCAAGCGCGATGCCGAGCGAGGAATCATGCGCATGTACCGCGCGGGGGTGCTGAACTAATGCCGAAGCGCACGACGAGCTATCGTGTTGATTCTGTGGAACGTGCGCGAGTTGTTAAGCGTGCGCGTAACAAGTCCACCTACTTTTGGCGCGATGCCGAGGACAGGTATATATCCCAGCACCGCACCGATGGATACGTGCTTATTTCCGAAGGTCTAAAGGGCATGGGCTACTACCGAAGCCCCGAAGCCGTGAGGATGCACGCCTACAGGTGCCTGAAGTTCCCACTAAGCAAATACCCCGAGCACGGTGTGCGCAAGTGCGTCGAGTGCGGATGTTACGACGCTCGCCCCGGCACGATGGCTGGCAGGGCTGGCTTCTGCCCCACCTGCTGGACTAAGCGCAAGGCTCAGGCAATGCGCGAGGGGAGAAGCGAACGCGCCGCCGAATCGGAATATCAGCGCGAGAAGAAGAAGCGCAGGAAACGGGACGAATAGCCCCAACGAAAGGAAGATGAATATGAAAGTCTATGTCGTGAGCCAAGGGTACACGCCCATTGGCGTTTTCAAGGACAAGGAGACGGCGCTTGCCGTGAGTAAGGGCGCGAACGGGAGCCTTTTCGGTGGCGAAGACGATTGCCACGTGAAGGAGTTCCCCATCGTGTCCGAGCCTGTTGTCTGCGAGGTGATTTGCGATGCCGAACGTGAGTAACGAAGAGCGTCTGGCGGTCATCACCGCTTTCGGCAAGGCCGTGAAGCAGGCCGAGAAGCAGGTACGCGAGGAAGTTGACGCGCAGATGCGCGAGGACTTCATGGAACACGGCGTTACCCAAAAGCAGCTCACCGTGAACGGTCAGAAGGTTGGCACAATTTCTGCTCGCGTGACCAAAGAGAAGGTCGGCAAGTATCCCATGATTAAGTCACTCCCCGAGTTCGTGGAGTGGCTGCGCACGTCAGATGGTGGACTGGATACCCTCAACCGCCTTATCACCGTCAAGCCCGATTTGGTTCTTGATGCTGCGATTGCAGACGGAGAATTACCCGATGGCTGCGAGATGGTCGAGCGCTGCGAGCCGCCGATGATGACCGGCACGACCGTTCGCGTGCAGCTACCCAAGGTCATTGACGCGCTCGGTAACAACCTTGGTGCTGCTGCCGCAGCACTGCTTACGGGTGAGGTGGGGTAATGGACGATTTCAAGAAGGTCGCGGTCGAGTTCTACAAGCTGGCTCTTGAAGAACACGCGATGCTTGCTATTACTTCACTTATTGGTTCTGAAGATGCTTTCAAGCGCTTTTTGGATATGGCTAATAAGGTCAATGAGTACTTGGTTCAGCACGAAGCCGATTTCAAAAAGGCACGCCTTGAAGTCGAAGCCAACGAGATGCTTAATCAGGAGGTATAGCCAATGGGTACCGCAATTCTAGTCCTAGGCAAGTCTGGCTCGGGCAAGTCCACCTCGCTGCGAAACTTCGCGCCCGATGAGGTCGGCATTTTTAATATCCTCGGAAAGCCGCTGCCGTTCCGTGGCGGGGCGAAGTTCCCGCAGGCGAACCGCCCAGCATACGCACAGATTTTCGATGCGCTTCGAACGGCTCAGGGGCGTTGCTATGTCATCGACGATTCGACCTATCTCATGCAGAACGAGAACTTCAACCGTGCAAAGGAGAAGGGGTACGAGAAATTCACGGAGATCGCAATGCATTTCCAGCAACTCATCAGCGCTGCGATCTCGACTGGCCCCGATACCATCGTCTATTTCCTCCATCATGTGGACGAGGATATGAACGGCAACGAGAAGGTTATGACCATCGGCAAGATGCTCGATGAGAAATGGAACATCGCTGGCGCTTGCCCCGTGGTCATTGACTGTGTAGTTGAAGATGGTCAGCACTTTTTCATCACGGCGAACAACGGGCGCAACTTGGCGAAAGCCCCAATGGGGAGCCTGCCCGAGAAGATGGACAACGACCTGAAGGCAGTCGATACCGCATTGCGTGAGTACTGGGGCATGAAGCCCATCAAGGACGTTGAGCCGGATGGTGCAAAAAACCAAGTAACGAAACCCTCGCAGAGATGGAGCGTCTTTGCGAGGGCAGATACCAACAGTTGATACAGGACGGTTGCGATCAAGACGTGGCGGCAGACCGAACCTTTGATGCTTTCAGGGCTTCACTGGGCGAGGTACCGCAATGTTTCGATAAGCGCGACCGCCTTTTTGAAAACAAGCTACGAAGCGTAGCGGAAAGGAAAGCACATGCGTAACGTCAACTGGGGCAGTGTGACCGCGACCGCAGACGGGGGCGATTTCAAGCGCCCCGCGCCGGGCGGCTACATTGCCCGTCTCGTGTCGCTCGAAGACAACGACGCAAAGCAGTATGTCGAGGCCGTTTTCGACATTGCCGAGGGCGAGTTCGCCAACTACTACTCGGATGATTGGGGCCAGAGCCACCCCTATGCCCACCACTTCTTCATGAGCTACAAGGACACGGCATTGGGTATGCTCAAAGGCCGTCTCGAAGCCATCCAGGCATCCAACCCCGGCTTTGACCCGTTCGCCGCGTGGGATGCGGGCCGTCTTGATATGTTCGCCAACCGTCTCGTCGGTATCAACCTCCAAGAGGAAGAGTACGAGTACAACGGTGAGGTCAAGACACGCCTTAATGTCTGTCAGGTCGTGCCCGTTCAGGATGTACGCGACGGCAAGGTGAAGCCCAAAGATACCAAGAAGCTCGACGGCGGCGCGTTAGACCGAGCCTTCGATGCACACGCGGTGACGGCTCCCGCGAACGTCTATAACGGCGCTATTCCGTTCAACTAATCGTGATTATCGAGGACACACGGCAACAGAAGTCCAAGCACGGCAACATAGAAAAATGGATGGTGGCCCACGGCGTGGAGTTCGCGCCTAGGGCTACCGCCTTGCCATTCGGCGATTACATGTTAGAGGGCTCCAATATCTCCATCGACACCAAGCAGGACGTTCAGGAGGTGGCGGGGAACATCGGGCGCGACCACGCGAGGTTCGTCCGCGAGTGCGACAGGGCGCGAGCCGAGGGCTACCGTCTGGTAATACTCGTGGAGGAACACCCCGAGTTCAACGACCGCTCGAAGCTGTGCCAATGGAAGAGTTACGTTTGCCGCAAATGCCGCAGGTGCAATCCGTTTGATCGCGGGAGCAAATGCGTCAAGTACCGAAGCAAGCCGATGAACGGACGCACCGTTGCCCGTATCATCGGCACGCTCGAAAAGGAGCACGGCGTTAGGTTCGAGTTCTGCTATAAGCGGAACACGGCACGCCGGATATGTGAGATTCTAGGAGTTCCATACGATGGATGAACGCGAATCGCGCCTATCCGAGCTGGGAAGGACGGCGCTCTCATACGTCCGCGCCGGGTTCGCCGTCTTTCCGGTCGCTCCGCGCGGTAAAGTCCCGGCATCGGACGCACGCCACGGCCTGAATGACTGGACGGATAACCCCGATAACGTAATCAACTACTGGACGGAGCACCCGAACGCCAATATCGGAATCACGTGCGGAGCGCCGAGTGGCGGTCTGCTCGTCCTCGATTTTGATGTGTCAGATTCTAAGGACGGTCTGGCTACGCTCAAGGAGTGGGAGACAACTCACGGTGAGCTACCAGACACGCCCATCGCCGTTACTGGCAGCGGCGGTAGGCACTACTTCTTTAGGACGGGCAGGACGAACATCCATCCGTCCACTAACTCGACCTTGGGCGTGGACGTGCGCTGTGACGGCTCATTCGTCGTCGCGGCGGGCTCCATCCATCCCAACGGTCAGATGTACGAATGGATCGCATCGCCTTGGGAAGTGGACATAGCCACCGCAGACGATAACGTCTATGACTTTCTCGATTACATCCAGCGCAACGGTTCGGACGAGGTGAACGCGCGTAAGGAGAACGGCAAGTTCTCGCTACCCGCTGAAATCAAGTCTGGCGAGCGAGACAAGACGCTTTTCCGCTATGCGTCACACCTAAGAAGTATCGGGCGCTCGGACGAGGAAATCCATAATGCCGTGCTTGGCGCGAACTTCATGCGGTGCAAGCCGCCCATGGACTCACGCGATATCGACCGCATCGTAAAGAGCGCGTGCAAATATGAGCAGGGCGGCGGCATCGGATACAAACCAAGTGACGATGGACGCACCGTCGGCGCACCCGGGCATTCCAGTGGCGGTAGTGGAGGGACAGCACCGCGCGGTAAGCGCGGCGGCATCCTCACCAACGAGCTTGCCAAGATGGTAATGTCAGAGAACCACGCCCGAAAAATCGACGGCGCACCCGCCGTGTGGATGGGCCGCAGGTGGGAGTTCGGGACACGCGCTATCAACCGATGCACGCTCAACCTAGCCGACGATGCAAAGAAACAGGACAAATCGGAAGTCGCCAGTTACATCATGGACATGGCACCGAGCGTGACGAGCGACCGCGAGTTTGACGGCGGCTATTACGTGCAGTTCGCCAACTGCACCTATGACGTGCTGGAAGAGCGCGAGGTCGAACCAGACCCGTCCATGTACATCATCGCAACCCTACCCGTCAACTTGAACTTTAGCGTCGGGCGCAACGCCGCCGATGAGTTCCTGGAGTCCATCAGCAACGGCGATAGCGCGACGCTTCTTGCCATGCAGGAGGTCATAGGCGCTTGCATGTGCTCGCGGCGCGTGCTCAGCCAATCGCCCATGCTCATAGGCAAGGCGGGCGGCGCGAGCGGCAAGGCAAGCAACGGCAAATCGACCTATCTGAACTGGCTCCGCTCAATCCTCGGAACCGAGAACACGTCAAGTCTGGACATTGCTACCTTGGGCCAGCGGTTTCAGGCGGGGCGCGTGGTCGGCAAGCTGGCCAACCTCGGTGACGATATCCCAGACGGCTTTCTTCGCGGGGACGAGCTTTCGATGTTCAAGAAGCTGGTCACGGGCGACGCTATCTATACGGACGTTAAGAACGGCGATGGCTACGAGTTCAGACCGAGCGCGTCTATGGTGTTCTCCATGAACTCGGTACCACGTCTTTCAGATACCACGGACGGCATCTTTAGGCGCTTGGCCTTCATCCCGTTCCGCAAGCGGTTCTCACCGGGTACGGAGGGTTACGATCCGCACATTGCCGAGAAGCTAGCGCAACCGGAAGTCCTAGAGCGCGGGGCGCTGCTGGGGCTTATGGCGCTGGGTGACTTGATTCGGCGAGGCACGCTCACCACCATCTCCGATATGGCGGCAGAGGTGGAAGAGGTCAGGCTTAACAATGATTCCGTTGTTAGGTGGATAGCGGATTGCGGTATCACTGGCGAACAGCTCGTTGGTCGCGCTATCGAGACCGTTTACGGCGAGTACAAGCAGTGGTGCGAGGACAGCGGCGAACGCTCACCCTATGCCCGTAGAACATGGACTGCAAAGGTCAAAGAGAACGTGACGCTTGAAAACGGTGCGACGCTCGAAAGCAGAAGCGCACGTGTTGACAACTCAACAAGAGTAGTACGTGTGTTCGCCGTTTGTAACGTTTGAGACCGATTTGTAACGTTCCGCAAAGTATCAAACGTTACAAGGTTTCCACAGGTAAACGTATCTATGTAACGATGTAACGTTCAAATTGCCGCCAATTCCCAACTTCTAAAAGAAAAAAAAGAATATAGAAATATGGGAATAGGAAATCAAACGTTACATCGTTACAACGTTACAAATTGAATAGGAGTGACCGTGAAACTGGTCGATATAACAGGCCAGCGTTTCGGAATGCTGACCGTAATCGAAAAGGTATACGACAGGCGAAGGACCCCGCACACTCAATGGCTTTGCCAATGCGATTGCGGTAATCGAGTGATCGTGACTGGCGGCAATTTACGTAGTGGCAATACGACTAGTTGCGGATGCAAAAACAACCGCTCAAAGGTGCGATGGAATTACAGACGCGCCAATGTCTAGGAAACCCCCCAAACAACCTAATAGAAAAGGAGCGCGTATGAACAAATACGCAAGGTACGCCATGTGGCTTTCGCAGCTGCTTGTGGTAATCGCAGCCGCTATCGCTTTTGCCAAGTACGCCAAGACTGGCGATGCCACCTATTCGGCGCTTCTGGCTATATGCCTCAACGCTTTGATGGCAATGTTCATGAAGGAGCGTTGGGACAAGCTAAGCGAATGGATAGTTCGCATCAGCGACCGCGAGCACGCGCTGGCTCAATCCGTCAGCAGCCTTGCCGCCGAACAGCTCGACTGCAAGGAGCGCGTGGACAACCTCATCAAAACGCTTAACGGTGATGAGTGATGCAGGACTACCAATCGCTGGCCCTGGGCTACACCGAAGAGCTATCCGATCTAAAGCGCCGATATGCGAGCCTAGAGCGCCATTGCCGAGGACTCGAATCGAAGCTATCTAAGACGCGCGACCGCATGAAGATGTACCGCGAGCGCTGCCGTGCGTGGGAGAGTGCGCTATCCAACGTGGACAGGCTTTACTGGGGCTTTATGAGTGATGAAGAGCTCACGGCACCGTCTAAGGCATATGGCGTTGCGGTATGCGCCGCGAACATCCGCAAAGAGGTGACGCCGACCTATCCGAGCGCCGATTGCGCGGAACTTCACCGCAAAATTCTCAATCATCCGACCCCTCCCTATAGGCACATAGGTGGAGAGTAGCCAAATAACCGATTTTCAGCGCGTACAAGGCGCGTTATCGCATTGACCCTACACCGACTCGGGTTTGGCGGTTATCGCGCCGCTATCGCTGCTGCCGTGGCTCAGAACGGCAAATCTAACGAACTGAGAAAGGAGAACGATGGAATATATCGAACTCGGCTACGGCTACAGGCTCCACAGGCGCGATTCCGCGAACTGGGAGTTGCAGGAGTTCCGCAAGCCTAGCAACAAGGGCTTTGCAAAAAACATGGAGGACAAGAGCCCCAAGTGGTGTGACTGCGGCAAGTTCTTCCAGAGCCTTAGTGCCGCGTTAACCGTGGTCTATGGGCTAGTGCTACGCAAGGACGAGGAAGGTGCCTTCCAAATCATGCAGGCGCTCGACCGCGCCGAGAAGATTGAGCGCGATCTAAAGGCCGTGGCGGTCGATTTGACCAAGTTGCAATAGCGACAACGACAGAAAGGAAGAAACCAAATGAAAATCTACCTACCGAACGATGCCGACGGGAACGTTATCCCATCGAACGTCAAGGTGATGTATAAGAAGGACGATTCCGTAGTGCGAGTGGACGATTTGGTTTACGGCACTGTCTCGAAAAAGTGGAGTGTCCGCTCGAAGAACGTGGTGTTTGACCCGAGCCAGCTCTATCTCAACAAGTCTAACAACTTAAAGCGACTGGCTGCTGACATTGATAGGGTCATCAATCATCCCGAAGGGATTATCTGCGCATACGCCAACCGTAAAAAACGCGAGTGCAGCGGATGCAAGTTCAACAAGCAACCAAATTGCCTTAATGCGTTTGTGCGCGATATTTCGTCCCGCGTCCACCATCTGTGCGGTGATGCCGAATGAGTGCCAAAGTCATAGACGATGCCACTACTTGCGAGCAGTACGTGGTCGCTAAACTCAAGTTTGAGGAAGCAACGGTTGAAAGACTGAATCAAACAATTGCTAACCTTAATTGCAAGATTGCCGAACTTGAAGCCGAGCGCGATAGCGAGATAGCCAAGTTCATTCGTAAAACCGGGAGAAATGAAATCGTCCGTAGCTCACGAAGCTGGTCAACTAACGGTGAATCAATCACTCGGAACGGCAAAATCAAAACCTTCGAGGATTGGGCAAAGGACTATGTCGATAATTATCCAGCCCCCAAGTTCATGAAACAGGATGAGTTCATTTGTGAGTTCAAGCCTGAGCTATCTGAGATTTACGCCGATCTGGTTGATAAAGCCAAGGAGGAAAACGAATGAGCGTCGAGCTTCCCAAGGATGCCGAGGGGCGAAAGATTCCGTTAGATACTGTGGAACTGTTCGGCGGCAACGGCAATGCCTACAACATCACTGGCTGGATGTACGTCACCGACTTCGATCCGAGCAACAGCACGGCAGGCCAGTGGCGAGCGCTCACCGATAAGTTTTCAAGGCTCGACCCCGAGCTCATGTACCTCACCCCGCCCGACACATGGGAGAAGTTGTATGAGGACTTGAGCGAGGCAGGTGACGCGCGGTATCAAGAGGCTTGTGCCTACTTCCACAGAGGCAAAGACGAAGATGGCTGTATATCGTGCCCCGGTGGCGAGGACGGCTGCGCTCGAATTGCCATGCGCGACATTCTCGCCCGCATCCGCAAGCTGAGGGGTGAGGACGAATGACCGACGAAACCAAATCGAAGCCCTGCCCGTATTGCACTGGCGACCCCGTGGACTTCGCCGATGATGCTGACTACGAAATGACAATCTTCTGGAAAGGTGTCGGTGAGCCCGTTATCCGCTGCAACGAGTATCCGTATAGCGTCCTCATGTACAACTTCCAATCGCGCCGTATCTTCTATTGCCCGATTTGCGGTCGCAAGCTGACGAGGGAGGACTAATGGACAAAGCCAAGTTGAAGCCCTACCCGTTTTGCGGCTCCACTGACACGTTTACGTTCACTTGTTCATCAGCATATAGCGATGAAACAAGATACGGCTTTTGATGCCATAACTGCAAGACAAAAGGGCCGCAAGCACCAAGCGAAGATCTGGTGGTAGAAGCGTGGAACGGGAGGGTGCAATGAGCTACGAGATAACCGAAAAAGCCCAGATAGCTGCCGACTACACAAAAGCCGTTAGCAGGCTGGTGGAGGATCGAGAGGAATGGATTGACTCGTATCACCTGGAGTACGAGAAGATGCCCCGCGAACTCAGCAAGACTAACGTTCTGAACAGCATCCGTTCGGCGCGTGTGCTGCTGCTCAGGCTCTACAAGATGGTGGAGGTGGACGATCTATGATTACCGATTCAGAGCGCCGCGAGGCAGCGGAAGGCCTTCGGAACCTTTCCGACGGCAACCGCGTGCGATACAAAGAAGAGTTTTACGAACTTCTGGACGAGACGGTAATGCCGCCGTTCATCGGATACCACGAGATGAACGATGTGTTCGGACGGCTTGCTGACCTCATCGACCCGGAAGGAGCAGCAGATGATTAACGACGAGGAACGCCGTAAAGTGGCGGCGCGACTGCGAAACCAACTCACATACATGCGAGAAAACGGGGAGTACTACAAAAACGACCTCGACATGATGGAATGTGGCAACACGACCTACCGCAACATCGCCGCATTGGTCGAGCAACGCGGAAATGCGTTCAAAGGCAACTACATCCACATCGTCGAGACTCTTGTTGATTTAATCGACCGCCCGGTATACAGGCCCGTCATACCGAACGCAATGGAGGGCTACGTGTTTTGTCCGCAATGCGGCGCGGATATCGGCGAGTACGGCGTGCCGAACTATTGCCATAGCTGCGGGGTGGCGATTCACAATGGTTAACAACGAAATAGACGGCCTTACCTACGACGATTGCGTCGATTCCTACGATGATTCGGCGGGAGTGGACAACAGCCCGACATGCCGCCTAGACCTCACCGACGTTGAGACTCACGGAAACGCCAAGGTAAGAATCTACGAATGCAGCGAATGCGGCAGGACTTGCGAAGAGATATACGGCAAGTATGAGCGTTGTCCGCATTGTGGGGCGGTGGTACTGAATGAAGATTAAGCGCAAGCTATGCGAACCAGTAGGCAGGCTTCGAGATTCAGTGCGCGATTCATATGAAGATCAGTGCATACAAGTCGCTGCGCCGTGCCGTTACTTTGGTTCCGTCGTTATGAACAACAAGAAGCCGCTCAAGGTATCGTGCGCCAAATGCCGCGCCGAGCGTATGGTTGCTTTCGACAATGCGCTAGCCGATACGGACTGCTACACGCTCATGATTATCGACTTTTTGAAAAGCTGCGGCGTGGAGGTGGAAGATGCCTAAGACCAAGCGCACCTTCTACTTAGTCACCGACTACGGCGGCGAATACGAGGACGCTTGGGAGTGCCCCTACATGGCGTTCGACAACGAGCAGGACGCGAACGAATGCGCTGAAAAGCGCAAAAAGCGAAACCAATACGAATCCCTCGAAAATACTAAGTATTTGTGGGACGGATACGTTTCGTCAGTGGTCAACGCTATCCCCGTGCTCATAGACGAGCCGACTTGCGAAAACGTCTACGATGAGACGGCTTATGGCCCGTGCGACAACGGCTTTAAATGCTCCGTATGCGGAGAAATGGTTCAGGACTATGAATGCTATCGCGTGCTTGCCACGTGGAACTATTGCCCGGGCTGCGGCAGGAAGGTGGTGAAGGGTGGACATTAAATGCCCTAACTGCGGCAAGCATATTGGCTTCCATGCTGACCACATCAATGACGGTCGAGTTTTCATCTACGAAGAGGGAAAGCCGCTTGTCCGCAAGACCAAGTATTACTGCCGGAACTGTGGTTCGACCATCATCTTTATCAAGAGGTGCGAGCCTGAATGGACTGAATCATGATTGATGGTAAGCCCACGTGCGCCGAGTGTAAGCGCATGGTCGAGTGCTGCTGTGACTACGGTGTTTGCGATTACGAACTTAACATGGCGTTCTTTGAAGAGTTCGGCTTTTATCCCAAAGAAAATGCAGCAGCGGGCGCAACATGGGCGCTCGACTGGATAGCTAATCACATGCGCGATATGCAGGGCGTAGCGTGCGATCATTTCCACAAATAGAAAGGAACCCAACAAATGAATATCACCAAGCGAAGGGTCGCGTTCGTCGCGGCCCTTATCGTATCCGTCCTGGCTATCGTGATTGTCTGCGGCCTAGCTGGATGCTCATCGTGCAGCCGTTCGGTCAAGAGCATGAGCAGCGATTTCAGCGGTGGAATCAACCGTACTGTCACGCTCTATGACAACACGGGCAAGGAGATCAAGAGCTGGCACGGCAAGTTCGATATCGAATCGAACGACCAAGAGGTTTTCTTTGACGACGCCCAAGGCAAGCGCGTGATTATCCAAGGCGGCATCGTCGTAAGTGAGGAAGATTAAATGAAGTTCTCATCCAACATTCAAGTAATCCAAGCCCAGTTTGACGGCCTCAAGCTGAAACCAATCTACGCCCATGGCGTTGAGGATGCAGGATGCGACCTCAAGGCAAACATCCCAAACCCGATCACCATCGCACCTTGGAAATCGGTTTGGGTCGGCACGGGAGTGCATCTGGCGATGCCGGAGGGCATGTTCGCGCTCCAGGCACCGCGCTCGGGACTCAGCTGCAACCACGGCATTACGTTGGCAAACGCGCCGGGAATCATCGACCCCGGCTACCGCGGCGAGATTCGCTGCAAGCTGGTGAACCTGAGCGATGAGCCGTATACGGTCTACCCGCTGGAGCGAATCGCCCAGCTGGTGTTCCTGCCGTTCGTCAACGCCGCGTTCATGACCTGCGACAGCCTGCCGGAAAGCTCGCGCGGCGAGGACGGCTACGGCAGCACGGGGGCGTTGTAATGGCAGATCAGGTTGGAAAGCGATGCGCCACGTGCCGTTTTGCGAGAGACCCGTTCACCGTCAAGGTCTACGAGGTCAAGATTGACTACCTGACGTGCCGGCGAGACCAGCGCGACATACCGCACGTGTGCCAGCCGTGCAACACGTGCAATTTCTGGGAACTAAAGGAGGTTGATCGATGAGCGACCATCCAGAGATTATCGAGCCAATCAAGAAGATACTCGAAGAAAGGCGAGATGCGGCAGACAAGGCCGCAAACGACGACAAAGAGCCGTTCATCCCGCTCGACCAAGTTAATGAATTCGCCAACCAGATAGTTAACATCCGCGACGTATCCGTTAAACGTGCCAACGCCGTCCGCGCTATCGGTTTCCTAGAAGGTTTCGGTGCGATGCTGTGGAATTTCGTCGGCCCCAACCTGTCGGACGAAGAGGTAGCCGAGTACGAGAAAAACGTTGCGAGCATCGCCGAATATATCGGTCTGCCGCCATGGGAGGTGGATGCCGAATGAGCGGAACAAAAAGCCCCAAGACCCTAAAAGCGATGGAGCTGCTGAAAGACAAGCGCATGACCGCCAAGCAGGTAGCCATGAGGTCTGGCGTGAGCGAGCGCCACGCCCGTAGACTGCGCAACCAGATGGAGGTGGAGAAGTGACTAACACGATCAAGGCGAAAGCCATTTGCATGAGCGTGAACGTGGTGTATCAAGACATGAACAGCATGAACATTAGCCACATTCGAGAAAATGGATACGTGCGGGCGCTTCTTGAAACGAGCGACGATGACGGTCATTCGTCTATCAACGTGAAGTTTCCAATAAAGGATGCTCCCAGAATCGGCGATACGTTCATTATCGAGGTGACCCCATGCAAGTAATGGGAGTGGAGCTTGAGGACAATGACCACAAGGTTTTGACCTACGATTCAAATTGCCCGCGCCATTATCTCGGTGACGGCTTTATCACCGCCACCCGCGCAATGCGATCCGCCATCAAGCAGTGGAGGGACGAGTTCACGCACTCGGCAATCATCGTCTGGTGGTGGTGCTGCGCGTTCAAATACGTCTGGCGCTGCCTATCCAAAGGCCAGACGCTATCCGATATCGGCAAGGCCATAGACTGCCTACAAAAGCTCCGCAAGGAGGTGGAGCCGATATGCTCAAGTAATTCCAGCGCAGCCCCATGCGGAGGTGATACCAGATGAAGTTTGTAGGATATAAGGTAACGCGCTCCGATGGAGTGACCTACCCGTCCATCTCGGCGGCTGCTCGCGCAAACCACATCGCCGAGACCACGATGAAACGTTACGTCCGAAGCGGCAAGAAGACCTATAGCGGCTTCTCGTTCAGCGTCTCGGACAATCAGACCTGCCTAGGGCGCGAACACCTGAGCGAGCCTGCCGTTTGCCCCATGTGCAGCAGAAACACGTACAACGTGACCGGATTTTGCCAGTACTGCTACCGTGACGTGCGTGCGCTCAACCGCAAGGAGGACGCATACAGAGCGGCTAGCGTCTATGCCTAGCTCGATGTGCCCCATATGCGGCAAGCCCTACTCGGGCTCGTCTTGTCCACGCTGCAAACGTGTCTCTCGTTCGTCTCGCTCGCACTCAAAGCGCTCCCAGAGCCAAGAGAAAGCCCGCAAGCAGGCGAACCCGTGGCGTTCCGAGTACTCGCGCAAGGAATACAAGACCGCCCGTCAAATCGCAATACAGCGCACTGGTGGACGTTGCGCGGCGTGCGGCAAGGTGTGCGCCAAGCGTCGCGGTTCGTCCTGGCTACTTACCGGCGCGGGCGTTCACCATATCCGCCCCCTCTCACAAGGTGGAGGGAACGGCACGGATAACCTCGTGCTGCTTTGCGTCTCGTGCCACAACCGAATAGATGCCGCCAGACGCGCGGCAGAAAGGTAGCCCACGTGGATTTGTTTATTGATGCCGTGATAACCGCATGGCTGCTAAGCGGAATAGTGTTCGGAATAATGACCGTTGCGTTTTTCGTTATCGCGTTTATCGTTCGGATTCTCTAAAACAAAATAAACGCCGCCAGACGCGCGGCTGGAAGGGGATAAATTGGTCGTTAACTCCGTTGTCATAGCCCTTGTAATAACAATCATCGTCGGCGTTGCGTTGCTGCTTATCATTAACGTTGTCGAGTTCTTCTTTTACGTCCGCACGGTCTACCGTCTCATGAAGCGGATAGATCAAGACCCTTGGAACATGCTCGACGCGGCTCGTATCCTCGATGTGACCCCGGCGCAGGTGAGAATCCTTTACACAAAGTTCTGCGAAGTCCGTAACTCGTGGCGTAGCCTAATCAATCGAACCAAATAGCGTCTCTCGGTCGCCAAACAAAATCGCCCCCGCAGCACTACGCTACGGGGGCTTTTTCTTTTTCGGGCTTCTCGTTCGTCCCTTATACCTATTTCGGCGGCTCGATGATATAGCGCGTCTCGTTCGTCTCGCGGTCGATTAGAGCCAGATCGTAACCGTATGCGGCGGCGATTGTCGCCAGCGTCTCGACCCTCACGTTATTTCGCGCTGCCGTGTTGGTTACGTAAGAGCGATTTAGGCCTAGCTCGCGGCTAATATCCGTGGCGGTTTTGTCGCTGTCGTTCATGAGCGCCTTTAGCACATCGCTATGGCTCACGCGTTTCGTCTCGTTCTCCATGGTTCCCTCTCGTTCTATGCGCTCCTGCGGCGCCTCTTCTTCGGCTTCGGTAGCGTGTCCTCGCGCTTGCATCGGTCGTAAACGTCGAGCGCCCACCAGCCCCAAGCATCGGCCCAGACTTCGGCGTCCTCGTCCATGCGTAATAGCCCGGCTACGACCTTGCGCTCGATATCGCCGCTCCATGTGAGTTCGGGGTTCTCGAACTGCTTGTGTTGCAGCAAGAACCCGAACGGATGGGTGGATGGGTCAATCACCACAAGCGACTGGTCGAGCTTGTCGGGCACCTCGAATATCTCAAACGGGGTGCCCTCTAGGTCTGTGTACCGCGCCACGCCTTTTTGGGCGGTCATGGTTTCGTCCTTTCTCGTTTTGCGAATGGCTACAGTTTATCCGTTCGCGTTGCTCGTTCCGTCCGTTCTCGGTAAACGGTGCGGCAGTCTGCCAACTCGGTTATCAAGTTGGCAGCGTGCCGAATCGTCTAGTGCCTGCGGTTCCTCTCGTTGATTTTCTCGTAGGCCATGTAGTAGCCATAGGCAAAGCCGACAGCCAACAGGCCGAAGGTGATTAGTGCCAGCTTCCAAACGGGGTAGCTCACAATGTCGAAGAGGTCTACGCCCATCTAGGCCACCGCCTTAAGCGCCTTGGCAATGCGGCAGACGCGGCGGCAGGCTTGCGTTAGCGCCCTGGCTTGCACGTCAAGCCATTCCTCGCAGCTGTTCGGCGGAAGCGCTCCGTTACGCTTGCGCTTGAGCGTGGACGGAGGGCAAAGCAGCTTTGCAATATCCTCGTCATAGCAGTAAGAGCAGCCGCCCCAACTGTATTGGATCCAATCGCGCGCGCCATTTAGGGCGATGTGCTCAATTGCTGCCCTCGTTGGCTCGACCTCGTGCGCTTGGTCTGCCAGCGTTTCCGCGATCTCGACTGCGTAGGCTTGCACGCCACGACCCCATGCGGAACGCTCTGGTTTCTCGTTGTAGTCGTTCAGCACTGCCAAATAGAGCTCATGCGTGTTAATATTGCTCATGGTCTTAGTCCTTTCTCACTTTGACCTATGCCCGGCGTTTTGGTGGTACTTACGCCGGGCGTTTTTGTTTTTATGCTGCTCGGCTCGCGTAAAGCTCGCCGATGTTGGTGGAGATATAATCGCCGCGCTCGCTGTCGCGCTTGATCTTGCAACGCTTGACGCTGTCGGCGTAGCCAATGCGGCGCACGGTAACGGACTTTTCCGCGACGCTTACGACCTCGCGGTTGCCGAACACCATACCCGGCTCAAACTGTGCAACCGCGCTCGAACGCTCGGCGTAGTCCATCGCGTAAAGCTCGGCGATTCCTCGCGCCTGCTGCTCGGTCTCGCATGGGTAGCTTTCGCCCTCGGGAGTCTCGTAAACCAGCGGCGTATCGCTCCATGAGATCGTGCCGCACTTTACGCCGTTCATCTCGACAAACCAGTGCCCGGCCTCGCCCTTCGACCTCGTGGCGCTCGCTGCTATTACGCTGCTGTCCTCGGTTACCTCGGGCATGGCCACGCGGTCGCTAGGCTCGACCTGCTCGGTCTGCTCGGTACCGGGTACAGCCATGCCGTAACGCGCCCACCATGCCGCTCGGTTATCCTCGCGGCGGCGCTTACGATCTGCCTGCTTCTCTGCGGCGGCAAGTGCCCACTGCTCTTCAAGCTCCGCACGTTTTGCCGCATGGGCGGCGCGATTGGCGGCGCTGCGCTCTGCTCGTGTGCTCATGTTCTCACGTCCTTTCGTGGTGGTTAGTCTGCCATCGTTTGCGGTGGCTCGTTGTGTGGCTACAGTCTGCCACCGTTTGCGATGGCACGTCAACAACTTTTTTGGAAAAACTTTTCAGAACCAAACAAAACCGCAGGTCAAACCGCATAAAAAACTTTTACACAACAATCGAATCGTCAAGATCGCAGGCGAACGCGAGCATGAGCGCCTAAACGATCGCGCGTATCCCCACGCGAACGCACACGCACGCGCCCATGCCCGCACGCACATGCGTGTATGCGCCCACGCGAGCGCGCGCCCCCGCGAGAGGGAGAGGGGGGAGGGTGAAATCACCACACCACAACTGGCTACCCAGCGTCGTGCCCCTCATTTTTTTATGCGCACGAAATTGGAGCAGCGATTTACCGTCATATATGACGCTAACGGGGGAACGCCAACCTATCTTTCGCACCGATTACGGAGGTGCGATTTTGATAGTCAGAACGTGCGAATATTGCGGCAGAAAATACGCCGCAAGACGCAATACAAGCCGATATTGTTCGGATAATTGCAGGAAATACGCATTTTTTAAAAGAAAAAAGGGCGTTTGCGTGGCAGCGGGTGGAAATGCCCCCGAGTGCCTAGAGCAGATGGAGCCTATCAGCCGTGTCCCCGCCAGCGGGCGCGTGTCGGCTAGAGCGGTGGAGAAAAACACGGTGGAATTGCGCGGCATGGGCGCGTTTTTCGATGTGGCATCCACGGCAGCGCCGATTAAGTACCGACCGATGTGTTCCGAGTTGTCGCGCGGCATCGCAGGCCTGCTGAGGGAGGTGGGCTTGTGAAGGGACGTAAGCCCGACGCTCTCGCGGTAAGGCGCGGGGCTAGCACTGCTGATATTTCCTCCCCCTCCCCCTCTCTGGTGGAACAAGGGGCGCTCGTGAAGCCCGAGAGCGTGTCCAAAACCCCGATTCTGAGCGATATATGGGACAACACCGTTGGGTCTGGCATCAGTTTTAGAGCGTCCGATTCCCCGCTGATTGAGCAGTACGTGTTCAACATCGCAATGGTCTATGAGAGCCAAAGGCACTTGATGGACGAGGACGGCACGATGCACCTCACGGTGGAGGAAGAGGACGCTTTCGGCGGCATCCGCATAAAGGAGAACCCGTACCTAAAGATTCGTGACAACGCGATGAAAACAGCCATGAAGCTAGAGCAGGACTTGGGTTTGTCCCCGATGGCTCGCGCTAGGTTGGGCTTGACGCAGGGCATGAGCACGAACGTACAGATCAATATCGCTAAGCAGATTGACGCGGCGTTGGGCGGTGGAATGTGAGTTACCACACACCGTTCAAGAAGCTGAGCAAGGCGGGGGAGTATCAGGTGGAGCGCACGCGCGTTTTCGCTGAAGCGTTCCTCACGTATGCTGGCGAGTCCGAGCTATGCGGGTGCCCGTACAAGGTTACAGACTGGCTCATGAAATACATCTGGCGGCCTTTGTTCGGCACGGGCGAGATTGACAAGATAACGGGCAAGTTTAGACGGCAGTACCGCCGCGCCCTTATCGGAGTCCACCGCGCGTTCGGCAAGTCGCAGCTGGCGGCGTGCTTGGTTATGACTATCGCCACCATGGACGCTATCCCGAACGGTCAATACGGCATCGTGGCAGATTCCAAAGAGAATACCGCCATGGTCAAGGGCTATATCGCCACCATCATCAGGGCTAACGAGACGCTTAGCGCCCAATGGAAGATATACAAGGACGTAATCCGCAACGAGCGCACGGGGCAGGAAATCCACGTCTACCCCTACAAGGAAGCGGCGTTGCAGGGTAAGCACTTCCACGTTCTCATCGGTGATGAGATTCACGTCTGGCGCGACGATGCAGTGTGGAAGGCTGGCACGTCTGGTCAGGCCAAGGTGTGGAACGCCCTTACCATCGGTATCACCACGGCAGGCAGCGACCGTGACGGTTTCCTGTTCAAGCTCTACCAGAAGCTGAAGCGCGATAAGCACGCTTACGTCTGCTGGCTCGGTATCACCGACCAAGACAACCCCGCCGACCGCAGGGTTTGGAAGAAGATTACCGCCGCAGGCCGTATCACCATGGAGGAACTGGAAGAGCAGTACGAATCCGACAAGTTGGAGGACGGAACGCCCGGCCCCGGCTTTGTTCGCTACTACCTCAACCGCACGCCCATGGACGAGGTGGAAGAGCCGTTCATGAAGCGTAGGGACGTTACCGCCTGCAAAAAGACCGAGCGGCTGGAAATAGACTGGAACCAATGGTTCTGCGTGGGTCTGGACGGTGCCGTTCGCGGCGATACGCTGGCAATCGTGGCGGCTCAGCGCCAAAACGAACGGTGGGCTTATGCCGAGTGGTGCTGGGAGAAGCCCGAGAAGGGGAGTTCCGTTTACGATCTGACCGCCGTTGCCGACGTGTTGCTGGAGCTCGCACGAAAGCCCGGCGCTCCATTCATCTGCGCCGACCCCGCGCGTATGCAGTTCCTATCCAACTGGCTTGAGCGAACGTACGACTTCGACCTATCGCAAGTACCGCAAACGCCGTCCATCATGTGCCCTGCGTCCGAGCTTCTGGCGCGTGCCGTGTCCACCCATATTGCATCGTTTGGGGATACGCCCATCTTGGCGGCACACTGCATCAACGCCGTGTCGAGCGAATCCAAGGCATACGGTCGCAGGCTCGCGTCCGTGAAGCACGGGCAAGGCTCAAAGCGTATCGACGCTGCCGTAGCGGCGGCAATGGCTATGTGGGCCTACGACAACAATGAGGAAGAATCGCCCAACGTCTGGACTATCGACATATAGCGGGGGACGCTGGCGCGAACATACGGGCAACGGGGTTGGAGTTTCATCTTCCTTTCGCCAACCCCGCCCCCTTCCCCCTCCATTTTCTCGCGCGGGGGACAGCGATAGCACCATGCACGCAACGGATAGAAGGAGCGTGCATGTCTCTAAAGAACAGAATCACCGCAGCCGCGTCACGCGCTCTGTACAGCGCTTTCAATTTCGCTGGCGTGCAGATACCGCCAATCCAATACGACTTCGTGAACTATGAGGGCAAGGACGTTTACAGCCGCGATGCCGCGAAGCTCGAAGCCTATTACTCCAATGCGTACCGAGCGTGCATGTTGGCTAAGGCTCGACCGCTGGCGGCTCTGCCAGTCCACGTATACGACCGCGACGGCGGCGTTAGGAAGCCCACGACCAAACGCGCGGCGAAAGACCTTGAAAATCTTTTGCGCACCAAGTGGAACCCGCTCATGTCTACGCAGGAGTGCATCCGCTGGCTCAATATGACCAAAGACCTAAAGGGCGAGGCGTTCGTGCGCGTGGAGTGGCGAAACGCCCGTATCGTGGCGCTATGGCCCATGTCGGGAACGCCCGGTATCGAAATCATCCGTGGCGGCTCGCACGTGTTCAACTACGGCGGCGATAAGTTCACCGCACCTGGGCGATACCTAGAGAACGAGATCGTGTGGGTTAAGTCTCCCATCCTCGATTCCGATTGTCTCCACGGTCGCTCGCTTGCCGAGCTTGCCGCTAATGAGGTTGGTCTGTCCGTTGACCTAGAGCGGTTCTACTCGCACATCCTGAACGGCGAGGGCAATTTCCCCGGCTGGCTTGAGACTGACCAAACGCTCAAAGAGCAGGACTACCAGAAACTTAAAACGCGTCTAGAGGACGGCGGCGGTCTGGTCAATTCCGGCAAAGTCCGCATCTTCGACCACGGCCTGCAATACAAGTCCACCCCCCAGACCATGGTGGATATGTCCCTAGTGCAGCAGGAGCAGTGGATTCTACAGCAGGTCTGCCGAACGCTTTCAGTGCCCCCGCAGGAGGTATTCGACCTTTCAAACGCCACCTATTCCAATATCGAGCAGGGCGCTCTCAACTTCGCCAACAAGACCCTGATGCCCGAGTGTACCGAGATCGAGAACGCTTTCAGCAACGTACTTTGGAGCATCGGCCTTAAAGACTGCTACGTGCAATTCGATATGAATGGCCTTTTGCGTGGCGGCTACCGCGACCGCATGGAGGGCTACAAGGCGGCTGTTTTCTCGGGCTGGATGATGCCGTCCGAGGTGCGCGCCAAGGAGGACTTGCCGCCCGTGGAGGGTCTGGACGTTCTCTTTATCCCCTCTTCCTACAACCTGCTCAGCGCCGAAACGGGCGAGCTGACCATTACCGCCACGCACGGGAAAGACCCCGGCTCTTCTGGCGAGGGTGGAGCGCCCTACAGCGGGGACGGCAACGGCAGCGCCATGAACTCAATCCACGAGGACATGGTGGAGCGCATCAAGCAACGCATCTCCGAAGCGGGAGACACCGAGAAGACCCGCGCTTTCGCAACCAAGGTTCTTAAGCCCTACGCCAACGCCTGCCTGTTGGCGCGGCGTGAGTACGACATCGAAGCCGATATTAAGGAGATATTCGAGCATGAGGGACATTAACGTTTACGGGTTCATCGGTGACGGCTGGGACGAAACCGATATGACCGCCACCAAGTTCGCAAACGAGCTTAAAGAAGCCAACGGCGAAGCAGTCACCATCCACGTCAATTCTGGCGGTGGAGACGTGTTCGACGCGAACACCATGGCTGAACTTCTGCGTGCCTATCAGGGCGAGTCCACCTGCATCATCGAGGGTCTTGCCGCTAGCGCCGCGTCCTTTTTCGCCCTCACCGCCGACAAGGTGGTTATCGGCGATTCCGCGCTGATGATGATTCACAATCCCTATTCCTTCTCTGGCGGCACCGCCGAGGACTTGCGCAAGACCGCCGATTTTCTCGACAAGGTTAAGTCCACCATCGTCAACCAGTACGTGCGCAAGACGGGCAAGGACGAGGGCACTATCTCCGACCTCATGGATGCCGAGACGTGGTTCACCGCGAAAGAAGCGGTGGAGAACGGCTTTTGCGATTCCATCGTGGCGATGGAGCCCGTTGCCGCGTGCATCGACCCCGAGCAGGCCAAGCGATTCAAGAACGCGCCGAAAGACCTGCTAGATACCCCTGTCGTGGTGGACGGAAACGGTGCGGGGGAAACCAATCCGACAATCCCTGCCAGCAACAACGGTGGTAAAGCCGTGTCGGGAGCCGACAAGGTGGAGACGGGAGCCGTCTCGAAAACCGTGTGCGTGAACGGAAAGTTTTTGACGTACTAGGGAGTAGAGAATGCTTTCTTCCATCCAGATTCACAACAAGATCGTGGAGAACCGCGCAAAGCTCGATGCAGCCGAGAAGTCCTTTAACGCTGCCGAGGGCGATGCAAAGGATATCTACCGCGACACCATCAACCAGATTAAGGGCGAGAACAAGTCTCTTGACGAGCAGCTTGCCGAAGCCCTCGACTACGAGGACAAGATTCGTCAGGGCGGCGGTATCCCGCTGGCTGACCCCAACGCTGGAAACAAGACCAAGTTCAAGCCCAAGAACCTCGGCGAGTTCGTGCTTGGCGCACGTGACGAGTTCAAGGGCCTGAAGATGGGCACCTCCATTGCCCTCGATGCCTATCAGGACTTCAAGCTGCTTGAGCACACCGAGACCGATTACTCCCTGCCCGAGCAGTACGCTCAGTCCCTTCCTAAGCTGGGCATCTACAACACCCTGCCGCGTGCCGTCACCGACAAGGATTCCATCAGCTTCTACGAGGCAGACCAGACTAAGCTCACCAACGCCGCCGCAACTTGGACTCCCGGCAAAACTATCGCTATGTCTGGCATGGCATGGACTCCGCGTTCCTTCCACATGGAGCAGATCGCAAACGGTATGCCCCTGCTGGAGAACAACCTTAACGACTACAACGAGCTTATGACGCTCGTTAACGGCACCCTGCTCTACATGCAGGAGCTTGCCAAGGGCGCAAAGGTCCTGACTGGCCCCAAGGCCAACGCCGAGACCGGCATTGTCGGCATCCTCAACCATGACGGCATCCAGAAGTTCACCAAGGGCGCTAGCGATTCCATCACCGATAGCACCTATAAGATGGCTACGGACGTGTTCCTTGCCACTGGCTTTGTGCCCACCACCGTCGGTATGCACCCGTATGTCGCCGAGTCCGTCAACCTTGAGAAGGACAAGAACGGTCGCTACATCAACCAGATGGTCAACGGCAGGCTGTGGGCGCTGAACGTGGTCGAGGACTTGAACCTCACCGAGACCACGGGTGAGACCAGCGCTAAGAAGACCACCTACGGCATGATGGTCTACCTGCCCAACGCCGCAACCTTCTACACCAAGATGGGCGAGAAGCTTGAGATGGGCCTTGTTGACGACCAGTTCCTGCGCAACGAGAAGACCATCCGCATCAACGGTCAGTACGGCCTCAAGGTGACGTTCCCCAAGGCGTTCTCCTACCTCGCCGATACCGGCGTTGCTGGTCGCTAAGGGGCGTTGCAAATGACTTTGGCACCAGACAGCCGTAAGCGGTTCTCAATCGCCCAATGCACGGGCGTGGAGTTCGAGGGCAACCCCGATACCGTGACTGTGGCTTATGCATCTGGTGCCGAGCAGGTGGAAGTGACGGGGGAGGGCGGCAAGTTCACCCTTCCCCTCTCCACCATGCCCGAGCTACTAGACGTTTCTTGGCTCATGCAGGGCGTTACCGTCTCAGCCCAAATCGAGGTCGTTGCGGCTCGCTATTGCACGGTGGAGGACGTTCGCGCCTACCGCGCTGACGAGAACCTACTTGAAGCGGTGGACGATGCAACCATTCAGGATGCTATCGACCGCGCCGAGCATGTTATCGAAAGCGAAGCCCACCGCGTGTTCCAGCCCGTCCTCATGCGCGGAGTCACCGACCGCCCGAACTGCCGCACGTCCTCGCTCGTCTTCTTGGGCGAGTTCACCGCGTCCGATATGCGCTCGGTCGTATCCGCTAAAGACCAAGACGGCGACCCCGTGAACCTGCGCGTCTGCAATTCCGTTTTGCTGGACGTGCGCGACCTAGGCGTTAACAAGTTCGCCGAGGTGGTGGTGGAGTGCGGCATGAAGCCAACCCCGCCCGAGGTAAAGAGCGCGGTCGTTTCGCTTGCCGCGTGGTACCTCACCGATCACGCAATGCCCGATAACGCCACGTCCGCTAGTACCGACCTGGGCTTTATGCGCTTTGTCGTTGGCGGCGTTGACGGCGCGGCTACATCCATCCCAGACGTGAACGCCCTGATTGAGCGTTACGGCCTTCAAGACTACAAGGTGCGATAGATGGACGCGAACCTGTTTTCAAAGTGCATCGAGCGGGTGGAGCAGGACGTTAAGGCGGCTCTAGCCGATATGGAGCCGCACCCCTACATCTCAATCGGCGGTGCCAAGACGCAGCAGCCGTTCGAGGTTCTTGTGCGCGAGATCGCAACGGATTACTCCATCGAGGACGTTGTCACCAACACCTACATGGGCGCATCGCGCGGCGGCTATTCCATCACTTTTTCGGTGGGAGTGGAGCTGTGGGCTAAAACCGCAGACCTCGTTAAATCCACCGCCACCGTGCAGGAGTGGATGGCGCGAATCATGTCCTCCATCGCATCAGACAAGGCGCTGGGCGGTCTGTGCGACCACGCCCAGCCCTTTATTTCGTCCGTTGGCACCGCTCCATCGGGCAATTCGTACATGGCATCCATCGAGGGCGGTGTCCGCATCAAGGCGGCTATCGACCCCGTAATCGACTAGGAGAGCAATTATGGCACTCAACCCCTCTATTGGCCTTGCCGCTATCGCAAAGCAGAAAGACCGCGACACCCCCGCAACCGCTCCAACCTTTATGCACGGCCTTACGGGCGGTTCCCCGTTCGGCGTGTCCCGTTCCATCGCCACCACTGACGTTACGTGCGGTTCCCGCGCCCCGTCCGATGCTCGCGTTGACTCCATCGAGGTCACGCCCAAGATTGAGTCGCTTTGCTATCCCGACGTTCTCGGTATGTACCTGCTTGCCGCGTGCGGCAATGTCAAGACTACCCCAGTTAGTGGCAAGGGCGATGCTGCATCAGGCTACTACACCCACGTGTTCACGATGGGTTCCGCTCTCGATTACTTCACCATCTGGTCTCAGATTGGCATGGACGGCTTCACCCGTGCCGACGGCTGCAAGTGCGACGAGCTGACCTTTACCGCCACTGGCAACGAGCACCTTGCCATGTCCGCTTCTTGGCAGGGCATCGACGGCGAGGTCGGTCTTACGTCCATCCCCGGCAACGTTCAGGCATCCTGCTTTGGCGGCAAGTACACCACCACGGACTGCGACTCAAGATTGACGCATCCGGCTCCACCCCCGCCGCTGCGCTCGTCTCCGAAGCCACGTTCACCATCAAGAACAACGTGTCCGGTCTGCGCTCCCTCGGTCGCGCCACCTCCCGCGAAATCGCTGAGGGCAAGTGCCAGTTCGGTGTGAACGTCACCACCATTCCCGAGAATCTGAAGGAGTACCAGAAGCTCATTACCGGCTCTGCGACCTCCACCAAGATTTCCGGCAAGGTCGTGTTCGGCAGCGTGTACGCCAAGTTCTTCCACACGGATGACCCCAAGCAGACGCTTGAGTTCTCCGCTAACCACCTGCCCTTTACGGCGGACTTCCCCGAGCTTGACCCTTCCGGTAACGAGGCATCCATTCAGTTCAGCACTGATAACGCCATCGTATCCGGCGCGAGCGAGTCCCCGATGACCATCACGCTCACCAACAAGGTTGCTTCTTACAAGTAACGAACGTTTGGCAATTGAGCCCAATTTGGCGCGGCTACGGTCGCGCCTTTTTCATGCCGATTCAGCGGGGGAACGCGGCGCGATTATCCACGCCAAGCCGTTTTGAAAGGAGAACCGCAATGGCAAACGAAATCTTCCGATTTGAGAACCCTGAGACTGGCGAGGAAATCTATAGGTGCAAGACCCGCCAGGGCGCATTGAACCGAGCCAAGCTGTACCTGTTCAAAGGCGCTGACCCGGTTGGCAACATGCAGACGAATATCTGGATTGCCCTTTGGGGCTTTTTGAGCGCCAAGGCAGCTGGGCACCCCGTGGTGGAACTTCCTGTCCCGCGCCAGATTACCCAAGACTACGTTCTCGACCTCATGGACGAGGTGACCGTCTACTACGACTTCGAGATGGACGAGGACGGCGCGACCGATGACGGCACCGAAAACCCTACGGCACCCTCGGACGAGTCCTAATTGCGCTAGGGCGCTTCTCGGGGTCTGGCGTGCGCGAGCTTATCGACCTCGCGTACGACTTCCCAAGCGTCTTTGACCAGATGCTATTCGACATGGAGCTGGTGCAGGCGCTCGAAGAAGCGAAGAACGGCAAGCCGTGGAGAAAGCCGGGGGAGTCGATAGGGGACGCGCGAGATCGTCTTAAGGCGCAGCGCGAAAAGGCGAAAAGGGAGATGGAGCAATACAGGGAGTGACCCTTGTACACCATCGAGATTCAAAACCTAGACGAGACAATTGCCGCGCTCAACCTAGTGGACAAGAAAATGGCGAAGCGCCTAAAGCGGCGCATCGTCGAGATAACCAAGCCGACGCTCAGCAAGGCGAAGGGGTACGCGCACGTGGGTTCCAACCCCACGGGCGCTTTCGCCAACTCGCTGTCGCTCAGGCAGCGCCAGAACGGCGTTGTGTTCATCTCCAGCGACCCGGGCGGCGGCGTTATCGAGTTCGCAAACCCCGGCGCGTTCTACCTGAACGGCCCCAGGGCGGGCAGGCGCATGGGCGTGCCCCATGCCGGTAAACCGCGCGCGCTCATGCGCGCCGTCGACGAATACGAGGACGAGGTGCGCGACCGCGTGGAGTCGCGCATCGAGAAAGTAATCCAGAGGTACCTAAATGGGTAAGGCATCAATCTCCATCGCCGTCACAGGCTCCTACAACGGCTCCGCGCTGGAGAAGGCGGAGCGCCGCCTCGACAGCCTTTCCAAGAAGGCCGTGGCCGCGAGCGGCAACCTAGAGACTGTCGGCGGCAAGCTCGTGAGCAGCGGCTCCAAGCTGGCCAAGGCCGGAGGCGAGATATACAACTACGGCGAACGCGTGGAGCAGGCCGGGCAGAAGCTGATGCCCATCTCGGCCGCCATCGCCGCCGTCGGCGTGGCCACCGGTGCCGCAGCCGTCAAGATCGACACGTCCCTCACGGGCGTGCGCAAGACCGTGGACGGCACCGAGGAGCAGTACCGCCAGCTCAAGGAATCGGCCATCGAGTTCTCCAAGACCAACGCGGTGAGCGCCGACCAGATCCTCGACATCCAGGCGCTTGGCGCGCAGCTCGGCTTCTCCATCGACGAGCTGGACGAGTTCTCGCGCGTGGTATCCGGTCTTGACATCGCCACCGACATGAACGCCGAGCAGGCGGCCACCGAGCTGGCGCAATTCGCCAACATCGTGAAGATGTCGCATAGCGACGTGAGCCGCTACGGCTCGGCCATCGTCAACCTCGGCAACAACCTCGCCACAACCGAATCAAGCGTCTCGTCCATGGGGCAGCGCATCGCGGCCGCCTCCAACCAAGTCGGCATGAGCACGCCGGACATCCTCGGATGGTCCGGTGCCATGTCCTCCCTCGGCATCGAGGCCGAGGCCGGTGGCACGGCGTTCTCCAACACCGTCGCATCCATCGACAAGGCCGTGGCCACGGGCGGCGACGCGCTCGACTCGTTCGCGTCCATCGCCGGAATGAGCGCCGACCAGTTCGCCCAGAGCTGGAGGACGAGCGCCACCGACACCATGCTGGCCCTCCTCAAGGGCACCAACAGCGCCGAGAACATGACCGTGGCGCTGGAGTCCATGGGCGTGACCGGCATCAGGCAGACCGACGTGCTCAAGCGCCTCGCGGGCAACACGGACCTCGTGAGCCAGGCGCTTCAGGTATCCAACGACGGCTGGCGCGAGAACACGGCGCTGCAGGACGAGGTCAACAACCGAAACGACTCCATGGCCGCCAAGCTGGAGATACTGCAGAACAAGGTCACGGCGGTGGCCGAGGACATCGGCACGCCGCTGGTGAACGCCGCCACCGACGCCGTCGACGCGGCCGAGCCGCTGTTCGAGGCCGTCGAGAACGTGACGCAGGGCTTCGCCGACATGGACGAGGGCGCGCAGCGCAACGTCATAGCGCTCGCCGCCGTCGCAGCGGCAGCATCGCCGCTCCTCACGACGAGCGGGCGAATCGTCAAGACCGTGGGCAACGCCGTCACGGCCGTGGGCAAGGCCAAGCAGGAGTGGGGCGTCTACGCCGACGCGCTGACCACCACGAACGCATCGGCGCTGAAGACCTACAGCAGCAACGAGAAGTTGAGCAAGGCCCTCGAGAAGAACCCGGCGGCCAAGGCGGCCGGAGGCGTCGAGAAGTACGTCGAGGCCGTGCGCAACGCCAACAGCGACACGTCCAAGTACAACACGGCCGTCCGCAAGCTGTCGAACGAGCAGAAGAAGGGCAGCAAGGCCAACGCCGAACTCGTCGAGAGCCTCAAGAAGGAAGTCGTCGAGAAGCGCAACGCCATGAACCAGTCGAACGGGCTGGTGAACGGGTACAGGCAGGAGGCCGCAGCGGCCAAGACGACCGAGGCCGCCACCAAGGCGCAGGCCGCAGGCCTCATGACGCTATCGAAGGCGGCAGACGTGGCCAAGCTGGCCCTCGCCGCCGTCGGACCGGCGCTCGTGATCGCCGGAATCGGGGCGTTCGTCCAGAGCATGGAGGATGCCAAGCAGCACGCCGACAACCTGAAGGCATCGACCACCGAGCTGGAGGCCGCCGCCGCTGGGGCCAAGAACGAGGTCAAGGAGGAGGCCGGGGCCTTCGACGTCCTCACGGGCTCCACGGGCAGCGCCAAGGCCGACATCGACAAGATGCTCGAGAGCCAGGCGCAGCTCGCCAGCACGCTCAAGGACACGAACACATCGGCTGCGGCGCAATCGGCGCAGCTCACGGCCGCATACGACACCATCAGGGAGTATGCGAACAAGAGCGACCTAAGCACCGAGGCGCAGGGCCGCCTGCGCGCTGCGGTCGAGACGGTCAACTCGATGTGCGGCACGCAGATAAGCGTCGTGGACCAGGCGAACGGAAAGCTGGCCGACGAGCACGGTGCCATCAGCGACGTCTCGGGCGCGCTCGGCGAGTACGTCGAGAAGAAGCTCGAGCAGATCAGGGTGGACGCGCAGCAATCGAACCTGACGGCCCTCTACGAGCAGCAGGCGCAGGACATCCAGACGCTCGCCGTGGCCCAGAAGGACTACAACGACGAGCTCAACCGCTGCATGAAGAACAACCCGCAGATGACGCGCGAGCAGGCCGAGCTGACCGTCAGCTACACGAAGCAGGGCAAGGCACTCGACGAGGCCAAGGCCGCGCTCGGCGCGGTGAACAACTCCATCGACACCGTCACGGAGAGCCTCGGCGCATCCGTGGCCGTGGCAGACGGGGCCACCGCGAGCGTGAAGGACCTCGCGGCGGCGTCCCCGGCCGTCTCCTCCGCGTTCGTCGGCCTCGGCGGCGACATCGGGCAGTTCTGCGACGACCTCCAAAACGCCGGAATCAGCGTCGAGGACTTCCAGAGCCTGAACGACGAGCAGCTGGTCAAGCTGGCCACGTCGTGGGACGGCACCACCGGGAGCATCATCAAGGCCCTCGGCGACATGGGCATCAAGTGCAAGACCGAGGGGCAGGCCGCAGCCGACAACTGGGCCAGCGGCTTGAGCGCGGGCGCGCAGGGAGCCATCGGCGCGGCCCAGCAGGTCACCGGCTCCACGCTCGAGGAGCTCAAGCGCAACTGCGACGACTACGGCATCGCCGGAGACGCAGCCGTGACGGCCTTCGCCAACGCGCTCGCCCAGGGCGACACCTACGACGTGGCGGCGGCAAAGGCCAGTGAGGCCGTCGGCGGCCTCGACGAGGCCAAGCAGGGCGGCTCCGATGCGGGAACCCTCGCCGGAGCGCTGTTCGCCAGCGGCATCACCACCGGAGGCGCGCCGACGGAGGGCAACGCGGCAGCGCTGGCAGCAGCGCTGGCAAGCGGCGTCTCCACCGCCCCCGGTGACGCATCCGCGACGGGCAACTCCGCCGGAGCGGGCTTCGCTCAGGGCATCGCCGACAACACGCAGACGACGTCCTCCAACGCCGCCGGGTTGCGCGCGGCGCTCTCCGGAGGCATATCGGCCTCTCCAAGCGATGCGTCCAAGACGGGCAAGAGTGCAGGCTCGCTGTTCGCCTCCGGTATTGGCCAATACGCAGGGGCGGCTGGTGCCAGCGGCTCCACGCTTGCCGCGAGAGCGCAGGGCGGCGTCTCCGGTTCCGTCGGAACGCTCTCGGGCACCGGCCAGAGCGCAGGCTCCGGCTACGCATCCGGTGTTGGCCGTGCCGCCGGGCAGGCGAGCGGCAGCGGCTCGCGCCTCGCGTCCAGCGCCCAGAGCGGTGCCAGAGGCTGGAACGCCTACACCAGCGGCAGCCACCTTGGCAGCCAGTTCGCCAGCGGCATCGGCTCGGCGTGGAACTCCGTCCGCAGCTTCGCCACGTCGCTGGTCAATGCGGCCAAGAGCGTCATGGGCTTCTCCGTGCCGGAGGACGGCCCCTGGTCCGGTGCCGAGAAGGGCGGCGAGACCTCGGGACGCCACCTCGGCGAGAACTTCGCCCACGGCATGCTCGAGGCCCGCGCGGACGTGAGGGACAGCGCCAAGCGCCTCATGGCCACGGCGCAGCTCGACGGCAACGTGGCCTACACGGGCCAAGGCGGCACCAAGACCACCGTGGTCAACAACTACTACTCGCTGGGCGACGTCAAGATCGACGCCTCCTCGATAAGCGAGTTCATGACACTCAACGACTTCTTCCAGACCGTCCGCAAAGCGAAGGCAGGGATGTAAATGGCATGGGGCAACGAGGTCTGGCCTACGGGCCAGACCGCCTGGAACACATATATCGAGTGGAAGATCAAGGAGTACGGCGAGAACTCCTGCTATGTGCAGGTCAAGTACAGCTCCTACGTCAAGTGCGGCGACATGCAGGGCACCATCCTCAACCGCTCGTGGGGCGGCCAGTACCGCATGTACGGCCCCGGCTGGTACGGCGATTCCGGCTGGCTCGACGTCGGCTGGGTCAACTACGGAGACCCCGTCACGCGCGAGTGCTCGGCGTGGTACACGGGCTACTCCGGCACCTTCCGCAAGTCGACGTGCAGGGACACCTTCAGGCCCTCGGCCCCGGTCTGGACTCCCCAGACGCCGAGCAACGCCAAGGCCGTGCGCAAGTCCCAGACCCTGAACGTCATCACGTGGACGCGCAACACCACGGCCGCCCGACCGTACGACGGCATCTACGTCGACCGCCAGACCGACGGCGGCGAGTGGGAGAACATCGCCAAGCCGGGCGGCGACAAGACGGAGTACAGCGACGACACCGTGCGCCCGAACCACACGTACCGCTACCGAATCGGCGCGTACAACACGGCCGGAAACGCCGGTGGCCACTCCTACACCGAGACGCTGCGCAACCCGCCGGAGAAGCCCGCAGCGCCGAGCGGTGCCAAGGTCGAGCGCCTGAACGACGAGAAGAACCTCATAACGTGGGCCAACCACGCCACGGACGAGGCCCCCTACTCCGAGGTGCGCATCGAGCGCAGCACGGACGGGGGCGGCTCCGTCCAGATCGCACACGTGAGCGGCTCCGCCTCGTCCTACACAGACCCGATGTGCTCGGCCGACCACTACTACCGCTATCTGGTCCGCGCGTACAACGAGAGCGGCTACTCCGAGCGCGTCATGACCGACCGCACATTCAACACGCCGTCCGCGCCGTTCAAGCCGAGCGGCCAGCGCACGGGAGACACCTCCGTCGAGCTGACCATCCCTAACCTGTCGCGCACCGCGAGCTCCACCGAGATTCAGCGCTCGCGCGACCGCAAGGACTGGACCACCATCGCCACGGTGACCGGCAAGGCCCTGTCGTTCGGCGACAACCCCGGCGGCGGCACGTTCTACTACCGCGCGCGCAACTTGCGGGGCAGCCTCGTCTCCGCGTGGTCCGAGCCTTCCGAGGCCATCGTCACGATCTGCGCCCCGGCGGCACCGACGCTCCTCACGCCGACGAGCGGCGAGGTACTGCTCGTCTCGCAGGGCATGGTCACGTTCACGTGGCACCACAACCCCATCGACGGCTCCGCGCAGAGCGCCGCCGAGGTCCAGTACTCCACGGACGGTGCCTCGTGGAAGACCGTCACGGCCGCGACCGCCCAGAGCGCGAGCGTGCCGAACTTCCCCCTCAACTCCACCGTCTACTGGCGCGTGCGCACCAAGGGCGTGCACGCCGACTTCGGGCCGTGGTCCGGCAACAGCTCGTTCTACGTACGGCAGCCCCCGCAGCTCGCCTTCGACGCGCCCGGCCAGACCGTGCGCAACGTGCCGGTCGGCGTGAGCGTGCAGTACGTCGACGCATCCGGCGCGCTCGCGGCCATGGCCGTGGCCATTACCGATATGGGCGGCAACGTGCTCTACGAGGAGGCGCTCGGCACCTCCACGGCCACGAGCGTCACCAAGGACGAGTGGATGCCGGAGGACGGCGGCGAGTACCGAATCGTGGCCACGGCGCGAAGCACGAGCGGCCTGCAGTCGACGGCCTCCATGCCCTTCCGCGTGGAGTTCGAGCTGCCGCGCCGCGCCTCCCTCCGCATCGAGGCCGACATCGAGCGCGGATACGCCGAGCTGAAGTGCATCGTCGACAACAACGACGAGGGGCAGGACGTCGAGAGCCTTAGCATCTGGCGCGTCACGCGCGACGGGGAGAAGCTGATCGCCTCCGACCTGTCCGACGGCTCCTCGGTGGTCGACCGCTACGCGCCGCTGAACACGGATTACAGCTACCGCGTGGCGGCGTATGCCGCCTCGGGCGCATCGAGGGCGACGGAGCACCCGGGCAGCATCAAGACGCCCTACTGCTTCGTCTACTACGGCGACGGTCTCATGGCCCGCGCGCAGTTCGACCCGACCGAGCAGCGCAACCTCGAGCGCGCCAACCGCACGCTCGTGCGCTACGCGGGCAG
>SKEF01000518.1_pt1 | contig 39276 bp, 33 predicted proteins | sample 4826691 | NCBI WGS metagenome assembly SKEF01 (sample SAMN11008816, study PRJNA524170) | human gut metagenome | biome: Human fecal sample; material: Feces; isolation source: fecal sample from pouch patient p23, p27 | host: Homo sapiens | place: Israel: Tel-Aviv | collected 2016-08-24
AGTAGGGAACTGCCAGGCATCAAATTACGAAGAATGGCACTGATCTTTGAGGCAGTTCACTACTCGATAAGAGAGTAGGACAAAAGCGAAAGCTTTTGAACGTTGCGAAGCAACGGCCCGAAGGGTGAATCACGAAGTGATTCATAAACTGCCAGGCATCAAATTAAGCAGTAAGCCGGTCATAAAACCGGTGGTTGTAAAAGAATTCGGTGGAGCGGTAGTTCAGTCGGTTAGAATACCTGCCTGTCACGCAGGGGGTCGCGGGTTCGAGTCCCGTCCGTTCCGCCACTTATTAAGAAGCCTCGAGTTAACGCTCGAGGTTTTTTTTCGTCTGTATATCTATTATTGCCAGAATCGCAAAAATCCTCTGCGTTTTACGCTCTTTTTCCGCAACAGTCTGAAGCCCATAATCACCTCAGTTAACGAAAATAGCATTAAAAGAGGCATATTATGGCTATCCCTGCATTTGGTTTAGGTACTTTCCGTCTGAAAGACGACGTTGTTATTTCATCTGTGAAAACGGCGCTTGAACTTGGTTATCGCGCAATTGATACCGCACAAATCTATGATAACGAAGCCGCAGTAGGTCAGGCGATTGCAGAAAGTGGCGTGCCACGTCATGAACTCTACATCACCACTAAAATCTGGATTGAAAATCTCAGCAAAGACAAATTGATCCCGAGTCTGAAAGAGAGCCTGCAAAAATTGCGTACCGATTATGTTGATCTGACGCTAATCCACTGGCCGTCACCAAACGATGAAGTCTCTGCTGAAGAGTTTATGCAGGCGCTGCTGGAAGCCAAAAAACAAGGGCTGACGCGTGAGATCGGTATTTCCAACTTCACGATCCCATTGATGGAAAAAGCGATTGCTGCTGTTGGCGCTGAAAACATCGCTACTAACCAGATTGAACTCTCTCCTTATCTGCAAAACCGTAAAGTGGTTGCCTGGGCTAAACAGCACGGCATCCATATTACTTCCTATATGACGCTGGCGTATGGTAAGGCCCTGAAAGATGAGGTTATTGCTCGTATCGCAGCTAAACACAATGCGACTCCGGCACAAGTGATTCTGGCGTGGGCTATGGGGGAAGGTTACTCAGTAATTCCTTCTTCTACTAAACGTAAAAACCTGGAAAGTAATCTTAAGGCACAAAATTTACAGCTTGATGCCGAAGATAAAAAAGCGATCGCCGCACTGGATTGCAACGACCGCCTGGTTAGCCCGGAAGGTCTGGCTCCTGAATGGGATTAAGCCTCTCTGACAGCTCCTCCGGGAGCTGTTTTTACATGCTCGCTAAGGAAATCGATAAAAGCCCGGATGCGCGTACTTACCGCACGGTCGCTGTAATAGACTGCACTGAATGGCATTTCCACTGGCAACACTTTATCTGCCATTAACTCCACCAATTCTCCGCGAGCGATTTCTTTGTCGATCATGTAGTCGGACAAACACGCAATCCCGTTGCCACTCAGGCAAAGCTGTTTCAGTGTTTCCCCACTATTGGATGACAAACCGTACTTCACCTCATGTAATTGTCCATCGCTACGGGCTATCGGCCAGGTATTGAGGGAAGCGGGTTCAGTGAATCCCAGGCAAATATGTTGCTTTAAATCGTCGATCGTTTCTGGCTTCCCGTAGCGGGAAATATAATCGGGGGAGGCGATAATTTTTCGATAACTGTTAAATAACGGCCTGGCACGTAAGCTGGAATCCGTTAACGTACCGGCGCGTATCGCGACATCCACTTTTCTTTCGATCAAATTAATAATCGTTTCGGAGGAGACTAGCGATAAAGTGACTTCCGGATAGCGTTCACGGAAAGGCTTAATCAACGGCATCAGAAAGTGCAGCACCACTGGAGTTGCGGCATCGATGCGCAACAGTCCACGCGGTGTATTACGCGTCTCCATAATTTCTGATTCTGCCGCTGCCATCTCCTGCAAAATTGACTGTACGCGACGAAAATAACGCTCGCCTTCTTCCGTCAGGCTAAGTTGTCGCGTGGTCCGATTAAGCAGGCTAACGCCAAGTTTCATCTCCAGCTTTTTCACTGCCCGGCTTACCGCTGAGTTTGCTTGCCCTAATTGTTCCGCTGCCCGGCTAAAGCTGCCGCTTTCGACGACCGAAACAAAAATGGCGAGTTCTTCCGACGTGGCTTTCATTTTTGCTCCTGTTGCAAAATAGAAGAGATATTTTGAATTTATTTGTCATTAAACCATCAGGATGCGTGATATGTCATCCGATTTAATGTTCTCAACAATGAGCAAAATTCTGACCGGTGTAAGCACTTGCTTACATAACAATATACAATTGCTCGTTGAAAGAGTGAGCTAAAATCCCTATAACAGTAGAACCCTCCCGAGTGCGGAAGGGTTGACGTAATAGAGGTTTCAAAGTCAAAAGTGCGAAAAAACACCTATGCCATGCGCTATGTTGCCGGACAACCTGCGGAAAGGATCTTACCGCCGGGGTCTTTTGCGAGCATCGGCCAGGCATTACCACCTGGGGAACCGTTAAGTACCGAAGAGCGTATTCGGATCCTGGTGTGGAACATATACAAACAGCAACGCGCTGAATGGTTGTCGGTATTAAAGAACTACGGCAAAGATGCACATCTGGTGTTATTGCAGGAAGCGCAGACAACGCCAGAGTTAGTACAGTTTGCGACCGCTAACTATCTTGCCGCCGATCAGGTACCCGCTTTCGTGCTGCCACAACATCCTTCTGGCGTAATGACCCTTTCGGCGGCACATCCAGTGTATTGCTGCCCGTTACGTGAACGAGAACCCATTTTGCGTCTGGCGAAGTCGGCACTGGTGACGGTCTATCCATTACCTGACACCCGCCTGTTGATGGTGGTTAATATACACGCCGTCAACTTCAGTCTGGGCGTGGATGTCTATAGTAAGCAGTTACTTCCTATTGGTGATCAGATAGCTCACCACAGCGGCCCGGTCATTATGGCAGGAGATTTCAATGCCTGGAGCCGTAGAAGGATGAACGCGTTATATCGCTTTGCGCGGGAAATGTCGCTGCGCCAGGTGCGTTTTACCGATGATCAGCGCCGTCGGGCGTTTGGCCGCCCGCTCGATTTTGTTTTCTACCGTGGTCTGAACGTCAGCGAAGCTTCTGTATTGGTTACGCGCGCTTCCGATCACAATCCGCTACTCGTTGAATTCAGTCCCGGCAAGCCTGATAAATAAGGTATGTCAGGTCTGCCACAGGGCAGACCAACGTTTGGCGCTGTCCTTTTATACTCAAACAACAAAAGGACAGCGCAATGACAACACAATCCCACCATGACCACGTAGAAAAGCAGTTTAGCTCGCAGGCCAGTGAGTATTTAACCAGTACCGTACATGCATCCGGGCGAGATTTACAGCGCCTGGCGGTGCGTCTGGCTGATTATCCTGGTGCAAGTGTACTTGATATGGGCTGCGGAGCAGGGCATGCCAGCTTTGTCGCTGCGCAAAACGTGAGCACGGTGGTGGCGTATGACTTATCTGCCCAAATGCTGGATGTCGTGGCACAAGCTGCCGAAGCCCGGCAACTGAAAAATATCACCACCCGCCAGGGTTATGCCGAAAGTCTGCCATTTGCCGATAACGCATTTGATATTGTTATCAGCCGTTATTCTGCCCATCACTGGCATGATGTTGGTGCAGCACTGCGTGAAGTGAACCGGATATTGAAACCTGGCGGTAGGATGATTGTGATGGACGTAATGTCTCCGGGTCATCCAGTGCGCGACATCTGGTTACAGACGGTAGAAGCATTACGCGATACCTCTCACGTACGAAACTACGCCAGCGGTGAGTGGTTGAGGTTAATCAATGAAGCCAATCTGATAGTTGATAATTTAATTACAGATAAGTTACCGCTGGAATTTTCTTCATGGGTCGCGAGAATGCGTACGCCAGAAGCGTTAGTAGACGCTATTCGCATTTACCAACAGAGCGCATCGACAGAGGTGAGAACGTATTTTGCCTTGCAGAATGATGGCTCTTTCACCAGTGATATCATCATGGTAGAAGCACATAAAGCGGCATAAATAAAAAAGGCACCGGGGGAATCGGTGCCTTTTTATTAACTGGTTTGTCAGGAATCTGGCATGTTGTTGTTTTTCACAAACAACGTCAGCTTGTCGCCTGGTTGCAGATTCGCAGTGTCGCTGTTCCAACGCATCACATCTTTGATGTTCACGCCGTGGCGTTTAGCAATGCTTGAAAGCGAATCGCCTTTGCGCACACGATACGTAATGCTATCGCTGTTGTTTGCCAGTCGCTGTGCGCTACTGCCTGCACCAATCGTCAAACTTTGGCCTGGCTTCAGCTTAGATCCGCGCAGTTTGTTCCACTGCTGCAAATCTTTGGTGCTTACGCCGAGACGTGAAGCGATGCTTGAAAGCGTGTCGCCAGAGCGTACGGTGTAAACACGGCTGTTAAGCGGCGTATTGTCGGCAACCAGCGTCGACTGTACAGCAGCAATTTCGCCTGAAGCGAGAGATTCACGCAGTTGATCTGCATGCTTCTTTGGCACCATCACGTACTGCGGCCCACTTGCGCCCAGCGTGGAGCCTTTCACGCCAGCGTTGAATGTCTTCAGCTTGCTGACGGAAATCCCCGCCATATCTGCAACCTTCGCCATTTCAACCGGGCTGCTCAGGTGCACACGCGCCAGAGCACGGCTTTCATCGGTCGTTGGCAGACGTACGCCATAACGCTTGCTGTTTTTGAGAATATCACTCAATGCCAGCATTTTAGGCACGTACTGCTTCGTTTCCTGCGGCAACGGTAACGACCAGAAGTCCGTGGATTTCCCACGCGCTTTGTTCGTTTTAATTGCCTTCATGACCCGACCTTCGCCGCTGTTATAAGCCGCTACGGTCAGAAGCCAGTCGCCGTCAAACATTTTGTTCAGACGCTGCATCATATTCAGCGCGGCAGTTGTTGAAGCAACAACATCGCGACGCGCGTCATAATTGCGGGTCTGTTTCAAACCATAATTGCGCCCCGTGCTCGGAATGATCTGCCAGATGCCTGCGGCATTGGCGCCAGACGTTGCGTGAGGATCAAAAGCGCTCTCCACTATGGGTAGTAGTACCAGTTCCATAGGCATGTTACGTTTTTTAACTTGCCCTGCTATCCAGTACATATACGGCTCTGCCCGTAAAGTTACATCGTGGAGATAGCTCTTATTGCGTAAATATTTCTGTTTCTGTTCGCGAATCCGGTCATTTTCCGGAATTCCCATCTTTAGCTCGTCGCCAATGAAAGCCCACAAGTCACCATCTGGCGCGATAGACGTCCCATCGTCCATCCATCGTGCCTGACTTGTAAACTTTGCTGCTTCCCCTTGACCAGCTGCAGAAAGGCTCTGTGCGTGCTGTTGAACGTTGCCGGTACTCTGGCAACCCACGAGCAGGACAGAGGCGAGTAATATCGCTTTTGCCTTCATGTGTGTGTCAATAGTTGCTTAAAAGACGACCGATCATAACGGCGAACGGAGCCGATGACAAGAAAGTTTTATCAGAACCTATCTTTCTTTGACCTTAACCATGCAAAACGTTCTTCAGGTTGTTGCAATAATGTTTCTTCATTAATTACATTAATTAAATCAATATCTTCCGTTCTTAAAAAAACATTAATTTGCCGCTCATTTTTCAGAATTACGGGTAGTGTTATTTGATTTTTTGCCCGTAACTCCTTAACTTTACGATAATAATCATTTATGGACAAATCGTGCGGAAGAATACTCAAAGCAAACTTCATATTTGATAACGTATATTCATGAGCACAACATACCAATGTATCGTCAGGTAACGCACTTAACTTTTTAAGTGATTGATACATTTGTGATGCTGTCCCTTCAAACAACCGACCACACCCACCAGAAAACAGCGTGTCGCCGCAAAATAGATAAGGTTTACTGAAGTAACAGATATGTCCTAAAGTGTGACCCGGTGTGGCAATTACACTAAATTCATGCCCCAAAACGAAGGCAGTTTCGCCATCTTTGACTACCTGTGTTGTTCCCTTATCTTGTGTCTCTTGTGGACCATACACCACAATTTGCGGAAACTTTTCCACCAGTTCTTTTACGCCGCCAACGTGATCGTGGTGATGGTGGGTGAGAAATATGGCCTCTGGTTGCCAGTTATTGGCGGCAATGGCTTTTAATACCGGCTCTGCGTCTCCGGGATCGACAATCAGGCAGCGACCTGCTTCATCATTCAAAACCCAGATGTAATTGTCATCAAAGGCGGGAATACTGTTAAGATTCATAGATTACCTCTCAGTGTGAAACGGAAGGTTGTGATGAAACCGGCAAGAGTCCCTCAAACTGTCGTGGCTCCTGATTGCTGGGGCGATTTGCCCTGGGGAGAGCTTTATCGCAAGGCGCTGGAGCGCCAGCTCAACCCGTGGTTCACTAAAATGTATGGTTTTCATCTGCTTAAGATTGGCAATTTAAGCGCAGAAATCAATTGCGAAGCGTGCGCGGTTTCTCATCAAGTGAATGTTTCTGCGCAAGGAATGCCCGTCCAGGTGCAGGCGGATCCACTTCATCTTCCTTTTGCCGATAAATCCGTTGATGTTTGTCTACTGGCACATACATTGCCGTGGTGCACCGATCCGCATCGTTTATTGCGTGAAGCCGATCGGGTACTGATTGATGATGGCTGGCTGGTGATTAGTGGCTTCAATCCCATCAGTTTAATGGGATTACGCAAACTTGTGCCGGTATTGCGAAAAACCTCGCCCTATAACAGCCGGATGTTTACTCTGATGCGGCAACTGGACTGGCTCTCTTTGTTGAATTTTGAAGTGCTGCACGCCAGCCGTTTCCACGTTCTCCCGTGGAACAAACACGGAGGAAAACTATTGAATGCGCATATTCCTGCGCTTGGTTGCTTACAACTTATTGTTGCCCGGAAACGGACTATTCCTTTAACGCTAAATCCGATGAAACAGAGTAAAAACAAGCCACGAATTCGCCAGGCGGTTGGAGCCACCCGGCAATGTCGTAAACCACAGGCTTAAACTTCGACTTGATAGCCCGTATCTTCCAGTGTGGGATTCATCGCTGCGGCACGAGCCAGTTCATCGCAACGTTCGTTTTCCGGGTGTCCGGCATGGCCTTTAACCCATTCCCATTTGATTTGATGCTGCCCCAATGCAGCATCAAGACGTTGCCAGAGATCGACATTTTTTACTGGTTTTTTGTCTGCTGTTTTCCAGCCACGTTTTTTCCAGTTATGGATCCACTGAGTGATCCCCTGGCGGACATACTGGCTGTCGGTACTCAAAATGACTTCGCAATGTTCTTTTAACGCCTCCAGCGCGACAATAGCGGCCATCAACTCCATACGGTTGTTGGTGGTGCGGGTGTAGCCTGCGCTAAAGGTTTTCTCGCGTCCGCGATAGCGTAAAATAGCGCCGTAACCCCCAGGTCCAGGATTACCCAGACACGAACCATCGGTGAAAATTTCTACCTGTTTAAGCATCTCTGGTAGACTTCCTGTAATTGAATCGAACTGTAAAACGACAAGTCTGACATAAATGACCGCTATGAGCACTGCAATTACACGCCAGATCGTTCTCGATACCGAAACCACCGGTATGAACCAGATTGGTGCGCACTATGAAGGCCACAAGATCATTGAGATTGGTGCCGTTGAAGTGGTGAACCGTCGCCTGACGGGCAATAACTTCCATGTTTATCTCAAACCCGATCGGCTGGTGGATCCGGAAGCCTTTGGCGTACATGGTATTGCCGATGAATTTTTGCTCGATAAGCCCACGTTTGCCGAGGTAGCCGATGAGTTCATGGACTATATCCGCGGCGCGGAGTTGGTGATCCATAACGCAGCGTTCGATATCGGCTTTATGGACTACGAGTTTTCGTTGCTTAAGCGCGATATTCCGAAGACCAATACCTTCTGTAAGGTCACCGATAGCCTTGCGGTGGCGAGGAAAATGTTTCCTGGTAAGCGCAACAGCCTCGATGCGTTATGTGCCCGCTACGAAATAGATAACAGTAAACGAACGCTACACGGGGCATTACTCGATGCACAGATCCTTGCGGAAGTTTATCTGGCGATGACCGGTGGTCAAACGTCGATGGCTTTTGCGATGGAAGGAGAGACACAGCAGCAACAAGGTGAAGCAACAATTCAGCGCATTGTACGTCAGGCAAGTAAGTTACGCGTTGTTTTTGCGACAGATGAAGAGCTTGCAGCTCATGAAGCCCGTCTTGATCTGGTGGAGAAGAAGGGCGGAAGCTGCCTCTGGCGGGCATAAATACCTGTAAAAGGCGCTAAAAATAGCGGCTTGGGCGATTTTTGCAGCAAACGATTCAAAAGATGAGAAAAACCGTTGACGAAGGGTGAGGCAATCCGTAATATTCGCCTCGTTCCCAACGGAACACAACGCGGAGCGGTAGTTCAGTCGGTTAGAATACCTGCCTGTCACGCAGGGGGTCGCGGGTTCGAGTCCCGTCCGTTCCGCCAAATTCACTCATGAAAATGAGTTCAGAGAACCGCAAGATTTTTAATTTTGCGGTTTTTTTTGCATTTAAATCCCGCTATTTCTTCGGTCTATGGTTTTGTTATGCTGTAAATGTGTTAATCACATATGGTAGACCATATCATTAATATTTAATCATACTATCGAATCATTCAATTTAAATATATTTGAATGTTATGATTTTCATTTTTCTATTGATTTAATGAATTTATATATACTGTTATTTTTGTTTGTTCTGATTCAAGTGGAGTATATAATTAAAAATCGTTAGCTAAACATTACCATGATTATGACAGGCGAGGGAGTGTCCAATTATGAATTCAAAAAAGCTTTGTTGCATATGTGTGTTATTCTCGCTGCTTGCAGGATGTGCCTCTGAATCTTCTATTGATGAAAAGAAGAAAAAAGCTCAAGTCACACAAAGTAATATTAATAAAAACACTCCCCAGCAACTGACAGACAAAGATTTATTCGGTAATGAAACCACTCTGGCCGTATCCGAAGAGGATATTCAAGCTGCGCTTGATGGAGATGAGTTCCGCGTTCCCCTTAATTCTCCTGTAATACTTGTTCAATCCGGCAACCGCGCACCGGAAACCATTATGCAGGAGGAGATGCGAAAATATTATACTGTTTCCACATTCTCTGGTATCCCGGACAGGCAAAAGCCTCTGACTTGTAACAAAAACAAAGATAAAAATGAGAACGAGGATGTTGCCAGTGCTGAGAATATGAACTGGATGCAGGCACTGCGTTTTGTGGCTGCAAAAGGGCATCAGAAAGCGATTATTGTTTACCAGGATACATTGCAGACAGGAAAATATGACTCTGCGCTGAAATCAACAGTATGGTCCGACTATAAAAATGAAAAACTCACCGACGCTATCTCCCTGCGCTACCTGGTACGTTTCACGCTGGTGGATGTGGCAACAGGTGAGTGGGCTACCTGGTCGCCGGTGAATTATGAATATAAAGTGCTTCCACCATTGCCCGACAAGAATGAAGCCAGTACGACTGATATGACAGAGCAGCAAATCATGCAACTTAAGCAAAAGACCTATAAAGCGATGGTAAAAGATTTGGTTAACCGCTATCAATAATAAATTATATCTGCCGCCAGGAATTTCTGGCGGCAATAATACAAAATTCTTTGCATCAGAAATTTTTCTTGACAAAGACAGTGCAAGAAAGGACATGGAATCCGGAGTTAAAAACTGTTTGTTTTAGAATATTTAATTATTTAACTGCTGAATCTTCCTTGCGAGAAATATATTCATTATTACATTTCATGCCATTTTTAATATAGATTGCTCCTGGGAAAATCCCCGTATTATTACCGCAGGGGTGATAATTAGCATTGACATATCCTGTGACAAAAGGAGCTATTAAAGGTGCTATTACGATAGCTATTAGTAAAAATATAAGAGTTAGCTGTATTGTTATGTCTGTGGCGAAATTGACTACCTTCGTTTTTTTGATTAAGAATGATTTTATTATCGTAAGTAAAATTACATGAACATTTAAAAAGGAAAACGACATGAAACCAAAGCACAGAATCAACATTCTCCAATCATAAAATATTTCCGTGGAGCATTTTATTATTGAATATAGAGGTTTAACTCCGGTAAAAAACAAAGAAGCATTGAATGCAGGGAAAAATAATATGGCCATAAAAAACATCGAAAGAAACTCTTTTAATTTAACATGTAAACGCATGGTTAATCCTCATATCACGGGTGGAGTGTTAAGAACATACATAAATGGAGTCATGTTTTCCCTTTTCCATTTATCAAGTTCCTGTTGCCGTTTTAGTCCATCTCTAATTGCATATTTTAATTTTTCTGATAAATGGCATTGAGCATCGATTTCATTTAAAACAACTGTACACACTATCCCTGTCAGTAAAATTGCTCCTCCGACAAGAATTACTGGAAAGCCAAAGCTAACACAGGCAAAAGAAGCCAGGCTTCCAATAGCGGTTGCAACACCACCGGCTATAACTGCTTTGGCCACATCCATTGAAAAATCGCCAAGAAAATTAACCAGATCTCGCTCTGAACTCATAATAAATTCTATGGTTCTCCAGGCTACTGAAAACCAGATACAGAACTTAACTCCTTTTATTGATTCAGATAAAGCTCCTCGCCAGCCAATAGCGAGTTCCAGAACTTGAGGCGCTCGTGAAGAGAAAATATATTTACCGAGCTTTTCTAAAAGCCAGGGGCTGGATGTTGTGATTTTTATATATTTCTCTCCAAGTATTTCAAAGTAACTTGCTTTTGTATACTTTAAGGCATTAAGGTTAAATATAATTTTCCCATTGTCATCAAACTCAGTCATTAATTTACTCGCGTTAACTAACCAGGCGAGTGTATCTTTTATACCTGAAGGATGTGTAGTGATAAAATGAATGTAATCAAATGATGTTATTGGGCTGAGTATTTTTTTTGCAACATCAAGTGTCAAGAGAATAACATGATGAGTGTTCTGATGCCTTAACTCATCAATGAGTGGGACGTCGTTAAGATAAGGGTGCTGAGGTACTAGCTGGTTTATCGGCTGAGCCCCCCGAAGAATGTCACCCACATAATCAGCCCACTGTGCATTCTGTGTGTTGTTGTTATTCCTTAAACCAGCCATTTTATCTCTCCGCAATAGTAATTTATTATGTTATTACAGTAAGTTACTGTACACGATCCTGCCATTTACTCATTGCATTCGTACCGGCTAACGTATGCTCCCAGGAAATATCTTCATAAATAAAGGCAATTCTCTCCTGTGGTTCCAGTTCTTTTTCCAGGACAGCATGCGGTGTGACAAAATCAATACTTGATATTCGGGCTTTTGACAGATTTATTTTATAATAAGGCTGGTAAATACCCGCTTTACTGGTTCGGTAGAGTATAAATTCACATATTGCCATTTTTTCATTGTCACTAAGTGCTTTTGCCAGCAATGGTGAGGATTTATCAACCGGTTTGGTGATAATTAATTCATGATGATTGACATTTTGACTTCTTGAGATGGAATGCATTAACGCATAAACCATGATCTGATCTTTATGTTCTGGCTGCGCTTTGTTTCCGACAGAATCAAGCGTTGAGCAACCTGCTGAAATTAGCCCTTGTGTCTCTCCACTCAAAGATAAATAACTTATATTTGCCATGATAATCTCCTTTAATTAAATAATTATTTTTCGGCCGTGGTACCGGTTGCCGCCTCTGGCATGACGTTATTCTTCAGCAGCAGCCAGCGGCTTAACACGCCTTCGAGTCGCTCATTAATTTGTTTTTCCAGCGCATCTGTATTCTGCTTCTGCGCACGGGCATCATGGTACTGCGTCAACAGAGACTCAACGGGTGTTTCCTGCCCCAGTCCCCGCTCCGCCTGCCAGATGACATTTTTGATATAGGAAAGGGTTAGTCCCTCTTTCTCGCGCTGCATCACTAGATCTGCAAAAGCATGTAAGTCCTGGCGGGTCTGCAACCAGCCACGCAACTGCGGGCTACTCTGTGCGCGGGTTTTGAGTGCCTCATTCCATTGTGTCGAGGCCTGTTGCTGTTGCAGGCTTTCCGGCCAGCGACTGTCGGCAACACGCATCATCTGCATCCCGGTTTCCAGCGGCTGTACCGGGGAGGTATCAAGAAGTTGTTGCAGCCTGCGCTCATAGTTTTCGAGTTCAGGTGAGGCCATCCACACCGTTGCTGCGCCCTGAGCGGTGTCGTTAACCTGTAACAGTTGCTGCTGCACCGGATAGACCTGCCACCACCACAATGCTGAGGCGACAGCCACTGAACAGGCGATCCCTGCGATAAACCCTCTTACCGTACTGCCTTGCTTTATCACACTGGCCTGTGGGGGATTCTCTGTCAGACTGCGCACTTCCACTTTCATCTCAGGCAGGCCGGGCAGGGGAGGCACTACCGCTTCTGGTGTGGAAGATGCCTGTGTTTCCGGGGCATAAATCAGCGTTCTGACCGTGGTCTGTGCGGCGTTCTCAGTGTTACTCTTCAGCTGGGGTTCAAGCCGTTTACGCGTGTTCTGCATAAAATAGAGCAGATTCTCCACGCGCGGAACGCGCTTCAGTTCCACCTGCTGGAGCTTATCGCAGATAAGCTGCAATGCCCGCTCTGTGCGGTAGATCAGTGGTAGGTCGGATTCCGCAAAGGAGATTTGCTGACGCAGAATATTGCCGGTTCGGGAGTTAAACCAGTCCAGCATTTCAGTACGCGCCGGGCCGCCCTGCGGCCAGAACTTATCCCAGTCGTGGCTTACCATTGCCGCCAGCAGTTCCGCACCTTCGCAGAATCCCGCCAGTCCCTGTGTCCGTGTCCGGGCAAGCGTATAGTAGGTGGCGGTGTGTAAATCCACACCGTTGGCTTTAAAAATCGCCAGCGCCAGCGACTCCACCAGTTTCCAGTTCAGCTCAGGCTGTGACGGGTGGCTGGCTTTGTTTATTTCCTCGCGGATGGCGCTGAATTCCGGCAGCCCGCGCGGGTCACTGCCGGTAACGATAGTTTGTGTCAGTACGTTACTATTCATCCCTGCCTCCTCAGTACAGTGTGTCTGACAGACCAAACTGGCTGAACAACCCACCGCTGAACGGGTTATCTTCCGTGTCGGTATGCACACGGTAGGTCATCGCGCCACCGTCCACGCTAAAGCGCACGGTAAAGTTGCCATCCTGTACTCCGGTCAGTTGTCCGGCCCCGAACAGGCGGAACTGCGCCCACGGCCCGCTGAAGCTGATACTGCGCGGCGCGTTGCCGCTGGTGCCGATGAGCGTCAGCTTACTTTCGTTGCCTTCGCGCATGTTGTTAGGCCAGACCAGATGGGCGGTATAGTTACGGCCCTGGCTGTAATCGACTAACTGACCGTCAAGGTTCAGTACACTGCGGCGTTTATTGCCTGAAAGCGATACCGTTTCCACGGCAAAGGATGTTCCCAGACCGTTCTGTTTGCTGAAGAAGATGTCACGGATTTTCTGCGCAGTTTCCAGTTGCGCAATAATATCTTCGCGAATAATGACGTTGTTATCGCCATCCTCCAGACTCAGGTCATTATCGATAAACAGCTTCAGGTTCTGCTGGTAGAAGGTATCCAGTATGCCATCCGGTTTAAAGAAGCGTTCGAAGGCATCCAGTGAGGCATCCTGTGCAGAACGCGGATTAAACGGATAGTTATTTGCCAGTTGCTCGTTAAACGGTTTCACCACGCTGTCGCGCCAGTCCACTTCCATATAATGAACAGCCTCCACCATCACCACATGCCAGGCCTGGTCAGCCAGCCTGCCAACCCAGCGGTTGAGCGGAGCAGGCAGCGTTTTTGCCATCTGGCGGGTGGCGAATATCGGATCGCTGCTGTTCTGATCAAGCCGTAACTGCACGGCTTTCAGCGCCGATTTCCCTGGTACAGGCGCGTTCTGGATTGCCAGCAGGTAGCGGTGCAACTCGGTGAGTTGCTGATACACGGCCTGCATCGTGCTTTCTTTGTCTTTCTGTACTGCCAGGGTACTGTTTTCCGGGGCGAATTCATGCCCGAGGCGGGTGAGTAACTGGTAATCCGGCTCTGCCAGGGCTTCCTCCCGTTCTTTGGCAGAGAGTTTTTCAGAAAAGACGCCTGGCTGTGTGTTGTCACGCAGCACGGTCAGCGCCCGCTGCAAAGGCTGGTCGCCGCTGATAACCTGCTCCAGCGCCCCGGTCAGTTGTCCGATGGACTCAAAATTGCGGATATTCAGATTGTCCATCCCGGCCCGCCAGGTGGCGGTGTAGTCGCTGATATACTGCTCGGTCAACTGGCGCTGGATTTCCGCGCGGTCGGCGTCACTGTATTTCACGCTGCGGGTAAGGTTAAGTACCCAGGAATCCATCGCCGTCAGTTCAACCAGTTCATCGCGCTGTTTTACAAAATAGCTTTGCAGGCCGTAACGGGTAAGAAACTGTGGAACAACCAGTTTGTTGTCATCGGCAGATGTAAACACCTGGTCAAAGGTTGGCCCTACCTGGTCACGCAGATTGAGGTCGGCAGGAAGAACGCCCAGCGCCCGCGTTTTCAGGCTCTGGTAAACCCGCTGGTAGACAGGCAGTTTGCTCAGTTCTTTCTGTGCTGATACCACGGGCTTGTCATATGGCGTCCAGCGGCTGATGGCGTCACCGTCGCCCGCCTGACGCTCTGCATGCCAGTCAGTATGAGCCAGCGCGTAGTCAAGATGGGACATCAGTTGTGCCTGGATATCGCGCTGGCCGTGGAATTTTTCGCTCCAGCGTTTTGCCATATACTGCTTCACCACCTGATTGTTACGTCCGCTTTTGTCCTCCAGCATTCGCATCACGCGCAGCACCGCGAGTTTTTCTTCACTCTCCGGCGGCGCGGCGTTCATCGCTTTGACCAGCCCGTTAAACAGCGAGGGCAGGTAACGTTGCTCCAGCAGTTGCAGATAGGTCTGTTCCACATAAGGCCCGATACGTCGTCCCTGGTACAGTCCCATATCGGCCAGACGGCTGCGGTCGCCCCAGTCGCCATAGGCCAGTGTGGCATCGCGTACCGGGTTCAGGAGCGGCAGTTGCAGGTTGCCAAAGTCATCTTCCCCCTGCGGAGGCGGCACGTCCATAAAGGCTTTGGCCTGCTTAAGCACGGTGATGCCAGACTGATAGTTACCGTTGTAATAGTGATGCCAGCCGGTGATGAGCAGCAGTGCTGCCACGCCGCCTGTGGCAGAGAAAACCGTCAGGCGGCGACGGGAACGTATCAGCCAGGCGCGGCTCTCTGTTGCCAGATTAGGCTCTGCGAGTAATGCCTGCGGGAACAGGCTGCGGGTGAAATAAGGCGCGGTGTCCACCAGGGGCCAGGACGCCAGTGGGTTATTGCCCAGCCGGTACTGGCGGGCGGCAGACTGGGTGAATATATCATCCATCTGTCCACGCTGAAGCGAAGAGGTGAGATAGACACCACGCAGCATCACGTTCATATTTTCGCCATCAAGCAGACCCTCAAGCAGTGACACCAGCGGTTCACGGCTTCCCTGCATCTGGCGGGAAAAACTGAATAAAGACGCGCGGGTGTGAGTCTGAGCGACCATCAGATCCGGCAACGCCAGATTCATTCGATCCACCCATGTCTGCCAGAAAGCATTCAACTCTGTTCGCCAGTCATCATTTTCATGGGCACGGCGGGTGAACGTGACGCCCAGAATCGCATCGCGATCCTGTCTGTTCAGGGACTGAAACAGGGCGGCAAAACCCTGCAATAAATCAAGCCGGGTAAGTACCACGTAAACCGGTAACTGGCAGTGAAGATGCTGGCGTATATCCTGCAAGCGGCTGCGCAGCGCCTGTAACAGATGCTCGCGGCGGCGTTTGTCTGCGGTAAGCAGATCGGGTAAATCGAGTGTCAGAATAATCCCATTCAGCGGCTGGCGCGCGCGCTTTTCTTTCAGCCAGCCGAGGGCATGTTCCCACAGACGGCGATGCAGGATATCCGCATCAGCGGGAGCGCAGAGTGTGCCGTCGATATCAAAGATCACCGCCTGTTTACCGACATGGGGCGTGAGGTACAGGCGTTGTTCTGCGCCGCGTGCGCCCTCCGGGGCATAAATAATGTCGGACGGAAACCCCTCGCGCAGCAGTGTCGTTTTGCCACTGCCCGCCGGGCCGATGACCATATACCACGGCAACTGCCACAGGAAACGGCGGTTGTCGAGATGGCGTTGCAGGCGCAGCAGCCAGCGGTCAAGATAACGCTGCTGGGCGTTCAGTTCCACGCTGAGCGGATCAACGGCTTCCTCGCGCTGTTGCTTTTGCATTTTTTCAAGCTGTTGCAGGCGCTTCATCACCCGGACGGTAAGCCACATCAGGGCAATAATCCCCCACGCCGCCGTTGCCAGCCAGCGGTTCGCCAGTGGTTTGAGCCACTGTTCTTCATACAGCGTCCACGTCGGGCCTTTCCACCAGATCCACACCAGCAGAAAAATCCACGCCAGTATCAGCAGCCAGAAAGCAGAGACTTTAAACCGGGGCATCGCCGGTCGCAGGGCTGATTTGAGTCCGCTGAGTAGTCGGGGTGTTGGTAATCTGAACACAAAAACTCCTGTTCTCTTTTATTGTTCTGCCGTGAATTTTTGTTCTAGCTGCTCAAGCAGGGACGGCTCCCAGTCTGCCACCATCATCTGCAATCCCATCCTGAACAACATCCTGTACTGCTGTTGCGCAAGCTGTACCAGCCCCGCCTCTTCCATAAGCTGCGCGCCAAAATACTGCCGGTGGAACTGGTCGCGGGGTTCACCGGCGGGTAACGTATCCAGATACCGTAAGGCGGCTTCCAGCCCCTGCTCATCAAAACACAACCGCGCAGCCTGAATATCTTCATTACTCACCTGTATGACTGGCGCGGACTGGTTACCTGGCTGATTTGCAAGCCATTGCTTCGTTTTTTCAGAAACAAACGGTGTGTGGTCGTTAAACAGAAGATCAGCGAGCGCGGGCAGACGGCCAAGAAAGGAAACGACTTCATCGCGGATGGCATCGGCTACAGCGGTATAACCAAGACGGTGCGCCGTCTGTGCAGAAATGTAGTGACCGTCCAGCCAGTAGGGTGCCAGCAGTACGCTTTTTTCCACCTGCTGCCACAGCTCCATATCCGCGCTGGCAAGCCGGGACTGGTAATCCGCCACCATATCGGCAGAGACCGCAGCCAGTGGAGTACGTCTATCGCTTTCCGCCTGGGGCGTACTGGTGATGGTTAGCCACAGGGCATGGCGACGCAGGCGATAGCCCTGCGGCGATTCCGGTTGGCGCTCGCATAAAATGGCCGCCACTTTTAACAGCGTGTCGCGCCAGGCTTTGTCGTCGTGACTGTCGATGACGATTTGGGGAGCCGGAGCACTGGGTTGCGTCACGCCGCTTTCAGACGTGGCGGTGGTCTGTGGTGAACTACCGGAGGCCGCCGGAGTGGGGACAGGAGCCGGTGCCGCACGATTAAACGCACGCTGGTACAGGGCAAAAAGATCATCAGTAGCCTGTGCCAGTTCCGGGGCGTTATGTGACTGCCAGCATTGCGCCAGTTTTGCCAGTTCCCCTGACAGCGCATCGCGCTGCGCTGTGGCGGCGTTCTGTGAAAAAACTTCAATACCTGTTTCAAAGCGTTTAATGACCTGGCTGGCAAAGCGTTTTTTATGCGCCATATTCTGCGGCGCAGCCACCGCCCAGTAATGCTCCACATACAGCGCCAGCAGGCGCAATGCGAGATGAGGATCACCGGCGTGTTGCAGGGTTCTCAGCAGATGCGCCAGCAGACGAAAATCCTTACTCTCCGAAGCCAGAATGACCAGCCCCCGGCGCTGGAGTTCCGGGATATCCAGTTGACTGTGGGCCAGCGATCCCAGCTTGACGATTTCGCCGTCGATATACTCCCAGTTCGGGTTGTCATCTTTCAGCGCCGATGCCAGTTTCTCTTCCGGCAGGTTTTCCAGCAGGTGCGATACCCAGACATTCGGATCGCGTAAGTCCATTGCCATATTTTTATTCTCCCGCCCAGTGGCAGGCATCGCGCAGGGGAGCAATCGCCCTTGCCAGCCCGTCAATGTTAAAGGTCAGCTTTCCGGCGGCATTGTCTGCGCCGGTATCCACCGTCAGCGTTTTTGCGCCGAACAGTTGCTTAATTTCATCAATCCCGGATAACCCCCGGCTGGACTCCAGCAGGGTGCCGTTCTCGCGCACAAACCAGTGGCTGCGCAATGCCCGGTTGTCGGCATTCAGAGTGACGGCGATATCATGGACATCCAGAGGGTGCATCAGCGCCACCTGCATCCGGGTGATATTGTCCACGCAACTGAACATCAGCACCGGGCGTGGCGGAACATGACCGATAGCCGGGGTGGTTATCACCACCGTCGGGCGCTCCCCCGGCACCTGCGTCACCAGCAGTTCTGTGGTGTTGCCCTCGCGGCGTTTTTCCTGCTCTGTGGCGCGGGTCCAGGCCTCGCCCACAAAACCGGCTTTGACCAGCGCCCCGTCAAACCCTGACGGGGACAGCGGTGCCAGCAGGCGGTCATAGCAGTCAAGCCGCTCCAGCGCCGCGGACTCCCGCCGACAGGACTGCATGGCCTGTAACGTGGCTGTCGCATCCGGCGGGGTCGTGGTGGCGACGGCGACCGCCACACCGGCCATTGACGATGCTTCTGCGGGCGCGGCAGTGGCGGGTAAGCCCGTCATCAGGCCCGCGATAAACCATCCTGTCTGCCGGAAAACGCGCAACCTGCTCATAAAACCGGTTCATCCTCTGTGACGGACTCGTCGTCCAGAGCGTCTTCCACATCTGCCGTAAATGCGCCGTCCACTGCCGACAACCGAATCCGGGCAATCGCCGTGTTAGCCGCCATTTTCTGCAACAGCAGCAGCGAGAGCGGCGGTAGCATGTCGCCATCGATGACCGATTCCAGCATCCTCGCGCCGTTTTCCGCGCGGGTGACGCGGCTCATGATTTCGTCCGTCACTTCCGGTTCAATGACCACTTCTGCACCAAAGCGACTGCGCAGCACGTTATCCAGACGGGCCAGTTTTCCGGCGATAATGGTGGCGAGCGTCTCTTTCGACAGCGGCAGATACGGCACCACTTCCATACGCGCCAGCAGGGCAGGTTTGAAGAAGTCGGCCAGCACCGGATACAGTACTTCCTGCATGGTTTCCGGGTCATCGGCATGCTCGACTATTACCTGGTAGCCGAGGTTGGACGTCAGGAAGAAGACGATATTTTTGCAGTCAATCAGGCGGCCTTCACCGTCTGCCATTTCGCCCTTATCGAACGCCTGGTAGAACAGGTTGAGCACATCCGGGTGCGCTTTTTCCACTTCATCGAGCAGTACTACCGAGTAGGGTTTCTGGCGAATCGCTTCGGTCAGTACGCCGCCTTCACCGTAGCCAACGTAGCCCGGAGGGGAGCCAATCAGTCGCGAGACGGTATGTTTCTCCTGGAACTCGGACATATTGATGGTGGTCAGGTACTGGCGACCGCCGTAGAGCAGCTCTGCCAGTTGCAGGACGGTTTCAGTTTTACCCACGCCGCTGGGGCCAGCCAGCAGGAACGCGCCCAGCGGGCGTCCCGGACGACGCAGGTCGGCGCGTGCGGTCAGTAGATGCTTATGCAGGCTGGCAATCGCCAGGTCCTGGCCTTTGATGGTGTCACCCAGCCATTTCGTCAGGTCGGTGATGACCGACATTTCATTCTGCGACAGGCGGTTGAGCGGCACGCCGGTCCATTCGGCAATCACCGCCGCAATCTGTTTTTTATCGACGTGCGGGGAGACCAGCAACCGGTCGTTATGCAGGGCGTCCAGTTCGGCAGTGAGCTGGGCCAGCCGCTGTACCGGGGAAACTGTTTCAGCGGTCTCTTCCGGTTGTTCTCTGTCGGCCTCATCAGCCGGTACGGCACCGGTATTATCCTGTTCTGACTCTGACTCTGGCTGCGTATCCTCCACGGTATCTGCGTCCGGCAACGGCGCCGCATCGTCCTCTGCCACGCCCAGTAACTGCTGGCGCAGCGCAATAATCTCCCGGACCAGCGTCTGCTGCTGGTGCCAGGCCGCTTCCAGTTCATCCAGCGCCGTCAGCGTTTCATCATACTGCACCAGCACCTCGGTCATCCGTGATGTGTCGGTACGCAGTCCGATGCGAAGCTCGCGCTCAAGCTGGCGAATTTCCGCCTCCTGCTGGTGGCTCAGAGTGGTCAGCGCCGAGATTTGCTTCGGCGGCGACGACAGGTTGATGGCCACACGGGCGCAGGCGGTATCCAGCACATCAATCGCTTTGTCCGGTAACTGACGCCCGGAGAGATAACGCTCGCTTAATGTCGCAGCGGCCTGCAAGGCGTCATCATCAATCAGCACGCCGTGAGACTGTTCATAGACCGCCGACAGACCGCGCAGAATAATGGTGGCTTCGGCAGCGTTGGGTTCGCTGACCTTCACCAACTGGAAGCGGCGCGACAGGGCGGCATCTTTTTCGAAGTATTTTTTGTACTCGCTCCAGGTGGTGGCGGCGATGGTTTTCAGCTCGCCGCGCGCCAGCGCCGGTTTGAGCAGGTTGGAGATATCCAGCCCGCCCTGCTGGTTGCCCGCGCCAATCAGGGTATGCGCTTCGTCGATAAACAGAATGACCGGCACCGGGGAGGAAATGACCTCCGCCATCAGCCCTTTGAAGCGTTTCTCAAACTCACCTTTCACCGATGCCCCGGCCTGCAATGCGCCCAGGTCAAGGGTCATGATATCGGTGTTTTTCAGCTTGTCCGGCACCTGGCCTGCCACGATGCGCAGCGCCAGCCCTTCAATCAGTGCGCTTTTGCCCACGCCCGCTTCGCCCACCACCACCGGGTTGTTTTTACGGCGGCGGCAGAGAATGTCGATCATCAGGTCGATTTCGTGGTCGCGGCACAGTACCGGGTCAAGCCTGCCGTTACGGGCGTCTGCGGTCATGTTTTTGGCATAGCGGGCAAGCAGGGTGTCAGAGGCGTCCGTCATTGTGCCTGCGCCTTTACCGTCTGCATCCGGCACGACTGATTCCGCCGACTCCTGTGTCCACTGCACAAAGTCCTGTTGCAGACGGTCACGGTTAATGCCGGTCAACAGCCGGGCGGCAGCAGGCGGTATATAACGCCGCGGCGAATGCAGCAGGGCCAGCAGCAACACGCCGCCGCGCAGTTCGCTGTGCTGCATCTCAGCCGACGCCAGCAGCCAGCCCTCTTTAAGCCACTCAACCAGCATCGGGGAAAACGCCGGGTAGCTGTCCGCAGAACGGGCGGTTGTGTAGTTCTCTACCGTCAGCGCCTGGCGCAACTCTTCCATGCCAATATCGCCCTGGCGGGTAATAACCCGCAGGTCACTGCGTGGCATGGCGAGCATCTGAATGAGCACATGGCTGACGGTAATTTCCGCTGCCTGCTGACTCATACATTCAGAGGCGGCCATCTCCAGCGCCTGGCGGGAGAACAGGTTCAGCCGTTTTACCAGCGTGGGAAGATCAATCTGGATCATAAACGTCCTTATCGAAGTAATTTGTTTAGCTGGTGCAGGATGTCCTGCGTCTGGCTGTCCAGCCGCAACAGATAGAACAGGTAAAACAACGCCAGCACGACAACGCCACCACAAAAAATATGTTTAACAGTCAGGCGACTGATGAGCTGATAACGCCCGCCCTGGGTTTTTTTGTCCTGGTGTAACAGCGGGAAAGGGGCATCGCCGCGCAGTTTATGCAGAACGTGGTACAGACGGCGGTAGATCTGCTCAAATTCCCCCTGATCCTGTGCTGCCACTTTGTAGCGCCCGCGAAATCCCAGAGAAAAACAGAGCCAGAGAAATTCCAGCAGATCCTGGTAACGTTTGGGTTCACGGATCAGGCGCTCCAGCAGGATGAAAACTTTCTCTCCACCCCAGGCTTCGTTGTGGAAATGGACCAGCAATGACTGCTTGATCCACTCGTTCTTGTTCGACCAGCCGTTACCGAGCGCCGCTTCATCAATAAACGTGCAGAGGATGTAGCGAAACGAGATAATCACGCCCGGTTCGTAGCCCTGCTCCTGAAGCAGTTGCTCCACGGCCTGAACATCCGTCACCACCTGAGCAAAAAGATGCTCCGGCATCGTCTGGCTGTTCATGGTTGAAAGGCGCATTACCATACCGAGTAGCGGCGTGGCCGCGTCGATCATCGGATTCAGGCTGTTGCCACGAAGCGCGAGATGATAGTCGCGCTGGCTTTTTTCGTCGTATCCGGTAAATGGTGGCAGAGACAGTGACCCCTCATCCATCGTCTTACCCTCTTATCGCCCACAGTTGCATGTTCAGATCCGGGAAACTGCCGGATACATGCAGTGCAACGGCCCCGGCGGCAGCCATTTCTGTCCAGGCCTGTCCGCTCTTGTCGAGTTCGAAATAGCTGAACCCGGAATGGTAAGGAAGCTGGCGGGGAGCCACCATCAGGGCACGCAATGGAATGCCGGGTATCTGCACACTGACCATATTGCGGATTTTTTCCGGCGAGGAAATTTTCGACTGCTGGATAAACTGACGCTGGATCTGATCGACCGGCACGTTTGCCGCCACGGCCAGCACAAAGGTGGCAGATTGCAGCAGTTCTGTGTCATGGATATCGGCCTGCCAGATACCGTCACGCAGATGCAGCGGCAGATTGACCGCTCTTGGCGACAGTACGGTATGTAGCGCCCGTTTGACTTCCGGTAACAGTGTTTTAAATGTTTTGGTCAGATCATGATGATCATACACATCAAGCGGGCAGGGCAGGCGCGACGGCTCGGTAAAGGTCATCAGTTCACCCAGCAACCCAGCAAGATCAAGGTAGAAATCTTCCGGGTGGAGCTGGGATCGGCGGGCGCGATGGGTAAACCGGGTCTGGTTACGGTTAAGTAACTGCAACATCATAAATTCCGCCACATCCGCGATGCCGCTCTGCGCCGGAGAGCCAATACGGTTTGCCAGATCGCTTGCCCGTCCGCCAATGGCCCCCTGTACCTCTTTGAGATAAACACGCAGTTTCTTACTGACCTGAATATTCTGGCAGGAGGGGATAAAATCGTCATCCAACGTCAGGGAGCCATCGGCATGGCGATCGCTGATACGGCAAAGCGGGAGCGTAATATAGGCGCTCATATCTTCTGCACCGCTCATAATGCGCGGCGTCAGTTGACCCAGCGTCAATGTTCGCGCGTCACCTTCTTCTGAATGCAAATCCCGGACATCGGCATAATTCAGCCGGTAACGCCCGATTCGCCGTCCGTCGCTGATTTCATTTCTCACATCACTGGCGACCGGCAGAGCGAGGTAGATATTGCGGCTTCTTTCGTCCGGAAAATTTTGCGGGTGCAGCGGATCGGGCAGTGCGTCCTGGTCGGGGATAGAAAAGACGGTGCCGTCGGGCAGTGTGCCTGACGCGCTGTCAATCATGATCTTACCCTGCGCCAGCAGTTCATTGTTGAGGGTGAGTTCGGTAAATCCCCAGGATAAATCATTCATGGCCCGGAAACGCTGGTTATCCAGGTAGTCGTTGTAACGCTGCTGTTGCTGGAAATGGTGTGGGCGCATCAGCATCCCTTCCTGCCACATCACCTTGTTGCGGGTGGTTGCCATAATTATTCATCCTCTTTTTTCATTTCGATGCTGCTTTGACGTACATGCACCAGCAGGCGGTAATGGTGGCCGGTTCCTTCCACCGTCTCGATTTGTTTCCATTCAGTGGCCTGGTCATCGGAGAAATAGGCCACGACACCAATAAACTGCGTTTTCTCATCCAGCTTTACCGGCGGCAGGGTTTTGATGGTGTCCGGCAACAGGTTGAAATCCTGGTGGTCGATATAGTTTTTACCCAGCACATCCGGTAGCGGCGTACTGGCTATCTGGTCATAGTCGGCTGCCAGCAATTTTGAGTCGTCAGTCAGGTACACCAGTTGCACATCCACGGCGGCTGATTCACCTTCCGCATTGGTATTGGTGTCCGGTTCGGTCAGCAGGGTGACGGTTATTTCCGAAGGTTGCTCCTTCAGGCTCCCGACCTGGATATCCGGGTTTTTGATCACCTCACTGATTTTTTTCGCCGTTTCGCAGCCGGTTAATATGACGCACATCAGCACGCAGGCCAGAAACGCCTTCCTGTTCATGCTTCCGGCTCCCGCTGTTTTTCACGAAGCACCCGGTCATAGACCTGGGCGTAGACCTCGTTAAACAGCATCTCAAACCCCTGCTGGCGATCGGAGGCCAGTTCTTCGTAATAATGGCTGTACATTTGCCATGCTCCGGCATCATCCAGCGGCTGGCGCAGTTCATGGCTGCGGCGGTACTGCACAAAGCGGCGCAGCAGATTTTGTGGTGAGAAAGCATCCAGCAGGACACGAAGCGACTCCACAATCGCTGCCCGGTTAGCTTCTTCGTGGTGGCGGACATTGCGCAGGCTTTCACTGACGGCGGCGGGAGCCGCCAGATGTACCGGGCTTTTACCTTCGGCAAACATTACGTCGAGCGCGGTGGCGTAATCCATGTTCAGGCGCAGCGGGTTATCTTCCAGCGGGCGCAAATGTTTGTCTGAGAGGCTGTTACGCTGCTGCTGCAAATCGAGCAGACCTTTTATTGCGGCCTGTAACGTTCGTCCGGCCTCCTCCAGAAAATCATCCGCATCGTCGGAATTGCTCATGGTAAGCGAGCCGCCAAGACCGCGCAGTAAGGGGGTGACCGCAAGGTGGCGTTGCGCCATTTCTGCCGCAGAGACGTCGTCATTACGATCGCCGGGGCTGGCATAAATGGGCGGCAGATCCATAAACGGAGTATTGATCCCCCCATTACTTGCCGGATCGGACAGCGGTGCCGATGGCCGGACAGCCGCAATGCCTGAAAGCGGATCGCCCGTGGTAATCAGGCTTTCGGACTGAAGTGCCTGGAGTGGATCGGCAGAAAAACCGTTTACCACGGTGTCTGCAAGTTGGTGCCGGTGAGTCATTCCCGGATAGTGTGGCGTACCCTCCGTTGATAGCAGGGTATCCGTGAGCATATCGCGATTGGTAACGATGGTTTCGGGAGTGGCCATTTCCTCATCGTAATGGGGAATATCTCCCCGGTTCAGATGAACCCTCACCATCAGCCGTCCGATCTGGATCTCATCGCCCTGGCGCAACTGTATTAGGTCTGATGTTGCTGTGACTTTTGCCTGATTCAGCCACAGTTGTGCCGTCTGCGGGCGCAGACAAAATGTGCCATCGTGCAGGATAACGGTAAAAGCCTGGGCCGGAATGCTCTGCTGACGATCCTGTACCGACCAGTGGCATTCGGGGCCATGGCCGACATTTCCCTGCTGTGTGAACAGACAGCGCGCCGCCCGTCCGCTTTCCAGCTCACTGCCGTTAATGACCTGCAATGAAAGCGTCTGTAGTTTCTCTTCCGGCATATTCTGCTCCGTGATTATCATAATTTACGACCGTACCCTGATGGTGACTGAGGGTCGTTCTTCCGGTGTGCCGAGGAAGCTGGTCCAGCCCAGCAGCGCACTTTTGTTATCGCCCAGGCGCATTGCGCCCACCTGCTCCGGCGCCAGCCCCAGATGTAAGTCCCAGGCAAGCTGATCGCGCAGGATGAAGGACACAAACATCGTCAGTGGCAGGAAGTTTTCGCCGGACGGCAGAAAAGAGAGGAACTGTTTTCGGGTCAGGCTGGTAATACTGAGCTGGAATTTTCCGCTGAGATCGGGCACCCGTGTACCCAGAACAAAGTTGCCCAGTACCGATCTTCCCGCCAGTTTTTCGCCATTTTTAAGTGAATAGCTCCCCAGACTATTTTGCTGATCCGGTTCAATATCCACCTTGCGACGCTGCCAGTTTTGCAGCGTCACTTCTGACAAATCAAAGCAGTGGGACACCAGGCCACAGATAATTTCCGGGGATCGCCCCGGGTTTGCCAGGATCCCGGAATACGCCAGCATTTTGCTGTGATTAATCGCCAGCTTATCGCGAAGCTGGCGGTGGCCCAGCCCGACAAGGGAGTACATGCGCTGCGAGAACGCATCCACACCGCCGTTACGAAAACTGATGTGATAGCGGTACTTACGCCAGATATGCCAGACAAACTGGGTCAGGCGGTGGCTGAACATATCCAGAAAATCACCTACCGGACTTTGTTCATGTACCGCTTTCCAGGCCAGGTGATCGAGGTAATAACCGGGGAGAGGCGACTGGCTCCCCTGTAACCCCATAAAGGTGGTGGTCATCCTGAATGCCCCTGACGTATCCCGTTTCAGCGCACTGATATCACTCAGGGGAAACGCAAGGCTGGCATCGGCGCTGAAACGCAGGGTTTCCTGTGTCGGATCGTCGCGCAGGGATAATTCTGGCGTCCCCTTTTCACCCTGTGCCAGGCGGTGCAACAGCTCCGCCATCGCAAAAAAATTGTAAGAGCAGGCGTTATGAAAAACCTGTGCCAGCGGCTCATTCTGCTCTTTATCTGCCGAGGGATTTCCCGGACTCAGATAAGAGGATGCTGCCCGGTTCTTTCCGTCCATTTCCATGTCTCCTGGCTTTCTGTGTTCACAACGGTCAGCATGTGGAATGAGTTAACGCTGGCGTACAGCGACAGAAAATGCGAAAGCACCGTACCGAGCAGATACATTTCCCCTTCACAGACAAACGGCTCCGGGTGCAGATACAGCGTGGAGGCCAGTCCCCGGACGGGAATACCCGTAAACAGGCGATCAACGGGGCGGGTCTCCAGACGCTCAATGGCATCCAGCTTTTGTTGTGACAGCCGTGCCGTCTGCGGATGATGGATTGCGTGGCGATCAAAGTTGGCGATGACCTGCTTCAGCGCGTCCGTATCCAGTAATGACAGATAATTCAGGTTCATGGCGGAGAGTAGGGACCAGTGCAGGCTGCCATCAATGACCGGCCAGAGTGGTTGCGTCGGGCGGGTAATGTTGCGAAATGAAGCAACAGCCGCATTTTTACCGGTTGTGCCGGTGATATCGCCGGAACGAATTTGTGACGGAAGCTCACGGTTGGTACAGGTCAGCGATACCGAAACCACTTCATTACTGAGCAGAGATTCGTCTGACGGATAACTGCCATCAGCATGTATAAAGGCAAGGGTATGATCAAAGCCGCGATGGAACAGGGATGTTTTGGTCCGGTGATGCCAGTACACCACTTCCCGCTTCCGGCTGTATTCCATCTGATGGCTGAAACTTTCAAAGGCTGGCCACTGGCGCGCGGCCTGCGTCGAAACAGGACGCCCCAGATCTTTTTTCCTGAACATATCCTGGACCTGGCTCACCACACTGTTAACGGAAAATACATCGTAATGTTGTGGGTAATGGCGGCTGGGAACCAGCGGATAGTCTGCCCGCCGGTTGTCCAGCGTGATGGCTTCTGCATGGTGGATAAATAAATTAATGGCAGGTGCGCAATACAGGCGCAGGGAATCGCGGCGCAGCCGGATGTCCACGGGCAAAGGGCGCGAAAAACGCAGTTGCAGGGTAAAGAATTCCGCCTGCAATCCGTCAGGCAAAGCCGGACAACCACAAAGATCAAAAAAGAGAAACGCATCGGGGTAACAGAAATACTCCTGAAGGATCCGGTAGCCGCTGTGGACGTTTTTCGGCCAGGGCAGCATGGCATCCTGCGGCTCAAAACCGACAGCTTTTAGCATAAACTCAGGCAGGCGAATATGCTGTTCACCCACAGTCAGGTCGGCACCCTGCAAGTATTCGCAGAACCATAAATAAAGCTGGTCACGGGTATAGTTGTCGTCATTGCCGAGCCAGAAGCGAAGTTTGTTCAGATCCAGCGTGCGGAAGTCCGTTCCCGGTGCGACCGAAAAGGTGATGTTGATAACACCATTACGGGTCGTACTGCGGTTTTCAATCTGCTCCAGGCGAACGGGCAGCAGCCAGATATCCCGGCAGAGGGTGAAGGTACAGGGAGGCGGCTCCTCCTTTTTAGCATCAGAGGGCAGCACTTCATCAACTCTGATTTCCCCGGCGTTGGTTGTAAACTGCTCATTACGGGGGATTAACACCGGTACAGAAGACTTATCCATATCCGGCGTATATTCAATAAGGGTCATTGCCGGAACCGGACGCAGGTAATTAGGCCATAGCATCTTAATAAGCCCGTGCGTCAGTTCTGGGAATTCATCCTCAATTTTCTGGCGGAGATTGCCGGTAAGAAAAGCCACCCCTTCCAGCAGGCGTTCAATATCCGGATCCGCATCTTTTTCGGCCAGGAAGCGGGCCAGATGGGGTTTTTCCGTTGCCAGCAGCTTGCTAAGCTGGCGCAGGTAATCGAGTTCTTCCCGGAAATAGCGTTCTTCAAATTCCATTTGTCAGTCCACCCGGTAATGCTGGCTGCCATTCGGTGCCATATCAAATTCAAGCACCTCATGCGTTTCGTTAAATGTCACCCAGGCTGTAATATGAAACGTCATATCCAGCGGGCTGGAGGCGGATGAAACCACTGCCTGCACTTCAGCGTGTGAGATCCGGGGTTCATAGCGTTCTATACATTGCTCGATGGCCCGACTCATGGATTCGCGGAAGTTTTCAGCCCCTTCCGGTTCATCAATGCCCAGCTCAGGCGCACCCCGGCAACTACCGGACCGGGTATTAAGAATGTTTCGTAGGTTCTGGCGAATGGATTGCCTGAGCGAATGAATACTGCCTCCCTGCCGGTTTCTGGCCGAAGAGGCTTCCATACGCTCAAAAAGAGAACCTGTGGTTCTTTCCCGATCCGGTATCATGGTGTGTTACTCCCTGTCTAACCGGCCAACCAGGGAAAGCTCAAAATTTGCCCCCATAAATTTAAAATGAGGTCTCACGCTTAGCGCAACCTGGTACCAGCCGGGTTCGCCTTCTACATCCATAACCTCAACTTTGGCAGCGCGCAGAGGTTTGCGGCTGCGCACGTCTGCAGGCGGGTTTTCCTGGTCGGCAACATACTGACGGATCCAGGTATTAAGCTCTCTTTCTAAGTCGCTCCTTTCTTTCCATGACCCCAGTTGTTCACGCTGCAACACCTTGATGTAGTGCGCTAACCGATTGATGATGAAGAGATAAGGAAGCTGCGTACCCAGCTTATAGTTGGTTTCTGCATCTTTTCCCGGAAAGTGCTTCGGTTTTTGTACCGAGTTTGCAGAGAAAAAGGCTGCATTATCAGAGTCTTTACGCATGGTAAGGGTGATAAAACCCTCTTCAGCCAGTTCAAATTCGCGGCGATCGGTGACCAGCACCTCGGTTGGGATTTTGGCCTGAATCTGCCCCATCGTTTCGAACAGATGCACCGGCAGATCTTTCACTGCGCCGCCGCTTTGCGGACCGATAATGTTTGGACACCAGCGGTATTTGGCAAAACTGTCTGCGATATTGCATGCCAGCATCCAGGCCGTATTACCCCACAGATAATCTTCGTGGTTCTGGCTGACATCTTCGTAATAGTTAAAGTTCTTAACAGGGTTATCTGTTGGTGAATAGGGCTGGCGAAGCAGGAAGCGGGGTGCCGTAAGCCCTAAATAGCGCGAATCTTCCGAGTCACGCAGGGCGCGCCATTTGGTGTAGGCCGGACCTTCAAAGATGGCATAAAGATCTTTGATATTAGGCAGTTCGGTCCACGAGTTCAGCCCCATAAACTCCGGGGAAACGGAGGACAGGAACGGTGCGTGCGCCATTGCGCCCACGGCACTGACGTATTGCAGCAGTTTCATGTCAGGCGCGGTATTTTTGAACTCATAAGCGCCCAGCACGGCAGCGATGGGTTCACCGCCAAACTGTCCGAAACCGGACGAATAAACGTGCTTATAAAATCCGGACTGAATAATTTCTGGCGCAAACTCAAAGTCTTCCAGAAGTTCCTGCTTGGTGACATGAAGCACGTTGACCTTGATGTTTTCACGGAAATCAACGCGATCCACCATGGTTTTCAGTGAGCGCCAGAACGACTCGACCTGCTGAAAGGCAGGCGCATGGATGATGACATCCATCTGGCGGCTGATGCGTTCATCAATATCTGCAATCATGCTGTCCACGGCCAGTTTATTGACCGGTTCGGCAGATGCAGTGGATTGCAGGATGCTGGCAATAAAGGCTGTCACACCCTGGCGGGCAACGTCATAACCTTCCGAACCGGGCTGAATACGGGTCTGTGCCATGATTTGATCAAGCAGCGACGATGCCTGCTCAGGCTGCCCGGCATGACTGGAAACGAGTTCCTCTTCCTGTAAAGACATACTGAAAATCCTTCTGTTTTAGCTGTGTTTCTGAAACCGGCTTTTCGCCGTCAGTGAAGTACGCGCTGCCAGTGCGACGCGCTCTGCTGAAACTCACAAAAATGGATAATCTCATCCAATAGATCACTGATACGGCGATCCAGTGTTGTAATCAGCGCAGCCACACCATCCTGGTTGATTTCAACGGACGGGCTGAAACATACCTGGTAAACCACCTGCAGAATGTCTGCAACAGAGAGGTGGTATGTCCCGGAGATATTTTTGTGTGCCGTCATGCCTGGATAACCCTGTTTAATGAAATAGTGGTGGTTATTTATTGCTCACCTGGCCGATTTCTTTGAGCAACTGCTCGCGGGACTCTTCATTTTCCAGCAATGCCTGGAGCTGGGTACGGAATGCCGGAAGGTTACCCATCGGCCCCTTCAGTGCAGTCAGTGCTTCACGCAGTTCCAGCAATTTATTCACTTCCGGAACCTGCCGGGCCACGCTATCTGGTGAAAAATCATCCAGTGACTTGATATTCAGCGCCACATTCAGCTCATCGTCCGTTGTGCTTCCCTTCAGCGTGGCGGGGACGGTAAAATTGAGGCCAATGGCTGCTTCAGCCATCACTGCACCGAAATTGTGCTTGTTAACGGAAACTGCCTGACGTTCATCCAGTGGGGATGTTTCCTGCGTATTTCCGGTATCGCCGACAACGAGCATGTTAAGCGGAAGTTCCACTTCAGCCGTCTGGCCATCTGTTTTTGGGACATACGATATATTAATACGCTCGCGAGGCGCGACGCTGCCTTCAAATTTTTTGCTCATAAAAGTGATCCGTCATGTTATCTCGTACAGGCCATGAACACGGCATATTTGTACCGCAAAAAAATATCGGCAATGCCGCCCTAATGGCGGTGAAAATAAAATCACCACTCCTTCATCACCCCGCATTCTACGCTTCAAAATAAATAAGAAAAGGACTTTTTATCGATCGTAAAGAGGGGTATTCTGCAAGCGTTAAATAGATTGTGTGAACCTGTGCAATTCGCGTCAGGTGTATTATGGCAATAATTTAAATATAGTGTTTTTATGTAACTTATTGAATTATACAATAATTTCATTAAACATAAGCTAATCTGATGATTGCTTGTTTATATATTTGTTTTGTGATTGATTAAGTGGGTATTTTTAAGGAATATCTCAAAAATTATCAAAATGATAATTCAGAAAGGATAAATACAATATTTATTCATGATTCAGCTTTGGCCATTTTATGGAGGCAATACGGACTTTGAACAGTTGGGTATGGTTATCCAGATATATATTATTAAGTTATTGCTGAATAAGAGATTTAATGATTTTAAAAATAGTTTTTACGACAACCGTAAATTCTAGCTCGGTTTGTATGTAAAAAATACTGAAAAATGATGCGGTTCCGTGAAGTGAGCTGCATCTGCCTGTCTGGGATTAACGGCAGGTCATTGTAAGTAGTAATTAACCACGTTAACAAGGAGTTTACAAATGCCAACACCGTGTTATATCTCCATCACTGGTCAGACCCAGGGAAATATTACTGCAGGTGCATTTACCGCTGATTCTGTCGGCAACATCTATGTGCAGGGGCACGAAGACGAGATGCTGGTGCAGGAATTCCTGCATAACGTTACTGTCCCGACCGATCCTCAGTCCGGCCAGCCTGCGGGTCAGCGTGCTCACAAGCCGTTCATTTTTACCGTGGCGCTGAACAAAGCTGTTCCGCTGATGTACAACGCACTGGCCTCCGGCGAAATGCTGCCAACCACTGAACTTCACTGGTGGCGTACCTCTGTGGAAGGCAAACAGGAGCATTATTTCACCACCCGCCTGACCGATTCGACGATTGTCGATATGAAACTGCATATGCCGCATTGCCAGGATCCGGCGAAACGCGAGTTCACCCAGTTGCTCGAAGTTTCACTGGCCTACCGCAAAATAGAGTGGGAACACGTCAAGTCTGGCACCTCCGGTGCCGACGACTGGCGCGCACCGCTGGAAGCATAAGTTAAGCCAACAGCATCCGGCTATCAGGCCGGATGCTGTTTTTGTATTAAGCCGTAAAAAGAAAGGTTGTCAGTAAGGGGTTACGTTCACGGGAGATGGCGGATGCCGGAAACTTCGGCGGTAGCGTGCCTGAACGCAAGCGTAACACTGTACTGTCACAGCCGCTTTAACAGCGAACTGTCTGTTTTTCCTTAACCCCGGAGGTTGCTATGTCAACCGGATTACGTTTCACGCTGGAAGTGGACGGCCTGCCACCGGATGCTTTTGCGGTGGTCTCCTTTCATCTGAACCAGTCACTCTCTTCGCTCTTTTCCCTCGATCTCTCTCTGGTCAGCCAGCAGTTTCTCTCCCTTGAATTTCAGCAAATACTGGACAAAATGGCCTACCTGACGATATGGCAGGGCGATGACGTACAGCGCCGGGTGAAAGGTGTGGTGACCTGGTTTGAACTGGGGGAGAACGACAAAAACCAGATGCTGTACAGCATGAAGGTGTGCCCACCGCTGTGGCGCACAGGGCTGCGCCAGAACTTCCGTATCTTCCAGAATGAGGACATCGAAAGCATCCTCGCGACGATCCTGAAAGAAAACGGTGTGACCGAGTGGAGTCCGCTGTTCAGCGAGCCGCATCCTTCCCGTGAGTTTTGTGTCCAGTACGGCGAAACCGATTACGATTTCCTGTGCCGGATGGCGGCGGAGGAAGGCATCTTCTTTTATGAGGAGCACGCGCAAAAAAGTACCGACCAGAGCCTGGTCCTGTGCGACACCGTGCGTTATCTGCCGGAGTCCTTTGAGATCCCCTGGAATCCGAACACCCGTACCGAGGTGAGCACCCTCTGCATCAGCCAGTTCCGCTACAGCGCACAAATCCGTCCTTCTTCCGTGGTGACAAAAGACTACACCTTTAAACGTCCCGGCTGGGCAGGGCGTTTTGACCAGGAGGGCCAGCACCAGGACTACCAGCGCACGCAGTATGAAGTGTATGACTACCCCGGACGTTTCAAGGGTGCCCACGGGCAGAACTTTGTCCGCTGGCAGATGGATGGCTGGCGAAACAACGCAGAAGTGGCGCGCGGAACAAGCCGTTCGCCGGAGATATGGCCGGGACGGCGAATTGTGCTGACGGGGCATCCGCAGGCGAACCTGAACCGGGAATGGCAGGTGGTGGCGAGCGATCTTCACGGCGAACAGCCGCAGGCGGTACCGGGACGCAGGGGTTCAGGCACCACGCTGGATAACCATTTTGCGGTAATACCGGCAGACAGAACATGGCGACCACAGCCGTTGCTGAAACCGCTGGTGGACGGCCCGCAGAGCGCCGTCGTGACGGGACCGGCAGGCGAGGAAATCTTCTGTGATGAACATGGCCGCGTGCGGGTGAAATTTAACTGGGACCGTTATAACCCGTCAAACCAGGACAGTTCATGCTGGATCCGTGTGGCACAGGCGTGGGCAGGCACCGGATTCGGTAACCTGGCGATACCGCGTGTGGGTCAGGAGGTGATTGTGGACTTCCTCAACGGCGATCCGGACCAGCCGATCATTATGGGGCGCACCTACCACCAGGAAAACCGCACACCCGGCAGCCTGCCGGGAACAAAGACGCAGATGACCATTCGTTCGAAAACCTATAAGGGCAGCGGGTTTAATGAACTGAAGTTTGACGATGCGACAGGGAAAGAACAGGTCTACATCCACGCGCAGAAGAACATGAACACCGAGGTGCTGAATAACCGCACCACTGATGTGATAAACAACCATGCCGAAAAAATAGGTAACAACCAGGCGATCACCGTTACCAATAACCAGATCCAGAACATTGGCGTTAATCAGATACAGACGGTTGGTGTCAACCAGGTGGAAACGGTGGGCAGTAACCAGATTATCAAAGTGGGATCAAACCAGGTTGAAAAGGTGGGGATCATTCGTGCGCTGACGGTGGGTGTAGCTTACCAGACGACGGTAGGCGGCATTATGAATACCTCGGTGGCGTTGTTGCAGTCCTCACAGGTAGGGCTGCATAAATCACTGATGGTGGGAATGGGCTACAGCGTCAATGTGGGGAATAACGTCACCTTCTCGGTGGGCAAGACGATGAAGGAAAACACCGGACAAACAGCAGTTTATTCTGCCGGTGAGCATCTTGAACTCTGCTGTGGTAAGGCAAGGCTGGTGCTGACGAAGGACGGAAGCATATTTCTCAACGGTACGCACATTCATCTGGAAGGGGAGTCGGATGTGAACGGTGATGCGCCAGTGATTAACTGGAACTGTGGTGCCACACAACCTGTACCGGATGCGCCTGTGCCGAAAGATTTACCCCCCGGAATGCCGGATATGCGGCAATTTTGAGTCAGGTGCAAAAAATTAAAACGGAACTGGTGCAGTGACCAGATGAACCATATTAAAAGCAGAAGGAATTGATTTATGGGCGGCGGAAAACCGGCGGCGCGGCAGGGTGACATGACCCGCAAGGGACTGGATATTGTGCAGGGTTCAGCAGGGGTGCTGATAGGTGCGCCAACCGGTGTGGCCTGCTCGGTGTGTCCCACAAAAAAGGACAGTCCGAACTATGGCAGCCCGGTGAACCCGCTACTCGGTGCGAAGGTTCTGCCTGTTGAAACCGACCTGGCACTGCCCGGCCCGCTGCCGTTTATTCTTTTCCGCGCCTACAGCAGCTACCGGACCAGGACGCCCGCGCCAGTGGGCGTGTTTGGTCCCGGCTGGAAAGCGCCCTTCGATATCCGCTTACAGATACGCGATGAAGGCCTGATACTCAACGACAGCGGTGGTAGGAGCATTCACTTTGAGCCGTTGTTTCCCGGCGAGATAAGCTACAGCCGCAGCGAGTCGTTCTGGCTGGCAAGGGGCGGAGTGCTGAAACAACACAAAGGCCATCCGCTTGCGCGGCTCTGGCGGGCGTTGCCGGAAGCGGTCCGTCTGAGTCCACACACCTATATGATGGCTGTCAGCACAACCGGGCAGTGGCTGATACTCGGCTGGCCGGAGCGTGTGCCGGAGGCGGACGAGGTGCCGCCGCCGGAGCCGCCCGCATACCGGGTGCTGACGGGCGTGGTGGACGGCTTCGGGCGCTCACTGATTTTCCACCGCGAGGCCGCAGGCGAGCTGGCTGGCGAAATCACCGGGGTGACGGACGGCGCGGGCCGCCGTTTTCACCTGGCACTGAGCACACAGGCGCAGCGGGCGGAAGCCTTCCGTAAACAGCGCGTCACGTCTTTATCCTCCCCTGCCGGTCCCCGTTCTGTTTCCTCTTCTCAGGTTTTCCCCGACACGCTGCCCGCCGGTACAGAGTACGGTGCCGATAACGGTATCCGGCTGGAGGCGGTGTGGCTGACACACGACCCGGCCTACCCGGATGAACAGCCGACTGCGCCGCTGGCGCGCTACACGTACACGGCCAGCGGAGAACTGCGGGCGGTGTATGACCGCAGCGGGACGCAGGTTCGCGGGTTTACTTATGATGCGGAGCACGCCGGGCGGATGGTGGCACACCATTATGCGGGGAGGCCGGAGAGCCGCTACCGGTATGATGATACCGGTCGGGTGACGGAGCAGGTCAACCCGGAGGGGCTGGACTACCGCTTTGAGTACGGAGAGAGCCGGGTAATCATCACGGACAGCCTGAACCGGCGGGAGGTGCTGTACACGGAAGGCGAGGGTGGCCTGAAGCGGGTGGTGAAGAAGGAGCATGCCGACGGGAGCATCACCCGCAGCGAGTATGATGAGGCGGGGAGGCTGAAGGCGCAGACGGATGCGGCGGGGCGGCGGACGGAGTACCGGCTGCATATGGCGTCGGGCGCGGTGACAGCGGTGACGGGGCCGGACGGCAGGACGGTACGGTATGGCTATAACAGCCAGCGGCAGGTGACGTCGGTGACGTACCCGGACGGGCTTCGCAGCAGCCGGGAGTATGATGAGAGGGGAAGGCTGACGGCGGAGACCTCGCGCAGCGGTGAGACAACGCGGTACAGCTATGATGACCCGGCGAGTGAGCTGCCGACAGGGATACAGGACGCGACGGGCAGTACAAAACAGATGGCATGGAGCCGTTACGGTCAACTGCTGGCCTTCACGGACTGCTCGGGGTACACGACGCGGTATGAGTACGACCGGTACGGTCAACAAATCGCCGTTCACCGGGAGGAAGGCATCAGCACTTACAGCAGTTATAACCCGCGTGGGCAACTGGTCAGTCAGAAGGATGCGCAGGGGCGTGAAATCCGTTATGAGTACAGCGCCGCAGGCGACCTGACAGCAACGATATCACCGGACGGTAAACGCAGCACCATCGAATATGATAAACGCGGGCGTCCGGTGAGTGTGACGGAAGGCGGTCTTACGCGCAGCATGGGGTATGACGCTGCCGGGCGCATCACCGTGCTGACCAACGAGAACGGCAGCCAGTCCACGTTCCGGTATGACCCGGTGGACAGGCTGACGGAGCAGCGCGGCTTTGACGGCCGGACGCAACGTTACCAGTATGACCTGACCGGAAAACTCACGCAGAGTGAAGATGAGGGGCTTATCACCCTCTGGCATTACGATGCGTCGGACCGTATCACCCGGCGCACGGTGAACGGCGACCCGGCGGAGCAGTGGCAGTATGACGACCACGGCTGGCTGACAGAAATCAGCCACCTGAGTGAAGGCCACCGTGTGGCGGTCCACTACGGCTATGACGATAAAGGCCGTCTGACGGGCGAACGGCAGACTGACGGAGAAGACGGACCTTATCCCGGCGGGTGTTATCCGGACGGACGACGAGCGGACCCACCACTACCACTACGACAGCCAGCACCGTCTGGTGTTCTACACGCGGATACAGCATGGCGAGCCACTGGTCGAGAGCCGCTACCTCTACGACCCGCTGGGACGGCGAATGGCGAAACGGGTATGGCGGCGGGAGCGTGACCTGACGGGGTGGATGTCGCTGTCGCGTAAACCGGAGGAGACATGGTACGGCTGGGACGGCGACAGGCTGACGACGGTACAGACCGACACCACGCGTATCCAGACGGTATATCAGCCGGGGAGCTTCGCGCCGCTCATCCGCATCGAAACAGACAACGGCGAGCGGGAGAAAGCGCAGCGCCGCAGCCTGGCGGAGAAGCTGCAGCAGGAAGGGAGCGAGGACGGGCACGGCGTGGTATTTCCGGCTGAACTGGTGCGGCTGCTGGACAGGCTGGAGGAAGAAATCCGGGCAGACCGCGTGAGCAGTGAAAGCCGGGCGTGGCTTGCGCAGTGCGGGCTGACGGTGGAGCAACTGGCCAGACAGGTGGAGCCGGAATACACACCGGCGCGAAAAGTTCATTTTTACCACTGCGACCACCGGGGCCTGCCGCTGGCGCTCATCAGCGAAGACGGCAATACGGCGTGGCGCGGGGAGTATGATGAATGGGGCAACCAGCTTAATGAAGAGAACCCGTATTACCTGCACCAGCCATACCGTCTGCCGGGGCAGCAGCATGATGAGGAATCAGGGCTGTACTATAACCGGAACCGGTACTATGACCCGCTACAGGGGAGGTATATTACACAAGACCCCATTGGGCTGGCGGGGGGATGGAACCTGTATAATTACCCACTGAATCCGATAATAAGGATGGATCCTTTGGGTTTGTATAATTTATATCAATTATTATATGATGTTTGGCATGATGATTCATATGGAACATCATCAATTGATATTACTGGCAGTGGAGATCTAATATCATTAGGTGGTCATGCAGGACTTGGCGTTGCGTTTGCTAAAAAGAAAGGTGAAATGTTATCTGATATTTGTATTTATGCTACAGCATGCGGACATGCAGGAATTGGTGGTGGGATAAATGCGGCTATCACATATTCTGAGACCAAGTCTTTACCTACATCGGGAGTCAGCAATTCAGTAGGTGTAACGGTTGGCGGCGGAGTTGGGGGGCATTTTGCGTATACTTATGTAGTGGATGTTGATAATCCAGAATCATCGACAGAATCTGTTGGTATCGGTGCAGGTGTTGACGCTTCAGTTATGACTCTGGCTTGTAGAACGTGGCAAGAATGCTGGGTCAATTAACAGGAGGAAATATGAAAAAATATATATTTTTAGTTTTATTTTTATTGTGTGGTTGTTCTCCAGTGGACATAGAGCCAGCTAGACAAGAAGTTAATATCTTTCGTGGTTTATATCAGACAGGGAAATACAGTGATATATATAAAATCACTTCAAGTGATTTTCAGACTGCCACATCTGAAAAAAAATTTATCGACATAATGAACGAAGCAAAAGAAAAAGATCTTGGGACTTATAAAAAATCAACCCTTAAAACTGAAAAAATCACTCGCGGATTATTTTCAAACGATGAAATTACATTGATATATTTCTCAGAATATTCAAAAAGAATTGTCCAAGAGGTTTTTGTGTTTAATGTTGAAGACAAAAAAGTAAAATTAAAAGGTTATAGGTATGATTCGATTAATTAAATTTTTTGATGATGACTTCAATTAGTAGAACATGTATTTTTCGATAAAAGCACCGATGACTTTTTCATGAAGTTCTACAGAGCGCGAGAAACAGATGGTTCTGCGAGTCAGACGTTTGATTCAGGTTCTCAGGGGCAGATTCAGGGAAAGATCACAGGGAAAGATCATCGGTGTGCCGTAGGCACAAAGATGCAAAACGGGACGTTTTGCATGTAATAAGCATAAGCTTGTGAAGAGATGGTGGCAGGCCCACCGGGATCTGCTGTCGGAAGTCGGTCCCAAACAACCCCGGCTGCTGTGGTAAAGAGCCATGGTAGTGAGCGCAGGGGGAACGATCAGACGAGATCTGATCCTATGTGAGATTAGGGAAAGATCATCAAAAGTTCACTTTTTGTACTAAATAATTCGCATTTTATGTTTAAAAATTGAGATATTCCTCATTACCTGAAGCTGTTTTTTATTGCTTATACATGATCAAATACTCCTTACA
>SKEF01000521.1_pt1 | contig 39202 bp, 37 predicted proteins | sample 4826691 | NCBI WGS metagenome assembly SKEF01 (sample SAMN11008816, study PRJNA524170) | human gut metagenome | biome: Human fecal sample; material: Feces; isolation source: fecal sample from pouch patient p23, p27 | host: Homo sapiens | place: Israel: Tel-Aviv | collected 2016-08-24
TAAAAAATGTAAACGTATATATATAATATACTTGGTATAATGTAGGGAAGAAAAATCAGTACCTAACTACCTGATATTCGGTATCTTACATTTTTAAGATTCGCTCTGGTAGTCATTGGGGCATATTAGAAGGCACATGATTGGCTCTGATGGTACCTATTATTGGCCCTGGTAGTCATCAAAAAAGGATAATTCTCTCTGGTAGTCATTGCCCACCCAAATGAGGTAAACAAACGATGTTCTTCCGTTTACCAACTGATGTGGCTGCGTCGGGTTAAGGATATGGCTGAACTGGGTTACGCAGACGGCTGGATTCGCTTACTCAGACGGCTGGACTCGCTGATTGAGCCACTTGAGTAATCTGACAAAGCCACTTGAGTAAGCTGATTGAGCCACTTGAGTAAGTTAACTGAGCCACTTGAGTAAGTTAACTGAGCCACTTGAGTAAGTTAACTGAGCCACTTGAATATTCTGCAGCATACGCTTGCGTGCAAAAGTATACATAATTGAGCCAAATAGAGCACAACTGGTACTTATCGTACCAAAGTGGACAAGTGGGGCACCGCCGATGTTGTATCTTTGTATCAGCATTCGGGAAGAGACCGGTGCACAACATGATTATTCACAATTTTAAAATTTTATGTATTATGGCAATTAATTACAGTTTAGTAAAGCTTGCGTCAAAATTTGGTGACAAAGCAGGAGTTCCTCTTTTCTACGCCCGTGCTCAGATGAAAGACTCCATTTCGCTCAAGAAGTTCGCGAAGTTGATCTCTATGCAGACCACTGTATCCTATGCGGATGTAACAGCCGTTCTGGTCAGTATGCAGGAGAACATGATCATCGAGTTGCAGCGAGGCAACCAGATTGATTTCGGCGAGTTGGGCAAGTTCCGCCTCCAGCTTACCAGTGAGGGTGCGGCAACCGCAGCCGAATTTAAGAGCGACATCAACATCAAGGGTGTGAACATCCAGTTTATCCCGGGCAGCGATCTTGCCAACATCTTTATAGGTATGGAGTTTGAGCAGGTTGCATCACGTGCCGTACAGAAGGCTGCCCTCAAGGCTGAGAAGGAGGGTGCCAAGACCCTCGACATCGAGGAGGCTAAGAAAAAGCCTGCCAAGGACAATGCTCCTTCTGGCGGCGATACCACGGGTGGCAACACCTCTGGCGAACAGACTGGCGGAACAGGCAGTACCGGCAACGGTGACACAGGAGACGGATTAGAATAATTAACCTTTTAAAACAGAATAGATTATGACAGAAAAGAACAAGCAGAAATGGAATGAGATTCTCAAGTTTGCAGTAACCGTACTGACAGCTCTCCTCGGGGCGTTGGGCGTTTCGGCAGGTGGACTTTAGAAGGAGCCTATGAGAGACATCAATATGATAGTGGTGCATTGCAGCGGCAGCCGCTGCGATCACCGTTATACGATGAAGATGCTGCGCTACGACCATGTGCATAACAACGGCTGGACCGACATCGGCTACCATTTCTACATCACGCTGGATGGAGTGGTTCATGCCTGTCGCCCGGTAGAGCGTATGGGTTCTCATGCCCTCGGTTACAATGCGCACAGCATAGGCATCTGTTACGAGGGTGGTCTTTCGCCATCGGGCTGCATCAGCGATACCCGCACTCCTAAACAGAAGGAGTCGATGAAGCATCTGATTCAGGATCTTCACCACCGTTTTCCGGGCATCCGTACCATCCTGGGTCATCGCGATTTGCCTGGTGTTCAGAAAGCCTGTCCGTGTTTTGATGCCACGAAGCTCCAGTACCTCTTGGATGCTTCCTGATTCTCTTCCATTAAGAGGGTTTTTCAAGAGCAGAATCCCTCCGAATTTATTTAACAAGTTAGGGCGCATCCGGATTGGATGCGCCCTTTTTCTTTGTCGCCATATTTCTTTCATTCAACACTCAACATTCAACATTCAACACTCACCATTCTCTAACTCTTTCCGAAACTTTTCCTAGAAATCTCTTGCGGGTTTGGAAATAAAGTCGTAACTTTGCGCTAGCATTTTAATATAGATGATTATGAAGCAGGTAGAAGAAAGATATATTTCTTCTTGGGTTAACCCCGTTATTTCCATGATGGTATTTTCATCCATACCCTTTGCCATCATTTTTTTTGCAATTTCCAGACTTTTATGATGGCTACCCCTTGCTTCACCTTTGGCAACACCTTCATCAATAACATTCATGTAATAACTCATCAGGACGCCGTAGTAATCATCGGCAGCCTTAATACTTTCATCGTATTTTTCCCGCTCCTCAATAGCAGTTTCACTTGAAATTACCTCCATAATGGTTCCATTTGCCATCCCTGCGGAAAGCCGAGAGCTTTTAAGTCAATTTCGGGAAACCGAATGAACAACCATGTTATTTTGGATTGCATATCATTATTGGGGGATATAACATTAAGAAAGTACTTGATGATGCACAGATCGAAGTAAGCACGCATGGAATCTGTTGGTAGCGTTATCCATTTTCTTTCAGGACTATTTGGAATCGCTGGCTGAATAGCATTCTGTTTGTTCCATACTCTTGAATGATGACCACAGGCATTTCGAGTAACAGCAATAACTGTAAGCCATGACTCAAACACATTGATAGGCAAACCAAAACGTTTAGCTATGCGTTTGCGTATGCGATTTTGTTTGATGTTACGATAAATAGCATTGACATTTCCAATAGTAAGCAGCTCGCCTAAAATCCACGATGGTGGATATGGCTCAGAATAGGTTCGCTTGAAATGAAGAACAAACTCCTCCTTGGATTTGCTGTATTCCTTGGATATAGCTCGTATTGTTTCATTAAACCTGGAACTATCCAAGAAATAAGAAGAGTCAGTAAGCCAAAAAGGATTGCCCGTCATATCTGCTGTTATTTGCATTACTGCCCGTCTGATAGCAATTTCAATCTTTTCTATCTCATTGAACATGAGTAGTCTCAGTTTCTTATCAAAACGATAAAGCATCATCACTTTCTTGAAGGATGAACCTTCCTTGTATAAATGTGCTGTCTTGGGCATCTTCAACAAAGGATACATATAAGCAGACAATCTGTAATAACCAATATTGTCAAGGTACTGTATGGCTTTGTTCCTATCATAAATCTGTAAACCTCGTGATTCAAGCAAATTAACGAGATTTTCTGAAGATTCAAATCGTTTTGTAAAAGGTATAAGATTTGCCATATTCAAATGTGTATAAATAAAAAACGCCTCGCACGATTTGAGCATTGTTAAGAGGCTTGGCGAGGACTGACGCTGCAAAGATACGAATAATTATTGAAATCACAAAATTTTCCGCAAGAAAAATCTCGCAAAAGTGAATATTTATGTTTAATAGTATAAAAACGAGCTGTAAAACCATGTTCTGCTTACAAAACAAGAAAGATGAAATGGTATCCGATTATTCGGATTCTTTTGTATCTTCGCGAAATAGAATCAAAAGAAAAGAATTATGAAGAAAGCTACTTCGGTCACCGACCGCGTAGCGGAATTGAAAATCGCTGGCCGAAGAATAAAGCAAAGGTAAAGGGCGTGCTGCTTCTGAAGCTTTTTGGGTCCCTAATCCCAAAAATCATATAGAATTTTGGGATTACAATCCCAAAAATCAGTATAAATTTTGGGATTAGGATTTTTTTTCGTATCTTTGTGCCGAAATTGAAACAAAGAACTTTATTAATAATGGAAAGGGTTTAATGATATGATACAACGTTAACACTCAATTTCCGAATACCTTTCTTACTGCATACGATGTGAAGGAAAAAGCCATCGTAACACCAGAGAATTGGTTGGAATGGGTGCTATAAATAAAAGGTAAAAGCTACATTTTCAGCCATTTTCTCCCGCCATTCGGCAGGAGTACAGCCTTCCTTTAACATGAAAATGCGGTACAGATAGGTGCGGGCAGAGAAGCTGCAAAACGTACCTCGGCAAGCCAGAGGCGGAAGGTGGAGTTTAGAAATGAAGTGAAGTAGCGTGCCAACTCGTTCTTGGAAATATCCAGCGAGCGCGACAGGATAACCATGATTCAATATGGTATCCCCCGCCGGCGCACCAGTCTTCCAGCTTCTTTCACTTCTCTTTCCGGAGTCTTTCAGAAAGCTTCGGTTGTAAAGTCTTTTCCTTGTCAGTATATTCAAGTAACTTGCGAAACTTTAGTCACCATATAACCAAGGGTCTATACGCCACCTTTTCATCGTGACATATAGACCCTTGCTGTTTCCCGTAATCAGATATATACTGTTAACCTAATTATGTTTTAATGACGAGAGAATAGTTTTTTTACTGCAACAGTAATTCTTTTGGCTAAATCATCACAATCAGAACAACTGTTCTTATTAATCAGAATATACAAAGACTCATTTTCTATTGCATAATGCTTGAATAATCTTTCAGATACCACAGACGTAGTGAATTTCTTATATACACGAAATCGTCTTGTCGCCATTCCTAATTCATCATTTTCATCTTCTGCACCAACAAAGAAGAATGAGGCTTTGCTATCTCTTTTCAATACATCAAGCATAATATGGAACAATGTATAGAAAATGATTCTTGGCTCAAAAGTGTTAGTACGAAGACTAAATTTCAATTTACTATTCATATTGGCCTTATCAAAGAACTTCACGCAATAAGCATGTTCCTGATAACGCTCAACTCTTACAATATAAGAATGATGAGATTTAGCTGACTTGAATCTATACTGCAAAGTTTCAATCAGCCATTCATCTGCACTATCCCTGTCTATCATTTGAAAGACGAAGGGATAACCTTCACTTTCTTCCATATTAATTTCAAATTAACTGTTTATAGACAGGGATGCGGATTTTGTCTAATTGTTCTGCTGTCAGAGCCTTGACATCATCGTTAACCGTAAAATACACAGTAGGATATCGGTACTTACCATTAGGCATAAGTACCTTCGTTACCTGCTTGATAATCTCAACTCCATCAAGCGTAACTATCTTAGTCTCTGTTTTATCTACTATCTTTCCCATAAGCAGAATTTTTGTTATTTGATTTATTGATAATGCAAACAGGCACAATGAAAATTTGTTCTCAAATTACCGAGTGCAGCATTTCTGCTGCAAAGATACACTGTTTATTTGTAACTACCAAATTATTCGTGAAGAAAACAACATAAAACACATAAATTCCGACTCTGTCAGCATCCGTATCATATCCCCAAAGGGTTGTAAACGGCATTGTTACCGCCTGCATGCCATCCGCCATATCATAAATACAGAATAGCGGAGATGTAGATTACGAAAATCTCCATATAATCAAGGGTCTATACACCACTTGTCATCGTGGCATATAGACCCTTGTCCTGTTACATAAAAAACGCAATCTCTTACTTTTTCATAAACTTTTCACTGAAATCTCTTGCGGGTTTGAAAATAAAGTCGTAACTTTGCAGTAGTGAATTTTAAAACAGATGGTTATGAAGTACTTAGATCCTAAGGCAGACCTTACGTTCAAGAAGATATTCGGCAATCATCCTAAAAGACTGATCAGTCTTCTGAACGCCCTCCTGCCACTCAGCGAAGAAGAGCAGATACATGAAATCAAGTATCTGCCTACAGAACTTGTGCCTCAGCTCGAAGGGGGCAAGAACACCATAGTGGATGTACTCTGCACCGATGTCAGAGGCAGGAAGTTCTGCGTGGAAATGCAGATGGAATGGTCCGACGCATTCCAGCAGCGAGTACTGTTCAATGCATCCAAGCTCTATGTGAGTCAGGCAAAAAAGGGCGGAAAATACAGCGAACTCCAACCAGTATATTCTCTCAACCTGATAAATGATATCTTTGCGCATGATACTCCGGATTTCATTCACAACTATCGCATCGTGCATGATAAGGACAGCAATAAGGTCATCGAGGGCTTGCATTTCACCTTCATTGAACTCCCTAAGTTCACTCCTCATTCCATTGCCGACAAGCGCATGATGGTCTTGTGGCTCCGTTTCCTCACAGAAATAAATTCCAATACGAAGGATATTCCTGCCGACCTGCTTAATGATCCGGAGATTGGAAAAGCCGTAGAAGAACTGGAAATATCCGGCTTTACAGATGCCGAACTCCGTGCCTACGACAAATTCTGGGATTCCGTAAGTGTTGAAAGAACCCTCATAGATGACAGCTACCAGAAAGGTAAGGAAAAAGGTAAGGAAGAAGGAATTGCTGAAGGCATGGAAAAAGGTATGAACCAGAAAGCCCTGGAAATAGCTAAGAATATGCTGGCAATGGGACTTTCTGCCGAACAGGTTGCCAAAGCTACCCAGCTACCTTTGGAAATCATTAAGAATCTGAACAATACATAAAAAATATAATAGCGGAGATGTAGATTACAAATATCACCATATAATCAAGGGTCTATACGCCACCTTTTCTTCGTGGCATATAGACCCTTGTCGTTTCCCGTGAGGCGCAATGTGTACCAAACCTGTTAATTATAAGTAATAAAAACAAAAAATCTATCGTTTTTGTTACTTATGTGAAACAAAAAGAGTATCTTTGCGAAAAGTTTTACTCGTATGAAACAAAAAATATTAGAAAGACTAGGGTATTCCAATCGTATCGAACGCATGTTTGGACGTGGAATAATGATTGCATTGACGGGCCAGAGGCGTGTCGGCAAGAGTTGTGTGATGCGGCGAATTTATAATCACATCGCTGAGAATGAAGAAAATCACGTTATCTATATAGATAAGGAGAAAACCTCATTTGATATGATAGCCAACTATCAGGATCTGGAGGCTTATGTAGCAGCCAACATCGTTGAGGGTAAGGAAAACTATCTGTTTATTGATGAGGTGCAGGAGATTTCTGATTTCGAGAAAGCACTCCTCAGTATCCAATCGGATGATACCTGCCAGATTATGATTACCGGCAGCAACGCCAAGATGCTTTCGGGCGAACTGGCAACTCGCCTGAGAGGCAGATATATTGCTTATCGCATTAGAGGACTCTGCTATGAAGAGTTCCTGACGTTCCATGAACTGAAGGATGATGATGCTTCCTTGAACCTGTATCTGCAGTATGGCGGGCTCCCTCAGTTGCGCAGTTTAGGATTGGAAAATACGGATTTGGTAGAAGATTATCTTGACAATGTGTATAATACGATAGTACTTCGTGATATCATAGAGCGAGAAAACATCAGAAACATACCATTGTTGCGAACGCTGCTGAAGTTTGTGAGCGATAATATCGGTAAACAATTCTCAGCAACGAGTATTGTAAAATTTCTGAAAAGCCAGAACACCGAAACGTCTGCCAAGATGATTCTCACGTATTTGGAGTATTTAAGCAATGCTTTTATTATCGATCGAGTTAACAGATACGACATTCATGGCAAGCGACTTTTCGAGTTAGGCGACAAGTTCTATTTCGAAGACCTGGGAATCAGGAATCATATTATAGGTGGCAACAGGCGTTTTGATATCGAAAAGGTGATGGAGAACGCTGTATATATCCATTTGTGCAGGATGGGGTATAAAGTATATGTTGGTCAGATGTATAAGGCTGAGATTGATTTTGTTGCCGAGAAAGCGGATAGTGTGGCGTATGTGCAAGTTACCTATCTGCTGGCTTCTGAGGAAACGGTAGAGCGTGAATTCGGCAATTTGAAATTGATAAAAGACAGTCATCCCAAATACGTGATTTCTATGGATAGGCTTTACAGTCAAACCAATATTGATGGCATTAAGCACATTCATCTGCGAGATTTTCTGAAAATGACTACTTTGGTTTGATGCCAGGTAGATTACGAATATCACCATATAATCAAGGGTCTATACGCCACCTTTTCATCGTGGCATATAGACCCTTCAACACTCAACATTCAACACTCAACATTCAACATTCAACAATCTCTTACTTTTTCAGCAACTTTTCCCAGAAATCTCTTGCAGATATGAAAATAAAACCGTAACTTTGCTGATGCAATAGAAATATTAATAACATACGGATTATGAAGCAGGTAGAAGAAAGATATATCAGTTTTGAGACCAGCAAGATGGCATATCGCGATATCAAGAATTCCGTAGACACAGCTAAGCGTGAAGGCATAGCTGAGGGTAAGGAAATTGGTATGAAGGAAGGTATGGAAAAAGGTATGGAGAAAGGCAGAGAAGAAGGCAGAGCTGAAGGCATGAACCTGCGAAGCCTTGAGATTGCCAGAAAGATGCTGGCAAAGGGTATGGATGAAGCGTCTATCATGGATATGACGGGGCTGACGGCAGAGGAGATAAAGATGCTGAAAGCGGAGATGTAGATTACGAATATCACCATATAATCAAGGGGCTATACGCCACCTGTTCTTCGTGGCATATAGCCCCTTGTCGTTTCCCGTGAAGTGCTGTAAAAATCACTGTATTAAGGACTTATACAATATTCTTTTCTTGTTCAGCAGCAAACGCCAGCATATAACTTATCTATTGGAAATATCAAATCCCAATTCTTTCCCCAAACGATATTACCAAACTCTATCTTGAACTTTTTGAATTTGTTTTCATTCAAGTAAGAGTTATATTGCGGATGTGGGTGATTTCTGATAAAAGCACCTACATCTATCGTCTTAATGGTGTCATCATTAAAGTGTAATTCAACTTTTAATGGCGCCACATATTTTGCAGAAACGATACTTAAGTTCATAATTTCTTCGTTATTTTAGTTGAACGTGTATTGGTTCATACTCATTTGAATAGAACAGAAAGATAAATCCGAAGTATTCAAATATCTTTGGCATCGCAACCTCCTTTTTTAATCTATCTTGATTGCAAAGTTACGACTTTATTTTGAAAACGCAAAGAAAACGGGAGAAAAGTTTCGGGAAAAGTTTGGATTCCCGTATTTTATAAGGTAAAGGATAGCCATTCCATGCCACAAATGAAGGGTCTATACACCACCTTTTCATCGTGGCATATAGACCCTTGTCGTTTCCCGTGAGGTGCGGGGGGATATAATTGCTGGGCAACTTATACTCCTGCCCAGCTTAGGAGTTAAACAATCTGTATTTATTAATGTCTTGTTTATGTCTTGTATTTATAATCACCAAAAAGAGTTTCATTTTTACCGCAAGAGTTTATCAGACTCTTGCTCTTAATGCTTAGAGTGACCACAAATTATAGACTCGAAATAATTGTTCATAAAATAACAATGGACATGGTCGTAAGAATCTGCATAAGGAGTTTTTAAAGCTTCCCATAAACCAACATGTTGCTCTTCTTTCAGCTCTTTTTGATCGGAAGAAAGAATCAGATTAATTTTATTTTCAGTTCCATTGTCAAAAATTGGAAGATTACTTTCTTCGGCATACTCTATTGGTCCAAACCTTAGGGTTTGAAGGCATGGACAATTCACGAATGCCCCAGAATAAATAGTCCTAAGCTTAGGAGCCTCAAATACTTGAAGTGTCTCATTGTCAGAAATAGCAAATTCTCCAATCTCTTCTGTATCTGTTAATTTTAAGGATTTTATGTTTGGAATCCCTGCAAGAGCGAATTCCCCAACCTTCTTTAATCCCATAATGGTAAGGTTGATATTGGCATCTTTGGCATATCCAAGGGCACTTTTTATTGCATCCATATCGACATTCGTCACATCATCAGAAAGGACAAGACGGATGTCAGCCTTCCCTTTATTCAGTTCATTCTTGATCGTGCTTTGCATTTCCTCAGTGCTCAAACCGACCAAAGACACTACGGTCGCATCCAGCACATAACTCTTGTTGGTTTCAATTTTTTTTGGGAAAAAATAATCAACTAAAGTCACATCGGCATTTTTCACAACTATTGACGAATACTCAAAAAACTTACTGTACAAATACACATTGCCTTTTTCATCAGGCGTAAGAGTGTAGGTATTATCAGAATAGCCTCTAGTGTTGGCTGGAGTGATAAACTTGGCAATAACGGTAACAGAACCATCTTGATTTGTAGCAATACGCAAGCGTGAATAGTTGCGTGTTGCATTGGCAAAAGATACATTTATACCCTGACCATTAGGGGTGATATTGGCTTCTCCCTCGATGTATTCATCCGTTCCTGCAACCTTACCTTCTTTCAAAACTAATGTGCCGGCTTCCCATTTGTAATTAGGGGCATAATATACATGAGGAAAGGTTGGCACTTCGTCTATTTTATAAGACAACTCGCCACTTGTCAATTCCCAGCTACTGCCATTATATGTAAAAGCAGCATACTTAGTCCCAAAAGTCTTACTGGTCATCTCCAGAAGCAACTCATCTCCTTTTGCCCATGAAGTCTTGCCCGAATCAGGTGTACCAATAGCACGAGTCTGTGAATCTCCGAATGCAGGATATTCACCAACAACCAACTGTACGTTGCTCTTGCCTGTTGTTGCGGTTGTTTCTTCTATATCACTTGTGCATGACGCCATTACTATTGTAACGACAGCCAGCATGATGTATTGAAATATCTTTTTCATATTCTTTCCTCCAATTATTTGAGATCTTCTTCGTTGTTACTGTCCCAACCTTTCAAATCATCTACGCTGATTCGGGTTAGTTCCACTTTGTCTTTTCCTACATCGAGTTTGTAGGTGTAGCGTTTACCCTCTTCAAAGTCGGTAGGCATCTTCATTTTAGCATTAAAATTATTGTCGCCTATCTTGAATTTCAAGAAGACTTCATCTTTAATGTATGAACCAGGGATAACGATTGCAGAAAACATACCATCGTCATGCTTACAGGCTTGTACCCAAGCAGGATTAGCAGTAGGTGTACTCATGACAAATTGCCCTCGGGCTTGGTCTCTACTAAAATCAACACTGGTGTGTTTAGAATACACTTGTGGTTCACTAATATCCATATTAGGATAATCTGCAGTTCCAACATGATATACTATTGTAACCAGCGACATGCGATGCTTCATAGGAATGTTTAAATCGAACCGAGGAGCATCGTACCAATATCCAGTTATGAGATCAGCGTTTTTCAAATTACCTTCGCTGCTTTGGTCTGTTTGTAAATCATACTGTAGATTATTTTTCCCAAAATCCGTGTCAGATGGATATACAGCCAAAATAGTATGTTGTTCGTATTCATTTAACCAACGGAAACTACCACTGCGGGACCAGGTTTCGCCATTAAAAGAAAGAACAGTCGTACTACCATGATCAGAATCCGTAAATATACTTACTTTCAGCTTATCTTTATCCTCCCAATTTTTACCGTCTCCCAATGTATTGACACGAGTCTGCATACCTCCAACAGAGAAAGTGGCATTGATTTCCTGCCCTTTCAGCGTTGGAGCCATATCTTCATTTTGCGTACATGCTGTAAAGCCCATAGTGATAAGGCCCATTACCGCATAGGAAATTCTTTGTTTTATCGTCTTCATAATCTTCAGTTTTTTATTGTTAGTGAGTTAGTGAGCGGCCAAGCTCACTAACCCTGTATTCCTATTGCTGTTCTGCGTCCAGACCACCTTCATCACTTGGCAGCCATGCTGTAATGCCAGCTTTGTCTATAACAACACCTGTGTTGTGGATACTTATTGTATATGTGTACAGATAGCCGCCTTTAAACTCATTGTTTGTTGACGAAGGCAATGAAGTAGTGTAAGTATTGATTGTGCCATTGTCAGCTACTTCAAATTCTATATCCATCTTATTGTTGTCCAAAGACTGAGGGAATACTATGAACTCACAGGAACAGGTGACATCGTTTTTCAAACTTTTATTATCCACATCGGATTCATAAATTCCTCTATCTCCAGAGACTGTAACTTCACCAGTTAGTGTATTAATAGAACCTGTCTTATAGATACCCTTTAATTTTAATTGATTTTTAAGGATCGCATTATTTGCATTAATGCCTTTGCCAGCCCTGAAAGTCAACCGTATCATACTCATGCAATGCTTGAATTGGTTGTCTCCAGTAAATTGCACCTGTGGGGAAGACTTGGTGGCGGTTGCATCTCTTGCAAAGAGAAAATCTGCTGGGCATGGTTCGCTTTCCTTTACCTCTGCCATATTCCAATTATTTACAATGCCATTACCATCAACATTTTCTTGATATGGATAATAGGCACAGAATTGGACTTCTTCAGTTGCGCTTGCAAAATATATTGGATTGGCAGATGTGAAATTTCCGTCACCAGTAGTTGTATATTTCACATTGTCTCCTATTGTATAGCCTGGTGATGTGACATTTACGCCTATGGCATCGTTCTCCGACCAGGTGTTGCCAGTGGTGGCGCGTGTGACGTTTTTAACAATGTCCGCCTGTACTGTAGCAGCAACAGGATCATTGTTGCCGATACCATCTTCTTCGTTAGCGCAAGCTGCAAACAGCAATGCTGCGGCAGCGATGTATAAGATTTTAAACTTCTTCATAAACGTTATATTTTAAGAGTTGTTATTGTGCTATATGTTCATTATTGTCTCCTGCCTTTATCCAAGGCTCAATGTTTCCAGAAATATCTACGGCAGAACGACTCAATTTTACTACTGTATAGTGGTATCTTTTGCCACCCTCAAGTTTTTCAGGCATTGTCCATACGAAAGGAGCGTCGTAACCATTGTTGAGGTCAAACTCTATCACTCGGCTTGCTTCTTCTGTAGGAAGCAGAATTGCCTCATACAGCTTGCCAGCTTGGGTAGTTTTCATCATGATGTCCGTAGGATTTCCTTCACCAGAGATAGTACCATCCACAAGATTGAAAGTGGCTTTGGTATTCTGATCTTTCACTTTCACAGTCATTTTCTTAAGGTCTTCTTGCGTGAGACCGTTACCTGGTTGAACATCCAAAACAAGATTGCTTAACTTATGGTAGAACTTCAAGAATACCTGTGGCGTAGCTTTGTTGCAGCCTTCTGTCTTGGCATACATGAAGTCGATAGCTTCTTGTTTCGTTTGGTATGTTACATCAAGTGCTACCTTGTAGTCATTGACAGTGGTCTGTGGATAGTAAGAATAGAAGTCCACATCTCCATCTATCGGGAAGAAAACAGTCTTACCTCCAGAAACAGGTGAAAAGCCTATACTTCCACTTGTCTGATAGCAAATATTGTCAACACCCTCTTGGATAGCATCTGCCGAGAGAGGCTGTTTGGTACCTGTCATGAAGATACCGATCATGTCACCTTCAGCCCAAGCTAAACCGGCAGCACGGGTGTTTACGCTAATACCACCAGTAAACTGCACGGCTACCTTATCGTTCTGGACAGAAGGTGCGGTGTCTTCTGTACTGCATGAAACCATTGCACCAGCCAAGAGTGCAAGGGCGAAAAACTTCGTCATCTTTTTCATCTTATCAATATTTTAAAAGTTATTATTATTTTATTTCTACTTCATTGTTGAGGTTCGTCCAACCGTTGATGGTAGCTTCCAGATTCATCTTTGGCTGCATTTGGTTGTAGTTGAGCCGCAACTCATACTTTCCTCCAACCTTCATCGCAGGGGCGGTGATGTCATACTCCTGCAAGGTCTCGTTAGGAAGCAAGAGGCGGAGATAAACATGAGAGGCGGAACTTCCCTGTATAGTCGGCATCAGCCGGATGACTTCCGATTTCAGGGTTGATTCCGTAGCCAGGATAGTAGGGAGTTCCACTTCCGTTGGCTCTATGCTCGGCAAACCGTAGTCTCCATCACTGTTCTTCTGTGTAGGGAACAGACACCAGGCTGCATCTAATGCCTTACCACTCATCTCTGTGCCTTTCGGCACATTCTCAATGATGACGGTCAGTTCCGGAAGCACGCTCTTCATAGGGTTTTGCACCACATAGCTGCCTTCCTTGTTGTCTATCTTCACATCGGCAACTCCGAAATAGGCATTGTTCCTTACATCCTTAGGATTGGTCAAACCTATCTGAATATTGTTCCAATTAGTCAAAGCCCTGGTCTGGTCAGTGGTGAAGAAAGGCTCTATAAGATTGGTAATAGCCAATATCTGATAATGCCCTTCAGGAAGAGCGAAGCGTTGGCTTGCTACCTCCTGTGCACTACCACCATGTTTTTCCTCTACAAGCGAACCGTCATCGGCATTGAATATCCAGAGCTTCACGTCCTTCACATCCGTGCCTTGGTCAGCTTCATCTGCCCAAGTGAGCGATACCGACAAGCCACTTTCTTCCTCATCAGAATGAACATCATGGTCGCAGCTTGCCAAGAGGCATGGGACGCATAACAGCACCCATAACCAAATATTAAATCTTCTTTTTGCTTTCATTCTCTATCTTGTTTTATGGGTTACTGATGATGATGGGTAAAAGGCAAGTTGATTCCTAATCTTATGCCACTTTCCCACAAGAAGTTGTTTTTATGCAGATGTTCCGGCATTCCGTCCATACGTTCGCCAGTAAGACGAGTCAAACCGGAATAGATACCCAATTTCAGGCATGAAGTCAGTTGGTAGCCCACCTGCAAGTCTGCACCATAACCCAAATGCCAGTTGGTAGAACCTTTCATCACCTTGGCATCATCGGTTATAGTCTGAATGTTAGCCTTGGTAGTTACTGCATATATATGAGGTGAAACAGCCAAATCCCATCGGCTGTTAGCTGTTTGATGGAACAGCCCAAGGAGATGAACGTTCACTCTTGCCCCATATCTGCCCATTCTGACATGGCTTTTCAGATTGGCATATTCCCAACTGTCCATGCCCAGGACACCTGCGTTGTAAAGCACACCGTCGCTACCCAACCAATAGTTACGTTCTACGCAACAGTCTTGTGCAGACAAGTTCATCTCTCCATACTTGGCAGATAATTCTGCCGAAAAGATGGAGTTGAAACGATAGCCACCATATAAGCCAGCAGCCCAACCGAGGTGCGTCTTGTCGTGTCCGAAGCTTGAGAAGGTAGAGAAGCCGAAAGGCATTCCACCCTCTACTCCTACGTACCAGCCTTGCTGCCCCGTCTTTCCATCTTCTCTTACTTCTGCTTTCGCGAAAGAAAATGGAAGAATAAAAGCAAGTGCTGCGACCAGTAATCTTTCTTTTCCAGTTAAGTAATTTCTCATATTATTTTTTTTTTATATTATGTAAAAATATGCTGTCTTATTCTAAGGATCAACATATTTTTTTTTAGTTAAAACTTCATTCATATCTATCATGTTTTGATTATAATTTACAGTATTTTAAATCCTTCATGATACAGATTGTAAAAATCCTGGTGCAAAGTTAAGGCTTTTTTTGAAAGTGGGGGGGGGTAATATTTGTTTTTTCAGGTATGAATTTTTGGTTTTAGGTGTCTCATTCGTGAGCAATGCGACACCTTGTTAGTATTCTTTAACGTTTCCAGACTCTATTCAAGCCCAGAATCTGTGTAAATCTTTAGCCGGCACCAGCGCGTAACGGAATTGAAAATCGCTGGCCGAAGGGTAAAGCAAAGGTAAAGGGCATAGGGGGATCATTCTTTCGGCCAAATTGTTTTGTACATTGGCCAAACATCCATTTGTGGAACAGGAGTCAATTTTGCAAATTGATTCTTTTCATAGAAACCTACTGCGCTATAATTAGAGGTATGCCAAGCTCTTACTGTCAAGAAGACGCAACCAGCATATCTTTGGTTTCTAGCCATCGAAGCTATTTCTTCAATTAAGGCTGAACCTAGATGTAAGCTTTGAAATTTTTTATCAATAGCTAAGTAGGCAATTTCTAAAGCGGGATAAGTATATTTTTGTTCGAATTGTTCTCGGAATGTTTCTTTTACTGCTGGCAAATCGGTTCCTGCTGCCCCCATACGCATATCATCAAAATCATCTGAATCAATGTCAACAGAGTCAAATGCTAAGGCGAAAATTGCAACAATCGTGTTGTTTGCTTTTAAGCGGACACAAAATGTCTTACAATAATGACTCTCTTCACAATCTTGTAAGTGATTATGAAGAAAGTCATCCATTTTGTCTTTTCCTGTATAGAAATTTATCAACTCATCAAAGTCTGATAAAAGTTCTATTTTGTATTCTTCTAAATTCATTCTAAATTCCACTCAAATTTATATGGATAATTTGATGTCTTTGTGGCATCATCTTTCTTTGCTTTTGCACCGATGGATGCAAGAGCGGCTTTACGAACAGCTTGTGCGTATTTGCCTTTAGCTAAAACTTTTGGTGCATTTATTCCTAACATAATTATATCATTTAAATGTTTGTGATGCAAACGAGCGCAATGAAAGCTTGCTTTCAAATTGCCGAGGGCAGCTTTTCTTTTGCAAAATTAAGCAATATTTCTGTAACTTCCAAATATTTAGCAGGTTATTTTGTTCTTTTTAGTATTAAAACGCATATTAAAAGCTTTTGGGCCTTCAGCCCGTACTTAAACCACATGCGAAAGTTCTGTCTATATTTGTCGGAATCTCCAAATGTTTTCTAAGAAATCTGCTTATCAAGCATGGAATTTAATCCAAAAAGTTCTAATTGCCATAAATTTCTCATTATGAGTCAACGGAAGAACCGCTTTATACCCCATCTTCTTCATCTTCAGCAGAAGCGTTGGTATCCAACTTCTCATCCTTTGATATAGAGATACTACCCATTCGGGAAATCTTAAGTACCAGAGGTACATATTCATCGCTGGTAACATCAGGCGACCCAACACTTGCTGCAAAGTAAAGATAATCACCTTCTGCTTTCACATACACAATACCAAGCAAAGCACCCATGTCCTGTGTATGTTTGTCAATATAGGATGTGAAATCTTTCTTTGTGAAAGTACGGCTAAAGAATTCAGAACCATCGCTTCTCAATACCTTAACCGAAATTCTGTTATCATAATACTTGGTGTTTTCGTCCAACTGGAGAACCGGAAGTTCCTTGTCAGAACTACGCTTCACCACCACTTTATAATGGGAACCAACCCAGTCAGCCTCCCTGGTCTGCTCATAATCACTCATTTTCTGAGTAGCTTTGTTCACAACCTTAGCCACCGGTTTAGGAGCAATAATGATATTACTCTTCTTCTTTTCTGTACAAGCCGTCAAGCTAGAAATAGCCAAAAGACCTATTAATATATAATCAATTCGTTTCATTCCGTTATTTTTTCTTACTGCAAAAGTACATTTTTCTTTTGAAATAGCCAAAGAAAAGAACCGAAATCTACATTCTTACACAAAATCAGATACAAAAAGGCGCCTACTTTCACAAGCAGACGCCTTAACATACCTAAATACTAACTAATAAATTTCCTATTGAATCTTACACGATATAATAAAAGTTCAGTTTATGAATTCTAATCGTAACTTTGACGAAAAGAAAATGAAAAGGTTTAATCAAGATATAAAAAAAAGTGCTTTTTCTGCTTTTTTTTTCATTTCTTAGCAAAAGAACATCAAAAAAAACGATTTTGTTTTGTTTTTCGAACAATTTGCCGTACCTTTGCAGCATAATAAAGACATTAAGTATGAAAAAGAGGTTAATATTTATCATTTCTGTATTTTTTGCCTTCATTTCATGTTCGCATCAGCAAACAGAAAAGAAGGAGCAAGTCATCGACACAATACCTGTGATGGTGATGCAGATACAGAAATGCAATCGCTTATATACAGCAGAAGCTCATGTTCATAAGATTATAACACATGATGACCAGCTCAATCTGAAGGGCTCACTGTTCAAGAAAGACTTCAATATTCATGTTCCCGGCTCAAACCGCAAGGTGGCCATTCCGATGGATGCGACATTAAAAGCTTATGTAGACTTTTCAGGATTCTCTGCTAAGAACGTTAACCGACAAGGCGACAAGATAGAAATCATCTTACCAGACCCAAAAGTGATGCTCACCAGCAGTAAAATCAATCATGAAGGAGTAAGACAATTCGTTTCACTCACCAGAAAGAACTACAGTGATGCAGAACTGTCACAATTCGAACAACAAGGCAGGGAAAGTATCATTCGCGATATCCCGAACCTAGATATTCTTGAACAGGCACGCCAAAGTGCAGCAAATACCCTGATTCCGATGCTACAGGACATGGGATTTGCAGAAGAGAATATCAAAATCAGTTTCAGGAAGAAATTCACTTTCAACGATCTGAAGACTCTTCTGGATAAGACAACTATCGAAAAGAATCACTAAGCGAGGAGAACAATGATATGAAAAGAATACAAATCATCGTACTATTAGCACTGATCCTTATTCTGGGTGGAGCCTTCTATTGGCTCACCAAAGACAACGAGGTCAGCGTGGTACAGGAAGATAAGACAACCCTCTCACCCACTCAGGTAGAAAGCATCGAGAATATCGGTCAATGGGAATTTCTATCTGTAAGTGATGAAGAACTGATAGATACTATACGCCGTGGCTTTTTGGGCGACGACCAACTGGTACGTATCTATTACGGAACGTTGCGCTTGGGTATCGATATGAAGGATGTAAAAAAAGGATGGCTACAAGCCAGCCAGGACAGCATCGTATGCACTTTACCTCCTATCAAACTGCTGGACCATAACTTCATTGACGAAGCGAAGACCAAGAGTTTCTTTGAAGAAGGCAAATGGACAGGCAGCGACAGACAGGCTATGTATGAGCGTGCTTATCAAGCCATGAAGAAACGTTGCTTAAACCGCACCAATATCTATACTGCACAGGCGAATGCCAAGACTCAGTTTAGAGAGATGCTGAAAGCAATGGGATTCAAAAACGTAAAGATAGAATTTGAGAAATAACAAGGTTATAATACACAAGTAACTGCGTTATCAGGTATAAAAAATATAGATATAAGATAAACATAAAATTTTTAAGAGATGGATGCAATAAACGATTTTTTCACCGCATTTAGTTCATTCCTCTGGGGATGGCCTATGATTATCCTGCTGTTGGGAACCCACATCTTTCTGACCATCCGCTTGCGCTTTCCACAACGCAAGATTTTCAAGGCAATCAAACTGTCTGTAAAGAAAGACAAGAATGCCACAGGAGATGTTTCACAGTTCAGAGCACTGGCAACAGCACTGGCAGCTACAATTGGTACCGGTAACATCATCGGTGTGGCTACAGCTATCGCTCTTGGCGGACCAGGAGCCGTACTCTGGTGTTGGTTAACCGGTGTCTTTGGTATTTCTACCAAATATGCCGAAGGATTACTCGCCGTAAAATATCGCGTAAAGACCAAGCGAGGCACGATGTTGGGTGGTCCTATGTATGCCCTGGAAAAAGGATTGGGCTGGAAATGGCTTGCAGTCCTGTTCGCCCTCTTTGCCGCATTGGCATCATTCGGAATCGGTAGCACGGTACAGGCAAATGCCATCTCTACCCTGGTAGAAAACCAATACGGCATTTCTCCATACATTACTGGAACCATCGTTACGGCTTTAGGAGCAGCTGTGATTCTTGGAGGCGTGAAAAGTATCTCCAAGGTTTGTGGCATGCTGGTACCTTTCATGGCACTCTTTTATGTATTAGGCTGCATCTACATTCTCTGTGTAAATCATGCTTATTTATTGCCTGCCATCCACGTAATCTTTGACTCAGCATTCACAACAAAGGCTGCAGGTGGCGGCTTCGCTGGAAGTACCGTGATGATTGCAGCCCGCTATGGTATAGCCCGCGGATTGTTCTCTAACGAAAGTGGTCTGGGTTCGGCACCTATCGTTGCTGCAGCAGCCCAAACCCGTAACCCTGTGCGTCAGGCATTGGTTTCATCTACCGGTACCTTTTGGGATACTGTCATCATCTGTGCCCTTACAGGTCTTGTCATCACCTCAAGTATCATAGCATATCCAGACATCGACTATCATAACGGAGCAGCACTCACCAAGGCTGCCTTCAGTAAGATTCCATATATCGGAGCTCCGATATTGACCATCGGACTGGCAACATTTGCATTCAGTACGACATTGGGATGGAGTTATTATGGAGAACGGTGTGTAGAATATCTGAAAGGCAAAAAGTGGATGCTCTGTTTCCGCATAGTCTATATTGCTACTATCTTCCTGGGTAGTGTCATCAGTCTGGGACTGGTTTGGAACATTGCCGACTGCATGAATGCTTTAATGGCCATACCAAACCTTATCTCCTTACTCTGCCTGAGTGGTATCATAGTGCATGAAACCAGAAAGTATCTGTGGAGAGACCAGCTAGATAAAGACATGGACGAAAAAGAAATAGAGGAATTAGAATAAAGACACAGAAAGGAAATACCCTGAAAGGGATAAAAATACAAAAGCTCGGTATTGCATCACTGCAGACCGAGCTTTTATTATTAAATCAACAAAAACTAATAAAATATCTTTTCTAAAAACCAAAAAACCTATTCGCTATGAACTTATGGTGCAAAGATACTACCATTTGCGCAATAAACAGCACATTTTCTGTTGATTTCTATACTTTTTATTGGGCAAACGTTTGCACAGTTTGCCCTATCAGATTACAATTTATACTGAAGATGTTTCATTGCATGACCACCCCAAGTGGTATCATTGACATATTGGAAACCAACCTTCGTATAGAGACGCTCCGCTTTCGGATTGCCTTTATCACAAAGCAAACCTACAGCAGGAAGTCCTAATTCTCTTGCGCGAGAGATAGCAGCATCCAACAGTTTAGATGCAATACCTTTTCCACGGTATTGGTTAGAAACTGCCAAACTATCCAAATAGAACTCACCTTCCTCTGTTTCAAGCTCCATAGCCGAATAGTCTATTCCAAAAGCCACGATCGCAGCCTCAATAAAGCGCTTACGTAATCTTTTGACGTCAGCACCATCGTATGCAACCAAGATGCCAACGAGAATGCCATCAGTAGACATAGCAACCAATGTATTCTTATAACTATACTGACTGTCCTCCATCTCTACAAGTTTAGTCATCATACGGTGAAAATCAACCAATGTATGCTGAGGACCAGCAAAATTTTGGCAACACTGCGCATTCATCGCCTCCATGATAAGCGATGCGATATGCGAAGCCTTGTCAGGCGTAGCCTGTTCTATTTGAATTTTCATTATATTGTTTTTATTTTATTGTTTTATTATTGTTATTTCTTTCATGTTCCAGCATCGTGAGGAAATTCTGCAATTACTTTTTTCATGATTGCTGATTGGCTTTGATGCCTTATCGTTTACAAAGTTACGTATATTTTTTGATAAGAGCAAGTTTTTTATATTTTTTATTCGAAAAAGTTTTTTTATTCGAAAAAAAGATGTATCTTTGCCGCAGGTTTTGAAGCTAAATTTCTATTACTAGTATAATAGAGATACCCAAATCCCTTGGGTCCCAATGCTTCAAAACCTTTTTCGTTTTTAAGAGCGAAAAAAGGATACACCGAAAGAGTGTATCCTTCTCCGCAATATAAATCCTTAATGTTTTGTTTTTCAGAACATTACTATAATCACAAAGCTACAGAAGCATCCTTTAAGTCTACTGCCTGTGCCTTGAGGGTTCCCTTTCCTTTTATCACAACGACACATTTTCCGAAGAATGCCTTGCGATGTGAATCGGTGAAACGCTCCAAAGAAGTCTGACATCCATTATCTGTTCCCAGAATCTTTGGCGTTTTCAGGAAACCATGACCACTTGCATCCTGTTCTCCTGAAACAGAGAAGAAAATCTGGTTATCTGCGTTCGGACAGAGATTGCCGTCTTTATCTACCACATTCACCTCTACAAAGGTGGTCGGATCTGAAGTACCATAGGCCTGACAGCCCTGATAGGTCTTCTTCAACACAAGATGATGAGGAGCTCCTGCTGTCTTTATGACCTGCTCTCTAAGAACTTTACCATTCTTTCTGGCTACAACCTTCACTTCTCCCGGTTCAAAGTTTACGCGCCACATCACGTGATATTCAGTACTCTTTCTGAAAGCATCGCCTTCGTTCTTTTCACCGTAGACTGTCTTCTTACGGATGCCCTGACTCTTGCCATTGATAAAGAGTTCAACCTCATCGGCATGATTATAATAACACCACATGTCGATGGTCTGTCCCGGCAGCCAGTTCCAATGAGGAAAGAGATGAAGCACATCTTTCTGGCTCCACTCACTCTGATACATATAATAGCTGTCTTTTGGAAGACCCGCCAAATCGATAATGCCAAAATAACTGCTACGGGCAGGATAAGCATAAGGAGTAGGTTCACCGATATAATCGAAACCGGTCCAGATAAACTGTCCGCCCACAAAGTCGTTGTGCTTCACCACATCCCAGGTTTCTTCGTGGGTACTACTCCATGATGCGTGGAAATTATCATAAGCCGAACACATAAACGAAGGATCGGTATAAGGCAACCACCATTCCTTTGGCGCAGTATAAATGCTGTCGCTAGGCATCATATAGTAGCCACGAGTCTGCAAGGCAGAAACACTCTCCGACAGAATGAAAGGCTTGCCAGGGAAATTCTTTGGCACATCCTTCACCCACTGATGGTGATAATTGAAACCTATAACATCAATAGCCCCACTCTTAAAGAGGTGATTCTTCGGATCAGGCTCATTGCAGCCAGCAGTAACAGGGCGTGTGCCCCAAGGATCATACTCCTTCACGATTTTTGCCAGATGCTGGGTAAGAAGCGAATTGACACTCAGTTCATCACTATGTGCCAAGGTTGAAGCATCATGACCGGCATTCAGAATCAGGTTAGCCTGCTCCAGACTGAGCGTATCAGCAGCCGCATCCGACCATTGTTCGAGAACTTCATTACCGATACTCCACATAATAATACTTGGATGATTACGGTCTCGCTTGATGAGATCAGACAGGTCTTTCTTATGCCATTCATCGAAGAAACGGGCATAATCGCCATTCGATTTCTTGCGGCGCCACATGTCGAAACTCTCGTCCATCACGAGGAAACCCATCGAATCGCACATGTTCAGGAGTTCTGGTGCCGGAGGATTATGACTGCTTCGGATAGCGTTCACGCCCATATCGCGAAGGATGGTAAGCTTACGGTGCATCGCATCTTCATTGACGGCAGCACCCAGGCAACCGAAATCATGATGCTCACAGACACCATTTATCTTGAGATTCTTGCCATTGAGGAAGAAACCCTTCTTTGCATCAAACTTCACATCGCGGAAACCGGCAGTTGACGTAGCAACATCCACTACCTTCCCATTTACTACCAGCTCGCTCTTGACGGTATAGAGATATCCCTTTCCGATGTCCCAGAGATGCGGATTCTTCACCTTGAGTTTCTGTTTCCGAACACCCTGACTCTTGGCTACGATCTTTCCGGCAGCATCATAGATTGTATTACGGACAGAGAGTTTCATCTTATTACCGGAAGCAGCGAAATCCACCTTCACCCTGACATCACCCTGTGGAGAAGTTGCTACATACTGCCCCCATTGGGGAATATAAGCAGTTTTCATGGTTTTGGTGAGCCAGACATGGCGGTAAATACCGCAACCGGAATACCAGCGGCTGTTAGGCTGGTCGCTGTTGTCTACCTTCACAGCAATGACATTATCACCCTTCTTATTAATATAAGGTGTAAGATCATACTCGAATGTACTGTATCCATAAGGACGGGTTCCGAGTTTATGCCCATTGATATACACGGTAGAATTCATATATACTCCATCAAAGGTGATGGTAAACCGATCATACTTTTCCTTCGGATTCACCGAGAAGTGCTTACGGTACCATCCGATGCCGCCCGGCAGTGCACCACCACCGGCTCCCGAAGGATTCGAAGGAGAGAAATCGCCCTCTATCGCCCAATCGTGAGGAAGATTCAAACTTCGCCAATGCCGGTCTGAATAATCAGACTTTGACATTCCGGCACTATCTGCTAAAGTGAAAAGCCAGCCTTTATCAAAAGACTGGCGATCACGGGCGCTCAACGACTGAGCGCCCAATAGAAAGATTGCTAAAGCAAATATCTTCTTCATATTACTTCAGTTTTACAGTAACTGCCTTACCAGCATACTTCACCATCTTGCCCTTAGGCGCCTTGGCGAGGCTGATACCCTGCCGGTTGTTATCACTAACAAGTACGATATTGAAGCGACGCTTCTGTAGCATACCATCAAAAGCACCCTTACGGGCAGCAATAGTAACAGTCTTCTGAGCATCATTATATTTGAAGTCTATCATAGCATACTTACCCTTCTCGTAGTTGTAGTTGGTTCCCTCATCCTCATAGAGTGTATAAGAACCGTCCTTGCCTGCATAGACATAGAGGTCGATGAGTTCGGCCTTCTTCTGATCGCTCCACTCCATCTCTGGACCCACAGGAAGAACAGAACCCTCTGGAACAAAGACTGGAATCTTATCGAAAGGCGCATCAGCTACGATTATCTGTCCACCGGCATAGTGCTTACCTGTATAGAAATCATACCAGCCCTTCTGCTTAGGAAGATAAACATTGCGGCTGTACTTCTGATACTCGCCTACAGGACAAGCCATGAGAGCAGGACCGAACATCCACTGATCCTTGATGTCGTAAACATTGTCATCGCCGTTGAAGTCCATCACCAAACCACGCATCATCGTATAGTCCTTGAAATGAACCATACCCGCCATACTGTAGAGGTAAGGCATCAGACGATAACGGAGTTTATCGTAAGCCACGATGGTCTTGTAAGCCGGATGATCTGCCGGAGCAATGTTCCAGACCTCACGGGTAGGCCACTGACCATGAGTACGATAAAGAGGTACGAAGCAACCGAACTGGTTCCAACGCGCCTGCAACTCGCGCCATTCCTTCAAGTCAGCATTTTCCTTACCGGTCTTATCGAACTCCTGCTGGGCAGCCACATAGCGGTTCTCTACACAGAAACCACCCTGGTCCATTCCCCAGAAAGGCAGACCTGCCATAGAATAGTTCAAACCGGCTGTCATCTGGGCACGCATATCTTCCCAACGGGTAGCAATGTCACCAGACCAGGTAGCCGTACTGTAGCGCTGCTCACCGGCAAAACCGGAACGGGTCAGGAGGAAGACACGCTGGTTAGGATTCACGCTGCGCTGTCCGTTATAGATAGCATCAGCATTCACGATGCTGTAAGCATTGAAATATTCGGTAGATGTACCGAGTGCTGTAGGACCGGAAAGAGCCTTGCGGTACCACATCGGGGTACAGTCGCGAACGTTTGGTTCAGATGCATCCATCCACCATGCATCGATTCCGAACTTATACTTGGTATAAAGATTCTCGTCCATCTGGCGCCAGAACATCTTGCGAGCACCATCAGAATAGGCATCATAGAATGAACCGCGGAAGCCGAGCCAGTCGTGAATATCATCCTTGATAGCCTGATGATACATCCAGCCCTTGCTGTCGAGTTCCTTATAATTCTTGACTGTATCATAGAACTTAGGCCATACGGAAATCATGAAGCGGCCATTCATCGCATGTACGCTGTCGAGCATAGCCTGTGGGTTTGGATAGCGGGCAGCCTCAAACTCATGACTTCCCCATGAATCCAGTTTCCAGTAGTTCCAGTCCTGAACGATATTGTCTACAGGAATATGCAGGTCGCGGAACTTCTTCATGTTGTCCTCGATGTCCTTGCTGCTCTGATAGCGCTCACGGCTCTGCCAGAAACCGAGGGTCCACTTAGGATAAAGCGAAGCCTTGCCGGTAAGCGTACGGTAACCGGAAATCACCTCATCGAGATTCTGACCGGCGATGAAATAATAGTCCATATCCGGCGACATTTCACTCCAGATACTCAACTGGTTCTTCTCTGCCTCAGAACGAGGAGCTGCTACGCGAAGTCCGCAGTAAGAAACATCACCATCTGGCTGCCACTCGATACGGATAGGAGTCTTTACGCCCTTCTTGATAGGAGTTTCAAACTTATAAGAGTTCGGATTCCAGGCTGTACGCCAGCGCTCTGGAACTACCAGTTTGCCATCGATATAAATCTTCATGTAACCGGCATAATAGAGGATAAACTGATAGAAGCTGTTGGTCGGAGCCTCTACATAACCCTCATACACCACCTTGGAACCATTCAGCGCGAAGCCCTTTGGCAGGTTCTGAATGCCGCCCTTATCTGTCTTGTTGCAAATCTCAGAAGCCTCAGGCATTGCATACTCAAAGTAAATGCTATCTTCGCCTCGAACAATCTTCTGACCATTCTTATCCACATAAGTACCTGTCAGCTGACCTTCCTTTCCATCTTTATCATAGAGTTTGAAGGCACGGTTGAGCTGGAGATAATCTTCCGGATTACCCCAACGGCAATAAGAATAAGAATCCCAGAGGATGCCGTAGTTTTTATTAGAGATGACGAAAGGCACACTCACCTTGGTATTATACTGGAAGAGATCTTCGTTCTTACCCTTCATGTTGAGTTCCTCACTCTGATGCTGACCGAGACCATAGAACGCCTCGTTATCAGGAGAGTTGAAGAGCGCACGCCATGACCATCCGTGCTTCTGTGCTTCAGGAACCTTGGCAATGTCTACACCGATTTCACGGTCAGGCACAGTGAACGGCTTGAAAGTCTTTCCGCCCTGAGCAACCTCGTTGAGAAGGACATTGTCTTTCAGGTCATAGAAGGTAATCTGACCCGTAGCCTCGTTCATGACAGCACGCATGGCTGCAGTGGTAATGATGAGATTGTCTCCCTGCTCTTCCACCTTATAATTTGCCTTGCTGTTTTGAGGTACTATTATCAGACTCTGTTTGTTACGGAAACTCTGTTCGGCTGTAGCCTGAACACGGATAATCTTATCGCTCACCACCTGGAGGCGAATCTGACTAGGACCAAAATTCTGGTGTTGCTTCAACTGAACAGTGAGATAATTACCATTCTGGTTGAAACCAGCTGCCTGCATACCTGTGGCACTCATCAGCAGCACTGCTGAAATCAATAATGTTTTAGTTAGTCTCATTTTATATGTTTAAAGGAAAGTTTAAAAATCTGCGGCAAAGATACGAGAAATTTCCCGTATCTTTGTGCGCAAATGTTATCTGTATGTGTATAAAATGTTAACTAGAAGCGTAAACTACTCTGATTCTGACAGATTCTTACGATATTGAGACGGCGTAACGCCATACGCGTCTTGGAAGTATTTAGTGAAATAACGTGGATTATTGAATCCCACCTTATAGGCTATTTCACTGATGTTCAAGTCGCCCGAGCGGAGCAGATGCTCTGCAAATTTGATACGCTTGGTTCTGAGATACTCAGAAGGTGTAATACCCGTCAGCGAAATCATGCGTTTATATAATTGTACGCGTGAAATGCTAAGATGAGTACTGAGCGATTCTACCGATGTTTCAGGATTGCTCATATGATCGCGGATATAAGCATTCACCTCATCTATAAATTTGCGGTCGGCCTCTGTTATTACATATTCTGTGCTCACATTCTTGCGTTTCTTCAAGAGGTTCAGAATACAGAGATTCAACATATCAATATCGAATGGTTTGGCAATATACTCGTCAGCACCACACTTCAGACTTTCCTTGCGTTGCTCATCTCCCATACGGGCCGAGAGCATGATGAAAGGTATGGCTGTTGTTTCGTCATTGTCCTTACACATCCGGCAGAGTTCGTTACCATCCATCACAGGCATCATCACATCGCTCAGGATGATGTCTGGACGACGGTCGATGATCTTGTTCCAGGCATCCTGACCATTGACAGCCTCAACAACCGTATAGTCTGTCAATACTTCGTTCATAAACTCACGGAAGTCCTCACTGTCGTCAACGAGGAGCACTACCGGCTTCTTGATCATCGATTCTCCAGGCTGATGCGCACGTTTACTCATTCCGTAGAGAACGTTCTTACCTGCATCCGGATCCTCATCAGTAGCCTGATGCACCGTGGTTATGATAGGTGCTGCTCGCAAGGAACCGAGATGTGCCGTAGAATTGGAGGTGGTACTGCTCTCTATCGGAAGGTCTACCATAAAGATGGTTCCTCCGCTTGGATTATCAGTAACATCTACTTTACCGCCATGCAGTTCGGCAAACTTCTTTACCAGGTTCAAACCTATTCCGCTACCACCCTGTGGTTGCATTTCAGTGCCATTGACCTGATAGAAACGCTCAAACACATGTTCCTTCTCCTTATCGCTGATGCCCTTGCCAGTATCAGATACTGAGATACGGAGCATATCCGAATCCTTGTCTCCTACACGCTGACGGAGTGCAACACTCAGAGAAACGGTGATAAATCCGCCATCTGGCGTAAACTTATAGGCATTGCTCAAGAGGTTATTCACGATTTTTCCTACCTTATCAGCATCGAACGACATCTGCAGACTAGGCACCGTAGAATCGAAGGCAAGCGTTACTTTGCTGTTTGCCAAAGTACGGAACGAAGTACAGATATTGTCAACGAAGCTCACGATGTCGATATGCGACAGGGTAAGTTTTTCCTTGTTCTGGTCTATCTTGCGGAAGTCGAGAATCTGGTTTACCAGATTGAGCAAACGGGTAGCATTGCGATGAATCATCTCCAGCTTTCTGCGTTTACTTTCATCTCTTTCTTCTCTAATCATATTGACCAGCGGCGATATAATCAGGGTGAGCGGAGTACGGAGTTCGTGGCTCACATTGGTGAAGAAGTTGAGTTTGAGTTCGTTCAACTCCTTGGTCTTCTTGATACTGTCTTCCTTGCTCTGGAGTTCGAATTTTACACGTTGCTTTTCGAGCATACGTTTACGGTAGAGATAGAAAGCTACACCTATTAATATAATATATACGATAATCGCCCATATAGAGAGATAGAAAGGCGGATGAATATAAATCTTCAGCGTGCTCACCTCTTCGCTCACACTACCATCAGCATTCACCACCTTTGCCTCCAGGACATAGCTGCCTGAAGAGAGATTGGTAAAGGTAGCCTCCGGACGTCCCTCAGGTGTCAGCATCCATTTGTCATCAAGTCCCTTCATACGATAGAGGAAACGGCAACGGGCCGGAATACTTACCTGGTCGGAAGCAAACTGTATGGTAAACGCCTTGTCCTTATAACTGAGATCCAGTTCAGGATGAGTATCGAGCGATTTTTCCAGAGGCACTCTTCCTTCAAACTCCTCACCCGCCTTGAGCGGATGATCGAAGAGTACGAAACCGCTGAACAAGACATGTGCATGTTTCTGGGCAGGAAGGATCTTGGCAGGATTGATAATATTAATACCATCCTGTCCACCGATGGCGATGGCTCCATTTCTCATCAGACAGGCAGAACGCTGGTTAAACTGGCGGCTCTGCAAGCCATCGAGCGAATTGAAGCTGATCATCGTAATGTCCCATTTGCCCTGATTGTTCTTGGTCAGCGTAACACGGGTAACGATAAATTCAGAAACCAGCCAGATGTTATGCTGCTTATCTTCGAGCACCATACAGCCTACCGTGCCCTGCGTACCATTGAGGTCATTGATTGACTCCAACTGTCCTGAAGCCTCATCATACATGGTGACGCCCGCAGGCGAAGCCATCCACAAGATGCCTCGACTATCCTTCATCATGTAATTCAGGGAAGGACTCGGGAAAGGCTGTCCGTCCTTGGTTGTATTCACATTGGTTACCTTTCGGGTTCCGAAATTAAAGATAGAATAGTTCTGCGAATGACCTATCAGAATTTCATCTTTATCCGGCAGGAAGAGCGAGTTGATAAAATCGCTGGTAATACCTGAATTCTGAACATTGTAGGTTGTAAACTTTCCGCTCTCAGGATTATAAATCTGGAAGCCTGAGCCCAAGGTTCCGATAATCAGGCGATGATACGGATCTTCGGCAAGACACCAGACGCTGTTATTGGCAAGTCCGCCAGGAGCTGCCTGAAAACTCTTCCATCTGCCGTTTTTATATTGGGCAAGTCCACCATTGAAGGTTCCGAAATACATCGTACCATCACTCATGGTTACGCTGCTGACCACAATATCCGAAGCCAGACCGGTTTCAGTCTGTGAGAATCGCCAGCTCTGTCCGGTAAGCGGACTGTAGCATACAATACCGCTATCATTGGTTCCGCACCAGAGATTTCCCTTCAGATCCTGTGTGATTGTGCACACATCACCAAGCGGAATAGTTGTGAATTTCTGAGCGTCAGGCGAATAATAAGCCACGCCGTTCTTGTAACTACCTACCCAGATAGCTCCCTCATCATCCACATAAACCTTCTGTAGGGAATTGTCAACGATACTTCCCTTTGCTTCGGAATGAACATACTGACGGCAGATTTTGCGTTTGAAATCTACAAAGAAGAGACCGTTATGGTCGGAAGCCACCCAGAGATTGCCTGCCTTATCACGGGCTATATCGCGCATCAGAATACGGGTTGGGCAAGGAATATCAATGCCCATGTTCTCAAGATAAGAACGGGCATCGGTCCATTTCCCGGTCTTAGACTGATAAACGTAATTGGCACTACTTACTGAAACCCAGAAACCACCTATACCATCATAGAAAGTATAGGCACCATTATCACCGGCAGCTTTATGGTTGGCAAGGAAGGAATTGTACCAGAGAACCTTCTGTTTCTGTCCGTTGACACGGCAGATTGTACCATCATTATAGGTAATGAGCGCATCGCCGTCAACCTCGGTTATTTTACTGATATTTCCCTCTTTCAGACAGCCCGGCTGAGCCTTTTTGGTAAATTTAAAAAGATAAGTATTTTTGGTCTTGGCATTATGAAAGAAGAGTCCCTGTCCGTAGACAGCTATCCACATGTTCTTATCCTTATCTATCAGGAGTTTGTAAGGAGGTCCCTGCACATGGATGTTTTTGAGCCATTCTTCCGGTTTGCGGTCAAACTGCTCTTCATCATATTTGTAGATGCTGTAGCCCACAGAGGTATGCACCCAGATATTTCCATCATAGTCTTGCTGAAGTTCATCTACCGAATTGTTAGGCAGCGACTTATCATCAGTGTTGCTATAATAGAAAGCTTTCATACGGAAGCCGTCAAAGCGGCACAGTCCCGACTGGGTACCGAACCAGATGTAGCCTCTGGTGTCCTTGAGGATGGCACCCACCTGACTGTTCGTAAGTCCATCATGATTGGTGAGGCTGCTGAATTCTACGTTTTCATAGGCAGCCCATGCCCTCTTCGGCTGCATGAGCAGCAAAAGCAGAAACAGCACGATGGCATGTTTCAAGTAGTTTTGTTTTTTTATCATCATAATCGTAGGTTTATTATATATTTTCTGAAAAGATATTTTATTTCTATAACTAGGTTTTATTTCACGTCGTTTTTTTCAGAACTTTCGCGTATTTTCAGTATCATCGGTACCACTTTCTTGTAGATTTTTTCATCACCATTGATACTTCTCATGAGAAGATCGCAGGCTGTGGTTCCCTGTTCGTGTGCCTTGTCCATGATAGCCGAGAGTTTCGGCGTAACGAAGGCAGCAGTATCACCATCGGTAAAACCGATGATAGCAACATCCTCTGGTATGCGGAGCCCTTTTTCCTTGATAGCATCGAAGGCGGCATAGGTGATTATGTCGTTAAAGGCGAGGATGGCATCAGGTCTGTCCTCCTTTTCGAGGAGACGGAGGGTAGCGTTTCGGGCCACATCGAAATCGATTCTGTCGCAAACCACGAGGTCACGGTCGATAGAGATGCGGTTCTCTCTCAGAGCCTCCAGATAACCGTGTTTTCTGCGGCGCACCATATCAAGATGGTTTGGACCGCCGATGAAGGCGATGCGGCGCGAACCGGTATCTATCATATGTTGGGTAGCCTCCTGGGCGGCAACATCACCATTGCCTACTACCTGGGAGAACTTATCTTCTAAGCAACAACGGGCAAAGAACACCAGTGGAACGCCCATCTTATGCAACTGCTCGAAGTGAGAATAGTCGACCGTATCCTGTGCCAGACAGGCGATGATACCTTCCACATGCATATTCAGGAAGTTTTCTACCGCTCTCTTCTCGTGTTCTGTATTCTCGTGGCTATTGGCGCTGATTACCGAGTAGCCATTCCTTACGGCATAATCTTCTATACCATCCAGCACGGCAGCATAATAATGAGTCACCAGGTTTGGCACAATTACGCCAATCACCCTAGGTGCTTCTTTTCTGAGGCTCTGTGCAAAGGGGTTTGGTCGATAATTGAGCTCCTTGGCAAGGCTTTTCACCTTTTGAGTCATCTCCTCACCCACTTCATGGCTGTTTCGCAGGGCTCTAGATACAGTTGCTATGCTGACGCCAAGTTGATCGGCGAGGTCTTTCAAAGATGTTCTTCGTTGTTTCATTTGTTAGTTTACGCTTTATAGACATACATTTTTGTATCCACAAATTCTGCATATTTTGTCTTTCCGACTGCAAAGATAGTGAATTCTTTGCAAAGATAACAATTTCTTCCGAAAACGCAAACGTTTACGTTATTATTTTTTTGAAAAAATTTATTTTATAAGAAAAAAACTCGTATTTTTGCAAACTGAAAAGTAATGAATAGTTGATAATAAGTTAGTTAGAAACAAGCGTGGGTTTGGAATGTCGGGAGACAATCCAAACTCTTTTTTTATGTCCCGATGCCAACAGATTACCTGCCAGGATACAAAAAAAGGATACAAAAAAAGATGAGGGCACATACAGAATACTGCCCCCATCTGATATGGTTATTACTGCTTAAAAACAAATTTCTTCTGTCCGGGATAGTTAACGAATATCGCTACCAGCAGAGATACAATACTCTTCGGAATCATGTAATGCAGCTGAATATGTTCGTGCGCATTCAGAAATTCGGTCAGGGCGATAGTGCCGCCGGAATTGAGCATCCAGCTGATGCCCCAGATGATAAAATAGCGCCAGGCTACACTCTTTTTCTTGCTCTTGGAATCGCCGAATACATAACGGTAATTCAGTATGCAGTTGGTAATGCCGCCGCTTATCACTCCCAGCGCATTGGCAAGTCCGTAATAAATGCCGATGATATCTGAGAGGAAGAATGCCAGTCCGAAGTCTATCACTGAGGCGCAGGAGGCGGTCAGTTCCGCCTTGCCGAAGGTTACGAGTTCTTCTTTAATCTTGCCCATATTCTCTTGGATTCCATTAGCAGTACGCCTACTATCGTAGTAAGAATACCCAACATGACATCGATGATATAATGATGACCGGAATAGACTGCCGTCCACCAGATGCCCAGACAGATGCAGGCAAAGAGCACCACCGTATACCAGCGTTTACGGCTCATCACAGCATAAATCGTGGTGAGGAACATATAGGCAGCATGCAGACTAGGCACGGCAGCAAAGACATTGGCATTCTTGCCGTAGAGTCCGTGGAACACGTGCAGTCCGGTCATTTCGTCCCATCTGCCCAGACCAGCCACATTGCCCGGTGTATTGAGCACAGCCTCGAAGCCATAGTTCATCGCATACCAAGGCGGAGCAGCCGGATAGATATAATAGCCGATGAAGCCGATGAGATTCACCAGCAGGAAAGCCCAGGAGAAACGTCTGAACCATTTAAGCTGTTTCGTTAGATACAGATAAAGGGCAAACGCGATAGGCACCGGAACCCAGCAGAGATAGAAGATGCCTGCCCAGAAATCGGCAAAACCGCAATGGTGAACCTTGAAGTATTCGCCCGGAATCATCAGCTGGCTATGGTCGGCTACAGCCTGCAGTTCTGCGCTGGATGAAGCAGCAATGCCGAAGAGCGACTTTTCTGCATGATAGAGATTCGCCACGTCAATATCGTTCACCATATAATTAGGATAAAGGCGCATCGAATCGTAGATGATTCCAAAGAGGAACCAAGGCAGAAAATAGAAGGCAAAACGGCGTGTCTTCTTCAAGGCTGCGAGTACCGCCAGGAGGATAATCAGATAGATACTAAACACTTTTTTCTACTTTTTTATTGATAGAACTTGAGTTTATTATTTATGAGCGTTCATCACAACATAACAATGCCAGATGCGCCAGAAAGCGGTGATGTTTGCCAGAACGGCAATCAGAATCATGCCGCCAGCCAACCACCAGATATTGCCTGTAAAGCCGGTAATCATCGCAGTAACGGCAGTAACGACAACGCGCTCAGGACGCTGCATGAAACCTACCTTGCACTCAATATCCAAACCCTCGGCACGGGCACGGACATAACTTACCATCACAGAACCGATCATCGCTGCAAAGGTGACTACGCCCATCCAGAACCAGGTCATATCGCCCTGCATACGTACGAAGATGAGGCAGATGCCAAAGAGACTTACCAGTTCGCTGTAACGGTCGAGTGTAGAATCCCAGAGTGCACCGAAGAGACTGCTCTTGCCGCTCATACGTGCCAATCGGCCATCCATCATATCGAAGAGACCGGCTGCGAGGATGATGAATCCACCCCATCCTACAGTAACCATGCAAGATGCATAGTCAGCCTGCTCAGTTCCGAGCATCCATGCAGCATCGAGGAAGAAACCGGCTGCCACAATATTGCCCAGGAATCCTACGAAGGTAACAATGTTAGGAGTAATACCTACTGCTATCATCGCCTTGATAAGTGGATTGATGATGGCATAGATAACTTTTTGTAAGAAATCTCTATAATTCATATTTTTATCTATTTTTTATTGTCCGTTTAAGAAATGTCTGCTTAAGAAATGTCTGTTTAAGAATTTGTTTCTTTAAGAAATGCCAGACTAGATGATTCCAGCCGAAACCAGTATGATTTTGATGATAATCAATGAAACGGCTGCATAGAAGCCGCCCAGCAGATCATCAGCCATCACGTAGAAGGCCCCCTGCCTGTTATCCAGTTTCTTGATGCCCAGCGGTTTCACCATATCAAAGAAGCGGAAGAGAACAAGTGCCACCAATGCCCACCACCAGGCATCTTTCACTTCGCCCTGTGCCGTAAGCGGGGTCAGCAACGACAGGGGAATCCACACGCCAGCCATCTCGTCGATGACCACACGGCTGGGATCCTCGCCCCAGTAAGGCTGCAACTGCGCTGTTGCCCAAGTGCCCAGAATGGTAGAAACAATGACGAGAAAGAAGGTAATGCTCTGCAGACTCTCACCCGTAATACCGAGCCCGTAAGCCAGGGCTGCCCAGATGAGGGTTGCCAATACAGAGCCAGCCGTTCCCGGTCCCCAAGGCCAGAAGCCACTGCCGAAACCGGTGCCTATGATGACGGGCAGCAAAGGAGGCTGCTCGTCAGTAAGATTTCCCTTGTTATTCATTCTCTTAATGTTTAATAAGCCCGCAGAAGGGCGTTTCTTCTTAAAATTTCAGTGTGCAAAATTACGCTAAAAAATTAAATTAACCAAATAGTTTTCTCATATTTTTCGGAATTTCATCAGATATTGACAGATAAACAGGTGAAATAGAGCAATATGAAGGAATTTTATACCACTCAGGCTCGCACGGCGAAGAGCAAGAACAGGCAGCAGAAGGAACTGCATGGAAGCCTTTTTCTGAAAATCTCATAAAAAACTGAAATAATGAATAGGTTTTTGCGTCTATTTACGAATAATGTTATAACTTTGCATCCTGAAAGCCAATAAAGTTTCTAGAAGCAGCACGCCCTGAAAGGGCAGAAGCTCCTAGCCCAGGGCATCGCCCTGGGTATAATGGCAATTAGCAAGGCGCCCTGTAAGGGCAAAAGCTTTGTATATTGCTCGGTATTTTAAAGCTTTTGCCCTTACAGGGCGACAGGTTTGCGTCCGTAATTACCCAGGGCGATGCCCTGGGCTAGGAGCTTCTGCCCTTTCAGGGCGTGTGTAGCTTACTTGCGGTTTAGATAATAGATTAAATCATGGGCTTGAAGCCCCTATATATAATAAGGTATAAAAAATGAAAGGTATTAAAAAGTTGTATTTTACAGTCATCCTTCTGATGATTTCTACGCTTCAGATGATGGCTCAGCAGAAGATAACAGGCCGTGTCATCGATGACGACGGTTTTGCCGTACCGTATGCAAGCGTGCAATACAAAGGACATAAAATCGCAGTTTCCAGCAACGGAGAAGGTAAGTTTACCATTGATAAGAAGCCGGGACTCATGCTCACCATAAGCGCACTGAGCTACAAGAGCACATCGGTGAAGGTTGACGAAAAGACCAACTTCCTGGAAATCAAACTGAAAGACGACACGCACAAACTTACCGAAGTGGTGGTGAAATCGAAAAAAGGCCGCTACAAGCGTAAGGATAATCCTGCCGTAGAACTGATGCGGCGCGTGATTGCTGCCAAGAAAAAGAGCGATCTGAGCAACCACGACTATGTGCAATATGATAAGTATCAGAAGATTACACTCGCGCTCAACGACCTGAAGAAAGAACAGCTCGAGAGCAAGTTCTTCCAGCGCCGCCAGTATCTCCTCGACCAGGTAGAAACCTCTCCGTACAACGGAAAGCTCACCCTGCCTGTCAGCATCGACGAGACGGTTTCACAGCATATTTACCGCAAAGATCCGAAGACCGAAAAGGACATCATCAAGGGTCAGCAGAGTAATGGAATCGGACAGGTAATCCAGACCGGAGAGATTCTCAACACCGCCCTGAAAGAGGTGTTCACCGATGTAGACATCTACGATGATTACGTGCGCCTGCTGCAGTATCCCTTCCCATCTCCTATCGGCAGAACAGCCATCAGCTTCTACCATTATTACATCGAAGATACGGTGTATGTGGAAAGAGACCTCTGCTACCATCTGCAGTTTATCCCAGCCAACAGCCAGGACTTCGGATTCCGAGGCGAACTCTATGTGCTTGCCGACAGCAGCCTGCACGTGAAGAAATGTAACCTCTACATGCCTCACAACAGCGATGTAAACTGGGTTACTGACATGAAGATTGAACAGGAGTACACCAAGCTCGACAACGGCGAGTGGGTGCTCTCTAAAGACGATATGATAGCCGAACTGCACGTCAACAAGCTCCTTCAGGACCTGCTGGTGGTGCGAAACACGCGAATCACCGATTATGCCTTCGATGCCTTGCCGAAGCAGCTCTTCAAGGGCAAGGCGAAGATCAGGCACGATATGGATGCGATGAACCGTGATGAGGCTTACTGGAACAAATACCGGCAGGTGGGCCTCACGAAGAGCGAATCGTCGATGGACAGCTTTATTCACCGCATGGAGAACTCCAAGGGATTCAAATACATCATCTTCGGTGTGAGAGCCCTGATGGAGAACTATGTGGAAGTGGCTCATACCAAGGGCAAGAAGGTAACGGTGAAAGACAGTCTGGGTGTTGAAAGAGACAGCATCATCAACGACCGCCGCAGCCTCTTCGACCTGGGACCTATCAACACGTTCCTCTCCAACAACTACGTAGACGGCGTGCGCCTGCGTCTGGCGGGCAGAACGATGGCAGCCCTCAACCCTCACTTCTTCTGGGATGGTTACGGTGCTTATGGTCTGAAGAGCAACAAGTGGTATTACGGCCATGTGCTCACCTATTCGTTCAACAAGAAGAAAAACAGTCCGTTCGAGTTCCCGATGCGCAAGCTTACCTTCGAGCTGGGGCATGATATTACATCTCCATCCGATGATAACCTGCTGCACAACAAGGACAACTTCTTCATGACCCTCCGTGCCACCACGCAGGACCAGATGTATCAGTATCACCGCCAGAAGGTGACCTTCACCTACGAAACCGACTGGGGGTTCCGCTTCGACACCAGCCTCCGCTGGCAGAGCAACCGCACCGTGGGCAATCTCCACTACTACAGGGTGAGCGACGGCGAGGAAATACGCAAGATACGCACCACTGAGGCGAGTGTAGGCTTAGATTACAACCCGGGTGTCACCTATGTCAACACCAAGCAGCAGCGCCTGCCTATCAACCTCGACAGTCCTGAAATCTCGCTTCGCCACACCATGGGCTTAGACGGATTCATGGGCGGCCAGTATCAGAGCAACCTCACCACGCTGGGCATTTACAAGCGCCAGTGGCTGGGAAGTTTCGGTTATATGGATTTCAACATCGTGGGCAAGGCACAGTGGAGCAAAGTGCCTTTCACCATGCTCATCCAGCCACCGGTCAACCTCTCTCTCTTCGAGCAGGAGGCAACCATCAGCATGATGAAGGACTGGGAGTTCCTGAGCGACCGCCAGCTTTTCTGGTCAGTAGCCTGGGATATGAACGGCAAGCTGCTCAACCGCATTCCGCTCATCAAGAAGCTGAAGTGGCGTGAATATGTAGCCATCAAGGGTGTTTGGGGCGATTTGACCAGCAAGAACGACCCGAGCAAGAACCTCAATGATGAGAAGCTCTTCAAGTTCCCTACCAACTCCTATACCTTTGGCAAGACGCCATACTGGGAGTTTGTAGCCGGCGTGCACAACATCTTCAAGTTCTTCGGAATCGATTATGTTCGCCGCCTCAACTATTATGACCATGCAAACATTTCAAAATGGGGCATCCGTATGGGTTTCCTCATGTCATTCTAATAAGAAAAAAGATGCCTTGATGCAGTTTTTTACTGCATCAAGGCATCTGCGTACATATATAAACAACATATAAGAGAGTAAACACAATGAAGATTCTATTAGCAGACAAACAGGACATCACAAGAGCCGGATTGAGCTATGTGATCAGCAAGATAGAGGGTTTGGAAACCCGGACCATCGAAGACAAGGCAGACCTGATGCTTGCCTTAAAGGAGAATGAGGATACGGTCGTAATACTCGACTACACCCTTTTCGACATCAATGATGCTGCCGAGTTACTTATTTTAAACCAGCGTTTCCCATACACGCGCTGGCTACTGTTCAGTGAGGATCTGAGTGCCGATTTCGTGAAAATTCTCATCGCCAGCAGTACGCAGTTCAGCGTATTGCTGAAGGAGTGTTCGCTAATGGAAATCAAGGAGGCGATACGTTTCTGTGTGGCAAGCAACCGTTTTGTCTGCCAGCGCATGATGGAGGTACTTCTGGCTCCGAAACAGGAGGAGCAGGAGAAAATCAACCTCACCAAGACCGAGACAGAGATTCTGAAGGACATTGCGCTGGGAATGACAACGAAAGAAATAGCCGAGAAGCGCTTTTCCAGCTTCCATACGGTCAATACCCACCGCAAGAACATCTTCCGCAAGTTGGGCGTAAACAACGTTCACGAGGCTACGAAATATGCGCTGAGAGCCGGTTTGGTTGATTCGGCAGAATATTATATTTAACTATCAACTTTTCATTGGGGGGTTAACAGGGTTAACAGTTAACAGCTGTTTTTTGCATGGTCCCCCTCGCGTACCTTATTATATAATAATATATATATACTTATTTTTATAAGTAACTGTTCAAAATTAATTTTACAAATATGAATAATTCACGAATAAGTTCGTACCCACAGAGGCCAAGGCCCTGTTCGTACAATAGAAAAGCGAGTCCGTAGTCTCGTAATCTATCGGTCTTA
>SKEF01000524.1_pt1 | contig 39132 bp, 29 predicted proteins | sample 4826691 | NCBI WGS metagenome assembly SKEF01 (sample SAMN11008816, study PRJNA524170) | human gut metagenome | biome: Human fecal sample; material: Feces; isolation source: fecal sample from pouch patient p23, p27 | host: Homo sapiens | place: Israel: Tel-Aviv | collected 2016-08-24
GCGCCTATATTATATGTTGAATAATCCACTTTATTATGTATTATGTCACCAAGTCTGGTCTCCATAAGGAAATCATCAGGATTATCATAGCCTTTTAGTTTCTCTCCATCATATGAGATAATATTAACTTTTAAATCCTCTGTTATTTCTACAGGTGTATTTGATTCGGCAATACACATCCTATATATCATTATCTTTCCTTCCTCTTTAATCCTCTGATCTATCATCTCTGATATCGTGATTTCACCTTCCGGCTCTGTGGTCACAAGCTCTGCTGCCGTGCAATCTGTTTCTGTTGCCTGAACTGCTGATGTATCATTTTCCTTTTTATTGTTTTTTTCACATGCTGTCACCATACATAACATACATGCCGCTACCATAAGAACTGATATTGCTTTCTTCATAATAAATTTTCCTTTCTGTATGCGTTGCATTCATGCCTATTTATTGTTATCTCAATTTTCCAAAATGTACTTCATATATGCCTTTACTCTGTTACACAAAGCCATAAACAATCTCATCATGATGTAATTTCTCCGGATTATTTTTTCAATTTAACGTCACCTAATATCTCATTTAATCTATAATCATGTCCTGACTGAAAATTAATAACTACATCCTTGAATGGGTCCGAACTGTCCTTTTCGTCATTATCGTTCTGTATTTGTTCCCATAATTTTCCAATCGCTTCATCAGAGGCTATATACTGCTCTAGCGAATTATTCAATACCTCATATGTATTATTAAATAAATCCTCCACGGCAAATGAAATCGTTGTCAGAAAAGTATTTATGCTCTCTATTTCCGGCACGCTGTCTCCTTTGCTGTGTATCTGGGTTCCCTGTATTTCAACTATCTTATTAGTCAGCTCATTTCCTGATTTTAAACTCTCCATTCTCTCCAGCGCATAGCTAAATTCCTTAAGTCTTATTTCTTTACTGTCTCCGCTTTTTATCATGACTTTTCTTTCCTCCTGTTAATGTATAAAATTATGGTCTTATTTTAAAAGCAGCTCTGCTGCTCTTGAAATAAAGCCACAATACAAATACAATACAATTCCACACCACAGCCTGTGGTGTGGAATCCGGCATTGAATGAATTTTACATGCTGAACTGATTTGCTATCTGTGTATCGGTTGACTCTACTGCCTCTGCAGTCTTGTCAAGTGCCATTGCGATATCATCGATCAGCTCTTTTCCTTTTACAAATGAAGGTCTGAGCTCTGCAAACTTGTTGGCATATGCCTCTGATGCTGAGCCCTCCCACTCTGTGAGCAGGGTTTCAAGTAATCTGTCCATCTTGTCGATTACGCTCTGTACATTATCTGCTTCTGTCCTGTACTCTCCTGCCCTTTCTCTCATTGTGTCAGGTGTCATTCTGATCTGTCCTGATGCCATTTTCATGTCCTCCTTAAAATAATTTTTATATATAACTGCATAAGCAATCATACCGTATTTAATCTGCAGCCTGTGAGCTTTCCGCTTTTTCGCTGCCCGGGAAAACTATCATCTGCTCCAGTTCTTCTTGGGTAACCGCCTGGTATTCTTTGAGGTAATCCACTGTATTGACCGTGGTTTTCTCTGTTCCCGGAGTGTCATATACAACTGTCTTGTTCTCTGTGAATTTATTGTCCGGAATAATATCATACTCTATCAAATCCAGATTATTTCTTACGCAGAATGTCATGTATGTTTTTCCATCCAGCTTTATCCTCTCAAATGTTCCAAATGATACTACAGGAAGGTTATCGTTTTTCTCTGTCTGGTTCCATTCTTTACTTCCAGCCTCCCTGCTATAAAGAGTTCCCTTTGAATACGAATACAGTGTCTCCAGCTTGGCATTATTTCCCGAATCATCTGTAGTGATTTCGCGCTGTACATAGCCTTCTTCTTCCACATATTTTTCATCTCCAAACTCATTATCATATCTTTTCCAGTTTCCACCATATGCGCCTATATTATATGTTGAATAATCCACTTTATTATGTATTATGTCACCAAGTCTGGTCTCCATAAGGAAATCATCAGGATTCTTATAGCCTTTTAGTTTCTCTCCATCATATGAGATAATCTTAACTTTTAAATCCTCTGTTATTTCTACAGGTGAATTTGATTCGGCAATACGCATCCTATATAAAGTTATCTTTCCTTCCTCTTTAATCCTCTGATCTATCATCTCTGATATCGTGATTTCACCTTCCGGCTCTGTGGTCACACGCTCTGCTGCCGTGCAATCTGTTTCTGTTGCCTGAGCTGCTGATGTGTCATTTTCCTTCTTATCTTTTTTTTCACATGCTGTCACCATACATAACATACATGCTGCTATCATAAGAACTGATATTGCTTTCTTCATAATAAATTTTCCTTCCTGTATGCGTTGCATTCATGCCTATTTATTGTTATCTCAATTTTTTATAACGTAATCAATATAGTCTGTAACTCTATCACACAACTTATCATAACTTTCGTCATCCTCTCTCCGATTTTTATTACCTGCTCCCTTGGCATAGTCTTTTAAGTCCTTAATACTTACCTTCATATCCAGCTTTGCCTGTGCATTATATGCATCCACCATCTTCGTCACTTTCTCCACATCCGTCGTGATATTCTCACAGATATAGGTGTCACCTATCCTGGTTATCTCCATATCCATGCCAAAATAATTGGCATCTTCTATCATGTCCTGACATGTAAAGTCTGTTTCTGTCAGTCTGTCTTTTGCTTCATCAATTTCTGCATTATTTTGTACATTTTCATTATTTTCATCATATGCTGCATTTAAGTCATTCAAATAATTTATTGCTGCATTAGCCTTGTTAATCTTATCTCCTACGGTTTCATTTATTATTACCGCTGAAAGGCCTATAGCTTCATCAATAATCTTACCTTTTAAAGTATTACTTGTTACATCAAAAAATACCCTGCATTCAGTCTTTTCCTCTTCCTTTTGATTTTCAAGATTCTGCTTTGTATTCTCAATCATGCCGTGTGGAAGTACATGGCTTACAATCTGATTATCTACCATTCCATACGCATCTATCTGATTGACCTTTTCATTTTCTTTTCCTACTTTTTCATTAATAGTTCCATTTGTTACCTTGACGTTATAATATTTGTCCAATATCTCCCTGTCATTGCTGTCTGTAATCTTGCATATGCTTACATCAAACGGCAGCTCTTTCAGGCATACGGATACGGTCACATTTTTCTCTCTATCGGAATGTATTGTAAATCCATCGTTTTTTCCATTATATGCAACTCCTATTGTCGGGTAGCTATCAACCATTGCTTTAAACAGGGATGACACTCTGTACTGCTCTTTCATCTCTTCAAGCGCTTCATCACTAATCTCGTCGTTTCTGTATGCACATTTTTCGCTGTAATAGTCAATTATATCCATACTTGTCTTATATATATCCACCGCCCTCTTAAATGTATTCGTGACACTCACACTGTAATACTTAGGGTCTTCCAGATCTGCATTATCTATCCACTCATCATCCTTGGCGTTTCCATAACCTGCGCGCAGCATGTTCTCTATATTTGCTATGGTTTCTTCCTCATCATCTGTGGACAGCTTTGGAAATACTGATACAAGTGCCTGCAGCTCTGCATCTGGTACAAATTCCTTCCGCATCTCATAGTTTATTTCGTCCCAGTTCATAACTGTCTTTCCATTAGAATCCACTGAATAGAATCGCTCTTTATAATACTCTGTTATCTTCGAGTCCACTTTTGCCTGTATATTACCAGCTTTTGTTTTCAATGTCTGGCAATCCATCGTATATATATTCTCAACGGATCTTACATTAATCAGAGCTGCCAGTTCTTTAATTGCAGTGCTGAATCTTTCCAAGTCCATATATTCGTCCCGAAACCTGGCTGCATATAGATCATCCACTCCATTTACATTATCAAACATCCTTCTTACACTATTGCTTGCCTCTTCATTTTGTCTCTGATATTCTGTTGCCGCGTTTCTTAGCTGTGATTCATAATCATATTGAAATATACCTTTGGTTTCCACTACACCGTAGGTTTTGTTTATTTCCTCCCACTGTTCTTCTCCTCCCATATAGCTTTGTATGTCATCGTATGCTTCCTGCGTAAAATCCTTAAATTTCATTATGCGTCACCCCTCCTTCTAATACGCTTCATATGTTCCTATACCATATATATCTCCATCTGCCTCATCTACATCTCTCACAAATTCATTAAGTTTTTTTGACATTTCCCTGAAGGATTCTCCCAGTATACTCTGATATGTATGAACAGCATCCTCGTACACTTCCAGCTTATCGTGCAATTCACCGCTTATAACCGCATTTGTGTTTATAATATCAAGTATCATCTGATATTCGTTCATCTGTCTATCTGCAATCTTTGCAAGTTCTGAGTATAAACGCACAAGTTCTGTAAATTCCTCCTGCTCAAACATTAAATTGTACTGTCCCATTACTTACTCTCCATTCTTCTTTTTTTTATTCTCAGCTGCTCTATATTGTCCTCATATGTACACAGCTGCTGATTTATTTCATATATCCTGTCATTTCTGCTCCTGATTGCATTCTCTACATCTCTCAGCATTGAATCTATAGCATTCATCGCATTGGCTACATACGATTTTCCGTCGTTTAATGAATTAATACTCTTAAGTCTGCCCTTCAGATTTGTTATATTACGACTGCCATATCTGTCCATGCCGGCTATATTATCAACTCTGCATTTAAACCGGTTTTGCGCCTGCCATTTATATTCCTTTATTTTCAATGCTTCCTGATCCAAAGCATCTATTTCATTAAGCAGCCTGTTTTTCTCAAGCTGCAGATTTTCTACATTTGCCCGGTACCTTGATATTCTGCGACTTAATTCTTTTAGTTCCATAATAGTATTATTCTCCTCACCTTTTATATTTAAAGCTATTCATTAAATATAAATTCCTCATTAGCTAACATCAGACAGTCTCCCGGTAATATCTCTGTTTCCTGCCCCGCCTTTATTATCCTTCCATTGATAAATGTGCCATTGGTAGAATTTTGGTCCATTACATAATAACGTCCGTTTCGCGTGGTTATCACTGCATGCACCCTGCTGATATTCGTATTGTCTGCTACCGCATAATCTGACTTTTCCGGATTCTTTCCCAGCACAAACGATGGTTTGCCAAGCTCTATCTTTTCACCTGTTACCTGCCTTGTAAGACTTGCAAAATGATAGTTCACCGGTTGCATCTGCTGTATCTGTTGTACGGATATGCCATCATCAGACAACACTGTAGTTCCATCCATGCTGCCCTGCATTACCTGCTGCATTATCTGTTGCTGCATTGTCTGTTGCTGCATTGTCTGTTGCTGCATTGTCACTGCTTTGTTTTTCAGCACGTTCACAACTGCACGCTCTTCGCGTGAGATATATTTTTCTATTGCATTGCCGTTGAAGCCATGGAAGCTTCTGACATAATACATAAATCTGGATATATAATTCGTATCCTCATTGATAACAGGTGTCATTGTATAAATTATGTTTTCTATAAACCCGACAATATCTGCACTTTCCTGTCCTCCTACTATCGGAAAATATATAAAGTACATCTCTTTTGTCATCTCGTTTATGTATACGTCATCCATATTAAAACGAACACTGTTTACGTTCAGTCCGTTATTGTATACATCCTGAACCATTATTACTATCTGCTCCATCATGAAAAAGAAATCATATTTGCTTACGGCTTTTTTCAATCTATCGGTAAGATTTATATTTGCAGGGCACGTATATGTGACACTGTCTTTTTTTGTTTTTGTCACATGCATGATTCCACATGGTTTTATTCTGGCTAGCTGGCTTAGTTCGGTTTCATTTATTCTTTCCTTTCGTCCTGCCTTCATCATGGCAGTAACGGTCGATTTTTTTATGCTTACTTTTAATTTAGACATTCGCTATTTTCCATTCCTTATGAGATACATTCTGTCGTATGTAAAAATTCTATTTTCTTTGTTACTTCGAACCTGATATTGGTTTTCTGCAGCTTTTCGGTTATATCTTCCAATACTGTGGTTTCATCCTGCAATACTTCTGTCGGTGCATCCAGCACAGTAGTTTCATCTATATTTTGTGTATATCCCGGCTTTTTCTTATTCTCCCCTGCCAGGTTATATGACGGTGCTATCGGACCGGACGATGTTATGTCAATATGTCCCGCTGTCTGCTTTTGTACAATTGCTGCAATTCCTTTCCGGGCAGATTTTCCGGTAAGTGCACCTATGACCTTAGGTATTTCAAGCACTATAAGTATGACTATTGAAGCTATAAGCATTATGGCAAATGCGGTGAAGGATACGTAAAATATCATCCTGTACTGATTATAAGTCATCTTTGTTTTCCTCCTTCACGCTCTGTGCCTTCTCAATTGTTTTGTCTATATTATCCTGCAATCCTGTTATCTGCTCGCGCATTATGGATTTATCCAGCTTTTCTGTTTTGTCCTTTATTGTCTGTAATAAATCCATAACTTTATCCTTATCTGTCACTGCTATAAATGATGTGATATTTGTGTCAACTATATCATCTATCTCATTCCATACCTGAATCTTTGCGTCTAAGCTGTCAAAATCCTCTGATTTTGCATATAGCTCATTTATTTGCTTCCATAGCTTTTTGTATTCTTCATATGTTTTTTCTGTCTGTTGTATCTTTGCTCCATCATACTGGCTAATCAATGTCAGACAATCTGATATCTCACAGTATATTCCTGCCTCCGGATGATTCTCCTTTACTTCCTTGAACCACTGCGCCGCACTGGAGTATCTGTCTTTTTCCACATTGATTTCGTAGTAGAATAAAAAGCTTTCACCAATCTTATAGCATACATCCTCATATCCCTTTGGATTTTTTTCTTTCAGCTTTGCCATGACATCATATGTATGCACCCGGCCATTGTGGTCCTTGCAATCTATACCTACCATCAGCCTGTTCAATATCTGCGCCTCATCCCTGTCCAGCACAAAATCGTCTGTCAGTTTGTCATTCAGCTTAATATATGCCTCCGTCCTTGTCGGGTCGGTGACTATAGCCGTGTAATATCCATTGTCATAATTGTCATAGGTATCCGCTTCTTTTAATATGCTATTATAGTTTTCATTTTTTTTGTGTTCTGCCGCACAATAGCTTAATACTGTGCTTGTTCCAAGCAGCATCGTCAAAACTGATGTGGTGATAAATACCGCAAGCTTTCTCTTTAGATTCTTCCTATACATGTCATCAATCTCTGTATAGTGCTCAAGGTCATACATCAGCTCAGCTGCGCTCTGATATCTGTTGTTTGGATCCGGCTGTGTACACTTTGTAATAATACGTTCAAGACCACCTGACAATGTTGGGTCAATTTCTCTGATCGGCCTTATTTCGTAAGGTGGCTCACAGGGATTCATTCCCGTAACAAGATGATACATTGTGGCTCCCAGACAATATATATCTGTTCTCGCGTCTGTCTGCCCCATTCCACCAAACTGTTCCGGTGCAGCATATCCCATCGTGCCAAGACATGTTGTATCCTCTATGTTATTTTCCTTATATTCCCTTGCTGTTCCAAAATCTATAAGTACCACATTCCCATCAGGCTTTAGCATTATGTTTGCCGGCTTCATATCACGATATATGATTGGCGGGTTCTGTGAGTGCAGATATCCAAGAACATCGCATAGCTGTTTGGCCCACTTTATCACATTTTTCTGCGACTGGGCTCCGTACTCCTGCAATGCTGTCTTGAGAGAATTTCCCTCTATATAATCCATTACGATAAGGAATCTGTCATCCTCATCTATGACATCGACAATATCAGGAAGACTGGGATGGCTCAGTTTTTTGAGCATATTGGTCTCCGCAACAAGACTTTGCTTTACCACCTCAAAATCCTTTACTCCATCCTTTCTGACCTCTTTTATTGCCCACTGTTTGTTTGCCCTTTCATTCATAGCCAGGTACACAACGCTCATTCCGCCGTGTCCAACTTCGTTTAGTATCTTGTATTTTCCGTCAATTAAAGAGCCTATTTCAAGCATCTGTTCCTCCTACTGTGCCTTTATGAGCGCTGCTGTTATATTATCGCGCTCTCCTCTTTGCATGCTTAGTCTGATGAGCTGCTCCAGTCTGTCGTGCATATTCTGCCCATCTACAGTTGCTGCCGTTTTCAGCATCTCATAGATTTCCTGTTCTGATACCTCATGCCTGAAGCCATCTGAACAAAGCAGAAGTGACATTCCATTTTTCATTGCCCCGGTCCTGTACTCCGGCTTTACTTCTGCTGATGCCCCGACACACTGCAGCAGTACATTCCTTCGCGGATCTCTCATAGCCTGCTCCTGTGTCATATTTCCATTCATAATTTCCCGCTGTACATATGTCTGGTCTGTCGTAAGCCTTTCTATATGGTCTGAAAGGCTATATATTCTGGAATCGCCCACGTTTATAATGTAGTAGGCTTTTTGCGTGACAAGCAGCGCTACCACTGTTGTTCCCATGTTTACTGCATGTGCTTTGCCATATGCTTTTATTTTTTCGTTCTGCTGCTGTATTACTTCATCCCACTGTCTTTCCAGAATCAGACTGTCAATATCCGGGTTCGACGATTTGCAAAGCTCAGGCAGCTGCTCGTCACTCCATCTGTCAAATGCTCTGACTACAGTGGCACTGGCCAGCTCACCCTTCGATAAGCCGCCCATGCCGTCACATAATACTGCAAATGCCATGTCTCCTTTGCATGTTGAGAAGCACTTTACCAGCAGACTATCCTGATTAGTTTCTTTTACGATTCCTCTGTCCGTGTCAGCTGCTATTTCAAATCTCATACTCACTCCTCCCAGAATTCAAAATCTTCGTTGCCAAGTCTGCCTTGAAGGGCATGCGCTTTCGCGCATGCCACAGACATTGTTGTTTTTCCCACACCACCACATGGTAATGTAAATACATAGGTAATTATCTTATTGCTCATCATTGTCTTTCTTTTCTTTCATCTTTTTTCTCATATAATAAACGATTATCAATATCGCAATTATAAGTACAAATAATAATATTGCTCCAATTATATATACTGCCTTATCATTGTTTGTTTCTACTGATTTGACATCTGACGAATTTGATTCCATAGGTACATCATCTTCGGCAATCTCTGTATCTGCTTCTGTATCCTTACCATATATTTTTTTCACTTCATTGGTCTTTCCACCTTCGTCAACAGAACAGTCTGCACACTCTACCATAAGCCTTGAATCACCGTCTTTTGCAGAGAGCACCTCCTTAGGTACTTCAAACTCTATCTTTCCGTCATGCTTGTCCAGATAGTCAAGCATATCGTCTCCCGACATTTCCTTGATAACCTTTTTTTCTTTGTCATCCTTGCCCACTACAGTAATCTTTACACGTCCAAGCTTTCCGCCATCATCCTTCGGCATCAATACTGCATTCTTTGAGCCAATATAGTTTTCATTGTTTTTATCTACACCTGTCAATGTATATGTAGGTGCTGTCTTGTCCACAATAAATTCAATATTTACACTCTTCACATCACTGTAGGCAACTGAATCTGCTTTGTCCTTTGTCTCCACAACGATATTGTACTGACCCTCTTTTTCAAATACCGCATTTGATATCACATATTCGTACTTATGCCAGCCATCGCTTTCACTTACATTATTCACACTGAAGTCTGTTCCCTGCTTAAGTGCTTTTCCATTTACTTTGACAGTACAGCTGGTAACTTCATCCGGATTTATCTCTCTGACTACCACATCATGGTATACCTTCTGCACATAGTAATCCTTTACAAGCTTCATCGTATTGTCATCCAGCGAGAAGATTGAACCGCCTTTGTTTATGGAGAAATCCAACAATTTTCCTCCCTGCCCTGCAGTCTCTGTCACCTGCTTTCCGCCTGCATCTATAATATTGACTGTTTCATAAGAATTTCCGGCCTTATCCTGTGCATGGCATGTCAGTGAATACACTCCATCCTCATTGAGATTTCTAAACTCTACACGTTGTCCGTTTGTAATTGATATCACATTTCCGGTAATCGTTTTTCTTACGAATCTGCTATTTTCATATACCTCAACTGTAAGCACCGGTGAAAAGTATTCAAGATTAGTATCTGTGCACTCTATTACAAATGACATATTTCCTGAATTATTGTTTACTGAGCCCGGGGTTACTCCGTTGATTGTTACAACAGGCTTTGTCGTATCTATGCAGAACTCCTGCTTTGCAAGGTCTTTTGCCTTATTGCCGGCTTTGTCTGTATATGCAAGTGACCATGTATATGTGGCATCCGCATCAAAGCTTAATGTTGCCGTATGTATATCACCATTATCTGACCAGCTTCCAAATGCCGGTGCTGCTACTGATTTTCCTGCATCCTGCGCAGTCATGCTCAGTGCTATTCTGCTTGTATCAAAATTGTGCTCTGTGATTGTCACAGTTGCTGTTCTCTTGTTATTATAATAGTTTCCGTTTGATGCACTGTTGTTATCATATACTACCGAAATAACAGGTGCTGTCGTATCAATTGTAAATTTTGTCGGTGCAAGCGAATTTGCATAATCCACTCCTGCTGCGGCATTTCCCGCAATGTCTTTTACTCCGATTCCAAATGTGTAATCGTCATCATGTCCGTAATATATTGTGGCAACATGTACTGTATCATCACCGTTACCGCTTCCACCTTCTGTGCTCCAGTCTGAAAGAGCAGGTGCCTTACCTGCTGCGGCTTTTATTTCCGCTGCTACCTTTGATGCATCAAAGTTACGCTCTGTTACTTTTACGGTTGCTGTTCGCGGTGCTTTGAAGTATGCTGTGTCTCCAAATGATGTATCTGCACTGTTATTGTCATAGCTTACCTGCACTGTTGGTGCTGTTGTATCTATTTTTATGTATTTTGTTACTGTGTATGCCGTTCCTGCATTGTCTGTTGCGGTAACATCTATACGCACTTCATTACTGTTGTTTGAAGCCGCGCTTATGTCAAATTGCTCTGTTACATGATTTTCCAGATCTTTTAAGCCCACTGCTGTCTTATCATAGCTATATAATGTTCCATCCTGTGTCGTCTGTCCCATATTTGTTACCGTATAGTTTACGCTCTTTATTCCTGATGCAACTCCTGTGGCATTCTCATCTGATACCTCTATACTTACCGGCACATCTGCACTGTACACTCCTGATGCTGTCTCAGGTGTGATGACTGATATTGCCGGTGCGCATGTATCAACTACCAATCCATTTGTGCTGATATATGAAACATTACCGCTTAAATCTGTAACCCTGACATATACCACGCAGTTTTTGTTCTCGCATTCTATCGGTTCACTGAAGGTGCCATCCTCATTAAGGCTGTCAAGTGTCTTCCAGTCAGCCTCCTGAATACTGTCTACGTCAATTATTGCATCCTCTGCTGAAACGAAATACTCTGCTGACTTGATGCCGCCATGCTCATCTCCAAGCTGTCCGGCAATATTGACCTTCTTGGCAGCAAATCTTGAAATCTCATATTTGTCTTTTGGCAGCAATAAATCCCACACGGTATCCATGCCTGTTGAAAGTCCGTCAAACCTGATATTTCCTGTCGGCGACTGTACGTCAATTACAAACTCTGCTGATTTGTCTCCTTCTATCTCAAATCCATTATCTGAATTACCACACAAATCTTTTGCACTGACACTCAGCTCATACTTGTGTCCTGCATTGAATACGAGCTGCTTACTGTAAACAGCTTCTGCTCCCTCGCCTGTCTTTACCCAGTATGACTTTTCAGACCATGCATCTGACTGTGTCTGTTCATTTCCATCAACCTTTACATTGATTTTTGTTTCATCGGGGTCAAAGAAAAGCTCATTCTCTTTTACCGAAATGGTTGCAATCCTGTTTTCCCTGTAATACTCAGTGCCTTTTACACTGCTGATGCACTGTGGATCCGGCTGCTCAGGTGTACCATATGTCACTGTTATTGCAGGCGCTGCCTTGTGAATATAAAATGGCTGGCTGCCGCTTGCTGTCAAATCCGCTACAGTCACGTTTCCTGCCTCATCAACAGCTTTAACATATACATCTACCTTTTTATCCAGATAAGCCTCAGCCGATACATTTATGATTCCTGATTCATCAAGCTCATTCCATGCCCCTTCATCATCCGATACTGACTGATCATCTGTCACTATCTGGTATTTTGCTGATACAACACCTGAAATGCTGTCAGTTACACTTGTTTTTATACGGACATCGTCATTGAAATATTTTCTGTTTTTGCCCGCTTCCGGCTCTATAATGACATCAGGTGACTGACTGTCCATGCTGAACTTGAAGCTGTCACCTTTAACCTCTGTCTTAAGACCGGCATAATCAGTTGCCTTTACTGAAAGCATCAGATCAATTCCGTTAAACTTCTCTGTTGCCGGAATGGTTATCCTTCCTTCCCCGCTTGCGTCAAGCTCAACAGTCTGTCCTGATACAATTTTCCTTTTCCCATCAAATACAGTGTATTCAACACTCTTAATTCCTGATAAGCTGTCATCAGCCTTAACTATATAGCTTATATCATCCTTATGCCAGCCTTTTTCATCGGCTGCTGTCATGGTATCCTGAGACACTGTAAGCTCCGGTGGCAGGGTATCAACAACCAGCTTCGATGTGGAGAAAAATGCTGTCTCGCCATTACAATTGTCCTGAGCCTTTACATATACGTTATATGAAGTATCCTTCAGATCAGATGTATTAATCTTGTACTTATATCGGGCATCATATGTATCCTCAATAAGCTCTAACGGCTTCCATGCTGAATCATCAAGCGCTTTTACCTGCTCATCATTTAAAATACTGCCACTTTCATCTGATTTATTCACATAGTAGAATGCCTGCTTTATTCCGCTGATATCCTCCAGCTGTCCATATACATTTGATGCCTGCTGACTGACCATATTCTGCTCGTCTATTAAATCAGCATCATATCCAATAGTACCTGAAGGCGCTTTTCTATCCACATAAAACGGCTGCTCTATTGAGCTTGTATCATTACACTCATGCTCCGCCTGATCCTTCGCATACATTCCGATTATCTGATATTTGTGTTCCTCATCCGCTTTTGTACCAAATGTGATGCAGCTGCTATAATCAGCCCCTGTCACAATCCAGTCACTATACTCTATTCCTGCATCAATCAGCTTCTGGGCATTATCGACATCAAATACATCGAATTCTTCCCGGTCATCAACCTTTACCCAAAGCTGTGTGGAACCATCATCCAAAGAGACATCGTGGATATTCATGTCTACTTTTCTGACATTTCCATAATAATCCACAGCATCCTTTGTGAAAGCAGGTTTATCATCCTCCTTTGGATTCAATGTTATCTTTGGAGGCTGTGTATCATATTTGTAGTCGAGCTGCAGACTTCCAATATCTGTGATAGCTCCGCTTTCCTTGTCCTTACGTGCTATTACAAGAGTCTGTCTGTTATCTCCCTGCTGTGGCATAAGCTGATATTTATCAGCTTCAATCCATTCATCACCTTTTCTAACCACATATACCGCCTGATTGTCACTTGCCAGCGATAATGTAGGTGCTTCTACATAAAATTTTGTACCCTGCAGCATTGTCCCTGTCAGGCTGTTATTCATACTGCTGTAATCATATTCTTTGATGGTAACAGTATATTCTGCCTCTGCTGACTTATATTTGTCATCTTCTGCTTTTGTCACCTTTATCCTTACAGTTCCGGTATCCTTTGCTGTCCATATACCGTTTGATGCAAAGTCTGTATCCTTTTCAATCAGATTTTTGCCTTCTACAACAGTGTATTTTAAATTGTCAACGGCTGCATCCGCCCTGTCGGATTTTACCACCGGAACAACTTTGTTCCCCACATAAATATCATCCGCCGGTGTATACTCTACCGTCAGCTGCTGTGGCTGTTTTTCCTCGGTGGCATTATTATCCGAAGCCTGTTCATCTGGAATTTTACTGTCAGATATATCATCCGAAGCTGCGTCGTTAGATATATCATACTCTGAAGAGGGTGTATCAGCACTTACCTGTGTTGCCGGAAGCGATGTCGCACCCATTACAGAAGCTAGCATGATTGCTAGTAACCTGTTAAGTTTTTTATTAAACACTCTCATATCTCCTTTTCTATAGTATTTTTTGTAACTATTCCGTTACGATTTTATTTATATTCCCACTCTTCATTCCATTATACAAAACAATGGTCACACAACGGTCACACGGAGACAACTTTGTGAAAACTGCATAATAAAAGCGCCGAAAATTACATATTTTTTAGACAATTTTCGGCGCTTTTTTGGATTATTTTTTTGTAACTATTATTTACTATACTTGTTGTATATCTTTTCAAACGCAGGCATAGAGCGCTTTATCATTTCCCCGTCCACACAGTATGATATTCTCACCCAGCCCGGACAGCCGAAGCCGTCTGCTGCTACTATGAGCACATCCTCCTCCTTTGCCTTCTCGCAGAATGCATTGCTGTCATCCTCGAGTGCCTTTACAAACATATAAAAGGCTCCATCCGGCTTGAAGCAGTGATAGCCTATCCTTGTGAGTCCCTCGTACAGAAGGTCTCTGTTTTCTTTGTAGGCATTGATATCACCGGTTGCCCCCTGGCATTTTACTATCATCTTCTGGAACAGGCTTGGTGCACACACGTAACCGAGTGCTCTTCCCGCACCACAGACTGCTGCATACAGCTCTGCCTTATCGTACACCTCATCAGGCACGAGGACGTATCCTATTCTCTCTCCCGGCAGTGAAAGTGACTTGCTGTATGAGTAGCATACCAGTGTGTTGTCGTAATATTTGGTCACAAACGGTACCTTGATTCCGTCGTAAACTATCTCCCTGTACGGCTCATCTGCGATAATGAATATCGGTCTTCCTATCTCCTTAGACTTTTTCTCAAGGAGGTCTGAGAGCTTTTTGATGGTCTCCTCAGAATAGACTGTGCCGGATGGGTTGTTTGGTGAATTGATTATGACACCTCTGGTGTGCGCATTGATTCTCTCCTCAAGAGCCTCAAAATCTATCTGAAAATGCTCTGTGTCTGCAGGCACCTCTACAAGCCTTGCTCCTGCTGCATTCACAAATACCTTGTACTCCGGGAAATATGGCGCTATGGTAATAAACTCATCATATGCGTCACTTGTCAACGCACGAAAGCAGATTGACAGCGATGCCGCTGCTCCCATTGTCATATAAAGGTTGTCTGCATTAAAATGTGTGCCATGTGTGTTGTTCAAAAATTCAGCTATTGCCGCTCTCGTTTCCACGTCTCCCTGTGCTGAGGTGTAGCCGTGCAGCGCAACAGAATCATAATCTGTCACAAGCTCCTTTATTGTGTCGTTTACTATCTGCGGAGCCGGTATGCTCGGGTTTCCTATTGAGAAATCATATACATTTTCCTTACCTACAATTGCTGCTCTTTTTTTACCATACTCGAAAAGCTCCCTGATTGCTGAGCGCACGCTTCCGAGCTGGTACATGCTTTCGTTTACTACCATTTTCTTGTCTCCTTATCTCTGATGTTCTTGCATGTTTACTATTATAATATCTCTGCTTATGACATACAAATGTCTTTATAAACATCTCTTTATACACATATTGTTACCATTCATGATCGTTTATCGTGATATGAATGCCTCCATCCCGGCACGCTTCGTCATATCAATATGCTCCTTAAGCTCGCGGGCTGACATTCGCAGTGCCCCCAGGCTCATGACCGTCTGCTGCTCCAGTCCGTCAGAGGTTGCCACTGTTACCTTGTACCTGTCACGTATGCCAAACACAGTCTTTTCGATAAATGCATCGGCTGTCTCGTCCTGCTTTGTATACACAACCTCTATGTTGTGGAAGGTCTCTCTCTTTCCGGCATTGCCCTTCACCTTGTACGCATCAAACACCAGCAGCAGATGACAGCCCTTATAGCCCTGGTAATCCGATAAAACATCCTTCAGCGCATCTCTCGCCGAATCAATGTTTATGCGCGAGAGCTCCTTTAAATCCTCCCATGCAAATATTATATTATATCCGTCAACTATCAGGTACTCTTCCCCCGGGGATTTCTTCGGATAAATCGGATTGCCGTGCTTATCATGCTTTACGGTGCGCGGTTTACCACTTAGACCTTCATACTCATTTTTCTTTTTACCTGACCATTTGCGCCTCTGATCCTCTGCGATATCGTTTTTGCCCATGCCAAACTCCCTGGCATAAACATCTGCAAGCTGCGCATCAAGCTCCACTGATGACATACCTGAAACAGCTTTCTCAAAGCTCGTCCTGCGGCGGTTTCCGGCAAGCACCTGCGCATCCTCCGCTGAAAATGCATTCTGCGTGCGGGCACTAGCTGCAAGTGCCTCCTCAGACTCATCTCCGTGGTAGACATACGGCAGGTGCATATGCTCCGGGACCTCATCCCACGGCACCACGTAGCCTGAGCCGTGCGCACAAAATACCGAGCCTGTCGGATTGCGGAAATCCTCCTCGCTGTCATAGTGCATCTGCGCAATCACCTCCGCAGGATTGTGACACTCATCATAACCCCACAGCTCCAGTGTCAGGTGCCCGAGCCCCTTTGTATACGCATGCACCAGACTCACATAATCCTGCATTGTCGCAACCGGTGCTTTTCCTGTAATTGTTGCCATCTCCCTCGCAGCGGTTGTGGCAAACTGCGGGCTCCCGGCTCTTGCAAATCTCTGCTCCAGATCTGTCATTGCGCGGCCGACATACTCCATCGGCACCTGTAGGATAAAGCTGTAGTACGGCTCAAGCAGCACGCTCTCTGTGGATTTAAGTCCCTGGCGGATTGCTCTGTATGTAGCCTGCCGGAAATCGCCTCCCTCCGTGTGCTTTACATGTGCTCTTCCTGTAAGAATAGTGACCTTCACATCAGTAAGCGCTGAGCCTGTGAGCACACCCCTGTGCTCCTTTTCCTCAACGTGTGTGGCTATGAGGCGCTGCCAGTTTTTGTCGAGCACATCCTCACTGCAGGTGGATGTGACTGTGATTCCGCTGCCACGCTCCGCCGGCGACAAAAGCAGATGCACCTCTGCATAGTGGCGCAACGGCTCAAAGTGTCCTACTCCCTCGACAGCCCTCGCTATCGTTTCCTTATATACAATGCTGCCCGGTCCGAATGTGACAACAACACCAAACCTGTCCTTTATGAGACGCACAAGCACCTCCATCTGCACCTGTCCCATGAGCTGCACATGGATTTCCTTAAACTCCTCCACCCACACTATGTAAAGCTGTGGGTCTTCCTCCTCAAGCTGCTTTAGCTTTTCCATAAATGCCGCCGGATTTACATCATCAGGCAGAATCATCCTATAGTTTAGTACCGGTTCAAGGATTGGCATATTGGACTGCTGCTCAACCCCGAGCCCCTGCCCCGGAAATGTCGAGCTAAGACCTGTAACAGCAACTATCTCCCCCGCCTCTGCCACATCAGCTATCTCATATTTTTCGCCGGAATACTTTCTTATCTGATCGATTTTCTCAATCAAAAGGCCTTTCGCCTCGTCACCGCCATGCGCTTTGTACTCTATTTTGTCCCTGACCCTAAGACATCCTCCGGTAACCTTTAAAAATGTCAGCCTGCTGCCTCTGTCATCCCTGCCTATCTTGTATACGCGGGCAGAAAAAGCGTCAGGATAATTTCTTTCACACATAAACCGCGAAAGCCCCTGAATCAGCGTTTCCACTCTGTCAAGCTTAAGTGCCGAGCCGTAAAAGCAGGGGAACACCTCCCTTTGAGCCACCGCCTGCGCAATATGCGCATCTGTAAGCTCTCCCGATTCCATAAATTCATCTAAAAGAGGCTCGCTGCACATGGCAAGCTCCTCAAATAAATCCTGTGAAGAAAAATCCACGCAGCCATCACTCAGCTCGCTCTTTAGCTCTGCCTGCACTTTCTCCGCATTCGTGCCCTGCATATCCATCTTGTTTACAAAAATAAATGTCGGCACGTTATAGTGCTTTAAAAGTCTCCACAGTGTGCGCGTGTGCCCCTGCACTCCATCAGTTGCGCTGATTACAAGTATTGCATAGTCGAGCACCTGAAGGGTACGCTCCATCTCTGCCGAAAAATCCACATGCCCCGGTGTATCAAGCATGACTACATGCCATGTACGAGCTGTATCTGCCGTACGTGCTACATCTGCTGTACGTGCTGTATCTGCTGTATCTGCCGCATTTGTGCCACGCGAAATATCAAGCCTTGCCTGCTTTGAAAAAATGGTTATTCCACGCTCACGCTCCTGCGCATCGTTGTCCAGATACGCGTCCTTATGGTCCACGCGCCCGAGTGAGCGAATCTGCCCGGTGCTGTAAAGCATGGCCTCAGACAGGGTTGTCTTTCCCGCATCTACATGTGCGAGAATGCCTATTGTAATGTGATTGTTTGTCATTTTCTGCTCCATTTATGCCTCAATCCAAGAACAGAGACACCTGTGGATGTCTCTGTGTCAGCCTTTATATCATAATCCGTTGATTTCCTAAATTATAGCATTTTGTAGTTGCTCTGTCATCTTTTTTCTTGATTGACAGCGTGACATAAAAGGCGCCGCTCAATTGACAAATATTTATTCCATACATATAATGTGATTACGGAAATTTTTGAATGGTATGAAAATAATGCGAGGATAATATGAACAAAAAAGAAGTATTGGAACTAAAACGAAGATTAAAAAAAGACCAGGCAACCTTCAGTCGTCTGGTCGGCTGCTACGTGGACTGCAACCATGAAAAGGTCTGCAAATTCGGTGGTAAATTTCTCACTCTGGAGGAGGATGAATACTACAAATATCTGGAGATTTCAAACAAGGTGCTTTCCGGCACTCTCGGAAACAACCTGCTCAATCTGCAGTTTCCGCTTGAGGAGGAAGAGGTCGGAGGCCGCCAGCAGATTCTCATGGCGCTTCGCGACAGCGAGCTTAATGATGAGACTCTGCTCGATACATACTATGATCTGGTCATCGACACCTACGATGAGGCCGGGAACTACTTGATTCTTTTGTATCTCGACAGCTACGATGTCATGACACGCACAAAGGACAACATCAACGTGGATGAGTCCGAGGAGGTGTACAAATACATGCTCTGCGCCATCTGCCCTGTCACACTTTCAAAGCCGGGCCTTGGCTATCTGGAAAAGGAGCAACGTATCGGAGCCCGCATAAGGGACTGGGTGGTCGGCGCTCCTGAGACAGGCTTTTTATTCCCTGCCTTCAACGATAGAAGCACTGACATACACTCCACTCTTTTCTATACGAAAAATACCAAGGAGCCTCACTCTGAGTTTATGACAAACGGTCTCGGCTGCGGTGTGGAGCGCACAGCTACTGAGCAGAAGATGGCTTTTCATTCAATCGTCAGAAACGTGCTAGGTGCTGAGGACGAGAGCACGGATGACAAGCTGCTTGATATCCAGCAGAATCTGTCCGAGATGGCCGATGACTACGCTGAGACTCACGATGATGACGATGATCCGTTCATTCTCGACAGCGAGGCTATGAACAAGGTGCTTAGTGACTGCCATGTCTCTGAGGAAAAGATTTCACGCATTGAAAAATCCGTCAATGAGGCCTTCGGTGACAAGCCGCCTATCGCAGCCAATGTCATTGATTCAAAGGCTCTTGCAGCTAATGAAATCCGCGTGGAAAAGCTTGCTCTTGAGAGCCAGGTCGGCGATTTAACTCTCGAGCTCAATGAAAAAAATGCACAGCTTGAGGAGAAGGATTCTGTTATCCAGGAGAAAAATAATCAGATTGAGGAGCGCACTTCACAGCTTCTTGAGAAGCAGGAAGAGATTGATAATTACACTGCCCAAATTAAGACCTATGATGTGGTGCTTCATGTAAAGCCGGAGAAGGCTTCACAGATTCATGCGCAGGTCATCAATGGGGAGAAGTGTCTCGTCATTCCTATGAGGGAGAATGAGAATGCGACCATAAATGGGGTGAATACAAATCTGTAGGGACGCATCATAGGATATCGCTTATGGGGCTTCGCATATCTAGGCTGTGGATACCGGCCTAGCATGCAGTATATTCCTCAGAAAAATATAAAATCAGCCACGGCAGCATTTGCGGATAGTTTATTGATAGTTTGCTATGAATTGTCGCATCCACATTTTATGGAACGCCGTGGCAGTTTATATTTTTCTTCGGAACACACCGCATACTCTCCGGTAAATTTAGGGTACTAAACAGTTTACCAGCTCAGCACCTCATGGCCATCCTCTGTGACGAGTACCATGATTTCCCACTGGGCTGATGGAAGTCCGTCGTCGGTGTATACTTCCCAGTTGTTCTTGTCATCTACGTAGATATCGGCCTTGCCCATGTTGACCATTGGCTCGATGGTAAATATCATGCCTGGTGCCATGACCATGTCGGTGCCGCGCTTGGTGTTGTAGCCTACCCACGGATCCTCGTGAAATTCAAGTCCCACTCCGTGTCCACCGATTTCACGCACTACTGTGTAACCGTTTGCAAATGCATGGTCGTGCACCGCCTGTCCCATATCTCCGAGGAAGCCCCACGGCTTTACCTCTTTGAGTCCAAGCTCCACACACTCCTTTGTGACTTCAACGAGCTTTTTCTTCTCAGGGCTTACATTTCCGATACAGTACATTCTTGATGAATCCGAAAAATATCCGTTTAAAATTGTAGAACAGTCTACATTTATGATGTCACCATCCTTTAAGATGACGTCCTTTGAAGGAAATCCGTGACAAACCTGCTCATTTACTGATGTACATACGCTGTAAGGATAACCCTCATAGTTGAGCGGTGCAGGGATGCCGCCCATGCTGGTGGTCATATCATAGACTATTTTATCAATCTCTGCTGTGTTCATACCCTCATGGATATGCTCTCCTATGTAGTCGAGCACTGCGACATTTATCTTGGCGCTCTCCTTGATTCCCGCTATCTGGTCAGGTGTCTTAATGATTGAATGGCTCGGTATCTTATGATGTGCCTCAGCAAGCTTTTCAAGCTTCATATCAAATGCCGCATGACAGGTCTTATATTTCTTTCCGCTGCCACACCAGCAAGGGTCATTTCTTCCAATTTTTGTTGACATAAAATCTTCTTTCTAGTGATCAAGAGTAACGTTTCCCATATCGACTCTTTTCCACACTTTTTCTTTTATTTTATAGTTATTTTTCTCCAGCAGCTTCTCATATCTGCCTCCCGAGAAATCATAATCCGTTATATCGGCATTGTCAAGCCCTGCATATATTTCCTGATATTTCCGGGCTATTGCAGACTTTTCCATGGACGAATAAATATCCTTTTTTTCGACTCCAAGCTTCTTTGCACCATCTATATCAGACAAATCATACCAGAAGTCCTTCTCGGAATTTTTCAAAGCTGCTTTCTCGTCGTCAGTAAGTGTAATGCTCTCTTTTTTGGCCATCTCATAAAAAATCTCATCGTGAATGGCCATGGACATAGCTGCTTTACGCGCTGCAACACGGACAAATTCACCGTTTGTGTGGATATTCCAATACTTGTTTGGATTATCGGAATCATACACAAGAGCCTGCTTCTCGACATTCATCTCCTCATATGCCACATAAAATGCCATATCGCGCAATGTCAGCTCTTTCCCATTCACGATGACAGCCACGTCATCCAGATGCTCATTGTATACAATATTCTGCTTCATATCATGATAATTATATGCATACACGCCGGCTATGACAGCCAGCACTGCAAGTATGATTGTTGTTATGTGTTTTCTTATTTTGCGCAAAGCTTTGCAACCACCTGATTTATGACCTTTCCGTCAGCCTTGCCCTTGAAATGCGGCATGACTGCCTTCATTATCTGTCCTTTGTTTCCTGTTGCAATTACATCCGAAAACTGCTCTGTGAGCTCCTTTTCTACCTCTTCTGCCGACATCATTGCAGGAGCGTACTCCTCAAAGATTGCATATCTGGTATTGTACTCATCAAGCAGATCTGTTCTTGTGGCAGGGCATGTGTCAATCTGCTCCTTCACGGATTTCATTTCCTTAAGGATGACTTTGTTGACAAGCTCCTCCGGTATATTGTCTCTGCAGCCCTCATCTATTGCCGCCTTTTTGGCTGCCGATACAAGTGAGGATATAGCATCCTTTCTTACCTTGTCTCTTGCTTTCATTGCTGCAATCATGTCTTTTTGTAATTGTTCCATCTGCATGGCTTGTTCCTCCTGCTTTTCTTACTTTATTTACAGGCTTGCTAGTTCGTTTTGTGCGAATTGGTGCCGTCTATCTCTATAATACACCTTATGGGTGGAAATTGCTATTATTTATTACAATGAGTTTGTTGCCGGTTACTAACATTGGTTCGTGGCGTAAGACACGGACATGCCTCCAGCCGCAAGGGACTCTCAATGCGCTAACGCTATGCTGTCAAGAGGCTGTACGAATTATGCCTGTATGGTTTTCTATGCTCGACGAAACCGGCTTTTATGCGCCGTCCATGGCGCATAACACCTTGCCCTGCCGTCCATGGCAGGACATTTCTGGGTTCCATGTGCATAATTCTACAGACTCTAAACAGCTCCGCTAGTCGCTTATTGAGAGCCCCTTGCATCTGGAGGCATGTCCGCGTCTTACGCCCCTTACTTTATTGGTAACCATTCAGCTCTTTGTGATAAAAAAAAGAGCCGGTAAGTATAATAAATATACTTATCGGCTCATAACCATCCTATACAAGACGTCGTATAGCAAGTATTGTATGACACTGTACGCTTCTGTTTGCTGTGATTCCTGCCTTTGTGGACTGTGCCTCCACTATAACACCACCACCTGCATATATAGCTACATGTCCCGGATATACCACTACGTCTCCCGGCTGTATATTATCGAAGGATACGGCCTGTCCCACAGACTTAAATGCCTGTGAATATCTCGGTGTGCTGATACCAAAATGTGCATATACCTCATGTACAAAGCCTGAACAGTCTACACCGTTTGTAAGACTGTTTCCAGCCCATACATATGGATTGCCCACAAACTGCATAGCGTATGATACCACAGAGCTTCCTGAAACTCCTGTTGAAGCACCCGGGTTCTTTCCACCGCCTGCTGCATAGTCACCGGCAATGCTTCCGCCCTTGCCGGCTCCACCACCATCATAGCTTGAACTGCTTGACGAGCTGTTCGCTCTGGCAGCGGCTGCTGCTTCCTGCTCCTGAATGATTTTGCCCTGTGCCGTAATGATATTCTGATAATTCTCTGCCTGCTGCTGTGCCTGAGCTATCTGGCTTGCATACTGCTCCTTCTGGTTTTCAAGAGCTACTATAGCCGCCTCGACATCTGCCTGCTGCTTCTCATAGTCATCCTGCATGGCTGTGAGCTCATTCATGTCGTTGTCAAGCTTAGTACCAATCTCCTTCACCTGCTCAACTGCTGCCTGATAAGAATCCATAAGAGCACGATCCGAATCATATACATCTGACACGTACTCTATACGATTGAGCATATCTGTGATACCATTTGACTCAATAATTGCTGTCCAGATATTGTCTTCAGCGCTGTTTTCATACATGAACTGTATACGCTTCTTCATGGCGTCATACTGCTCCTGCTGCTTTTCCTGGGCTGCTGCAAGATCCTTCTGATTCTGCTCTATCTCTGCCTGTTTGCTTGTGATATCTGTCTGAAGCTTCTTTTGTGCTGCAAGAATCTCATCAAGCTTTGCGGATTTATTCTTTATATCATCAGCAGTAATCTGCTGCTGATCCTTTAAACCATTAATCTCATTCTTCTTATCCTTGAGATCCTGTTCAGCCTGTGACTTCTTCTTCTCTGCATCCTTCTGCTTCTTTGTCTTTGCATATACCTTCTCAAGTCCACTGTTTATGTATCCGCTAAATGTAATGCCCTCTACTGCCGGTCCTGTAAAAACGAGTGCCGATGTTAACACAGTACATATAGCACGTGTCCATTTCCGATTCATTTTGTTCCTCCTGTAATACGACGGTCAGATTGACCTTTCCTTCCACAATTTATGTTCAATATACATTCTGATATATTATCGCACAAAATGAATCTTTTTTCCACATCTTTTTGTAAATTTACAGAATTTTCCACATTTTATATAATGATATGATTAAAAGGTCAAAAGTTATTTTGCCCCTCATTTATGATTCACATGCGCGCTATTATAAGTCTATCATCAGTTTTGACGCTATCTGAGGTCAGAGCGTTTATTTCCATTATGTTTTCAACAGTGGTGCGGTATCTTTTTGCAATGTCCCACATTTTATCATCCTTCTGCACTATATAGCCAACCAGAGCTGCTTCCTCTTCAGTATCAGACGATGTTTTTTCCTGCTCCACCGATGTTATGACTGACACTTCATCCTGCTGCAGGGCAATAGCATTTATGCTGACAACACCCTTAATTTCATATTCGCTGTTGTCGAGTAGATTGACCTGCACCTGGTCTACCTGCACATTTACCTCGCAGCAGGTGTTGGCATCCATGCCGGGTATCTCAACATACTGTTCAAACGGCACAGAGTCTGTATGCATCTCTATCGGACAGCCATCATCCTCCACAATATTCACACAGTTCACCTGCAATACACCTGACACAATAATTCCTGTGTCTGCATTTTTTATCTGTGCAATAGCGGCCTGCGTCTTTGTACCGCATATTCTTAAAATTCTCTTTTTGCTGTTTTCTCTGTACAACTGCTCCAAAATACGGCATTTTGTGTCATTTTTCATAAGAAGGCTGCATACCTTCATATTTTCAAACACAGGTTTTACCGGACATGATACGCTGTACATGTCATTGAGCACCTCTACTGTTTCCTCACTCCAGACCTTTCCATCCACCGCAAGTGCTGCCTCAATCGAAAGCTGCCTGAGCTCTCCGTCGTAATCATTTTCCGCCTCAACCTGATGCATGGCAGGCTGTGTGCGAAGCCAGGCAATATTTCCGGCATTATCACCCTCGCAGCGTATTTCATTTGAAAAACCCTCCTGCACCTCAAAGCAGCAAATTTCCTGTTCTTCGCTCAGATACACTATACACGCATGACACTCGCCTGTCAGTGTGATATGGTCACGCTCGTATGTATACTCCAGATTTCTCATATCAACAAGACTTGATATGAGCTTGCATATATTCGGCTTAGTCTTTGGCAAGGTGACGACATTTTTAATTCTGACAATATCCCTTACAGCACTATCAAGCTTAAGCACCTTCATCTGCCCCATAAGCTGCTCCACGTCCTTGTCATCTATCCTTTGTGCAACCTCAAGATTTTCTTCCCTCTCTCCATAAAGTTCCACGCTTATAATGCCTCTGACCGAGAGCTTCCGCGAATTGATAACCCCAACCGTAAGCTCATCAAGCCCGGTATACACACGAACCGTATCCTTCTCGCAGACTCCTTGAAGCACAAGCTTCTCCTGAAACGGTATTGCATCCTTTATATGCTCCACTCTGTTTCCGCCGATATTTTCCTCCGGCTCATCGCCTTCAAAAGCTTCCTCTCTCGTATACAGCACTTCAAATTCAATGCTTCCACTCAGCCAGATATTCTCGCCTGACGCTTTTATCTCGTCAAGCTTTACCTGCCCGTTCTGGCAAACCACTTTGGAAACATCAGGCTTGTTGTCCTTTATGACATAATCCCTGTCGAAGCCAACCTGCGACATATCCTTTACCTTTTCTATGCATTGTCTGATTTTTTGTGTAATTAATTCCATAAAAAATACCCCACTTCAAATATGTATATAAAATACATATTCAAGATGGAGTAACTTTATGCAGATGCAAATATTTAAATTCATGATCATTATAATAAAGATGTAACATCTTTACTTCATGATACTAGCAAAGCTGCATCCTTATATCCTTTGTAATCACATCAGTGTAGGTGAAAGATAAGAGCTGTGGCGGATTCTGCTCAAACTCATCATCTATCAGAACCGTAAACACACTTGGGTATGCCTGCTGAATAACACCCTCCTGGATGTCAACCTTGTTGCGGCCGAGATCCTGCTGGATTTTTACCCTGTTGCCACACTGCTGGTGAATCGATGCTCTGACTTTTCTAATTTCTGTCTGTTCCATTTTAAGCCTCCTTATTGTGGGTATGCCCACTGGCACATAACTATAGTCCTCATGGTAACCAGTATTGTAACGACGGTGTCATATATATGAAATCAATCTCTGTATAAATATAAAACAGGTCAAATTAATCAACAATTATATCAATCAATATATTTGAATATATAAATATGTCACCACAATATCTAGTAACTTTACTATAGCAAAGTATTGCAGTGATAGCAATAGGGCATTAGTACTGATTGTCAGTTTTTTCGCAACTTTTAACACAATTTACTAAATTTTCACTCAAACACAACAGGCATTTCACTCAATTCCGTCTTTATTACTATATACGGATAACTCGCCTGATTGCTGACCTTCTCGCCCTTATCCGGGGCTATCAGACGCGTATCAAAATACATTGCCTTATCCTTAACATAAAACTGGTTAACCGTAATGCTGTAGCCACCGGTCTCCTTTGTGCCAAAGCCTTCCGCTATGTATAAATATTCATCATCCTTGTACGTCAGCTTCATCGCCTTTGCCTTGTTTTCATTTATCTGCTTTTTAAACTCCTCCGGGATTTCATCCCCGCAGATCACCGTATACTCAACCATCCTGTCACTCTCCGTGCCTGAAATATTTGCGCGGCAGCCCGAAATCACTGTCGTTTCCAATATCACAAGCACACCTGCAGCCATCACCAGAATTTTTCTCAATTTTTCTGACATTTTTTCCTCTCTTTCTTATCATATCGCTTATGATATGATATAATATCAAATATTGAACTACATTATAACTATTTTATTCTTAATGGTTCTGAATAGTTACATTACAATTTATATTATGAAAAAGAGAGGTCAAATATGCGTTCAGTTTTAATCGTAATATTCGTATTTTTCTATCTGCTGCTCGGTCTTCCGGTGCTCGGAGCCATGTGGATAATACACAAATTTGCCCCGGCATGGGCCGATATGGCACAGCTTCGCATGGTACAGTGGGCTTTCCGTGTCATCATATTCCTAAGCGGAGCAGACATTGAATTTATAGGGGAGGAAAATGTGCCAAAGGACGAGGCCGTACTATATATAGGAAATCACCGTAGTTTCTTTGACATCATAATCACCTACTCCAGATGTCCACGCTTAACCGGCTACATCTCAAAGCAAAGCATTACAAAAATACCGGTGCTCGGACTCTGGATGAAGCGCCTGCACTGCCTGTTTTTGGACCGCGATGACATCAAGCAGGGACTAAAGGTCGTGCTTGCAGCCATAGATCAGGTCAAATCCGGCATCAGCATATGTGTATTTCCTGAGGGCACACGCTGCAAAAACAAAGATGACCTGACAGAGGTAGCGTCTTTCAAGGAAGGTACTTTCAAGATTGCCACAAAGAGCAAATGCAAGATAGTGCCAATGGCAATCATGGGAACAAATGAAATATTCGAGGATCACCTTCCATGGGTCAAAAAGAGGCATGTGGTTATCCGATACGGCACTCCTATTGATCCGGCAGCACTCAGTAAAGAGGAACAAAAGCATCTCGGAGCTCATTGCAGAGAAGTGATTGTAGATATGCTTCATGAAATGGTATAGCTGAAAAAACCGCCCATCGGGCGGTTTTTCATATTTCTTCTTCAAATTCCTTTAAACTATTAAATTTTTATTCTCATCAAATATTTTCACTTCAAAACAAGCACCGAATACGCCGGCAGCTTTGCCGTTCCATCCTTATATGAAGGTGCTTTCTTTGTAGTCTGAAGCATTGCAACAGCATCATTTACTCCAAGCGATGACACATCCACACTTGCTTCATCCTTTGATGGATTAAATATAAGCACTGATTTCTCACCATTGTACTCTCTTGTGAATATACACACATTATCATTTGACAGATTCTTTTCAAAGGTATTTGTACCTCGTGCTATCTCCGGGAAAGCATTTCTTATTGATATTGTCTGCTTCACAAAGTTGTAAATAGAGTATGGATCCTCCATCTGCTTATCAAGGGTATCATATGTCTGCTCGGTTTCTTCTGCATTCTGAGGTCCCACACACATTCCCTTAGCTTTTGAATCCCCGCTCCATCTCATGGCAAGACGCTTCGTCTCATCATTGGCTGTGCCTCTCATGCCGATTTCCTCTCCATAATACAGAAAAGCATTTCCGGGCATAAGAAGATTCATAGCCTGCGCCATCTTGGTTTTCTCCTCGGCATTATCTCCGTTGTAGTATCCTGCGCTGCGTCCCATATCATGATTTGTATAGAACGGTGCATCAATGTATGAGTCTGTATACTTCTTTATCTCATTTTCCACATCAACCAAAGCATTGCCGTATGTGCTGGCACCATGATTTGCTGCACCATTTAACACCTTTCCAATATACCCATCCTGCTGTGAAAAATCAAAGTTGAACATACTGTCAATTCCACTCTTATAGTACTTCGCATACTCTCTGTATGTAGTCCAGCCCTCACCAACCATATAAGCATCGGCCTTTTTGCTCTTCACATTGTTTACAAGCCATGTGAGGTCATCTATAGTCTCAGTCTGGTTATTATTATTGTAATAAATCACAGCATCCAGTCTAAAGCCATCTACGCCGCGGTCAAGCCAGAAGGATGTAACCTTGTCAATCTCCCCTCTTACAGCTTCGCTCTGCAGGTTAAGGTCAGGCATGCTGTCTACAAACTGTGACTCGTAATACCAATTCGTGCCCGGCAGCTGGTTGTAGCCTCCGGTATTGGTTTTGCTAAAATTATAGTAATCAACATAAGGACATTCCGAAGAATCCGGCTCTGCCCCATCAGGAAGCGACTTAATATAATCTGCAGCCGCCTTAAACCACGGATGCTCGTTAGATGTGTGATTTATTACAAAGTCAATAATCACATTGATGTTTCGCTTGTGACACTCCGTAATAAGCGCATCAAAATCATCCAGAGTACCATACTGCTTGTCAATATTCATATAATCCGTAATATCATACTTGTGGTATGAAGGAGAAGGCATAATAGGCATCATCCAGATTTCATTGCAGCCAAGTCCCTCGATATAGTCAAGCTTCTCTGTAAGTCCCTTTAAATCCCCAATGCCGTCACCGTCACTGTCAAAAAAGCTGTATACGAACACCTCATAGCAGGTTCTGTAATTGTCCTGAATCACATTAGGATCATTTTTCGCATTCATCTGCTCCATAGCAGAAGGCTTGTACTCCTTCTTTGCTGCCGTCTCGGTATTCTTTCCACCCGCAGCACATCCAGCAAGCATCGACACCGCCATAGCTGCTGTCAATACCACAGCAGTCAACCTGCCCGCCAATCTATTCACAGCCCTGCCGACCATATTGCGGCCGCCTATTTTATTATTAATCATACGCACTCCTTTTCTTAACTAAATTCTGAGCAAATTTGTATCTACAAAATCACTACACATATTCTCACATCTTCCACAAAGTAGCAACAAACTTAGCACTGTGTGCCACACCGGCACCACACAACCTGAAAGTGCTAAGTTTGCCACACACTCCAAAATTTGCCATCAATATAAACCAAAAGCCGCCGCACAAAAGTGCAGCGGCCTAAATAAAACCAAATTAGCCTTTGACAGCTCCTGTAAGTCCATCCACGTAGAATCTCTGCATGATGATGAAAAGTATTGAGATAGGTATTGATACAATAACTGCAGCAGCAGCCCATCTTGTGAACCATCCGTTTATAAACTCTTTCTCAAGCATGTTGTAAAGGAGAAGAGATACTGTCCAATACTTGTCGTTTGGACCAACGATAACCCTTACAAATACGAAATCAAGCCATGGAGCAAGGAATGCTGTAAGTACTGTATATACTACGATTGGCTTACTGAGTGGCAGGATAACCTTGTAAAATACCTGAAACTGTGTACATCCGTCAAGGATGGCAGCCTCTGTAAGAGACTTAGGCACAGTATCAAAGAATCCCTTTGCGATATAGAAGCCTACTCCCGATCCTGCTGAGTATATGAGGATCAGTGAAAGACGAAGTACGCTACCCTCTGTAAGTCCGATAGCCTTTAAGATAAAGTATACGGCAACCATTGACATGAAAGCCGGGAACAATCCAAGAATCATAGCCAGATTCATGAAAGGCTTACGCATCTTAAATCTCAGTCGTGACATACAATACGCAACAGAAAGTACAAATACTGTTGAAATGATGCATGAGAACACTGATATAAACAGTGTATTAAAAAATGCTCTCGGGAAGTTCAACAGTGTAGTCTCTGTGAACAGTCTCGTATAGTTGCTAAATGTAAGGCTATGTGGGAAGAAGTACTTTGTATAAGCACCACTCTCAGCTCTAAAGCTTGTCATAATAATCCAGAAAATCGGGAACAGCCATACTACAGCAAGTATTCCAAGAATGATATGAACAAGGGAATTCTTTGCTACTTTCTTAGCACGTCCGGCAGACATAGGTCTTTTTGCTTTTGCTACACTACTCATTACATGAATCCCTCCTCATCCTTGTATGATTTTGTATTTCTGTATGTAACAAGCGCTACGATAGAAAGTACAACGAATGTGAGGATACCGATAACGGCACCGATATTGTACTCCTGATTATCAATAGTCAGCTTGTACAACCACGTAACCAGAAGGTCCGTCTTTCCTGCACTGTCTCCGACAGGTGTAGGCTTTCCTGCTGATAACAGGTAGATAACGTTGAAGTTGTTGATATTTCCGGTAAACTGTGTGATGATATATGGTCCCATGATAAACATGATATATGGGAGTGTGATCTTAAAGAAGATCTGTGCTGCGTTTGCACCATCAATCTTTGCAGCCTCATAAAGCTCTGAAGGCACATTCTGTAATACACCTGTAACCTGAAGCATAGTATACGGAATACCTACCCAGCAGTTGATGAGAATAACAGAAACTCTCGCCCACATCGTATTGGTCCAGAATGGAAGCGGGTTATCTATCCAGCCCCACTCCAAAAGCAGGTTATTAACAGCACCCTGTGGCTGGAACATCTGTCTCATTACAAGGAGTGATACGAACTGCGGTACCGCAATTGAGATAACAAAGCATGTACGCCAGAAAGCCTTGCAATGTGTCTCTTTACGATTGATAACGATAGCAAGAATGAGTCCAAGGAAGTTACAAAGGAAGGTTGCAAATACAGCCCAGCAGATTGTCCATCCAAGTACTCTCCAGAATATCTTACCAAGCTTACCACCAAGTCCAAGCACCTGTCCGAATGAGGCGAAGCCTGTCCAGTCGAACAATACCAGATGATCACCCTTTACCGAATAATTTGTAAAGGCCATTGGAATCATGAACAGCAATGGTAAAACGGTAAAAACAAATATTCCCATAAGTGGGAGAAACATAAGTGTCTTATGTAGGTTTTTATCAAATAAATCCTTGACATCTTTGCCAAAAGAATTGATTTCTTTTCCAGCTTTTGAAAGGCATTCTGCCTTATATCCGCTCTTTAAATTCTCGCACCACATGTAAATAAATAATACTGTGATGGCAATTGTTATGACGCCATATAACAGTAATAATACTGACTGGTCGCCCGCAACATATTCATAAATCTGCTTCTGCTCATTAAATACCTCTTCCTGCTTTCTCCAGCCAAGTGAAGGCAGCATGGAAATGTAATAAGCACCAGCGTTAACCATATATGCTATATATGCAATCTCTATAGCAAGAAAAATCAGACCCTTTACGATCTGCTTATGAGCTATATTGGCAAGACCCATTACAAGTGCCGATAGCTTAACTGTAGCTCCGCCTTTTGTTAGGGCATTGCCAACAGTATACGGAGTAGCAAATTCCGAAACTTTTTTCTTTTTGTTTGCTCCTATCATACTTTTCCTCCTGGCATGCATTATATATGCCAATCCTTTAAACTAATTTATTCCAAGATCCCGGCTACCCGGAACCTTGGAATCATAATCTGATCTACTTAATTATTTAAGAGAATCATTAAGCTGAGTATTGAAGTCCTCTGTCTTCTGAGCTGCATTGTCCTTTGTAATCTGGCCTTCTGCACCGTTCTGGAAAGCATCACCGAATGGTGTAGCTGCATCCCAGTAACCTGACATATCAATGATAGGCTGTGCTACTGAACAATCAGTTGAAACCTTAGCCATAGCTGCTGCTACAGGATCAGCTGCGATTTCCTCGTTTGTTGCAAGATTTTTGTTTACAGGAGCCTGTCCTCTTAACTTGAAGTGAGCAAGCTGTGCGTCCTCGCTGCCAAGGAATGCTGCAAGCTTAACTGCTACTTCCTGGTTCTTGCAGTTAGGGTTAACACCGATAGCCTTAGATCCTAAGAATGCCTTTAACTGGCAGTCTTTTCCACCAATATTGATTGTAGGAAGAGCTGCAACACCAACGTTCTCCTCACCAAGTGCCTCTTTAACTTTGTCATAGTTCCAGTTACCATTGAAGTAAGCGTTGATAGAACCATCTTTAAGTCCAGCAAGACCAAGTGATCCCTCATTGTTATCCATTACAAAGTTGGGATTTGCAAATAAATCTACGATGTAGTTTGTAACTGCTGTACCCTTATCTCCACCGAAGTCATATCCGGCAGCCTTGTCTGTTCCATCTCCAAAGATTGTACATCCGTTTGCTGCATAGAATGCATTGAGATACCAGCCATTATCAAATGGGAATGAAACCTTACCCTTTGTAAGCATTGTATCAAGGCTCTTTACATCATCCTCAGAGAAGACTCTCTTGTCATAGTACATGAACCATGTGTTTGATGTATAAGGAACTGCGTAGATGTCTCCATCATATGTAACTGTTGCAGCCATAGCCTCTGAGTTAGATGACTTAACATACTCTGCTGTATCTCCGCCTAACTTGGCAATAGCATCTGCCTTAATTAATGGCTCAAGCTGATCGTTTGCAAACATGTAAACATCAGCTGCTGCCTTAGGATCCTTTGTAACAACATCCTTTGCGTCTGACTCAGATGATGTAACATACTTGAACTCGATGTTGAAATCAGGATTTGCCTTAGCGAATGCCTCGCACTCTGTCTTAAGCCAAGCGCCCTGTGCATCGTCTAAATCCTCTGCAGGTCCCATTACTGTAATGGTCTCCTTACCGCCGTCCTTCTTGTCGGCTTTCTCTGTTCCATTTCCTCCGTTGTCGCTTCCGCATCCAGCAAACATTGTTGCTACCATAGAAGCGCAAAGTAAAGATGCTAATACTTTCTTCTTCATATCTTCCTCTCCTTTTTGAATATAAAATGTAAAAAAGTATATATATAAATTGCCGTGCAACTTATATCAAATTAATTATCTGCGGTAAACCACCGCAATGTTTCTAATCCAGGCTATCTTTTCGTTGTCCAATCTGTGTGGCTTACTTGTCATACGCCATCTCCAGTTATGTCCGACTGTCGAAGGATAATTCATCCTCGCCTCATTTCCAAGCTCTAATATATCCTGCATCTGGACTATCGCCAGCTCTGCGGTGCTGTGATACAGCTCCCTGATAAGAGCATTTGGAACCTGTGATTTATTTTCAATATTCAGATACTCATACAGATAAGCAAGCTCATAATCTGTCTTGTCACTGAATGAACCAACTATCGTCTCATTGTCATGTGTGCCAATATATGCAACTACATGTGAATCGGTATAATTGTGTGGCAGATATTCGTTTGTCGGATCACCATCAAAAGCGAACATCATGACCTTAGTTCCCATCCAGCCCGATTTTGCAAGGAGCTTTTTCACTCCCGGTAAAAGGCTTGCTGATGTATAATCATCAGCCACTACATTAACCCCTTCAAGCTCTTCGTTAATTGCATTGACAAGCCTGCGTCCCGGTCCCTTGAACCATTTCCCGGATAGGCTCTTATCCTGTCCGTACGGTACCGCATATGCTTTCACAATTCCTGCGAAATGATCAATCCTGACAATATCAAAAAGTTCTCTGCATACACGCATTCGCTTTCTCCACCATGAGAAGTTGTCCTCCTTCATGGCATCCCAGTCATACATCGGATTGCCCCACACCTGTCCGCTCTCTGAATACTTATCAGGACCGGCAGCTGCAACATACTCTGGTGTATCGTTTGCGCTCATCATAAAGAGTTGTCTCTCTGCCCACACATCCACACTGTCATATCCTACATAGAATGAGATATCGCCTATTATGTAGACTCCTTTTGAGTTAGCATAATTTTTTAAATCCTCCCATTGCTCGAAGAATTTATATTGACAGAACTTCCAAAAAGTAATTGTATTATAATTCTTTTTTTGGTACTTTTCAAGCGCAACCGTTTGCGGATTTCTATACTCACTTGGCCACTCGCTCCAATTTTTGTATAAATTGTCGGTTTTCAGTGCCATAAATAGTGCATATTGCTCAAGCCACTCCGACTGTTTTTTTACAAAATTCTGAAAATCTTGTGCATTTGTATCAAATCTTTCAAACGCTTTTTGTAAAATCTTGCATCTGTTCTGATGCAATGCTGCATAATCAATTTCTGATTCGTCTGTGCCCCAGTTATACCCCAGGATCTCTTCCTTCTCTAACAGCCCCTCATCTACCAGCTTATCTAAATCTATGAAATAGATATTGCCCGCACAGCCTGATGATGGCTGATATGGACTATCGCCAAATATGGTGGGGCCAACCGGAAGAACCTGCCAGTACTTCTGTTTCAAATCACCAAGGAGATCAACAAAATTGTAAGCCTCTCTCCCAAGAGTACCTATACCATATGGTGACGGCAGACTCGAGATTGAAAGAAGTATTCCGGAGCCTCTGAGATTTTCTCTGGCCTCCAAATTACCATTCCTCTTTCCTAAAATTTTCTATTTTTTTCGTATCTGAGATTATTTTATTTCCTATTGTCAGATTTGTCAATCTTTTTAGTGGTTTTAAACTCATTTTTGCCATTTTTCACGTAATTTACATTCATTTTTTGGTAGTTATTACCACAGTTTCGAAGATTTTTTTCGAAAAATTTATTACAGAAAATATTGCCTATTTCTGATAGTAAATGTATAATTTAATTATCACATAAGAAAGGACAAATACTATGGCTACTATTAAGGATATTGCCGCCCGGCTGGGCGTGTCAATCAGCACTGTTTCAAAGGGATTAAATGGTGCCAGCGATATAAGTGAGGAGCTTCGTCAGACAGTTTTAGACACTGCTGTCGAAATGGGCTACAGCACAAAGCGCTCCAGAAAGGTAGAAAACCGCAAGCTGGCTCTGTTTATTGAAAATATGAACTACGAGTCTATCGATGAGTTCGGATATGATGTAGTGCTTGGTTTCAAACAGAATGCTTTTAAGCACAAATGGGACGTGGACATCATCCCTGTCACACCTCAGCTTCAGGCAGAAGAAAAATATGATACATATATATTAAAGAATGGCTATTGTGGCGCATTTCTGGTAGGTTTTGCTCTTCACGATGAATGGATGCAGCAGCTCAAAAATACTACAATGCCTACCGTTTTGTTTGATAACTATATAGAAAACAATCCCAATGTAGCCTATGTAGGCACCGACAGCTACGAGGGCATTGACATGGCTGTAAAGCATCTGCACAATCTGGGTCATAAAAAGATTGCCTTTATCAATGGTTCTCTTTTTTCCCTGGTTTCAGATCAGCGTCAGGAAGCCTTTGAAAACTCTATGCGCGATGCCGGTCTTGAAATCTACCCGGAGCTCATGGGACACGGCTACTATATTCCTGAAACCGCACAGTATTACGTTTCAAATTTTATTGCAGCAGGTGCCACCGCTATCCTCTGCGGAAGCGACACTATAGCAAAGGGTGTTATCTCCGAGTGCCAGATGCACGGCTTCAATGTGCCAAATGATATAAGTGTGGTAGGCTTTGACGATGTCAAGTTTGCCGCAGCCCTTACCCCTCCTCTTACCACTATCAGACAGGAGCGTAATGATCTGGGCCGCTGTGCATATATTATATTGAATTCGCTCATTCACCATATTCCAATCAGCCGCACACAGCTACGTCCGATGCTGATTGAAAGAGAATCTACTGCACGAGTTTCCACCGCACATGCTGCTGAGGAATAGCCTGCATATACACCACCTTCCAAAGGAGTCAAAATTGTTCAAACGCAAACATGTAACCACTTTAATTACATATTCGCTGGTATTTTTCAGTGCAATCTCCATGACAGCCTGCTCTTTTTCGGATGTCTCTTATCTATTTAAGAGTCCCGCACAAAAGCAGGCTATTCTGCACAAATCACCTGCGTTTTGGGAGGATGCCACAAGTGTTAAAGGAAGCAGCAATCTGTCTATCCTGCACAATGTCGCCTTTGAGGGGCAGCCGTACAATGATACAAGACAGTTTGGTGATAACATCCTTATGGTAGGACAGGGCAGCTACAATAATTCCATCATAGAGACCGATGATCAATCTGTTCAGTATTCATTTGATGTATATAATCCCTGGTCCAATGAAATCACGGCAAGCCTCACTCACGACAAAACCGACTGTGATGACTACATGATAAAAGGTGACCGACTCTGGCTCATCAATTCCGATGCCGGCAGGGCAACAATCTATGATAAGGATTTAAAGGAGATAAAAACCTGCAAATATAATCCTGAGGACTATGATGGCAATTGCGATACATCAGATTCTGATGATGGCGATGTGCCGAATCCCGGCAATTATTATGATGTCTCACAGATTGCCACCTCCGCTGACGGAAAATACGCTCTCGTGTCAGGTGTCACACCCGATACCTACAAATATGCAGTCTCTGATATAAGGCTTGACGATAACACAGTGCTTTCAACCTACGAAGGACAAAGTTTTTCCATGTCATGTGTCGACTCAAAGGGCTTTTTAATCGAGGCAGATACTGCCAACAATATTTGGAACTATCATTCATCCGATGGAGAAAACAGCTTTTTTTCACTGCCGGATGTGGTGGATGTGACTTTGGCAGAGGATGGTGACATGCTCATACGATGCCAGGATTTATCCTCGGACAACATCATCAGTTACTATAAATATTCACCCGCCACCGGTGTCAGTTCATCCTTTTCATACAACCTGGCAACACGAAGCACAGGCAAAATGTCCGACAGCTCATCCGACTCTGCGGCAGCCGATACCAAGACCTACTGTTCTGCCAACTCGGTATATCTGCCTGATGCAAACTGTGTGATGATGCTTTTGTACACAGCGCAGTGCAACCCGGAAATTCTCATCTGGTCACTCGACAAGGGCAAGAATGACAGAAAAGCCGAAATCACGTCATACAATGACTGTGATACACTGCTACAGGCCTTACGCGATGATGGCTCATATGTATCCCCATATTCTGCCATAGACCCCGCTGACAGTACCGATGAAAATCAGGAGGCTATGGAAGAGGCCGGGAAGGATTCCGACTACAATACATACGGCGATGAGGTCACTCTGGTCCCCGACACCGCGTCATATGACTGGGGTGATTTATCCGACATAAATGCACGTATCACAGCCCTTGAACAGAAATACGGCTTTTCCATATATTTCGGGCCTGAGGTACCAAAGAGAATTGATTACTACGATATCCATCAATTCAAGAATAAGGATAAGCTGTCAGTCGCTTTGGATTCGCTTGAGGAAATACTTGACTGTTTCCCTGATGACTTTTTCACACAGCTGTGTTATGGCGATATAAGAGGCATGCGAATCTATCTGTGCGGTGATATTTCATCAGGCCACTCAGATATGATAAATGAGCCAAGTGGCTTCGTAAATATAATAAACAACCACAATGTGATGGTTCTAAACTGCAACTACAGCTGGGATTTCAGCTACACTGTAGGCCATGAGATTTCCCATCTGATTGACCAGAGGCTTACATTCATACACACCTACGATGAAAAGAGCGAGTTTTCTGAGGGGAAATGGAACAGCTTTAACCCTGACAGCTTCTCTTATGATGATAGCTACGCAAACTACAATCCGGATGATCCATCGAACCACATATCCGGGTATTTCATTGATTCCTACGGCATGACCTTTGCAACAGAGGACCGCTCTGAAATATTCGGAACCGCGATAGACAATTATATTAACGGCATCTATGATGATGCAAGATTCACAGATGATTCGCCGATACGAAACAAGCTGGACTACTACAGCAGATGTATCCGTGATGGCTTTGATACAAAGGACTGGCCTGATACGATGGCATGGGAGTCTGTGCTTACCGCCACCGGGGCGCAGGCCGATTAAATGATAATTTCAGAATAACACAAAAACCTCAAGTCATACGACTTGAGGTTTTTTAATGGGCAGAGATGGATTCGAACCATCGAAGCAAGTTGCAGCAGATTTACAGTCTGTCCCCTTTGGCCACTCGGGAATCTGCCCATGTATTCAATTACGATACTTGCATAGTTTATCACAATAGATGTGATTATGCAAGCATATTTTATCGTAACCAAATTATTTTCTTTAATACGTGGATTGCGCGCCTGGGACGATACTTTGGTGGGGGATTGATGCCCTCGCTTTCGCTACGCTACGCTGCTAAGAGTCTGTAGGAATTATGCTTTTAATCTTTCTATGACAGACGAAACCGGCTTTTATGCGCCGTCCATGGCGCATAACGCCTTGCCCAGCCGTCCATGGCCGGGCATTTCTGCTCCTCTAAGCATAATTCTGACAGACTCTAAGCAACTTCTCTATGCGCTCCAGTAAGGGCATCAATCCCCCACCAAAGCACCATCCCGGGCACACAATCCCTTACTTTGTAGCTATAATATAGAAATTAAAAAAGACAGCCTGCGATCGGCTGCCTTTTAGGAGAAGGTATTTTTACTATGGGGTATAGCAAAAACTATATAATGTATTGGGGGGTTTTTACGGTTATTATAATATCACGGTTATAACGATAAGTGTTCACAAATTGCATAAAAATCGTAGTTTGTTTTTATGCAATTTGTATAGTACTTTAGTTATATTTAATATTTTTCATATAGTGATT
>SKEF01000537.1_pt1 | contig 38446 bp, 31 predicted proteins | sample 4826691 | NCBI WGS metagenome assembly SKEF01 (sample SAMN11008816, study PRJNA524170) | human gut metagenome | biome: Human fecal sample; material: Feces; isolation source: fecal sample from pouch patient p23, p27 | host: Homo sapiens | place: Israel: Tel-Aviv | collected 2016-08-24
GCGCCTCCCCACAACACACGAAAGAATCCTCCAGTGGGTGGAGGAATCTGGATGCTGGGAGGCCCGTCAGTGGGTGTCTTCCTCCAGTGAGTGGATGGATTTAGATGCTGTAAGCCTGCCAACGTATCAATTCCTCCAGTGACTGGAGGTTTTGGGACGTCTGGAGGCCGGTACGCGGGTGTTTTTCTCCAGTGGGTGGAGGTTTTTGGACCGTAGAAGGTCTGTGGGCGTACTGATTGTTCCAGTGGCTGGAGGAATTTGGTCTGTGAGAAGCTTGGTGACAGGCAGATTCCTCCAGTGAGTGGGTGATCTGGGACGCTGAGAGATGTGTTGGCAGGTGAATTGTCCCAGAGGGTGGAGGATTTGGTACGCGGGGAAGTCCGCATGCGGATTCCTCCAGTGAGTGGGAGATTGGAGACGTTGCGACACGCCGATTTGGGTTTTAGGAGAAACTGTTGTATTCTAATCAAGTTGCGTTTCGCGGATAGATACTGTGAGACGTTGCATAATTGGAGAATTCGCCTAGTGGTCTATGGCGCACGCTTGGAAAGCGTGTTGGTGTAACAGCCTCACGAGTTCGAATCTCGTATTCTCCGCCAGCAGGGTTTTCGGATGATTCCGGAAGCCCTTTTTTCATTTTCATACCAAAACGGCGATTTTACAATGGCCTGTTGCGTAGATAGATGTTCGACGAAAAAGTTGCGAAACAGTGGGGGAGTTGCGCATATCGATGATTTCGTTCGCAGCGGCCTGCCGCCTTGCATTACGCTCGGAACGGTGACCGTTACCATCGGAGAGAGATTACCGGCGGAAATTGCCGGAAAAGAAGGAGGACGGCGATGGCTGAATCCGACGATGAGCTAGATATTCAGCGTGAGCTCGATACCCGCGACTCCCTGGCTTCGATGGCCCGCTATCATGCATCATCGCCGAGCGCCATTACCACGCAAGTGCTGCCGCCAAGCTTCATTCCCACTGCGACCGGTCGTGTTCGCCCTGTGACCGGTGCGTTTCCCGCAATTCAGTCGGATGAGCAGGAAAAGCAGTCGCAGCTGGGCCGTTCTGTTCGATCCATACGTTCATTGGCTGCGGGATCGCTTCGTAAATCGCAAGATTCCACTGCGGACGGTAATGACGATGACAATGACAATAACGGTGTTACACCCCGCATGGCGTCCAGCGCCCCGCACTACGTCGACTGACAGTCAACATTGCTTTGACTTAAATTCGAGAAAAACATGCCTGATTTTCAGGATAATCCCTATCTCGCTTTGTCGTGTCCTTCGATGCCGACGAATAATATTCCGATTATCAGTTGGCCGGCCTACTCAACAACCGCAATAAACGGACTTGCCGGCAATCCAAGATCGTTATAGAGCAGACTGGAAATAGCCGGATTTCCGCTCCACCAATAACGCACTTGAGTTACCGCGTTAAGATTCGAACTTCCATCAGCGGCACTCAGCACAATCTGCTTACCGTTGATTACAGCCGTTGCCGGAACCCATTTTCCGGAATCGTTGGCAATTTCAAAACCTTGCAATGATGCGGAAGTCGGCGTTGCGACATTAGCAATACCATCCAAAGGAGTCGCGTCCGAATTGGCCGTGTAATTAGGTACGGTCGCACTAGCGGTTTTGGAATAATTGGGGTTTTCTGCCTGCAAACCAGTTGCGGTGCCCTTTTGGAATGACAATACGATCGTGCCATCGGAAGCATGCTTCGCATGTGCGATAAGCGGTCCGTTGGGAACGGCCTTGCCTTCCGACATCGCCAGATATTGCGCGGCCATGCGTGCGCCAAGAATATCTTTGCCAAGCGGATGTATCAACGTTGAAGTGCCCTTGTCCGTATCAAGCGACACGGTCATTGCAACGTTGGAGGCATTGTGCAATCCGACGTTGCTCAACGTGCTCAACTGTGCGAATCGCACGTTCTGAGTGTACTGATAGCCAGGCCAACGCGCCAACTGCACATACAGGAACGGCAGATCATTCTGGTCGAACACTGTACGATACTGGTTGATCAGCGACGTCATCTGAGACTCGTATGCCAATGCGGTCGCCTCGTTCGCGGAATCATTGCACCCTTGGTACCACAGCACGCCCGCCACATGGAAACCTTCCAATGGCGCGATATGGTTAGCATAAATGGAGCCACCCTTCACATGGTTTCGAATCGGCGTGCCGCCCCACGCGGTCTGAACAATACCGACGGGCACATTCGGATGCGCGGCGCGAAGCTGCATGGCGAACTGCTGTGCCAGATAGCTGAAATGCTGCGAATTATCGACGGTCGCATCAAGCCAGGAATCAGCCTGCTCGTTCACGTCACGTAGTGGGAAATCGGTACCTTCCGTGGTGTTGGCGCTCGCAACGAAATGCACGTTCTTGTCGGAAAGCTGTTTTGGTAGATCGTTGGTTGTTATCAGACCTCCGCCGAAATTATAGTCATTGCCGGGGCCCTCGTAGTATTGCGAATAATTCAATTCCATATTCGACTGTCCGGCAGCAATAAAAACGTCGCCGACATACACGTTTTTCAGAGTCAACAAAGTGGCTTCGTTGTACGAAATCGTTAATGAATATGGCTTAAGACTTGCTTTCTGCTTAGGTAAATTGCAAGTGAAATCACCGTTATTGGAAATTTTTGCTTGCGCAGATGATGCTTTCTTACCTTGGGAAATCGTTGTAACCAGTTGTGTTGGGTCAACGGTTTTTCCACGCTGTGAAGTAGTGACGGCTCCCTTGACTACCAGCGTTTTACCACGTTGGAAAACCATGTTCTCCATGTAGTAGGAGGGGAGTTGTACCGATGCGCGGGTCGCATAGTTTGCGGATGAATCGTCGCTTGTGCCGGAGGAGCTGCTGGCGTTACTGGCGTTGACATTCGCCGAACCGTCGCCCCATTTCGGCCCGCAGCCAACAATAATCGCCACAAGTATCGCCATGGTCACTACAGCGGCAATAATCACGCGTGCCAGTCGTTTCTTATTCAAATCAGTCTCTTCCGGTTGCGTAGGCTGCGCCGGATTGGTCGACAGCGCCGTCTGTGACGGACGCGACGTCGGCAACTCCAGCATCTCCTTTCGTGGCTGTGGCTCAGTCCGTTCCATCGGTGCTGTTATCGCCACTGGTCGTTCCATCAGTTCCGTCACCACCATCGGTGGCCGCGGACTCGTCGGCCTTCTGCAGGGCCTGCTTGAACTGCTTGGCCTGCTTGTCATACTCGGCTTTTGCGGCGTTGGCTTTGCTGATAGTGGCGGAGGCGTCGGTGGCACAGCTCAGTGTTTTCGGAGCGGTGACTTCCGTCTGATGAAGTTCGGCAAGCTTGTCGAGATCGTAAGACTTGTCAAAACTGGTGAACGCTTCGGAGATTTTTGCCTTCAGCTGGAACGCCTTCGAATAGGAGGTGTTCATGGCCGTGACGGCTTCCTTACAGTCATTCAGCGCAGCCAGGCCACGCATTTGCTGCGATGCGCGTATGCCTGTGAATCCGAAGATCGCACCCAAAACGACAACCACGACGACTACGGTGATAATGATTTGGCGATAGAAGCGCTTTACATGCTGGTTCGTCCAAGCGTCGCCATCGCTGATGCCTTGCGCTATGGCCGCGTCGAACGGGTCTTGCGGTCGACGGGATTCGTTGGATTTAACGGCTGCGTCTGCTTCGAGCGATTGCCGATTGCTGGTCTCAGCCGTGTCTCCACTGACGATTGTGCGTGTTCCGGTTGTGTTGGTGTCGATCGCGTTGGTGCCGGCTTCGGTTGCGTCAGCTTCATTGGAAGCGCTGTTGGTATGCGCATTTCCGGTACTGCTGTCGGTATTACTGGCGGTGTTGTTATCGGCATTGCTGACAGATGTGTCGTTGACGGTCGAGCTGTCGGCTATGCTGCTGCTGGTAGCGGCGTCAGTACCGTCGGCAGAAGTGTCGGTCGTTGCGCTTCCGGCAAGTGTTCTCGGTGCGCGTGACGAGGTGTTTTCCTCGCTTGGCTTCTTGCCGTGCCGTGCCATAACCCCTCCAGAATCTGCCTGCTATTCTGTGATCCCCGGTGCCGGCTTCCGGTCCCGATCAATGCTGACCGTGCCGAGTGCCCACCTGAAATGCCAATATACAGCGTACGATACCCGTTCGTCCCCGATTTACCGCACTCGTGTTGCAGAGGTTAATGCATTCGGTCTTGCGGAAACGTTGCGCGCTGTTGACGAAATGAGATGCGGAGATTGATCTCTGGGATTTGACGAACGCATCGCTCTAATTATGGGGGTTGTTAAGCGGTGAATGGGTAAATTACTTTAGATATTTCATTTGGAGTTCGATACGATCGTATGGCGAAAGTGTTCCCATGTAGTTTTCCAACTGATCGATTGGGATTTTCAACATCCTTCTGTAGCGGATGGCTGAAGCTTTTGTGAGACCTGCTTCATCCCAATTGTGGATAAGCATGAAGTCCGGAAAATGCGTTTTTTCAACTTGGGACGTAATGTAGATTACTACGCAATTATCTTCGGTGACTTCTTTGATAACAACGGGTCGATATTTTCCTGCGGAAGGGTTTTCTCTGAATGGGAACCAAACTTTCCAAATTTGCCAAGGACGCGGCTGCATCAGTCATCCTCCCAACCTTCGGGGAGGAACGGACGTCCTTGCGAGTCAAGCTCGGCAACGATGATGTTTTTATCGGGTTCGGGCTGCATGTCGATAGGCAAAGGCTGTTTTTGGACCCATTTTTGGATGCTTTCAACTGGGATGACTTTGTTCTCATTAGGGACATAAGTTTCCGACCAAGGGGTGTCAGGCTGGTGTGTTTTGCGCATGAGTCCCATTGCGGAATAATCCCGTGCGTATGTGCGGTATACGTCGCACAGCAGATCCAAAGTTTCCGGTGGAATCGTCTGCCAGTCGAACGGTTGGGCGACTTTCGCGATGGAATCGCGCTGACATTCCTTAAACGTCCGATATACGCTTTTGACGACAGGGCCATATTTCCAAGCTTCGAGGGGTGCGTCGAACAAGGGTTTGCCGAATCGTTGCAGGCTTGCTGCCTGTGCAAAAAACAGGAGCTTGTTGAGTTTCATATTGGTCATGCCGTCATCTTCTTCCGGATCGCCTTCGTTGGCGGTTGCGATGAAGAAATCGGCAACGTCCATAACGTTCAGCATGGCCACCTCTTTCTGATTGGATTGGGTAAATGAACATTTCAGTATAGGGGAATCATTGATGAATGACAAGTGGAAAGTGGCGGCTATTTAGATTTGCGGTTGTTTAAGTTGGTGGAACACGGCGTGGGAGCTTATGCAATATGTATGGGGACCAGGATGATTTTGGGGATTGGGGATATGCAGGGTTGCGGGGTGCGGTTAGAGTTGGCGATTAGGGCGTTCACGCCGAATATTCGGGATTGATGACTTTATTCAAGAGAGGCTGACGAATGGTTTCGCCACATCATGTTTTGAAGATTGCGACTGCGCTGTCTGCGGTTGCGTTGACGGCTTCCGTTGCGGTTACACCGGCTTACGCATTGCAGGATATTGCGATTGAGGATGCTGTTGCACAGAGCGGTCCCGTTACTGCAGATAATGGCGTTGTTATGCAGTCTGACGATCAGTCGGATGATCAGACGGGCGACCAGCAATCGCAAGACAGTATGCCTGACAATCCGAATGCGAAACTTCCAGACACCGTCAGTGGCGAGATTTCCGACGATGCCACCGTGGTTTCGGAAGACCTGGCTGTTACCCCCGAAGGGGAGGTCAAGAATATTGAAACCGGCGAAACCGTGACCGATGCGACACTGGTCGGTACGCAGGATCAGCAGCCGGATCCGCTCGCTAAAACCAATGGCGAATCCTTCATTCCGGTAAGTGCGGAAGATGTCAAAAATGCTGTAGCCGACGCGAACGTACAGCTCTCCAAATTCGAAAGCAATGAATACGGCGCGCACTGGGGCACTTACGACAATTCGAAAGCTTTCTTCGACTACCAGAACAACCTGTTCGTGCAGCAAGCCAAAGGCGTGATTGACGTTTCCGAATGGCAAGGCGATATCGACTGGGCCAAAGCGAAAGCCGACGGCGTGGAAGGCGTGATCATTCGCCTTGGCTATGGTTGGGGCAACAATGCCGACAAGAAAGCGCAACGCAACATTTCTGAATGCAAGCGACTCGGCATCCCGTTCGGCATCTACTGGTATTCCTACGCGGATACGCCGTCGCTTGCCAAAGAAGAAGGTGCCGACGTGGTCGCCAAACTCAAGCAATTCGGTGTGAGTCCGAGCGACTTGGCGTACCCCGTGTACTACGACCTGGAAAAGTGGACGTGGGAGGGGCATCAGCCGCCCACCGACCCGAATGTGTACAACGATATCGTCAACAATTGGTACAGCGCACTGCAGTCCGCCGGATACAAGAATCTGGGCGTCTACTCGTACACCAGCTATCTGCAAGGCCCGCTGAAACATGCCGACATTTACGCTAAAACCACGTGGGTGGCGCAGTACGGCGCTCGCATGGGATTCGACTCGTTCCCGACCGACAGTCGCGGATGGCAATACACCAGCTCCGGCAAAGTGGACGGTATCAGCGGCAATGTGGACATGAATGCGTTTGGAAATAAGGAGTTTGTGAATGGCGGGAGTAGCAATGCTTTACAAGCGGCCATTGATGTATGCAAAATGACTGCAGTTACCATTCCGAATGGCAATTATTACATTAATGTTCGTTCCAAAGTCGCGTCCAGTGTTGATATTCCTAGTGGAAGTGCTGCAGATTCCACCGCCATTCAGTTGTATTCCGGTAACAGTTCAAAGGCTCAACAGTTCACTTTTACTAGGCAGTCTGATGGAAGCTATGAGATCATCAATGTGAATTCCGGTAAGGCTTTGGACGTGCGTAATGGTGTTGCTGAGAATAACGCTATAGTGCAACAGTATTCTCGAAATAATTCTCAAGCTCAGCGATGGTTTATTCGTGATTCCGGAGCGGGATATTATTTGCAGTCCGTTCTCGGTAATTGGGTTCTGGATTTGAGCGGTGGAAATACTGCGGATGGTGCTGCGATTCGGCTGTATACGCCCAATGGCACTGCTTCACAGCTGTTTGTTGTTTCGTCAAGCGATGTCAATATAGCTACTGGAGTGCCGATGATTATCACTTCGGTTGCGAATAAAAAACTTGTCACGGATGTGACGAGTGCATCGACGACGAACGGGGCACGAGTTCAACTTTATTCAAGTAATAATACAAACGCCCAGAAATATCGATTTGAATCAATTGGCAATGGAACTTATAAGATTGTCAATATTAATTCTGGCAAGATGCTGGATGTGGCTGGCGGATCCACTGCTAATGGAGCGGCATTGCAGCAATATACGAGTAACAATACTGTTGCTCAGCAGTGGACGGTGCGGAATTACGGCAGTGGCAAGATTGCTTTGGTGTCGGTAAACGCCAACAAAGCTGTCGATATTCCAGGTGGCAATGCCGTGCAGCAGGCTCAGCTGCAGCTTTATTCGCCGAATGGCACTGTTGCTCAGCAGTGGTTGGTCGCAAAGGCGCCGTTGACGTTGCGCGAACGTTTGAACGAAACCGCAGCCAAGCATAGGCAAGATCTGCCGGATGGAACCTACACGTTCGGATCGAAGCTTAATACGTCTATGAAGATGGATGTAAGCGGCGCTTCGTGTTCAAATTATGGAAACGTGCAGATTTGGGCAGGTAATGGTACCAATGCTCAGAAGTGGAAAGTGACGCATGATTCCAGCGGGTATGTGACGTTGACCAGTGTGAACTCCGGCAAAGTTTTGGATGTGAATGGCGGCGTATCTGCCAACGGAACCAACGTGCAACAGTACGATTCCAATGGAACATACGCTCAGAAGTGGATAGCTGTCAAAAACTCCGATGGCTCATACACGTTCCAGTCGGCGCTCGCGGAAAACGTGGTGCTGGATGTGAATGGTGGTTCCAGCGCAAACGGCACTAACGTGCAATTGTATACTTCCAATGGAACAAATGCCCAAAAGTGGGTAAAATAGCAGAATAAAACGAAGGCTTGATTCCGCATATTCTGCTGGAATCAAGCCTTCTTAATGACGTCGAGAGATCACTTTCCCCGACGCTTCATCAACGCAAAACGATTGGCGTCAACGATGAAGGCTTTGCGATCGTTTTTGGCTATGACGTCGAGAATAATTCCTGCGACAATCAAGAGCAGGCCTGCAATAACGAGCATTACCGCGCCGATGAGCGTGGGGAAGCGTGCGACCATGCCAGTGTGCATGAAGTCGATGCCTACGCTGCCGCAAAGAATTAGACCGACGATGCCGACGATTAGGCCGAGACCGCCAAAGAACGGCAGTGGCTTGTATTCGCGGATCATGCGGAAGATGGTGCTCATCACTTTGATGCCGTCTCCGACGGTATCAAGTTTGCTGACGGAACCTTCAGGGCGATCGCGGTACTGAATCGGCATCTCATAAAGACGGAGATTGTTGTTCAGCGAATGAATAGTCATTTCGGTTTCGACCTCAAAACCACGGGACAACACTGGGTAGGTCTTTGCAAAAGTGAAGGAGAACGCTCGGTAGCCAGTCATGATATCGGTTACGTGAGCTCCGAACAGTCCATTGATGGATCCGCGCACGAGCCTATTGCCGAAGTTGTGGAATGGGCGTTTGTTTTCTTGGAAGTACGTGGAGCTCAGACGATCTCCAATCACCATGTCGTAGCCTTCAAGAATCTTGTCGACCATAGCAGGTGCTGCGTCAGCTGGGTACGTATCGTCGCCGTCAGACATGATGTACACGTCAGCATCGATATCTTCGAACATGGCTCGAATGACATTGCCCTTGCCCTGACGTGGCTCCCTACGTACGACAGCACCTTCTGCGGCAGCGATCTCTGCAGTGCGATCAGTGGAATTATTGTCGTAAACGTAGATGTCTGCTTGTGGCAAAGACGCTTTGAAATCACGAACGACCTTGCCGATGGTCACTTCCTCGTTATAGCAAGGAAGCAGCACAGCAACGGAGGGGTTTGGATTCTTTTCGAGCATGTAAGACACTATAGCCTCTGCTATGGTCGGAGAAAGGTAGGACTCTGCTAAATGGCGGTTTAAACACTGATTGTCTTTTTGGAGATGAAGCCCAGTACGGGGATTCTTTATTCAGAGAGTCATGTGTGTAGTCTAAATTTTGCTTTTGCAATAGTGGATTGATCGGTACTAAGAAATGATTCTATATGGGAAAACGTATAGTTGGGTATGATGTTGCGAAGAGCATTGCGATGTTTTTTGTGGTTTTGTTACATTTCGCTTTTTATACCAGATACTATTCTGGCGGACTTGCGGGCACTGCAGTAACCACACTGTGCGTAATCTGTGTGCCACTTTTCTTCGCTGTCAATGGCGCACTTTTGTTGCCGAGGACTTTTGATGTTAAAAAACATTATAAAAAAACATGCACCGTTGTTGCGATTGTGAGCATATGGAAACTGCTTATTGCAGCTTTCTTTGTTTATGTGGATGGCTCTCATTCTGTTGGAGTAAAGAATTTAGTCGTTTTTCTATTTGGTGGAGGGTTTGGGGAATACCCAGTTGGGTATTTTTGGTTTATGAACGCTTTGATTGCGGTCTATCTGATATATCCACTGATTAAAATAGCTTTCGATTCGAATGATAAATCTGCTATGGGTTGCCTATTGGCGGTTATTTTTGTTTTTTCTGTCGGGAAAGATACCGTACGAGTTATATTGCAGATGTTAGGTTCAGTCAGTCATCATGATTTTGCGTCAGTCCTTGATGGTGTGGGTCAATTTTATATTTTCGGCGATTATGGATATGTGCTTATGTATTTCGTAATTGGTGGTCTTATAGGCGCATCTGTAAGTCGTTCTGGGGGACATTGTCTTGATAGGTTTAGGTTGCAGCCAACGGTTGCATTGTTAGCTGTTCTTCTGTGTTATATTGTAACTTTTGCTATTCAGAGATATCAGCATGCTGTACAAGGAACGAATTTAACGGTGGATCATGGTTATTGGCTTTTCCCAACGTTTCTCGCCACTATCTTAGTGCTGCAATTGCTTGTCAATGTGAAAATGGAGGGTGGTGTAGCAGCTGTATCGAAAGTTGTAGGTGCGAATACTTTTGGTATTTATATGCTTCATATGATTGGACTAGTTCTGATGAGTCGACTGCAAGTTTTGCCTGTTTTCTCGTGTTTGGGCAATATGAATTCCATCCTTGTGACGCTGATGAATATTGTCATGGCGCTGTTTGTTTTTCTCGGGTGTCTTATTGTTTCCGTGTTATTGAGGCGGATACCTGTCGTTGGACGTCTCTTTTCTCTATAAAAAAAATTGAATGGGAGTCTCATGATTAAAAACAATCGTATAGGTCTTCGAATCGTTATTCCTGTGATACTGGGCATCATGTTTGCCTTCGGGGATGATGCGTCCAACTCCGAAGGGAAGATTCTGACTTTAAAAACCGCCTTCTTTTACAAAGCTTTACTTTTCTGCCTGCTTTTTGTGTTTCTTTTTATTGCTGTTGACTCAGCAGTGGAAAAGATGAAATGGAACGCTCTTGAGGAGAATCGCGAAGCGAGGTTTCTGAGGTATGAGTGGACAATCAGAAGTGTTCTGAAGAATGCGGTAATTATTTTTATCTGCTGGTTCCCTTATATCTTTTTTCTTTTCCCTGGAGTGTATTGGTCTGATACTTCTAAGCAATTGTTGATTCATTATGGTGTAGAAGAGTTTACTGATCATCATCCGTTTGCCTTGACATACCTGTTTGGGGCTTTTGCAGATTTTGGAGAACAAACTTTCGGAAATCCAATATTGGGACTGTACTGCCTAATCGTATTACAACTGATTGCTGCGATTATGCTTCTCTCTGTGACTGTGCTGTATACGCATAAGATGGGGCTTAGCAGAAGAGCATGTCATGTGGAACTTGCTTTTTTTGCGCTGTTCCCTGTGTTCCCTGTAATGTTTTGCTCTCTTGCGAAAGACACGATTTCGGTTCTGTTTCTTATGGCTTTTTGTCTTCTTTTTGTCGAAGTAATTAGGACAAAAGGCGATATTGCGACTAATCCTTGGGTCATTAGTGGGCTGTTTCTTTGTGGATTGCTTACGTGCTTAACGAAGAAGGCGGGGGTGTATGTTGTCGTTCCTTCGCTTGTTCTTGCTTTCTTGATGGTTCTTTCAAAAAAAGCGAAGGCAATCTTGATTTCAGTAGGGATGGCGGTAGCTGTTATCATGCTGATCTTAATTCCTAAATGTATCATGCCTGCACTTGGTGTTGAGCCTGGCGGAAAGCAAGAAAGCATTCCTTTCGCTATTCAGCAGGTCGCACACGATATCAAATACAACGGTGATGATATGACCGAAGATGAGAAGGGGTTGGTGTCTGATTTCCTGACCATCGATTATTCGAAAATAGCTGATAGCTATGATCCTCAAATTGTTGATCCAGTGAAGGGAACAAAGCTTAAGGATGAAAGCCTTTTTGGCGACTTTATCAAGCTGTGGATCAAAAAAACTGTGGAACACCCGCTTGGGCATTTCGAATCATGGATTGGCCTTGTTAAGGGTTGGTTTGGATTCCAAAACAATGATGGCTCTCCTAACTATATGGTAGTTTGCACAGAATCTGCTTGGTATTACGATCCAATAATGAAGTATGTTCCGCAATGGCCTGTTAAAGCTTCAAAGAGCGATATGGCACGCTCCATATACAACATGGAACAGAGTGTGCCTGTTGTCAACGTACTTTTTTCCAGATCTTTGTGGGCTTCTATTCTTCCATGCTTGATGCTTTTCTTTGCGCTGAGGCCAGAGAAGGGCAAGCTAGGTCGTGTGGCGTCCATGATGCCGGTAGATATGTCCTTTGTGTATTTGTTGTTGGTGCCGGTATCTGGCATGGGAGGTGAACCTACCAGATACGTTCTGCAGATGATTTGTGTTGCGCCACTTTTCTTGACTTTAATAGCTAAGAGCCGAAGTCAAGAGAACGTAGAAGAATAGTGGGCGTTGCTGGTGACGTAGAGAAATCTATGCCACCAGCAGTGTGCTTCTAATAAGTTGATTTATTTGCGTTGGACGATATTGGAGAACGCTGGAGGACACAAGGATGACTGTGGTTCAAAAGGGCATGAAGCGGCGTGTGCCACTTGTTGTTTTGGCGATGATCTGTGGTTTTCTAGCGTCGCTGGTTGACTCCATTCGTCAGCATGATCAGTTGGTTCTGGCTCCGCGCATGCTTTGGTATACGCTCGTAATCGCAATCCTCTTCTTCCTTTTCGTGTTGCTTTTAGAGCGCGTGCTGGCTTGGTTGAATCGGGAGCCTGAAACGTATCGAAACGTTTCGCGTCAGTTGCGGGAGATCTTCTCTTTTAAGACGTCGAAGAAACAGTTTGCGTTAATTGCGGTTGCGTTGGTGCTGTGCTGGCTTCCGTATCTGATTGTTACTTATCCGGGTGTCATCTGGTATGACACTGAGCAGCAACTGCTCCAATGGAATGGCCAGCCGAATACTTTTACTGATGGTCACTATCTCTCTGATCACCATCCTGTTTTCGACACTATGATATTTGGTACTTTTCTGCGATTAGGAGCGTTTTTCGGCTCGGCTGATCGAGGGTTGTACCTGGGGTGCATAGTTATCGAACTGGTCACCATTGCAGCTCTTGCGTCAATGATTCTTTACTGTCGTCATATTGGCGCTGGATGGCGATTCTGTTTTGCTGAAATGATTTTCTTTGCGGTATTCCCTTTTACTGCGCTGTTTTCCATGACGATGGTCAAAGATTCGTTGTTCATGCCGTTTTTTATCTGGTTTGCCATGATATTTGTTGAAGCGGTAAGAACTCAGGGATTATTACTCAAACAGCCTCAGTTTTTTACGGCGTTTTTATTGACTGCGCTTTTGATGGGGCTTACGAAAAAAACTGGCGTCTACATCGTGCTTATATGCTGTATTATCTTATTTTTTGCAGTATCTTCGATTATTCGTAAGCGTGTTGTTGGTGTTTTTACTGTCGTTATATCGGTATTTATGATACTGATGCCGAAAATTGTTTTTCCTGTATTCCATATACAGGAAGGTGGAAAACAAGAGATGCTTGCTGTTCCGTTGCAGCAATCCGCGTTACTGGTGAAGCGGCATGAAAATGATGTTTCGAGACAGGATCTAGAGGTTATCTACAAAATTCTGGGTGATGATGTAGCCGGCCGGTACCAATGGTGGGCATCGGACAATGTGAAAGGTTATTCTTGGGATTCTCAGAATGATCAATATTTAGGTCAATATGCGATTGCTTGGATCCATGGGCTGGCATCTCATCCGGAAACATATGTTGAAGCGTATGTCGCTTTGCAGGAGGCTTGGCTGGGCATTCCTTCACCTACTGATTCGAATGCTGGTAATTTAGTGATGCAGACGTATGCTTTAGGAAGCGATCATTATGCGTTACCTGATTCGGTGAAATTAGGGTTATGCTTTGGCGGCTTCAAAAATGCAGTGCAGAAACTTCAGGAGACGATTAATGATCACATAGCGCGAGCTCCAATAGTGAATCTATTGTGCTCGCGTGCGGTGTGGTCGACATGGATATTCGTGTTTGTTCTCTACGAGTGTATACGTCGTAAACAGCGACATTGCTCGTGGCTGGCACCTTATGTTGTCACGTTCCTGTTTCTATGGATTTCACCGGCTACCGTGACCATAGAAGGCATGAGATATCTCATACCAATGGTTATGATTGCGCCGCTCATGCTTGGAATGCTCGGGTCTGGTGAGCAAACAAACAGCGCACAGGCAGCTGAGGATGAGCGGTAAAGCGAGAATAAATTTAAAGCCGGTGAAAGGCAGTATTAATGCTTTTCACCGGCTTTATATTTGGTGTTAATTAGCGTCGGCCTCGTGCTGTGCGTCCGATTGACTTGAGGAGTTCCCTCCGGCGCGACCCAATCGGCATGATTGGGTCGATGATTTTACGAATTGGGCTATCCTCACCCACCGCGCGAGGTGGCTTGGCTGGCGTGACAATGACAGGAGCTTTCGGTGCCGTAGCTTTTACTACACGCTTCAACAAACGCTCATAGAATGGTGTTTCACGTGCATAACGCCAGTAAATGGAAGCGAAATCGCAATCTGGATCAGTCCACGGCTTCTGGAAACCGGCATAGTGGATGATCTGCGGGTTGTTACGTGACCTCATGTAGGCGTCATAAATGTCGTTTGGTGCCTGCACAAACAGATTGCCGACACGTCCGCCGCAATCGTGAACCACATTCCACTCCCATGGCAGATACAACACTTCGCTCTCGCAATGTGTGTTAAGCACGTCCTGATCGTTATAGATGAACGCAGGATTGGACGCATATGTAAGCCACTGCCTGATGGTGTAGCGCTCGCGCATGGCCTTGGTGTTGAGCACCAGCACGCCAGCCTGGAAGTAATCGTATGGATTCTTCATCTTCAGCACGGTCTTCGCATAATTCATACGCTTACCATGCTTTACGTTCAAATTGCCAAGGAAATCGATATCGCGCACTGCGCCAAGCAGCTTGCCCTGCAAATCGATGTTGTAGAGCTTTGCGATATCACCGTTGATGATGATGTCGGAATCGAGATACAGCACCTTGTCATAGAATGGCAGGACTTTCTGAATCAGGAAACGGTAGTACGTCTCCACGCTGATATGCGCGTTGTTGGTGGAAAGCTCATATCCGGCAAGTTCGCGGTCCACGTTGGTGAATCGCAGATTCATGTTCGGGAACTGCTTGAAGAACCCGCGCATACGCTCCTGCTTATCCCAAGAGATGTTGCGCTGCAGTACGGTGACATCGTAGAAATAGCTCGGATCAGCGTTCTTCATGGCTGAGTACACGGTAGTGGTCAGCTGTGGCACGTAATTGTCATCCGCTGCGAACACCACTGGAATGATCGGCTTATCAGTGACGTCAAGCGGCTTGAGCTGCTCGGCTGGTTCCGGATTGGTGAAGTGCACGCACTGCAGCTCCTTGAACTTCCAATTGGAGCCGATGCGCTTATGGTGCATCAAATAGATGTTCAACAGGCGTTCGGAAAGGTGCCCCGGAGTGCGCAGCGCCTCCTTGCTATACATGCTGTAATCGGTGTTCCTGTCGAATTCCTCAAGAATCGGGAACATCCAAGAGCAATAGTCGAAGAAGATCTCCTTCTTCATGATGAACATGTTGCAGAAGCAGGCTTTGTTGCCCTTGAAGAAGGCGTCGGCATCCTCCTTGTAGTCCGGATACATCTTGCACAGAATTCGATAGCAGTGAAGCAGATCATCATCGTGTAGCAGGGGAGCGGCCTCCCACAGTGCGCGCGGAGTGCCGTGCTCGTCAATAATCTCCGTGAGATCACCGAATGGAGTGGTGATGACGTCGTATTGGTGAACTACTCGCTCAATGTTTGTATCGTCAAGTCCATACTCTTTCGCGGCTTTGGCATCGATGTAATCATCTATGATCTCGCCATATGGGTTCTCTTTGTGGGGAGTGTCGGAGAAATCAAAATATCGGCGATAATGGCAGAAACCGTAATAATCGGCATCCACATTCTTCCAGGCCCAGTACTGGGCGGTCAATTCGCAATAGCGCGGATTACGGTCGGAGATATTCTCGCCTTCATCATCGCGGTGGCAATAAAATAGACGCATTGAGTTTCCGGATGAACCTACTTGAATCATTTGGATGGTATCGCAGGGGAAACGATTGACGTCTTTATGAGTGGATGCAAAGATTTTTACTCGATGGTTTTCTTGTCGGAAGTAAAGCTCTTGTGCCGCGTTGTATTCTTTGACGTGCCTGCTGGCAGCTTTTTCCAGTTGTAAATATCGGGCTGGTATGTTTGGTTCATCTTGGACAAGGCTTTTGGCTAGTTTGAACCAGGTGACGAAAGCCTTAGAAGAATTTGTATATCCAAGAGAGGTATAAGCTTCATCTCTGACAAAACGCATCAGTTCTACAGATGTCTCGGTATTTCCAATAACCTGAGAGACTTGTTTTGCCGCTTCAAGCTTGTCTTTTTCAGGAATTCTATCTTTCCAGTCATTCATCAGCGAAAAAATAAGCCGTTCTTTGAGACGTGCAGAGGATTTAAGGATAAGTGCTGATTGATTGTCCTCGGCGAATGCGTTTGCCGCCACCCAACACAGTTTCATCTGATTTGCGGCAGTTAAAAACTGTTGAATTGAGAGGGATTTATCCGTTGTGACGCCTCTGCCTATGTTGTAGATATATCCTCGGATAGTTGTATCAGAGATTTCTAAATCGGACATACTTGCAAGAACGAGAAACTCATAGCTGTCTTCGGCTCGTTCGAGGCGAGTGTCGGACATTACCGAGAATGCCCGACGGCAAATGTCTCCACGGAAGGCTTTATGCGTGACATGCCAGTCTCTTCCGTATTCGCTCGGGGAAATGAAGGTATCTTCTAATAGTTGATTTCCACCGGAGACAGAGGATGGCGAATTCGCCCAAGCCTCAAATTCTCGCGCAGAGTGGCTGTTCATGCCGTTTTGTTCTACACAGGTGAGGCCGAACCGGAAAATATCTGGATTATTCTGACTGATGGCGAAACGAACTTTAGAAAGGGTCTCTTCAGCTAAGGCGTCATCTGAATCTAGAAATAAGACATATTTGCCGGAGCTGATGGAAACCCCACTTCTTCTTGCGAGATGTAATCCTTCGTTTATTTGTTTGTCTAGAAGATGAATCCGCTGATCACGAGAAGTGTATTGTTCGATGATTTCACTGGCTTCGTCAGAACTGGCGTCATTGACCACAATGGCTTCCCAGTCCGTGAAACTTTGTTTAGTCAGGCTGTCTAGGCATTCTTGAATATAACTAGCGCTGTTGTAGCATGGAATAATAATACTGAAAAAAGGATTTTTTTCCCTCATCTTACAAGCTTTCTGGTGAAAAATGTTTATTTCTTTAAAAAAGTAAGGTGCTTTTTGAAAAAAGACATCTTATTTTCTGACTTAGAATTCCGTGTTTTCAAATCTAAAAAATGACGGATTGCTTGATTTCGGTAATCGGTATATTGCGGGGTGACGTTAGTGCCTGCTAGTTTTTCAGCAATTTCTTTCCATTGAACATAGCGTGCTTGGGGATCGAAGGAATCTCCTGCGTCCCAGTGGGAATACGCATCATCACGGGAGAGTCGCATCAGCTCAGCTGCGACTTCTAAAGGGGTAAAAGACTTTGTGGCTGTATCAATAGTTTCTATCTTGTCCTTGTCGGATAGACGAACGTACCAGTCACCGAACAACATTTCTATTAGACGATGTCTGAGTCCTCTTACGCAGGGCGACAAATCAAAAACAGTGAATTGATCCGCGTATGCCGAGGCTCTTTGTACTAGCATTCCATAGTTGGTGCATAAAGAAGCGAATTTATCTTTAGACATGGGATGGAACGTGGTAATTCCTCTGCCTAGATAGTAACGATAAGCTATAACGTTGTTGTAAAAGAGTTCAGTGTTGGCAAGACTTGCTATAACGAGCCATTCATAACTGTCCTCGCCACGGACTAAACGGTCGCTGGACATTACCTTAAAGGCTGACTTTAATAAATTCGTCCTATATAGTCGTTGCAGAACTCTCCAATCTTGACGGAACTCATCTTGAGCGGAGAAAGAGGAAGCAACAATGTCCGATCCTTGCAACGTAGGAAGAGTTCGATTGCTGAGTCGTAGAATGTCAGCGCAGACGGGATCGGGCATATCTGTCCCAAAAAGTTCCGTACCAAAATGAAGAACATCGAAACTCTGCTCGTGAGCAAGTTTGGACAGTGCGAATAAAGCGTTAGGAGCCAGCTCATCGTCTGCGTCTACAAACATCGAATATTTGCCTTGAGCGAGTTCAACTCCGCTCTTTCGTGCGAGATGGGTTCCCTCATTGCGTATCTTGTTAATAATGCGGATTCGTTCATCTTCGTCAGACATTCTGTTGGCTACAAGAAATGCATCATCTGGGCTGCCATCGATGACAATAATGGCTTCCCAGTCACGAAAGACTTGATTTTGTATGGAATGAATACACTTCCGCAGATAATCGGCATTGTTGTAGGTTGGAACAATAATTGAGAAAAAAGGTTGTGAGGCTGTTCTCATTTCTAAAGGCATCGAATTAGGCATTGTTTTCTCTCACTTGTACAGTAGGTGAAATTGTGGCGCTGTCATCGGTCTTATGGTTTATCGTCAGCTGGTTCGGGCACTACTGGCATCTTCGACTTCCTAGCGTCTGAACCAGCTTCACGGATTTTGCTGTAAAACTATTTATTCGATAGTTCCCTTACATTCGATAGCCAAAATATCGTTATTCAGCAAAGCATAGTCTCCATTTCGTGAATCGCGAATTGCGAAACGGCAAGAGTCCTCACCATTTGCAAATGCAATTGCTTTAGGCGTCTGTGGATTTTCGGGGTCGTCAATACGTAAAGAAGCGACGATCTGGAAGTCACCATTATTAAATATATTGACCGGTAGTGAGAACCTTACTTTATGATGACCAGGGTTGTGGAACTTATACAACTTGGGACCTGGATCAAAAGTTAGTCCGCCTCTTTTTGCGTCGAGTAAGGTCATTGTAAAGTAAAAATCAGTATCTTGATCAAAGTAATATTCAATATCGAAGTCGAATGAGTCATCTTTCTTGCAAACTGGGTTTGAAGCTGGAATGACTTTGAGCCATGGTTTATTACCATTGTCTTCTTCGACGTGATTATGTTCCTCGGAATTTTTCTGCTTGAAGTTTTCGAGAGTATAACGATCGGCAACATCATTCTTGTCACCACTGGCGATAATTTCGCCGTTCTTGATCAGGATGGCCTTGTTGCAGTATTTTTTAACGGAATCCATGGAATGGGTGACAAGAATAACGGTCTTCGTCGGATCCTTCTTGATTTCAGCAAAGAAGTTATCACACTTACGCTGGAACGCTTCGTCGCCGACGGCCAGGACTTCATCAAGCACCAGAATATCGCCTTGGGCCTTGATGGCAACGGAGAAGGCAAGACGCACCTGCATACCGGAAGAATAGTTCTTGAGCTTCTGATCCATGAACTCTTCAAGCTCGGCGAACTCAACGATGTCATCGTACATCGCGTCGATTTCAGCGCGAGTGAAGCCCAGTAGAGCACCGTTCAGATACACATTCTCACGGCCGGTCAATTCCGGATTGAAGCCAACGCCAAGCTCGATGAATGGCACCAGCTTGCCTTCAACTGTTACAGAACCTTGTTCCGGAGTATAGATTTGTGAAATGATCTTCAACAGCGTGGACTTACCGGAACCATTACGTCCGACGATGCCGAAGAAATCACCTTGATGCACTTCGAAACTAATGTCACGTAAAACATGCTGCTCGGTGTAGCCCTTGATGCCTTTTGTCCAATTCAGGAAAGCCATCTTTAGACCGGTCGCCTGTTCCGTGGGTAGTCGGAACATTTTGGCAACATGATCAACTTTGAGCACTACCGGGCGCTCGTCAACGTTCTTTTCCTCAGCCATTGCAACCTCAGCCATGATTTAGAGCACCTCCGCGAACTTGGAGCTGTACTTACGAAATACGTGAATGCCCAGCCACAGAATGAAAACAGACAATGCATATGGCAGCAGGCAAAGCAGTTTGTTATCAACCATGCTCCATACAGTCGGCACGTATTCCGGAGAAAGCAGATTATGACGAATATCCATGATCACTTGGGTGGAAGGATTCAACATCAGGATTTTGGCAGCCCAAGAGAATTCCGGGTTATTCGCGACCATGGTAATCGGGTAGATGATAGGCGTCGCGTAGAACATGGCCTGCAATATGACTTCCCAAATATGGGCCACATCACGGAAGTACACGAACAGTGATGCGAGCAGCAGAGCCACGCCAAGACCAAGACAGTACAACTGGATGATGCTAAGCGGTACAAGCAATATGCGCCATGTGTAGTGCGCGTGGGCGAAGGAGCCGAAGCAAATTACCACTAGCAAGTTGATGCCAAGGGAAATCATGGAACCCATCGTGGTGGAAGCCACAATAATATAATTCGGGAAATGAACCTTACGCAGCAAATCACCGCGGCCAACAATAGACTGCATACCCATGCTGGTGGATTCGGAGAAGAAGCTCCACAAGCAGGTACCGCACAGCAATGAAATCGGGAAGGTCGGAGTGCCATCGGAGAACTTCAAGAACTTCACGAACACTACGTACATCACAGCGAACAGCATAAGTGGCTTCAATACGGACCACACCATACCGAGGAACGATCCTTGGTAACGCAACTGGAAATCGGTTTTCACCAGTTCCTTGAATACCACCATTGCGTAGTGGTACCTCTTTTTGAGGCTGTCAAAAAAGTTCTTCACAAGCGTCCTATCCTACTAGTGCGAAGCATTTGAGCACAAAACGTGTAGTGTGCCCTCCTTCAGCAGTACTCTCATATATTCTATTGTGGAAAGGACGTTTGTTTCAGTAAGGCGGAATATCTCACATGGCTCTCACAGGAGAACATCAGCATCTGGATATCAAAATCTTCGTGTCGGCGCACAAGCCTGCTGTTTTCCCCGAAGGAAACAGTATCCTCCCCGTACAGGTTGGAGCAGCCAAGGCTGCAAAGCGATTCGACAGCACGCTACACGATGATGAGGGTGAGAATATTTCCGACAAAAATCCTCGCTACTGCGAATTGACAGCGCAATACTGGGCTTGGAAAAATGAGGACGCCGACTACTACGGTTTCTGCCACTACCGACGCTACTTCGATTTCGCCGACACTCCGCATAAGGAAAATGACTATGGCGAGATCATCGACTCCTATATCGATAGTCAAACCATTAAAGAATACGGTATCAACGATGTGGATATCGCCAAAGCGGTAGATGGCTGGGACGTTATCACCACGCCGCTTAACGACACCCGTCGTATCGGCGGGTTTACGAATCTCAAGCAGCATTGGGGTGCGGATAGGCATCTTCGTCTCAAGGATTTGCGTCACATGTATGACATTCTGTGCGCGCGTCATCCTGATTACAAAGCGGATGCCGATGCGGTGCTGAATGGGCATACTGCAGCTTTCTGCAACATGTTTATCATGAAGAAGAACATTTTCTTCGAGTACAACGAATGGCTGTTCCCCCTGCTGGATGAGTTCGCCGAGCATACTGATTTCAGCAAGATGGATGTGCAGACCACCCGCACTGTCGGGCATCTTTCCGAACGTTTGCTTAACATTTTCCTTGCGCACAAACAACGCACCGGAGCCAATTGGAAAATCAAACGACTGCAGTGCGTACATTTTCTGCATCCGGAACCGTTCACCAAGCTTGAGCCTCTGCAGGAGAATCCCGAAAGCATTGTGCCCGTAGTTTTCGCAGCGGATGATAATTACGTTCCAATGCTTACTACCACGATATATTCGATGCTGAAGAACGCTTCCGCAGATCGTTTTTACGATGTGATCGTATTGGAACGAAATATATCTGATGAGAACAAGCGGATTATCGCGAAATTTCTTGCGCAATTCTCGAATGCCACCGTGCGTTTCTATGATGTGAGTCGCTATCTTGCGGGGTTCAATCTCACTACCAGCAATGCACATATCAGTGTGGAAACGTATTACCGTTTCATCATTCAGGAAGCGTTGCCTTTCTACTCAAAGCTGCTGTATCTGGATTGCGATCTTGTAGTGAATGGTGATGTTGCCGAACTGTTTGATACAGAAATGGGCGATAGCGCCATCGCCGCAGTACCAGACATCGACTTCATCGGCAATCTCAATATGAAAGATGGTATTCGCGCCGAATATGTGCACAAGCAACTGCATATGCGTGATGCCTACGGATATTTCCAAGCTGGCGTGCTGGTTATGAATTTGGATTGCATGCGTAAAATTCATACGGTCCATGAATGGCTGCAGATTGCCGCAAAACCGGGATACATCTACAACGATCAGGATATTCTCAACACTGAGTGCGAGGGACTTGTTACGTACCTCGACTATTCGTGGAACGTGATGCATAACTGTGCCGGACGTGTGGCGGGAGTGTTTGATTTCGCACCTGCAGACGTGTATAAGGCATATATGGAATCGCGTAAGGTACCAAAAGTCGTGCATTATGCCGGTTTCGACAAGCCCTGGAAGAATCCTTGGTGCGATTTTGCTCCCCTGTATTGGCAGTACGCGCAGGAAACCCCGTTTGTTGCGCAAATGTACGCCGCCATGTCTGGAGTGCAGAAGCCGGAACCTCCGGAGCATCATGATCGAGCCATTGCTGAAGACAGTCCAATCCGTAAATACGTGGACGTTTTGGCACCAACCGGTTCCAAGCAGCGCGAGCTCATGAAGATCGTGGCACGCAAAGTGCAAGGCAAGAAGTAAGCAAGTGTGAAGTTGATACGTGAACCGCGCCCCGATTGATGGACTGAAGAAATTCCGATTCGATGATTGGAAGTGCGGTTCATTTGTGAGGAGGCAGAGACTTTTATTAATCTCGTTTGAACAAATCGCGTGTGAAAACCTTGTCCGATACCTTGTTAAGGTCATCATTCTAACGATTGGCAACGATGACGGTAGACCGTTTTGTGAATGAGTCAAAATCGTGCGTCATTTCGTTGCCAAAGAAGTCGGTAGCGTCTAGTGTCGGCTCATAAATCAACACGGGGATGTCGTTTGCCTTGAACTGCTCATGACACCCTGAATCACGGACTGGCGGAAGTTGTCGGAACCGGATTTCATGGTCAAATGGTAAATACCGGCAACAGGCTCGTCAACGTCCTTGACCCTGTCAAGAATCTCGTCGGCGATAAAGTCTTTGCGAGTACGGTTAGCATTCACAATCGCCTCGATTAAATTCTGCGGAGCCTGATCGTAATTGGCGAGCAGTTGCTTGGTGTCCTTTGGCAGGCAGTAGCCGCCATATACGAAGCTTGGATTGTTGTAACCGTCGCCGATGCGCGGATCCAAGCAAACGCCGTCAAAGATTTCGTGAGTGTTCAGTCCACGGCTTTCGGCATAAGTATCGAACTCGTTGAAGTAGGCCACACGCAGTGCAAGATACGTGTTAGCAAACAATTTGATGGCCTCGGCCTCGGTAGTGCCCACTTATCAGTTCCGGAATGCCCGTACTGCCGTCTCGATTGACTCGAGAACGTTCCTCAGAAGCCGCTCCCCGAGCCAGAAGATCCACAAAAGTATGTGCGGACTCTACGGAACGTGCATCATCCTGCGGAGCTCCAACAACAATACGACTGGGGTGCAAGTTGTCAAACAGAGCATGACCTTCACGAAGGAATTCCGGAGAAAACAGAATATGGTCATCGTTCAGCCGATCGCGCAACTGCTGAGTGCAGCCAACGGGAATAGTCGACTTAATAACAATCCACGCTTCCGGCGCGTACCTTCGCACTGCGGAAATCGCCGCTTCCACGCTGGAAGTATCGAAATAATTCTTCTTCTCGTCATAGTTCGTAGGCGTTGCAATCACTGCGAAATCAGCATTGGAATACGCTTCTCCCGGATCAACGGTTGCATGGAAGTCAAGAGGACGTTCTCCGGAAGTGTTCTTCTCCAGAAAATCAGTGATCGTAGCATCCACAATAGGGCTTTTACCGTTGTTCAGAAGCTCAACTTTCTTCGGAACAATATCCAAAGCATGAACCTCGTTATGTTAAGCAAGCAGCAAAGCGACAGAAAGACCTACATATCCAGTTCCAGCAACTGCAATCTTCATAGTTACCGGCTTTCGTTATTCCTGACAAACTAGCACTATTGTAGAAACAGGCGGTGATGTGGAACGCGAATCTACTGAAGCTCTACGAAATCAGTATCCTTGAGGTAGTTCCTACCGGCACTCATATCGTATTGAATGAGTTTGTAATCATGAAGTAGTGTTTTAGCCTCCTCGGAAAGATCCTTCTCATTCATACATGCACCAGCGGCATTGAGATATACCGGTTTGTCGGAACTACCTCCGGCCGCTGAAGGAACCGACATGGCAGGTATGGCCTGATGCATCTCAGTGAGAAAAGCCAGATATGGGCTCACCTTAGCGTTGAGATGTGAAGCCAGTTGTGCAGAGAAATAGTTGGACGAGGTGTATGCGGAGGAAGCATCATCAAGTTTAGTTCCAGCAGCGGAGGAAGCATTGTTGGACCAAATAAAGTAATCTGTTTCATGAAGACCAAGAATATTGTCTGAATCGGAGTATGCGGTACTGTAGATGCCAGGCAAGTGATCTCCATAGAAAACGACGGTAATAGGACGATCGATATTGTTTAAAGTATTTAGGAAATCTTGTGTTGCTTGATCTGTGTAATTAAGACCTTTCGTGTACGTCTCAATATTGAGTCGTTCATTCTCCTGAAGATTTTCGGAAGTGTCAAGTTCTTTGAACTGATTATCTGTGTAGATATCCTCATAGGGCATGTGATTCTGCATGGTTACGACTTGATAAAACTTGTTGCCATCAGAGGACTGCACTTTCTTGAGCACTTGGCTGTAGAATGATTCATCGGAAACATACCAAGCCGAATCTATAAGGCGAAGGTCTGTGAGTTCAGGTGTCCCATCTGTGGCATAGAACTTAGAGAACCCAAACTTCTTATAGTTGATATCACGAAAATACATGCCGCGGTTGTATGCATGGAAGGCCACGGAAGAATCTTCGCCGTTCTTTTCATTCCATAGCTGATTGAGGGACTGATCCCACTTTTGTCCAGGAACCAATTGCTGGTAAGCGATAGATAGGGTATCGCTGTAGTTAGCCATGGAAAGACCCGTAAGAGCCTGGTATTCGATGTTGGCGGTGCCGCCACCGTAACCGGGGGAAAGCATGAGTCCGGAAGTTGTTTCGTCCTTAATTTGACGAATATTTGGGATCGGATCTTCAGCGAAACTTACGCCCGGGATTCGTGTGGGATCCGAGAAGGTTTCCGAAAGTACCATGATTACAGTGCTATCAGTCAGATTAGTTGTTCTAGACTGATTGATGGAGTCGGCTTCCTTGGAATATTTCTTTGCGATCTTGGTCATGGCCTCTTTGGAATAATCTTCGGGTTCATCCATGATCTTGGTGTGTGCGAGTTGAAGGAAGTTGATGGCGGGTCCGTTATTGGCTGCATCCGCTAGAGGATTCCAAGGTTGTGGATTGTCAGAAAGGTTGTGCGCAAATTCCGTAGCCCATGAATTCGCTGTTCCCAGTTCCCAGATGAAAGACACGACGAGCGTAGCGCTTAAAGCTGCGGCAAGGACACGGGTCAGCGTGCCTGCAAAATTCTTAACGCTGGCAAATGGATGTAGCCAGTGGCAAGGGATGATTGCATTCCTGCCATCAAGGAATTGCATAATGATGCAGATGGCCACAAAGTAAATAACGCCAGTTACCGCACCATCAACTAGAGTCTGACTGGATTTTGGAATAAAAGAAGTGAGTTCTCCCGCATTGCCACCAGTTATGAAGTTTAAATCGGCAGGAATAACAGGTTCGTTGCGAGACTCAATCTTAATGTGATTGGCAACGGCAAACACCGTCATAACAGTGCCGAAGATGGCTGAAGCAACCCAGAAACGATTGAGAATCAGCACCAAGGTGAGGTAAATGGCACCCAAAACTATGAAATTCAGTAATGCCTGATATTGATTGTCAATCCATGTTTGACTTACAAACTTGGTTGTACGTCCAATAACGCTTTGCAAAACCCTGGTCGTATCATCAATTTCCGAGCCTTCAGGATATTCCGGCTCGCTGTACATTCCCCACTGAAGAAAAACGACCTCAAAAGCGGTAACTAATACCAGAACAATGGCGTAGAACGAGAACGAGAAACGGTGACGTTTCTTCCACAGGCCGTGCGCCTTCTGAAAGAATTTGATGATGAGTTGAATAGCTTTGAAATTGGTGAAAGTTTGCCATGCGGTCTTTACCGCTGTAGCGGCGGTATGGATGGCGTGGCCGGTGGTTTTGGCAGCTTTTGCAATTGCATGTCCTGCGGTGGAGAGTGCTTTTGCCGTAGTGTGTACGGATTGTTTGCAGACCTCGACAGTCCGCATCAGAGGATGCTCGTTAGCTTGCGCGAGTTGAATTTCAGCAGACGGGGGGGCTGAATGGGTACTGTCGTTCGCGGCTTCGTTAATGGCTTCGTCAATGGACTTGTCGTCAGCTGTTTTTGGCAGATGGGGCGCACCGACTTTGGGAATGAAAACGCTTGCGTTATCGGAGGTGGCGCGAATTGCTGATTTCTGCGTATACAGTTTTGAACCGTGGTGGCCTGAAAGGGCGGATGGAGCGCAAGCGTTGCTGTCTTTGTCATTCGCAAGAGGGCGATACGCTCCGCCCGTAATCGGCTGCTTAGTGAGTTTTACGTATGAAGGTGCACAAGCGTGACGGTCGGGCGAGAAAATAGGCATCGTCGCATCCTTCAAAAAGATAGCCCCCTTATAATTGGAGGCTCTGTACAATTAAACCGGGTACATTTTAGTGTTCAGCTGTGGACGAACGAGTGTCTCGTATATATTTCCGGTCGACCTTCCGAATCTGCCATATATAAGCCCGATATGGTGAGAAAAAGTTTTTGTTGTGCGGAAATCGATGGCTGAATCTCGTTGGGGCCTAAGATGGTCTCATCTAAAGCAACGGACCGTCAAACAGTTCGTCGTGGGATCCCATGCGAATGAATCGGATTGTCGACGCTTCCGGCCGCTCCGAGTAGATCACCAACACATCCATTTTTCCTTCGGCAAGATGGAATTCCGCATATCCTGAGTAGATTCCTCGTGAGCGATCAAGCATGTGAGGATTATATGATTCCGGAACGTGTCCGTACTCCTCAATGGCTTCGATTACATATTCGAGTTCCGTGACGATTTGAGGTTTTCGTCGTGAGATGCGTTTGAAGTCGGTCTGAAATTGTTGGTCGAATTTGATGGTAATCATGGCGCTTTGCCTGTTCAGCCGTGATTGTTGTGCAGCCAGGCGATGGCGTCTTGCGCGCTGTTGAAGGTGGCCGCGTCGTCTGGGAGGATACCGCGTTCCTTGGCTTCGGCTTCGAGCATGGCTCGCTTGGTCTGCTCGTTTGGTTCCGCGGTGCGCACGGAGGTGTCGAAAGGCAGGCGCTGCTGGTTCACGAGCTGGATGCTTGCCATGGTTACGTAAGTGTTGAAATTCATGCCTATGGCGTCGAGTGTCTGGTTGACTCGAGCTTTCAGATCGTCGTTCATGCGAATGGTAATATTGCCCATCTGAATCCCCTGCCCTAATCTTGCGTGCAATTAATGTGTATTTTATGTCAAATGCACGCATGTTGCAAAGATAGAGAAAGTTGGTAAGTGGTGTCTCGCTTATGTATGGCAGATTTTGGGGTTTGTGCGGAGGCGTTCGATTGTCTCGCTTGCGCGCGTATGGGATCTTGCTCTATGCGTTTGTCTACGACGGACTTTGTGTATACAATGTATACAAACTCATTTTGCGTTAAGGAGGCATCGAAATGAGCGCTGCGACACTGGTGAGATGGGGAAACGGCCAAGGCGTTCGGCTGAATCGCGACGTTGTGGAGGATGCCGGAATCAAAGTGGGCGACCAGCTTGACGTGCAGGTACGGGAGGGGCGTATTATTCTAACCCCTAAGCGTATGAGGGTCATTTCGGTTCCGGATTTTGAGGCGATGTTTGCGGGATACGAGGGGCCTCGGACGCAGGAGGACGGATTCGCTGGCCAAGTCGGAAAGGAACTTCTATGAAGGACTATCGCTATGGTGACGTGGTATGGGTGAATTTGGATCCGTCGGCTGGCCATGAACAGGGGAAACGTCGGCCTGTGGTGGTTGTTAGTAACGATGCTTACAACCGTTTCAATAATCTCACCATGGTCGTGCCGATAACCAGCAGTAGGGAATATCCTTTGCATGTCAATGTTGGTGTGATTCCGACTGAAGATGGTTCGGAAATTTATGGGTGGGCGGAAATCGAACAGCTTAAATCGCTTGACCTCGAGGCGCGATACGGCAGCGTCGTTGGAGAACTGGATGGAGAGACTCTGGATAAAATCACGGACTTGGTCCTTGTTTGTCTTATGCAGCCCACCATGCGCATCGAAAACCTTGTGTAGGTGTGAGTGAGTCTGTGGTGCGGCTTCGTTTGGGGCACCGAAACCCGCCACTGTACCCAAGGTTGGTAAGCGTCAAGAAATGACTATGAGAGCCGGACGGACTTTGGCCTTGTGACCTTAGTTGTGAGTCTAAGTTCAGCGGTGGGGGTGAAAATAGCTGCAAATTTGCCATATATAAGCCAGTTTGTGGAATCGCTTTATGGCTATGCAACCCTGCCGGTACTCTGAAATTGTGAGTAGTGAGATTTTCAAGCCGCGCAACATCATCGTGACCGGCGGATGTGGGTTTATCGGAGCCAATTTCGTGCGCTATGTGGCACATAACCATCCTGACGTGCACATAACCGTGCTCGACAAACTGACCTATGCCGGAAATCCGCAAAATATCGCCGGTCTTCCGCAATCGCAAGTCGAACTTGTGCAAGGTGATATTTGCGATACGGCATTACTGGAACGTATCGTGCCTGGTCATGACGCGATCGTGCATTTCGCGGCCGAATCGCACAACGACAATTCCATTGCCAATCCTGAACCCTTCATCACAACAAACGTGGAAGGCACGTTCCATTTGCTTGAAGCCGCCCGTAAGCATGACGTGCGATTCCACCACATCAGCACCGATGAAGTGTACGGCGACCTTGCGCTTGACGATCCATGCAAATTCACCGAAAACACGTCATATAAGCCATCAAGCCCATACAGTGCGTCGAAAGCGGCATCCGACCAGCTAGTGCGCGCGTGGGTTCGCACGTACGGGCTTCGCGCCACGATCTCCAACTGTTCCAACAATTATGGGCCGTACCAGCATGTGGAAAAATTCATTCCACGGCAGATCACATCCATCATGGAAGGTGTGCGGCCGAAACTATATGGCACAGGCGAGAACGTGCGCGACTGGATTCATACGGAAGACCACTCTTCTGCGGTGTGGGAGATTCTTACGCGCGGGCGGATCGGCGAAACATACCTGATCGGCGCAGATGGCGAAATGAGTAATATTGCCGTGATGCGTATGATTCTGCGGCTTATGGGGTGTGCCGAAGATGCGTTCGACTGGGTGCGTGACCGTCCCGGGCATGATCGGCGTTATGCGATCGACTCTAGTAAGCTGCGTACCGAACTCGGATGGAAGCCTGTGCACACCGATTTTGAAGCCGGTTTGCAAGCGACCATCGCTTGGTATGCTGCCAACCGCGCTTGGTGGGAGCCCGCCAAAGCCGCCACCGAAGCCCGCTACCGCGCCCAAGGCCAGTAAAGTGCGTCAGACGGGAGCGTTTGTGACGGTGCGTCATGGTGGATGCGACGCAGCCTGGCAATTGGGCTCGGTAAGTGGCGATTGGGAAATAACGTGCTGCAAGTAGCCGGTTTCGTCAGGAAATGGCTGCGAGAGCCGGATGCACATTCTGGCCTAATGACCAGCTGTGAATCCAAGTCTCCCGAATCTGCCGTATATAAGCCAGATACGGTGCGAAAGTATATTTAACGGGGTCAAAGTTGTATCTTTGAACGACTTTGACCCCGTTAAACGCAGAGGCGACGGCTGCGAGCGCGATGGCGACCACTGCGATCACTGCGACGATGGCGATGGTTTTGCGTTGTCTCGCATTGTTTTTCTGCGTGGTTGGCCGCATTGCTGGTTCCTTTTTTCTTGTGCGGCTCTCATTTTGGATAAACGTTGCGAGTGTACAAAAACACTTCCGAAAAACGATTTACCGGTGGAAATAGTGTGGATTATTTTGCTGCGAAAGGAATTTGTTTGTTATTGCGATGCTGGGCGCGTCAGGTTTGCGTGGTATTTATTCTGGAGGGATAAACGTTTTAAGGGGGTCTGGATGGCGTATCGTGCGACGCTGAAGGATGTGGCTGCTGCCGCGGGGGTGTCTGTGACGACGGTTTCGCTGGTGTTGAATAATCGTCCTGCTCGCGTGTCTGAGGGGAAGCGCAAGGTCATTGCCGATGCGGCGAAGAAACTGAATTATGTGCCGAATCAGAGCGCGCGAAGCTTGGTGACCAAGCAATCCCAGTTGGTGGCGTTGATTGTGCCTGATATTGAGAACCTGTTCTTCGCGGCGCTTGCCAAGTGTGTGGAGGATGAATGCGCCGCGCAGGGGTATTCGCTGATTGTGGCCAATTCCGATGATTCGCGTGTTACTGAGCATGAGTTGTTGCAGCGTCTTCCGGCTCGTGGGGTGGACGGTGTGATGCTGATTCCGGCGCGCGAGTCCTGTGTTGGCGATGCTGTTGGGCGGTTGCGTGAGGATGTGGCGCTTGTGTCGTGCCCTGTGGTGTTGATCGACCGTTTGACGCAGTGTGGTTGGTGTGATGCGGTTGGTTTTGATAATTATCTTGGTGGCCGTTTGGCTGCCCAGTATCTGTTGGAGGGCGGTCATACTCGTATTGGCATTGTCGCCGGCGATATTGCGGAGTCGAGTGCCGCGGAGCGTCGTCGTGGTTTTGTGGATGCTATCGAGCAGTCGGGAAAGCATTTTGATCCTGCGCTGTGTGTTGAGGGGGATTACCGTTTTGGTAGTGGCTATCGGGCTGCTGATCAGATTATTGATGGCGGTGCGACTGCCGTGTTCTGCTGCAATGATGTGATGGCGCTTGGTTTTCGTCAGCGTATGGCGGAGCGCGGGTTGCGCGTTACCGAGGATATGCAGGTGATTGGTTACGACAATATTCTCAAGCGATTCGGGCTTGGTTGGCGTATGACCACCGTTGAGCAGAGCGTGACTGATCTGGCTGCCGCCTGTTGGGATATGTTGCGTGGGCGGATTGATGTTGCGGTTCATGCCAAGTCCAGTGTGGATTCGGTGGCTGCTCGTCCGTGGCTTTCCGAGCCGCAGGTTGAGGTGCTTACGCCGAAATTGGTGCAGGCGGCCTGCTCGTAAACCGCCGTTTTTAGGTGCTGCGGACCGGTGAAAAACGGGTGGCGTAGATCAATATCGATATGCAGTGACATCAGTATTTCCAATATTCTGTAAATGTTGGAAATAAAGGCAACACGCCGTGCGTATGGTGTCGAATTTGCGTTATTGATAAAACGCTTTATCATAAATCTTGTCAACGCACAACACAACCGAAGAATGTGTTCGATGTATAACTGACGGCGTACCCGTATGGTGGCGGACCGTCGTCAGGCTCGTCAAGGAGGAAGGCACACACACATGAAGAAGATGATTCTTGATCTTGATACCGGTGTTGATGACGCGCTTGCCATTTCGTATGCTCTGGGAAGCCCGGAGATTGAACTGATCGGCATCACCGGTACCTATGGCAACGTGCTCGTCGAGCAAGGTGTGCGCAACGCATTGGCCGTGACCGACCTGCTCGGCCACCCGGAAGTCAAGGTATATCAAGGCCTGCCGCACTCCAGCACCACCGACCACTTCGAAGTGCTGCCGATCTCCGCATTCATCCACGGCAACAACGGAATCGGCGACGTGGACATCCCTGATTCCAACCGTTCCGTCGAAACCGAATCCGCGGTCGACTTCATCATCGACGCAGTGAAGACCTACGACAAGGATCTCGTCTACGTGCCGACCGGCCCGATGACCAACATTGAAGCCGCACTGAAGAAAGCTCCGGAAATCAAAGACGAAATCGGCCAAATCGTGCTTATGGGCGGCGCGCTGACCGTACCTGGCAACTGCAACGCCTGCATGGAAGCCAATATTTCGCAGGATCCGGAAGCCGCCGACTACCTGTTCCGTTCCGGCGCTCCGACCACCATGATCGGCCTTGACGTGACCCTGCAGACCCTGCTCACCTATAAGGAAACCCAGCAGTGGCGCGACCTCGGCACCAAGGCCGGCAGGTTTCTGGCCGACATGACCGACTTCTACATCAAGGCCTACGAAACCACGTCCCCGCACTTGGGCGGCTGCGGACTGCATGATCCGCTCGCCGTCGGCGTGGCAGTGGACCCGACCCTCGTCACCACCCTTGACATCAATATGAAGGTCGACGTGGAAGGCCCGACCCGCGGACGTACCATTGGCGACGAAACCCGTCTGAACGATCCAGTCAAGACCATGAAGGTGGCAGTCGGCGTTGATGTGCCGCGCTTCCTGAACGAATTCATGACCCGCATCTCCGGACTCGCAGCCAAAGCAAAATAAGCGTAACCGGCCAAATAATCGCATAAAACATCCTCAATATAAACAATGGAGATTTGTGAAATTGCGATTACTGAAAAACAATATTTTCGCAAATCTCCTTTTCATTTAAGGAAGACAAAGATGAGCGCGACTGAAGTTCTCTCTGCATTGGATCGCATCCACGGCACGGTGTCCGTAATCGGCTCGATGAATGCGGATTACACCGTCACCGCGCAGCGTCTGCCAAGGCCGGGGGAGACCATCACCGGCGGTCCGTTGCAGCTGCTGCCAGGCGGCAAATCCGGCAACCAGGCTGCCGCCGCAGCGCGCATCGGCGCAACCGTGCAGATGTTCGGCGCGGTAGGCTCCGATTCCAACGCCGACTTCCTGCTGGGCGCCCTAGGTGAAGCTGGTGTGAATACCACGCATGTTCGCCGCGTGCCTGGAGCATCCGGTACAACCGTGATCACCGTGGACGCAACTGGCGAAAACACCATCGTCTACTCTCCGGGATCGAACGCGCAGGTCACTGTGGACTATGTGGAATCCGTGCGTGAGGCGCTGGTGCGGTCTTCCGTGCTTGGCCTGTGCTTGGAAAGCCCGATCGAAACAGTGACGGCCGCCGCACGCATGTGCCATGAAGCGGGCGTGAAGGTGCTACTCAACGATTCGCCGTTCACTCCGTCGCTGTCGGCCGAACTAGTTGAAGCATCCGACATTCTGTTGGTCAACGAGCACGAAATGGTGCAGTTGCTTGGTATTGACGAGCCGGAAAACGACGATTGGGATGGTTTCGACTGGGGGTATGCGCTGGAAGCGATGCACGGATTCGGTTTCGAACAGGCGATTGTGACGCTCGGCGGTGACGGTTCGGTGGTATTGGATTCCACTTCGGCAACGCCGATTCAGCGGATAGCCCCCGTGCGGGTCAATGCGGTGGATACCACCGGTTGCGGCGACTCGTTCATGGGCACAGTGCTTGCCGGTCTTGCCTCAGGTATGGCACTTTCCGAAGCTGCCGAACTCGCCTCGTATGTGTCTGCATATGCCGCCACCGGTTACGGTGCGCAGGCCTCCTACGGCAATGCCGCGCAAATTCGCGAAGCATTCGCCAAATAACCCAATAGTCAGATAGTTGAAGTTTCTCCTTCATATTGCGTGTTTTGAAAGCGAAGCATTATCAGACGATAGCTAGATTTCTCTCTTTTCTCTCTTGATACACGGGTGCCGCATCCTGCTCAACAAAGGATGCGGCACCCGTTTTGTCTTGTATTGCCTTCGATAATCGTATTGCCCCGAAATCTCATTTCGTTAAACCATCATTGTAGAGGGTTCTATTTCGTTACGAATCACCCATTAAAACCGTTCTATAATGTTACAAAACGAGATTAAAAACCGTCTCATTGCGTTACAAGGGGGTTTTGTGTTCAAGCGAAAAGCCATGGAAAAACTGGTGTTTTGGAAGGAACATAAAAACAAGCAGGCCATGTTGGTCGATGGTGCTCGCCAAGTGGGAAAGACCAGTCTTGTTGAAGAATTTGGTAGAACCAACTACGAGCATATGGTGGAAATCAACTTCATCGACATGCCTGACGCGAGGAGAGCGGCGGACAATGCGCAGAACGCAGACGATCTGTTTCTTGCCATTTCCGCATATGCGCAAGATGAAATAATTCCCGGGAAAACCCTTATTTTCTTAGATGAAATTCAGACATGCCGTGACGTGGTCACCATGATTAAATTTCTTGTTTCTCGGTATGACGATTACGATTTTGTGCTATCAGGCTCGCTGCTTGGCGTTGAAGCAAAATCTGTGGAATCAGTTCCGGTGGGATTTTTGGATTCGATCACCATGTATCCCATGGATTTCGAGGAATATTGTTGGGCGAATAAAGTTCCGGGAAATGTGTGGAATGAAGTTCGTTTGGCCCACAAGGAGAAAAGGTCTGTCAATGAGGCGGTCCATCGAAGAATGACGGATCTTTTCCACGACTATCTTTTGGTGGGAGGCATGCCGGATGCAGTTTCCGTTTTTTTGGAGCAGCACAATATTCAATCATTGCGTGCGCGTCAGCAGGCAATCGTCAATCGGTATCGTGAGGATATTTCGCAGTATGCAGAGAATCTCACACAAGCGCGGAATATCCGCCGTATTTTCGATTTGATTCCCAGTGAATTAAATCAGCAGAACAAACGATTCCGTGTGACCAGCCTTGATAAGCATGCCAGAATGGAACGTAATGAAAACAACTTCCTATGGCTGGCTGATGCGGGCGTCGCATTGCCCTCATACAATGTTGAGGAGCCGCGGTATCCGTTGATGTTGTCGATGCAATCTAGATTGTTCAAGCTGTTCATGAATGATGTTGGACTATTGACGTGCATGTGTGGCATGAACGTTGTGCGCGATTTATTGAACGATCGTACTGACATTAATTTCGGTGCATTGTACGAAAATGTGGTGGCTCAGGAACTTCGTGCGCATGGATTCCCGCTGTACTATTTCAAAAATAATACGATTGGTGAGCTTGATTTCGTTGTTGAAAGTGCAGCCGGCAGGGTGGTTCCTGTCGAAGTGAAATCTGGTAAGGGCTATAGACGCCATCATGCCATCGACAAGGCACTTGCCACACCTAACTATGGTATGGAACGAGGAATTGTTTTTGCGAAGTCCAATGTTGAATGCATGAAAAACATTGATTATCTTCCTATATACATGGTTTCTCAATTAATATTTGATGATTCTTGGGATAAAGAGGAGACTAATTGAACGGTAGTTACGGTAGATAAAAACTTAGATGATATTTGCTGTCAAATAATGAGTAAAGCATGTACAAAAAACTCGCCAACCGGGTGGTGGCGAGTTTTTGCTTAAGAATATATGCGCGAATCAGGCGTAGATGTTGCGCGGACGCATGTCTTCGGGCAGGCCGTTGAGCAGCGTGGAAACGGAGCCGGATTCGAATACGGAGCGGATGCCAGCGGCCAGCAATGGGGCCACAGACAGCACGGTCATATTCGGAAGGCGCTTCTCTTCCGGAACAGGCACGGTGTCGGTAAGCACGATTTCCTTGGCACCGCAATTCCTCAGGCGTTCCACGGCGGGACCAGACAGCAGGCCATGCGTGGCAACCAGCGTCACGGACTTCGCGCCGGAGTTGTTCAGTGTGCGCACAGCCTCGCAGATGGTGCCTGCGGTGTCGATCATGTCGTCAACCACCACGCAGTCGCGGCCTTCGACCTCGCCGATAATGCCATGCGCCTCGGCATGGTTCGGGCGAGTGGTGTCACGAGTCTTGTGAATGAAGGCGAGCGGCAGATTGCCCAGCTTCGCGGCCCACTGCTCGGAAACCTTGATGCGGCCGGCATCCGGAGACACGATGGTGGTGTTCTCAAGCGGCATGTTGTTGCGTACATAGTCAAGCAGCACCGGAGTAGCGGTGAGATGATCGACCGGGCCATCGAAGAAACCCTGCTCCTGAGCGGCATGCAGGTCAACCGTCATAATACGGTCGGCGCCGGCTGCGCGGAACAGGTCGAAAATCAGGCGGGCGGTGATGGGCTCGCGGCCCTGATGCTTCTTATCCTGGCGCGAATAGCCGAGGAATGGCGCGACCACGGTGATGGAACGGGCGGAAGCGCGCTTCATGGCGTCAACCATGATGAGCTGCTCCATGATCCACTTGTTGATCGGCTCGGTATGCGCCTGCATCACGAATGCGTCGGCACCACGCACCGGCTCGGTGTAACGCACATACATCTCGCCGTTGGCGAAATCGTAAGCTGTGGTCTCAAGCACGTCGATTCCCAGGTATTTCGCGGTTTCATGGGCCTGCTCAGGGTATGCACGACCCGTCACCAAAGCCAATTTCTTATCCGGAGTGCCTTCGAGAATCGCCGACATGCTTCGCCTTCCACAAATCTAGAGTCGCGTAAATACGGTACCAACCGTACAAAAATAGCCGTATTCAATATAACAATGCGGGTGCCCATGACGCGCCTGTTTTGCGGAACGTGCGCAATTGCCGCTCGTCCAGCAGAAGGGCTATGCTGAACAGGTTGTCTGAACCGTATCTTTATACCTTTATATATGGATGCGCGAAGGCAGTACGCATACACACTCCTGCCATGGAAGGTCCATGGCCGATAGTCCGAAGGAGGTGGGTGATGTCTGCGCATAAGTACGAACTGATGTTCATTGCCGATCCTGAGCTGGATGAGCGCGGTCTGAAGAAGCTGACCGAGCAGTATCTGGAAACTGTCACCAAGGAAGGCGGTGCTGTCGAGAACATCGACATCTGGGGCCGTCGCAAGCTTGCCTACGAGATCGCTGGCAAGACCGAAGGTAACTACGTTGTGGTCAACTACTCCGCTGAGCCGGCCACCAGCGACGAACTCGATCGTCTGCTGAACCTGAACGAATCCGTCATCCGCACGAAGATTCTTCGCAAGTAAGTAATTCTAAGCTTTTCAAGCTGCAAAACAATAAGCTGCAAAGTAAGTAGGTAACGATGGCAGGCGAAACGATTATCACTGTGGTGGGTAACCTCACGGCTGATCCCGAAATCCGTACGGTTGGCAACGGCTCGTCCGTGGCCAGCTTCACGATTGCCTCCACTCCGCGCACCTGGAACCGTAATACGGGCCAGTTTGAAGATGGTCAGGCTTTGTTCATGCGCTGCTCCGCGTGGCGCGACATGGCCGAACATTGCGCGCAGAGCCTGAGCAAGGGCATGCGTGTAATCGCGCAGGGTCGTTTGCAGCAGCGTTCCTATCAGGCGAACGATGGTTCCCAGCGCACGGTTGTCGAGCTTCAGGTCGATGAGATCGGTCCGTCCCTGCGCTATGCGACCGCCCAGGTCACACGAACCTCCAGTGCCAACGGTGGTAATTTTGCCGGCAATCGTGGCGGCAATGCTTTCGCTGGCGGCAACGGCGGGTTCAACAATAGTGGCTTCGCCGGCAATGCCGGTGGATATCAGGGCGGTGCCGGGTATTCCGGTGGCGCTGGCTATCAGGGTGGGGCTGCCGCTCCGGCCAATGCCGCGCCCGCCGTGCAGCCTGCTCCGGCATCGGATCCGTGGGGCAATTCGGATAATTCCGGTTCCTCCTCGTTCGGTTCGTTCGGTTCCTCCGAGTTCGGCGGAAACAGCGACGAACCGGAATTCTGATCCGACCCGGATCGCAGCTTAAAAGAAAAGCAATTTCCAGATTTTAAGGAGAACATCAAGATGTCACGCAAGAGGCCGCAGCCGCCGGTCAAGCCGTTTAAGAAGAAGCCGAATCCACTGAAGGCCGCCAAGGTCACCGAGATCGATTACAAGGACGTTGCCCTGCTGCGCAAGTTCATTTCCGATCGCGGCAAGATTCGTTCCCGTCGTATCACCGGTGTTTCCGTGCAGGAACAGCGCGAGCTCGCCAAGGCTATCAAGAACGCCCGCGAGATGGCTTTGCTGCCGTACGCCACTTCCGGTCGCTGATCTGAGAGAGGTTTGAACAATGGCTGAAGCTAAGGTTATTCTTACCAAGTCCGTCAATCACCTGGGTCACCCGGGCGACGTCGTGACCGTCAAGGCCGGTTACGCTCGCAACTACCTGATTCCGCAGGGCCTCGGCTTTGCTTGGTCCAAGAACGCTGCTGCCCAGATCGAGGCCATGAAGCGCGCTCGTCTGGCCAAGGCCGTCGCCACCCGCGAAGAGGCTGTTGCAGCCAAGGGCCTGATCGAGGGTTCCGTCGTCGAAATCGCCGCCAAGGTCTCCGAGTCTGGCAAGCTGTTCGGTGGTGTCTCCGCCGACAAGATCGCCATCGCTCTGTCTTCCAAGGCTGCCGTCAACCCGAAGAACATCACCGTGGATCCGATCAAGACCACCGGCGAGTTCGCTGCGACCGTCGCTCTGCACCCGGAAATCACCGCTTCCTTCACCGTGAAGGTTGTCGCTGAGTGATTTCGGCCCCATTCATCAAGACTGCATTCGTTGCAGCCATGATGAATGACTTCAGACTGAGATACGTCTGAGCTTAAGCATGGGAAATCCCCCTGCGCCAGCTGAAAACAGTTGTGCAGGGGGATTTTCATATTTGATCAGTTGTAGCCACCGTCATTAGTTGGTTTGTCGCAACTTGGGCACGTCATGGTCGTTACTTTCCTTCTCTCGTGCGGAAACGGTGCTTGGAAGCAACCTAAGCTCAATCCTTAAGTGGGTGT
>SKEF01000551.1_pt1 | contig 37965 bp, 35 predicted proteins | sample 4826691 | NCBI WGS metagenome assembly SKEF01 (sample SAMN11008816, study PRJNA524170) | human gut metagenome | biome: Human fecal sample; material: Feces; isolation source: fecal sample from pouch patient p23, p27 | host: Homo sapiens | place: Israel: Tel-Aviv | collected 2016-08-24
AGATAGTGGGATGTAACAAAAATGATAAATAGTAAAATCCTAACAGACAGACAGACAGAGCTTAGCTGATTCTAAATCCTGTGTCAAGAATGCCGTGGGAATATGTTAAGACGGCGAATGATGATGGCAAAGGCACAGGAGGTAGAAGAAATGAAAGAGTGGCAATTGATATATGATACTAAGGAAACAGCAGAAGAAATAACATCGACTTCTGATATTAATGTTAAAGGCTTTAATGAACTTATGGTTATTGCTAGAGTTACAGCAACAACTACAAATCCATCGACAAGAAATGGTCAATTATCCCTAATGAGTTCCGATGGAAATAAATGTCAAGTGGTATTGGGAAACAATCTACTATATCCGAATGGAAATCCGCGATTATCCATAGGTTTAGTAAAAAGGTTTTCTGATTTTATATATGTTGATACTGCTACATCTTGGAATGCAAATGATGTATTTAACAATAAATGGGCGGTAGATAATTTAACATCGGTGCAAAATTCTATTGTTAAATACGAAGGAGAGATTGATAAAATTCGCATTACAAATGCTAACGAATTAGGAACTTATAAATTTGGAATCGGAAGTAGATTTGCAATTTATGGTAGATAAGGAGGTGATTAAAAATGTATGCAAAATTACAAAACGGGTATATTCGGAGTGCGCCAAAGACCGTACAGTGGCAAGGGCACACGGTCAACAACCCGTCCGCAGATAAGCTCGCAGAGTTGGGCTACAAGCCTGTGGTGTACGTAGATATGCCAATCGAGGCAACAGAGGGCAAACACTGGGAATCCGGATGGGAAGAGGAAGAGACAGAGATTAAACAGGTGTGGACGTTGGTAGACGATCCAGTCTATCCAGAGCCAGAGCCAACGCCCGAAGAAAGAATCAGTAACTTGGAAACAACAACAGACGAACTAAAGTCCACATCAGACGATATAGTACTGATGATGGCAGATATTATAGGAGGGTAATTATGAAAACTTTAAACGCATTGAAAATGAAAATCATGGTAAGAGCATTTAGAATCCGCATCAAAAATGGAGAAAACATTGAAAACATTGCAGCAGATTATCCGGCGTTGACAGTCGATGACCTGGAAGCAATCAAGGCAGCATTAGAAAAATAAGAATGATAATATGGAGATTAGAGCAAGACCTTAGAGGTCTTATTTTTATACCATGAAACAAGAGAGAGGACACACGTGATTAAGTTTTTGTCAGAAAATTGGGCACTCTTGTCGTTTGTAGTGTCAGCCATTGCATACATATATTATCAAGTGATCGCTATGCGAAAAGGAATACGTGCACTATTAAGAGCGGATTTAATAAGACTTTACAATAAGTATCATGATGATCACGGATATTGTCCGTTGTACGTCAAGCAGTCATTAGAAGATGAGTATAAGCAATACCACACACTGAAAGGGAATGGTGTAGGTACGCAAATGTATAATGCGCTCATGGCATTACCGACAGAACCACAACATGAAAGAGAGGAATAATTATGTTTAAAAATTGCGTATTTAAAGTATCGGTAGATACCAAAAAATGGATGAAGAAAGCAGGAATCAGAGCAATCAAGACCGTAGCACAGACTGCAGTAGCAACGATTGGAACAGCAACAGCACTCGGACAGGTAGATGCTAAGCTTGTGGTTTCGGCATCGATTCTGTCAGGAATCCTGTCATTATTAACCAGCATTGCCGGATTACCGGAATGTAACGCAGAGGGCGAATAATCGTCCTCTAACATATTATATAGTGTGTGCGACGTCGCACAGGAAGGAGATTAATATGGAAGATAAAAAAAACATGGAAGTAGCAACTGATCAGAACGAAGGTTATGAATTCGACGAAGGTATCGAGCCGACACCGGAAGAAATAGAAGCAGCCAAGAAGCTGGCAGAACAGGAGGCGTAATCATGGGAGTATATAATGTACATGGAGGTCATAACAGAATCGTACCAGGCGCAAGTCATTACATGGACGAAGTAACAGAGGACAGACGGATCACAGCCGGCGTGATCGCACTACTGAAAGCGAATGGCCACACAGCTTACAACTGTACAGACGACACCGGAAAGACAGTAGGAGCCAACTTGGCAAATATTGTGGCAAAATGCAACACCCACACTGCAGATCTGGATATCTCAATCCACCAGAACGCTGCGAAAGTAGATCCGGGAGATGGAAAGACAAAAGGCGTGGAAGTATTTGTATATAGCAAAAATTCCAAAGCATATGCTGCTGCAGAAAGAGTATGTGCGAAGCTGTCAGCACTCGGATTCACGAACAGAGGTGTTAAGATTAGCACCGGTTTATATGTGCTGAAACATACGCACTCACCGGCTATGCTGATTGAAGTCGGATTCGTAGATGATAAAGACGATGCAAACTTGTACAATAAAATCGGTGTGAATGCAATCTGCAAAGCAATCACAGAGGGAATACTGAACAAACCAATTAGCGGAGCAGCAAAACCCGGATGGGTACATGATAACACGGGGTGGTGGTATCGGAACACTGACGGATCATATCCGAAAAACCAGTGGTCACAGATCGGCGGTGATTGGTACTGGTTCGACTCAAAGGGCTATGCTATTCATGATACATGGAAGCAGATCAAAGGGCACTGGTATTATTTTAAAACCGACTGCCGGATGGTAAAAGGCTGGAGAAAAGTAGACGGCAAATGGTACTATCTGAGCAAACAGGCGTCCAAAGACTATCCGGAGGGTTCTATGAGAGATGGATGGTTAATGGATGGAAGATATTGGTACTATCTCAATCCGAAAAAGGGTGGACCGCATGGAGCTATGTGTAACGGATTCATCGAAGTAGACGGCCAGACATATTACTGCAGACCGAAAGCAGAAGCTGGTTATCCGGAAGGCAGCATGGTTACGGGAAAGAAAACAATCAACGGAAAAGAATATTATTTTGAAACGGATGGCAGAATGAAAATATAAAGAATCTGAGTAGAGCATCCATAACGATCGGTAATGACATTTGGATGCAGATTCCATCCGGCTGGATTGCTGCACGATGTGGCGGTAAGACTTATGTAAGATAATCAAAATCGTCTTGTACTAACTGGCTAACTCCGAAACCAGTCACGAGAGAAAGGTCGATTCCTTCGTTGGCAAAATATCCCTTTTCGATTGCCACATACATCGGAGCATAGAAGATGGAGTGTGCTACTTCATTTAATGTAACAGGAGTCAGTTCCTGTTTTTTAGTACTTGTGGATTTTGAAGTTTTTGCTGTTTTGTCTGATGCGGATTCCGATTTGTCAGCAGATGTACATGCAAAAAGTGAAGTGACAGATAGTGTAAGGAGTAAAAGAAGTGCAGTGATACGCTTTTTCATAAGATCCTCCCGGTGAAATATATTCTATGGTTTATAGTATATTCGGAAAGAAGAAAACAGTGATGGAAAATCGAGAAAATATATCAATAGACAGGATTATTTCCCGCTATCGTAGAACCGGTAGCGAGAGAATTTACAGAGAAGTTTGTAAGTGTGCAGGAGAGATTCCATGCGACAGACCCGGATAAGCAGGCAAAACAGTTAGATGATTTCGCACAGCAGGGTATGGAGATGTTTGTGGAATATATGTATGAGCATTTCGAAGAGTTCAAACTTCTGGTAAATGGTTCCTATGGGACGAAATTCCAGAACTTTGTAGAACATCTGGTGGATATCGAGACAGAATATACATATAAGTTCATGGAAGCGACCGGACTTCATTTTAAAGGAGGAAAGCCGGTTACGAAAAACTTCATGCACATTATGAATAAGGCATTATTTGAAAGCTTTTTCGAAGTGGTAAGGCACGATATGTCCAAAGAAGAGGCTGAAGAATATGTGGTCATGCTGGAAAAATATCACAGCGCCGGATGGGACATTATATACAAAGAAGGCTGTGAATCATAGGTGTATCATTGAGCATCAAAGAATGAGATCCTGTCACATGAAGTGCAGGATGGTACAACAATGATGGATAATCAGGGATATGATATTGCATTCCAGAATGTCGGATTTTCTTATAATATAGGAGATGCGGTATTAAAAGATGTCACATTTACGGCAAAACAGGGCGAAGTTACCGCACTGATCGGTCCATCCTTCCGGATGAAGCAACGGCGTCTCTGGATGTAGATAACGAGACGATGATACAGGAATCCCTGTCACGACTGATTAAGAATAAGACGGTCATTATCATTGCACACAGAATGAGAACAGTCGCAGATGCGGATAAGATTGTGGTATTGAAAGACGGTGTAGTTGCGGAAAGTGGTACGCCAGAAGAATTGAAGAAGAAAGACGGCATCTATGCGAATATGATGAAGACACAGCTAATGGCAGCAGACTGGAGCCTGTAGATAGCAGAAAGACCAGTGGGGACAGAAAAAAAGCTACTTTTTCACGTCTCCACTGGTCTTTTTTGTTTTATTTTCTATGAATTAGTGGTAAAATATTGAAGTATTAACGAAAAAATGAGAGGAAAAAAGAGTATGAAACAAAAAAATAGCTTTAGCGGGCAGATTGGCTTCGTATTTGCAGCAGCCGGAAGCGCAGTCGGCGTGGGAAACCTCTGGCGTTTTCCATATCTGGCAGCAAAAGACGGGGGAGGACTTTTCCTGATCATCTATCTTGTGCTGGTATTGACGGTTGGTTTTGTGTTACTGACTACAGATATAGCAATTGGCCGCAAGACGGGAAAAAGCGCAATCTATGCCTATGAATCAATGAGAAAAAAATGGAAATTTCTTGGAGTGATCACATTCCTGGTTCCGGTATTGATCATGACTTATTACGCGGTGATTGGTGGATGGATCTTAAGATATATCGTGATCTATCTTACAAGTTCAGGAAAGCAGGCAGTAGCAGATAACTGCTTTACTTCATTTATCTCTTCTCCGTCTTCCGTATGGTATGGACTGATCTTTATGTTCCTGACTGCACTGATCGTATATAACGGAGTAGAAAAGGGAATTGAACGAGTTTCCAAATTTATCATGCCGGTTCTGTTGATCATGGTAATTGGAATCGCAATTTTCTCACTTACATTAAAGACTACGTTGGATGACGGAACGGTCCGTACAGGATTACAGGGACTGAAGGTGTATATGAAACCGGATCTGACAGGAATCACGATTGGACGTTTCCTTCAGATCACATTGGATGCAATGAGTCAGTTGTTCTTTTCATTGAGTGTATCTATGGGAATTATGATTACATATGGATCTTATGTAAAGAAAGATGTAGATCTGAACAAAGCAGTATCGCAGATTGAAATTATGGATACAGGAGTTGCATTCCTTGCCGGTGTTATGATCATTCCGGCAGTATTCGTATTCTCCGGACTGGATGGTATGTCAGCAGGCCCGGGACTGATGTTTGTCTCATTGCCGAAAGTATTCTACTGTATGGGAGTGGTAGGAAGAATCATCGGAATTCTGTTCTTCGTGCTGGCAGGATTTGCGGCGTTAACATCTTGCATCTCGGTACTGGAATCCATTACCGCAAACTGTATGGAATTATTCCACACAGAGCGTAAGAAGACGACCAGAGTGTTATCGGTGATCTACCTGATCGCAACAGCAGTGATCGCACTTGGATACAGCGTCTTCTATGTAGAAGTTGCACTTCCAAACGGAAGTACGGGACAGCTTCTGGATATCATGGACTATATCAGTAACAGCTTTATGATGCCGTTTATCTCACTGTTATCAGCAATCTTGATCGGCTGGATCATGAAACCGTCATGGATTGCGGAGGAAATGGAACTGAATGGCAAAAAATTCAAGCGTAAAAAGTTATATAATGTGATGATGCGTTATATTATGCCAGTCATTATGATGATTTTATTCCTGCAGTCAACAGGTGTGTTGAATCTGATTATGAAATAAGAATATATAGAAATCGTAGTTTGAAAGGAAGTCGGAGAAATCTGGCTTCTTTTTGTAATCTGAGTATCTGGAAAAGTCAATGAAAGGTGTTGGGTGTATTGATTTTACTTTTTTCTATTAACTAATAATTGCAATTGTGTATAGTTTTATGTTAAAATATATTAAATAATAGTAATTTGGTTTAATAAAGTATGCGATATTATAACAGGAGGGGCAATGGGGAAAGGTTGGTACTAGCAAATTAGGAGAGTTATAATGCTATTTTGATTAATCAGAATAAGAATCAGAAAGAACGGATGAAATTATTACGACAGTTAACGGTACAACAATTAAATACATTGGAAGCGGCAAGCATGAATAATCTGAATAAGATCGGAAACGGAGATAGATAAGAATTAACTAAAAATGAAATAAAAAGTAAAAATATATAACCAAAAGGAGAGTAGACTAACATGAATACAAAAGCAGAACATGCAGCAGAATTACACCAGAGAGGATGCAACTGCGCCCAGGCAGTAGCCTGTACATTTTGCAAAGAATTCGGAATCAGTGAAGACGATATGTTTCGTATCGCAGAAGGTTTTGGTCTGGGTATGGGCGTGATGGAGATGTGTGGTGCATTGTCTGGAATGGCAATGATCATCGGCCTTGATAACAGTCAGGGAGGCACAGAAGAAGGATCCAGAACCAAAGGGGATACATATAAGAAGATCCGAAGCAAAGTAGAAAAATTCAAAGAGAAAAATGGTTCCTGCATCTGCCGGGAGTTAAAAGGTGTGGAGACAGGAAAAGTTCTCTGCAGTTGTCCACAGTGTATCGCAGATGCCGTAGCTTTGACAGAAGAATATCTGGCAGAGCAGGGAAAATAAAGTCTGGATAAAATAAAGCTCAGGGAAAATGAAATCCGGGAAAAGTCAATGCATAATGGAGAAAAGAAATGCGATTAAAAAATATATTAATTGTTGTAAAAGATATCGAACATTCCAAACAATTCTATCATGACCTGTTCGGACTGAATACAATTCTTGACAATGACGGCAATGTGATATTAACGGAAGGCCTGGTACTTCAGGACGAAAAGATATGGAAAGAAGTTCTGAATAAGGATATTATTCCGGAAAATCATGCCAGTGAGTTATATTTCGAAGAACCGGATATCGAAGCATTTGCCAGAAAGCTTGAAAAGTTGTATCCTAATGTTAGGTATGTCAACCGGCTGATGACACACAGCTGGGGGCAGAAGGTGGTCCGTTTCTATGATCCGGATGGCAATCTGATCGAAGTAGGAACACCGATGTAAAGAATTTTGGAATGATAACGGAGGATAAGAAAGATGGGAGTTCAATCAATTGATGCAGAAGATGATCAGTTCGCATATCGTTACGATACACAGTTACTGATCGAGAGAAGAGACGAAGATCTGGATGAAGATGATATCGCAGATTATATTACAGAACATTTTGAAGGTAACAGTCTGATCGCAGCAGGTGATGAAGATCTGGTGAAGATTCATTTCCATACGAATGAGCCGTGGAAGATACTGGAGTATTGCAATTCTGTTGGAGAAGTCTTTGATATCGTTGTGGAAGATATGATCCGTCAGGCGAATGGACAGCAGGGATAACAAAGAAAGCATTGAAAGAAGATTCTTCCCTGAAATTCCATCTTCAGAACGCCAAAGATCACGGAGTGACGCAGAAAGAGATCGCAGCAGTGATCACACACGTGGGATTCTATGCAGGATGGCCGAAGGCATGGGCAGTAGAAGTTCCGGGAGAAGAGATTTCCAATGAATGGTGCGAGGCAGTATCCGATGAAGAATACGGAAAATTGAAATAATCCTACCGAAGTATAAAAAATGTGATAAAATGGTTGCAGTCAGGGAACTGATTGCAGCCATTTTTTTGGTATCGCCATGTGTTCGTAAGGAGCTGCCAGTGGCAGGTCATGTAGATACAAAAGTATGCAAGAGAAGTTGCTGGCGGACGATTCTGAGGATTAACAGAGACAGAACATGAAAGGACAAGAATCATGAAGATAACATCAGTTGCAGTATTAGGTGCAGGTGCGGTAGGTTCCTATGTGATCTGGGGACTTGCGAACCGTGAAGATATAAAGCTTGGTGTGATCGCCGAAGGAGAGAGAAAGGAAAGACTGAGCCGTCAGGGCTGTGCGATCAACGGAAAGGTCTATCATCCGGAGGTGTGGACACCAGAGGAAGCAGAAAATGTGGATTTCCTGATCGTTTCGTTAAAATACGGTGCATTACCGGGAGCATTGGAAAGCATCCGAAAAATAGTTGGAAAAGATACCAGTGTAATGAGCCTGATGAATGGCGTGGACAGCGAAGAGATCATCGCAGAACAGATTGGAAAGTCACACATTCTTCCGGCTGTGATTAAAGTAGCGTCACACAGAGAAGCGGACGGATATCATTTCGATCCGGAGACAACACTTGGGATCATCTTCGGTGAATATGAAGCCCCATACGAAAGTGAAAGGGTAAAGGCGGTGAAAGAACTGTTTGCCGGTACGGGAATCCATTACCGCTCAACGGAATATGCAATAGAAGAAGTGTGGTGTAAATTTCGTCTGAATGTCTGCAATAATCTGCCACAGGCAATCCTGGGAGCAGGTGTTGGCTGTTACCGGGACAGTGAACATATGAAAGCAATTCAGAATGGTTTGAAAAAAGAACTGGAAGCAATTGCAGAAGCGAAAGGAATTGACATCAGTAAAGCGGACAGAATGTCCGGACGGGGAAGTGCGGTTCCGCCAAAGGCCCGTTATTCCACATTACAGGATCTGGATGCAGGACGTCATACGGAGATCGATATGTTTTCCGGAGCGCTGATGCGTATGGGAAAAGAACTGGGGATTCCAACACCATATAATGAATATACCTATCATATGATCAAAGCACTGGAAGAAAAGAATGACGGCAGATTTGCCTATACAGGAGAGGAAGAACCAACCTGGTCGAAATAAAAAGTTTGGGGAAGAGATATGTTAAAAAAAGAAGAAATGATTACACTTTTAAAGAATGACGTAGTTCCGGCACTTGGCTGCACGGAACCGGTATGTGTAGCACTGTGCGCAGCAAATGCAGGAAAAATGACGGAAAATAAGATCCGCTCGATAGAAGTGGAAGTAAATGCAGGAATCTATAAAAATGGAATGTCGGCAGGAATCCCAGGCTGTGATTATGTAGGACTTCCATATGCAGCAGCACTGGGAGCATATCTTAAGAATCCGGAAAAAGGGCTGGAACTTCTGGAAGATATCACACCGGAAATTCTGGAACAGATGAAAGAACTGTGCGGTATGGCTGCTGTATCCGTGAAGATTAAAGAGCAGGAGCAGGGATTGTATGTGAAATGTAAGATCAAGACAGAAGCAGATATGATCACGTCGGTCATCAGAGGAACACATACGAATCTTGTATATCTGGAGAAAAATGGAAAGATTATATATGAAAAAAATCAGGAAAACGGACAGGCATCAGATAATGCTCTGATTGAGGCGTTGAAACAGATGACAATTGCACAGATCCGCCAGGTTGCAGATACAGCTTCAGCGGAAGAATTACATTTCCTGATGGATGGAGTGGAAATGAATGAAAGACTGGCAGCTTATTCCGAAGATAAGAAAGTCGGAGTAGGAATTGCAGATACGCTTCGGAGTGAAAAAGGTTCAGAGGTGTTGAAGAATGATCTGCTGACCAGAATTATGCTGAAAGTAAGTTCGGCAGCCGAGAGCCGTCTGGACGGCTGTCCGCTGCCGACGATGAGCAGTTCCGGTGCGGGAACAAAAGGTCTGGTAGTGATCCTGCCGGTCAGTGAAGCAGCAGACGCATTGGGAGTGTCAATGGAGAAAAAGGTGCGTGCGCTTGCAATTGCTCACCTGGTGAACCGTTATATCAATGCTTATATAGGAAAGCTGTCACCGATGTGCTCCTGTGTCATGGCATCATCAACGGCTGCATCCGTAGGAATTGCTTACCTGCTGGGAGGCAGTGACGAACAGCTTGGGTATGCGGTGCGAAATATGTCCGGGACGGTAACGGGAATGATCTGTGACGGCGGAAAGGTCGGCTGTGCAATGAAGGTTGCAACAGGATCATCGGCAGCCCTGCTTTGTGCGCTGACGGCCGTTCATGATGCGCCGCTTCGTGTGAGTGACGGTATCTGTGCAGAGACACCGGAAGACTGTATCCGTCATATGGCACAGATCGGTAATCAGGGGATGGCGCAGACGGATAAAGAAATCATTCATATTATGGAGCAGAAAAAGTGATGACAGAAAAAGTGAAACAACAGCATATGTTTTCAAATAAAATGATCGCCGGTATTCTGATACCGGTCGTTCTGGAACAGTTATTGAATTCAATTATGGGAACGGCAGATACGATGATGGTAAGTAATATTGGATCTGCAGCTATCTCGGCAGTATCGCTGGTGGACTCTATCAATATTCTTGTGATACAGGCATTTTCGGCACTGGCAGCAGGAGGAGCAATTGTCTGTTCACAGTATATCGGACAACAGAATAAAAAGATGGCGAATGAATCTGCAAGACAGGTGTTATTCATCATCACGGCCATCTCGATCGCAGTCAGTGTGTTATGTCTGGGATTTAAGAAACCGCTTTTGCGCCTGATTTTTGGTTCAGTAGAAGCTGACGTTATGAGAGCCTCAGAGACATATTTCTTTTATACAGCTATTTCATTTCCGTTCATAGCGGCATATGATTCGGCGGCATCCATTTTTCGCGCGCAGGAGAATACGAAGGGTCCAATGCTCATTTCCATGATATCGAATGCGATGAATATTGTTGGAAATGCAATTATGATCTGGATTTTCCATATGGGAGTTGCAGGTGCGGCAATTTCTACACTGGTCTCCCGTATATTCTGTGCAGTGGTAGTATTGATTCAATTAAGAAAAGACCGGCAGCCAATTGTGGTAAGAGATTACCTGAAAATCCGTCCGGACTGGGCGATGATCCGGAGAATACTCAGGATTGGAATTCCGTCCGGTGTGGAAAACAGTATGTTCCAGCTTGGAAAGCTGGCAATACAGTCTACCGTATCAACATTAGGTACAACTGCAATCGCAGCCCAGGCAATGACAAATATTCTGGAGAATCTGAATGGAATGGCGGCAATCGGAGTTGGCGTAGGGTTGATGACAATTGTAGGTCAGTGTATGGGAGCGGACAGAAAAGACGAGGCGGTCTATTACATAAAAAAATTAAGTGTGATCGCAGAAGTGGCAATCATTGTAAGCTGCCTGCTGGTATTTGCATTGACCAGGCTTGTGACAGTTCTTGGCGGCATGGAGCCTGCAAGTGCAAAGATGTGTTTCCATATGGTAACCTGGATTACGCTTGTGAAGCCGATTGTATGGACGCTGGCATTTGTTCCGGCATACGGACTTCGTGCGGCGGGAGACGTAAAATTTTCTATGATCACGTCGTGTCTGGTCATGTGGCTGTGCCGATTTTGTCTGTGCGTGATACTGATCCGATTTCTGGGATTTGGACCGATGGGCGTCTGGATCGGTATGTTTGCCGACTGGACAGTGCGTGCAGTAATATTTACATGGAGATTCCATAGCAGAAGATGGTTAAGGTATAAGGTGATTTAAAGATGAAGTATGTATTAAAGAAGGCAGATCAGACAGAGGTAGAAGAAATATTCAGTCTGTATCTGAAGCAGATTCAGTGGATGAACGAAAAAAGGAATTAATCAGTGGAACAACAATGGTTATCTGCACAATTTTGTAACCGACCTGACTGAAAAAGGGGCTGGAAGAGAAATCATAAAAGCTGTCGAAGCACTGGCAGTAAATGATCACAAAGAAAGAGTGCGCCTGGACTGTTCCATCGACAATCCATTTCTTAATCAGTATTATGAATCAATGGGGTATGAGATGGCAGGAACCTGCAAAGATGGGGGGGATGAAGGCAATAGGCGTGAAAAATATATGGCATTACTATAGAGAAAAATAAATCATAATAAGGAAAATCAAAGGAGAAAAAAATGAACGAATTATATGAATTGATTGAAAAGAAAATAAAGGAATCGGGATATCCACGTCAGATTTCCGGAGCAGATGTATATGATGATATCTGTGATCAGATTGACGGAAAAGAAAATGGGACATATCTGCTGCTTTCGAAATTTGAGGAGGATGTGATATTTGAATATCATATTACTATTAATGATGAGGATTTTAATCTGGGAGTTCTGACAATGAAAACACCGGAAGGAACATTCGAAGTAGATTTTGATAAGTAGGAAAAATATCAAAAACAAAAGATAAGTTGGAACATTATTAAAAATTCAGGGTAATACAATGGGAAAAATCTTTAGAACCTTCAATTATTACGGTGCTTGGAACAGTGGTATTCCGTGTAATCTGGCTTTTGACTGTCTTTAAGATGGTTCCGACATATGAGATGCTGATGAATGTGTATGTTGCATCGTGGATATTTACCGGAGGGTTGTTGTTACTCATCTATCTGAAACACATGAGGAAGCTGGAGAAGAAAGCGATAAAGTAGTTGTAGAATTTTAATTTGTTATTATTATGGCGGTTATCACCAGTCGGTGATAGCCGCCATAATGCATAAAACAAAAAAATCAGACTCTGTCGTGATTGATCTCGCGATAGAATAACCGTGCAATCTCATCCTGTTTATCCGTCTGACCAAGAATCCACATCAGTTTCGCAACAATGGATTCTGTCGTCATATCATCGGACTTAAGGATTCCTTTATGATTATTGAATTTTTTCCCAACCTGATATACACCAAGATCACAGCCTTCTTCCGGCACCTGTGTGGTGACGGCGATCGTCTTGCCGGAATCCACCCAGGAGAAGATTGCCTTTTCAAAGGAATCATCATATTCCGGGATACCGCCGATACCAAAGGTTTCCAGGATGATAGCATCATAGTGACCACTCAGCAGATCAAAAATCTCAGCTTTGACTTCCGGTGTCAGCTTCAGCACAAAGACACGGTCATTAAGACTTGCGTAAGATTTCAGATCTTGCGGAGCAGGACGTTTTTCCGTATAGTAACGGATGATGCGGCTGTCACGGATGATGGCAAGTTCCGGGAAGTTCATACTGTCAAAGGCATCAAAACTTCTGGTGCGCTGCTTGCGTCCACGTGTTCCGGCGACAACTTTTCCGTTAAATACAATGCAGACATTGCAGGAAAGATCGTCGGCAGCATACAGAATGCTCTGGAACAGATTGATCTTCGCATCGGTATAAGGATTGGCCATCGGTTTCTGGGAACCGGTGAGTACAATCGGCTTTACACTGTCCTGAATGAGATAAGACAGGGCAGCGGCGGTGTATGCCATGGTGTCTGTTCCATGCAGGATGACAAAGCCGTCGTAATGATTATAATTTTCCATGATCGCATCGCGGATCATCAGCCACTGGCGCGGGCGCATGTTCGTGCTGTCGATATTCATAAGCTGAAGTATTTCCAGATGACAGATATCTTTGATACCAGGTACGCTGGCTGCCAGTTCTTCGCCTGTTACAGCCGGTGTCAGTCCAAGATCCCCTTCTTTGGATGCAATCGTACCACCGGTTGCTATCATTAGTATGTTTTTCATGATCAGTTACCTCTCAATAATTCATTGTTTTAAACTCTTCTATAAGATTAGTCGTGATTAAGAGGCATGTCAAGGAAAAAAGAAATTTAAACAATGGATTTTAGAGGATTTTATCCGGTGATACCAGATGTATCTTCAGGGGCTTCGTTGTTGTCTTTTATATCGGAAGCCGGAGGAACAGGAGGAAGAAACGGGTACAATTCTTCATAAGAATCAAGTTCTGCTTCGGAAAGAGGGGCAGATGGAATAAGGCCGGTACAATCCTGGGACGAGGCGGCACCGGAAAGATAGTCATAAGAATCAATCAGTTCCTGATTGGTCAGAGGTCTTAAGCGGGTCGATTGTTTTACATCTTTCATAATAAAAACTCCTTACATTCATTAGAAATACGAATAAATAATTGATATTTAGTAAAAAATGATGAAAATATGCTTTCCAGAATAGAATAGGTGGAAAAAAAGAAAATTATACTGTATAATATTTCCTGTTGCAAAATTGTAGAGCGTTAAAGCTAGAAAGAATGAAAGCAACAATCAGATACAGATTAGAAAATAAAGAAGCCTGAATAAAAGAACTAAAAATAAAAGGAAAGGAGTTAAAAAGATGAGAGTTGAGATTGACACTCATACACATACGCTGGCAAGCGGACATGCATATAATACAATGAATGAAATGGCAAAAGCAGCGGCAGATAAGGGATTAAAAGGCCTTGCGATTACGGAACATGCACCGGAGATGCCCGGGACCTGTCATTTATACTATTTTCAGAATTTAAGGATTGTTCCGAGAAAGAGATTTGGAATTGAACTTTTATTAGGAACCGAACTGAATATTATGAATGCGGAGGGTAAAGTGGATCTTTCTGAAGATGTACTTAAGACACTTGATATCGCAATTGCAAGTATTCATATTCCATGTTTCAGAGATGAAAGAACTGTAGAGAATGTGACTGCCGCATATGAGAATGTTATGGAAAATCCATATGTTGACATCATTGGACATCCGGATGACGGAAGATTTCCTGTAGATATGAAACGTCTGGTAAGTAAAGCAAAAAAGACAGGAACGTTACTGGAAGTAAATAATTCGTCACTGCGTCCGGAGGGCTTTAGGGAGAATACGAAAGAGAATTGTCTGAGAATGGTAAAGGAGTGTAAAGAACAGGGAGTAATGATCGTACTCGGAAGTGATTCTCATGTGGATGCAGATATTGCAGAATATCCATATGCGGAAGAAATCTTGAAGAAAGCAAATTTTCCGGAGGAACTGATTGCCAATCTTTCACTGGAAAAATTGAAAGCTTGTATAAAATATGGCAAAAAGCTATAGATTTTATGAATTTAGTGTGTTAAAATGTAACAGTAATGAATCTGCTACAAAAGGAGATAATGCTATGAGTAAGAAAATCAGAACAGAGGCAGTTGACTATCTGTTTCAGGGAATTTTAAGCCTCGAAGATAAAGAGGAGTGTTATACATTTTTTGAAGATATCTGTACGATTAATGAATTACTTTCATTATCACAGCGATTTGAAGTTGCAAAGATGTTAAGAGAACACAAAACCTATCTTGAGATTGCAGAGAAGACAGGTGCTTCTACAGCAACGATCAGTCGTGTGAATCGTTCCTTGAATTATGGAAATGACGGATATGATATGGTCTTTGAAAGAATTGGACTTGGGGAAGCCAAAGAAGAAAAAGCAGAATAAGACGTGAAAAAAAGAAATAGGACCTTGTGCCCTATTTCTTTTTTTTCGTGTCTTTATTTGAATCTTTCTTATTTGAATTTTTCTTTTCGGAATGAAGCAGATCGGGGAAATTATCCAATAATTTTTCGACAATCTGTTTTTTTACGTAAATATCAAAACTCAGATTACAGATGAATGCAAATAACTGAAGAGAATCTCTGTCATCTTCCGGGACCTCGACAAAGCTTTTTTTTGAAGTATTATAGGAACGGATGATTTCTTTTTCGAATTCCGGAATCCGTGATTTTTCCAGTTCACATACTTCTTTATAAATAGAAGTGATATCAAAATCTTTGTCGGTATCGAAGTATTTATCTGTAATAGGTGTTAACATGGTTTCAATATCTTTAATAGAAAGAAAATTCTTAAAATAATAGATAAAGATCATTACCAGTAAATGTTCTTTGGAATACTTTTTCTTCACCGGTGGTGGAAGAAGATTATTCTTGGCGTAATTATTGATCATTGTCTTGGTAAGAATCTTATCATCTTCGTGGCGTTTACTGGATGCCAGTTCTTTTTCCATAAAGGTAGTAACCTGATCCATGTACAAATCTATATTCGGAATGTCATCCGGCCTCACGTAATCAATTCGTGAGATGCTTGATAAAATGCTGTTCAGCATATCTTTTGTGTCTATTGTCATTCTTATCACCTCAATGTAATTATTATATAGTTTTGAAAACTAGATAGCAAGCATTTTTTTGAATACAGAAAGGGAAAAATGTTGAAAAAATTTTCTGAAATTTGTGGAAAGTGTTGACATTCTTAAGTATGATGATAAAATATGTTTGAAAGCAAACAATTTGATAACGAACAATTCGAAAGCAAACATTTTTTGACAAATAGAGAAAGGATGGTAATGTGAAAGAAGAAGACAGAAAGATTGGCCCGGAAATTCATTGTACGGATCTGAAACTGTCAAGAAATCTGTCAGCACATGTCAGAAAATCCGGAGTGGATGAAGTGACGATGATGCATGGCTGGATCATACGGTATCTGTATGAGAACCGGGAGCAGGATATTTTTCAGAAGGATATTGAACAAAGATTTGCAGTAGGGAGATCTACGGTTACGAATCTGATCCAATTAATGGAAAAGAAGGGATTCGTAAAAAGAGAATCGGTAAAACAGGATGCCAGGTTAAAAAAAGTAATCCTGACAGAAAAAGGGATTGCAAGCCAGGAATCTTTTGAAGATATTGTGGAGCATATCGAAGAAGAGCTTTCCGAAGGAATATCAGAAGAAGAACTTCATATTTTTTATAAGGTATTAGACCGGATCAATCAGAATGTGAAGAAATATGAAGTCAGGTAATCCGGAAAATCGGAGTTATAAATGTAACTATAAAACAATAAATGAAACAGAAAGGGCGTAAATGGAATGATTAAGACATTAGCAAAACAGATCAAAGAATTCAAAGCAGCATCCATTGCAACTCCGCTCTTTATGATCCTTGAGGTATTGATGGAGATGATCATCCCGTTTCTGATGGCATCGATCATCGATAAAGGTGTCAATGCCGGGGACATCCAGCATATTTACAAGGTCGGCGGGATCATGGTCGTTGCAGCGGCCATCGGATTATTCGCCGGAATGATGGGCGGAAGATACGGTGCAAAAGCATCGGCAGGATTTGCAAGAAACTTACGAGAGGCGATGTTTAACAATATTCAGACATTTTCATTTGCGAATATTGATAAATTCAGCACGGCGGGACTTGTAACCAGAATGACAACAGATGTAACCAATATACAGAATGCATACCAGATGATTCTGCGTATGTTCACCAGAGCACCGGCAAGTATGATCTGTGCGATGGTCATGGCATTTACGATCAATGCAAGACTTGCATGCATCTATCTTGTAGCGGTTATTATTCTTGGAATATTGTTATTCCTGATCATGAGCCATGCGACAAAATATTTCCAGCAGGCATTTCCAAAGTACGATGACCTGAATGAGTCTGTACAGGAAAATGTATCTGCGATCCGTGTCGTAAAGGCATATGTAAGAGAGGAACAGGAGACATCCAAGTTAAGAAGAGCAAGTGAGAATATCTATAACATTTTTGTAAAAGCAGAGACAAACCTGGTATTCAATGCCCCGATGATGCAGACAGCGGTATACACGTGTATCCTGTTAGTGAGCTGGTTCGGAGCAAAGATGATCGCAAGTAATTCCCTGACGACAGGAGAACTGATGAGTCTTCTTACATATTGTATGAATATCCTGATGAGCCTGATGATGCTTTCTATGGTATTCATTATGATCACAATGAGTATGGCAAGTGCGAAACGTATCTCCGAAGTGTTAAATGAGACGAGTGATCTTAAGAATCCGGAACATCCGTTCATGAAAGTGGAAGACGGAAGTATTGAATTCCGCCATGTGGACTTTGCGTATAAAAAGGACAGTGACGAACCGGTACTGGAAGATATTGATCTGAAGATCCGTTCCGGTGAGACAATCGGAATCATCGGAGGAACCGGAAGTGCCAAGACGAGTCTGGTTAACCTGATCAGCCGTCTTTACGATGTGACGAAAGGCGAAGTACTGGTTGGTGGCAAAAATGTCAAAGACTATGATATGGAAGTGCTTCGTAATCAGGTATCAGTAGTCTTACAGAATAACGTGCTGTTCTCTGGAACAATCCTTGATAATCTCCGTTGGGGAGACAAGGAGGCAACTCTGGAAGAATGCAGACACGCGTGTGAACTTGCATGTGCGGATGAGTTCATCGACCGTTTCCCGAAAGGATATGAGACCTACATCGAGCAGGGCGGAAGCAACGTATCCGGAGGTCAGAAGCAGAGACTTTGTATCGCAAGAGCATTACTTAAGAAGCCCAAAGTACTGATCCTGGATGACAGTACCAGTGCGGTAGATACCGCAACGGATGCGAAGATCCGGAGAGCATTCCGTGAAGAGATTCCGGATACGACGAAACTGATCATTGCACAGAGAATCTCCAGTGTACAGGATGCGGACCGTATCATCGTTATGGAAGACGGTAAGGTCAATGGATTCGGTACACATGAAGAATTACTGGAACAGAATGATATCTACCGTGAAGTTTATGAATCACAGACCAGCGGTGGCGGCGATTTTGACGAGAAGGAGGGTGAATAAGATGCCGGGACCGGGAAGACAGCCTAGAGGAATGAAATCACAGGTAAAAAATCCAGGTGAATTATTCCTCCGCCTTATGAAATATGTATTGAAAGACTATAAATTCCACTGCATCAGTGTCGTAGTACTGATCGTTGTCAGCGTACTTTGTAATGTGCAGGGAACGATGTTCATGAAGAACCTGATCGACGAATATATTACACCATTTTTATTATCGGATAATCCGAACTTTACACCGCTTGCACATGCGATCGCCAAAGTGGCAGCATTTTATGCGCTGGGTGTACTTGCAACGTTCGGTTATAACCGTCTGATGGTAAATGTGACACAGGGAACACTCCGTAACTTAAGAAATGATCTGTTTTCACATATGGAAAAGCTGCCGATCAAATACTTTGATACCCATGCACATGGTGACATCATGTCGGTATATACGAATGATATCGATACATTGAGACAGATGATCAGCCAGAGTATGCCACAGCTCTTAAACAGTGGGATTACGATCGTCAGTGTATTTATCAGTATGTTGATCTTAAGCATCCCGCTTACTATCGTAACGATGGTCATGGTCGGAATCATGGTATTCTGTTCGAAGAAATCTGCAGGACAGAGCGGGGCATATTTTGCAAAACAGCAGAAAGACCTGGGAACTGTGAACGGTTACATCGAAGAGATGATGAACGGGCAGAAGGTCGTAAAAGTGTTCTGTCATGAAGAAGAGAATATGCAGAATTTCAAGAAACTGAATGATGAGTTATATATCAGCGCAGACAGAGCGAATACATTTGCCAACTTCTTAGGACCGATCAATGCACAGATTGGAAATATCAGTTATGTAATCTGTGCGATCGTCGGAGGTGTGCTGGCACTTGGAAAAGTCGGAGGATTTACGCTTGGAGGACTGGCGAGTTTCCTGACATTTAATAAGAGCTTCAGTATGCCGATCAATCAGATCAGTATGCAGATGAATGCAATCGTTATGGCAATGGCCGGGGCTGATCGTATCTTCCGTCTGATGGATGAAAAAGAAGAGCTGGATGAAGGCTATGTAACACTGGTCAATGCGAAAGAAGAAGACGGAAAACTCACAGAGTGTGAAGAAAGAACCGAGCGCTGGGCATGGAAACATACACATCAGAATGATGGCAGTGTGGATTATGTGGAAGTCAAAGGTGAAGTTGTATTCAATGGCGTGGATTTCGGCTATAATGATGAGAAAATTGTATTGCATGATATCAAATTGTATGCGAAACCGGGACAGAAGATTGCTTTCGTCGGCTCGACCGGTGCAGGTAAGACGACGATTACCAATCTGATCAACCGTTTCTACGATATTCAGGACGGTAAGATCCGCTATGATGGAATTAATATTAATAAGATCAAGAAAGCAGATCTCAGGCGTTCACTTGGAATCGTTCTGCAGGATACACATTTATTCACCGGAACGGTGCGTGACAATATCCGCTTTGGCAAACTGGATGCGACCGATGAAGAGATCGTGGCAGCAGCAAAGCTTGCCAATGCCGACAGCTTTATCCGCCGGCTTCCGGATGGTTATGATACGATGCTGACCGGAGACGGAGCGAACTTAAGCCAGGGACAGCGCCAGCTTCTTGCCATTGCGAGAGCAGCCATCGCCGATCCGCCGGTACTGATCCTCGATGAAGCGACCAGTTCCATCGACACCAGAACAGAACGGATCGTACAGGATGGTATGGATAAGCTGATGCACGGAAGAACAACATTTGTCATTGCCCACCGATTATCAACGGTCCGCAATTCCGACTGCATTATGGTACTGGAGCAGGGAAGAATCATCGAGCGAGGTACACATGATGAGCTGATCGAAGAGAAAGGCAGATATTATCAGCTGTATACGGGAAATGCAATCAGCGTATAAGAACATAAAAAATAAAGAAAAATAAAAGAGCTTCCTTTGGGAAAATAAGAAAAATCTTATGATCCGGAAGGAAGCTTTTTATCGCCATGCGTTCATAAAGAGCTGCCAGGGGCAGGTTTTCTGTAGTGTCATGCATTCGTAAGGATTTAAAATGTGCCTTGCAGAACACACCTAAAATCACTATAATGGAAACAGACATTCGAAAAGAGGTAGAATGCATATGAGATCAATCATGTTATGTTATAATCTGAAAGGCACGAAAAAAGGCAGAAAGATCGGAATGTTGGGAAGCTTTCTCGGATTTCGTGTAAAATATGTAGAAAAAGAAGAGTATTCTAAAACAATCGGAGTACTGACCGGACTGAAAGAAGAAGTGGCGGAAGAAGCATCTGTGGAAGAAACTTCCGGGACAGACAATGCAAAAAATGAAGAAATGACAGATTTTGAAGAAGAGATGATTGTCATGCTGCTGGCAGACAATCAGACACTGGATAAGTTATTATTCCAGATGAGAAAAGAAAAAGTACAGATTCCGCTAAAGGCAATCGTTACTGCAAAGAACCAGAACTGGACATCAACGGCTCTTTATAAAGAAGTAAAAAGAGAACATGAATCCATGACGAAAGCAGAACAGGCCGGAAAGAAAAAAGAAGAATAGAAAACCGGAAAGAAAGGAAACTATAAGATTGAGTATATACGATACATTAAATGAACAACAAAGAGAAGCAGTATTCCATACCGAAGGACCACTTCTGATCCTTGCTGGTGCGGGATCCGGGAAGACCAGAGTGCTGACGCACAGGATTGCTTATCTGATCGAAGAGCAGCAGGTGAATCCATGGAATATCCTGGCGATCACATTTACGAATAAGGCAGCAGGAGAGATGAGGGAACGTGTCGATAAATTAGTCGGCTACGGTTCCGAAAGCATCTGGGTAAGTACCTTCCATTCCATGTGTGTGCGTATCTTAAGACGCCATATTGATCTGCTTGGATACGATACCAACTTCACGATTTACGACAGTGATGATCAGAAGACACTGATGCGTGAAGTCTGCAAGCTTCTGCAGGTTGATACGAAGATGTTCCGGGAAAGAGCACTGCTGTCAGAGATTTCCAAAGCAAAGGATGAACTGGTGACACCGCAGGAATACAGAATGCGTGCAGAAGGGGATTACAGCCGGAAAAAAATTGCAGAAGTATATGAAGAATATGAAAAACAGCTCCGTTCAAATAATGCGTTAGATTTTGACGATCTGTTGTTTAAGACGGTGCAGCTTTTCCAGACGCAGAAAGATGTACTGGAATATTATCAAGAGCGTTTCCGTTATATCATGGTAGACGAGTATCAGGATACGAATACAGTACAGTTCGAACTGATCCATCTGCTGGCATCCAAGTACCGTAACCTGTGCGTGGTTGGCGACGATGACCAGTCCATTTATAAATTCCGCGGTGCGAACATTAAGAACATCCTGGATTTTGAACATGTATTTGATGATACCAAGGTGATTAAACTGGAACAGAATTACCGTTCTACCGGCAATATCCTGAATGCTGCCAATGCCGTGATCCGGAACAATCATGGAAGAAAAGAAAAAACTCTCTGGACAGAGAACGAAGATGGAAATATGATCCAGTTCCGCCAGTTCGATTCTGCTTATGAAGAAGCAGAATATGTAGTCGGGGACATCAGACGTCATGTCAATAAAGAACTCTGCAGTTACAAAGATAATGCAGTACTTTATCGTACCAATGCACAGTCCCGTATGTTCGAGGAACGTTTCGTCCGTGACAGTATTCCATATAAAGTCATCGGCGGCGTGAACTTCTATGCGAGACGTGAGATCAAGGATCTTCTTGCGTATCTTAAGACGATTGATAACGGAAGAGACGATCTGGCTGTCAGACGAATTGTAAATGTTCCAAAACGCGGTATCGGACTGACAAGTATCAACCGTGTGCAGGAATATGCATCATCCAGAGAATGCAGTTTCTATGACGCACTCCGGGCTGTAGATCTGATCCCGAACATCGGAAGAGGACAGGCAAAACTGGAATCATTTGTTGCGATGATTGAGCATTTCAAAAATGATGTACAGGATATGAGTGTATCCGAACTGATGGAAGAAGTCATCAAAGAAACTGGCTATATCGATGCGCTGATCCATGAATGTGAAAGTGAAGAAGCAACATCAAGAATCGAAAACATAGACGAGCTCCGTAACAAGATTGCAGCTTACGAAGAAAACTGTGAGACACAGAATGAGGCATCGACACTCAGCGGTTTCCTTGAAGATGTAGCGTTGGTGGCAGATATCGACAGTCTGGACGAAAGTACGGATTATGTAGTACTGATGACACTGCACAGTGCGAAAGGTCTGGAATTCCCACATGTATATCTGGCAGGAATGGAAGATGGTCTGTTCCCAAGCTACATGACGATCACAGCCGACGATCCGGCAGAACTGGAAGAAGAAAGACGTCTCTGCTATGTGGGAATCACAAGAGCTGAGAAAGATCTGACTCTGACCTGCGCAAGAAAACGTATGGTGCATGGCGAGACGCAGTATAAGAAAATGTCCCGTTTCTTAAAAGAGATTCCGTTAGAACTTCTGGAAACAGGACCGTCCACAAAGAAAGAGAAGAAAGAAGAAAGCGAACCGGTAAGAGTGAAGACTTCTTTCATGCAGGCAAAAGAAGCTTTCAAGACCAAAGCATTTACCGCACCGAAGCCGGTACAGCAGTTCGGTACACCGAAGGGCGGAAAGCTTCCTTACGGAGTCGGGGACCGTGTGAAACATATCAAATTCGGAGAAGGAACCGTGACTGCGATCACGGAAGGCGGAAGAGATTATGAAGTCACCGTTGATTTTGACGGACCGGGAACGAAAAAGATGTTTGCAGCATTTGCCAGACTTCAGAAAGTGTAGAAATCAGATAAAATATTACATACAATTAGAAAAATGTGTATAGATTTCAGAATAAAAATCTAAAAAAAATAAGTAGTAATACATCATGTAAAGTGATATAATAAACGCAGAATTGATTTGCCAAAAGAGCAGAGGAAAGGACGTGGAAGCATGAGTAAAGTAGAAGATATTATTGCAGCATCCAAGCTTAGCGAACTGATGAATAAAAAAGAAGAGGACAAACACGGCAAGACCGTACTCTGGATCCTGGCATTAGTTGGAGCTGTAGCTGCAGTTGCAGGAATCGCTTATGCAGTATATTGTTTCTTCACCCCGGATTATCTGGAAGATTTCGAAGACGATTTCGATGATGATGATTTCGACGATGACTTTTTCGATGATGACGATCAGGTATAAGAACCGGGCGAATGAATAAGTGAAGAAAGAAGCAGGTTAGAAACCGATCTGATATAAGAAAGGCGACTGGCCTGCTTTTCTCTTGCGGTCTCGAGTGCAATTCAATACAATCCGAAGATATAAATCTATGAACATATAAAATAAAAGGCAAGGTTATATAGATATATGAATAAGTAACGGGAGGGAAAGAATGGAAGAACAGTGTTATGCACTGCTGATCGATGCGGATAATGTATCAGCAAAATACATCAAACCAATATTGACAGAGTTGTCAAAATACGGGATTATTACATACAAAAGAATATATGGAGACTGGACCAGCACGCAGCATTCGAGCTGGAAGGATGAACTTTTAACGAATTCAATCACGCCGATCCAACAGTTTAGCTATACACAGGGGAAAAACTCAACTGATTCAGCTATGATCATTGACGCAATGGATATTTTGTATACCAATGATGTCGACGGTTTCTGTATCGTATCCAGTGACAGCGATTTTACAAGGCTGGTAAGCAGATTAAGAGAAAGTGGAAAGATGGTCATCGGTATGGGAGAGAATAAGACGCCGGAGCCATTTCGAAAAGCGTGTGATAAATTTACAATCTTAGAAAATCTGATGAGTGAACAGAATCCTGGAACCACAAAGAATGAGACATCACATGACAAACGTAGCAAGGAGAAGATTGAAGATGCGATCATCAAGATGATCATTGAAAACCAGGATATTAACAAGCCGACTGGACTGGGCGAAGTCGGAAGCCGATTGGTAAGTCTGTATCCGGATTTTGATGTACGTAGTTACGGATATAATATGTTGTCCAAATTCCTGGAAGAATTTACAAGGATACAGATGGTAAAGCATGGCAACATTGTGTCTGTTACTTTAAGAGAAGATCAGGATCTGAAGGAAAATATCGACAGCTATGTTGTGCAGATCGTAAAAAAAGCCGGAAAAGCAGGAGTAGAACTCAGTACACTTGGTAATAAAATGTATGAGAAATACAAAGATTTTAAAATTCGCGATTATGGATATTCCCAGTTTAACCAGTATGTGAAGAGTCTGAAACATGTACGGGTAGAGCAGGAAGGAACGATACTGAAGGCCGTGTATAAAGGATAATATGGAAGCTTTTATAGAATACCGGAACAGTAGATGATTTGAAATAAGAGAATAGAAAAAGAGTTACAGCAGAAAGGATATATATGAAAAAAGGACAGGTATACGAAGGAATTATAGAATCCGTGGAATTTCCAAATAAAGGGCGCATATACGTGCCGGAAGAAGACAGATGGGTAGTCGTAAAGAACGGCGTGCCGGGACAGAAAGTAAGATTTTCTGTGAATAAGATCCGGAAAGGAAAGGCAGAGGGACGCCTTTTAGAAGTGGTGGAACCGTCAGCAAGCGAGATCCCGTCAGCCTGTCCACATTTCGGTCAGTGCGGAGGGTGTACGTACCAGAATCTTCCATATGAGGAGCAGCTTGCGATGAAAAATGAGCAGGTGAAAAAGATGATGGATGAAGCGGTAAATGGTGAATATATCTGGGAAGGCATCAAACCAAGTCCGGTCAGATCCGAATACCGTAACAAGATGGAATTCTCATTCGGAGATGAATACAAAGACGGACCGCTGGCACTTGGCATGCACAAAAGAGGAAGTTTTCATGATATTGTTAATGTAACGGATTGTCAGATCGTAGATGAAGATTACAGGAAAATTCTTGCATGTACACTGGAATGTGCCAGAGAATCAGGCCTTCCATATTATCACCGCATGCGTCATGTCGGATATTTCCGCCACCTGCTGGTAAGAAAAGCAGTAAAGACAGGAGAAATCCTGGTGGATCTGGTCACAGCATCCGATACGGCAGAACTCGGAGTTGACCCAGCAGAGGCAATGAAAAAAATCCAGACATTCAAGGATGCATGGCTGGAAAAGATGACAGCAATGAACTTTGATGGAACATTGGTCGGAATCCTGCATACAAAGAACGACAGCCTTGCAGATGTCGTAAAAGACGAAGGAACAGAAGTCCTGTTCGGACAGGATTATTTCTACGAGGAATTACTTGGATTAAAATTCAAGATCACACCATTCTCATTCTTCCAGACTAATTCGCTGGGAGCGGAAGTCTTGTATGAGACAGCCAGAGAATACATCGGAGATACGAATGAAAAAGTTGTCTTCGATCTGTACAGCGGAACAGGAACGATCGCACAGATCCTCGCACCGGTTGCGAAGAAAGTGGTTGGTGTGGAGATTGTAGAAGAAGCGGTAGAGGCAGCAAAAGAAAATGCGAAGTTAAATAATCTGGACAATTGTACATTCTGGGCAGGCGATGTATTGAAAGTCATTGATGAACTGGGGGAAGTTCCGGATCTGATCATGCTCGATCCGCCGAGAGACGGTGTGAATCCGAAGGCACTTATGAAGATCCTGAATTTCGGAGTGGAGCGTCTGGTATATATTGCATGTAAACCGACCAGCCTGGCACGTGATCTGGAGATGATACAGGGGCGTGGATATAAGGTAGAGAAGATCAGCGGGGTGGATTTGTTCCCGGGAACTTATCATGTGGAGACGGTCTGTTTGCTGTCAAGAAAAGATAAATAATAGCTGAAAAGCGGCGTATTTCCGGGCTTTTTGTAAGGTCAGCATTATCAAAGAAGCCTTGCGGAAAGCTCGGTTTTCTTGTATGGGAACATATCTACTTTGTAGCTCAACCAGAGAAAAAGTCGATGACCGAAAAAATGCGGTAGGGTTTAGGCTGTGGATTAGATGTCGTGGGTTGAGCGATTTGATTATATTGTGGCAAACCCTCCATTCTCTCTTAAAAACTGGTCCGATGGATTAAAAGAGTTTGGGCGATTTTATGGATATGGGGATAGACCACCTGAAAAGAATGGTGATTACGCTTGGTTAATGCATATTTTGAAAACCCTGAAGTCTACTGGTAAAGCAGCAGTAATTCTTCCTCATGGAGTATTGTTTAGAGGAAATGCTGAAGCAACTATCAGACAGACAATTGTTGATAAAGGCTGGATTAAAGGAATTATCAGCTTGCCTCCGAACTTATTTTACGGAACGGGTATTCCTGCTTGCATTCTCGTAATTGATAAAGAAGGTGCGGAAAACCGCGCTGGTATATTTATGATTGATCCTCGTGTGCTTATCGTTACAGACCGAGACGAGCTGGATGAACAGATTGAAAAAACTTATATCGGTGTTGATGAAAAAATAACCAGAACAAAGAGCTGTGATGATTTGCTTCAGAAATTAAATTCTTATGATGATTCATTGTTGTGTTCATTGGTGCATAAGTTTGGCCGTCGTGGTGGTGAAGCCACAGAATCTGATTATGATAAGTATATTGATGAGTTGAAAAAAGCACTCCCTGCAGATTTTAAGGCAAAGGGTAAAATTTTTGTATTTGTAGATGAGTGTCACAGAACTCAGTCTGGTAAATTACATGCAGCAATGCAGGCGATTATGCCAAATGCAATCTTTATTGGTTTTACCGGAACACCGTTATTAAAGAAAGATAAGAAAACAAGTATTGAAGTGTTTGGAACATACATCCACAGCTATAAGTACAATGAGGCTGTACGTGATGGAGTTGTTCTTGACTTAAGATATGAATACAGAGATATACCACAGGACATTACAGCACATGACAGAATTGACCAGTGGTTTGATGTTAAGACTCGTACACTCTCAACCAGAGCTAAAGCTAAGTTGAAAGAAAAATGGGCCAGCATGCAGAAGATTTATAGTTCCCGTTCAAGACTGGAGCGAGTAGCTTGGGATATTATTCAGGACTTTGATTTGAAGCCTCGTTTAATGGACGGAAATGGAAATGCAATTCTTGTTGCTGATTCTATTTATACAGCTTGTAAATATTATGAAATTTTCCAGCAGCGTGGTTTTAAGAAATGCGCAATTATCTCTTCTTATACACCACAGGCTGGTGACCTCAGAACAGACACTGTAAGTGCTGATGACGAAACAGAGACTTTTGAAAAATACGAGATTTATCTTCGCATGTTAGGCTTTGACCCTGACAACCTTCCGGAGAAAGTTTCAATTCAGAAGAAAGTGGAAGATTTTGAGAAAGAGGTAAAGGAAAAGTTTGTCAATGAACCTGCAAATATGAAGTTGCTTATTGTAGTTGATAAGCTTCTCACAGGATTTGATGCACCTCCTTGTACATATCTTTATATTGATAAGAGCATGCAAGACCACGGTTTATTTCAAGCGATCTGTCGTGTAAATAGACTGGATGGTGATACCAAGGAATTTGGTTATATTGTGGATTACAAGCAGCTTTTTGGAAATTTAAAAAATGCTATGGATAAGTACACATCTGGAGCATTTGAGAACTATGCCCCTGAAGATGTAGATGGACTTCTTAAAGACAGAGGTGATGAGGCTATTAAACATTTCAAAGATATTTACGAAGATCTAGAAGAATTATGCGAGGGTGTCGAAGCCCCGAGAGAAGATTTGCAGTATCTTCACTATTTCTGCGGCGTTTCCGGCATGAGCGAAGACATGGATGAAATCTATGCTCGCCTTAGAGAAAAATTATATAAGCTTGTTAGTAGTTTAGTTCGTGCTTTTGCAGAAGCTAAACAATACATGGTTGACGAATGCACAGCAGCGGAAATGAATGATTATGAGAATAAAGCTCATTTCTATATTGAACTTAAACAGACTATTGGAAACAAGAGTGGTGACTTCTTAGATTTTAAGGCATATGAACCGGATATGCGAAAGCTTATTGATAATTACATCATGGCTTCTGATAGTATCAAAATTGGTGAATTTGATGACCTAACGCTTCTCGATTTCGTAATGGATCAAGGTGAAACGATGACCGGAGAAGATACGCCTTCTGGTCAGAAAGAAGGTGCGGCGGAAGCAATTGAAAACAATATTCGTCGTAAAATGGTAGAAAAGGTAACTGTAAATCCAAAATACTATGAAAAGATGTCAGCGATTTTGGATAAACTGATTCAAGATAGACAGAAGGGCGTTTTGTCCTATAAGGAACTTCTTGATGAATATATTAAACTCGCAAAGAATGTTGACCATCCGGAAGAAAATGAAGACTATCCTGAAAGCGTGAGACATAGTAAGGCCATGCAAGCATTATATGATAATGTTGGCGGGGATGAAGTGTTGGCTATTGAACTTCATAAAGCTGTTATGGATAGTAAGATGAGTGGTTTTCGTGGGGATTCAATTAAAGAAAGAAGAATCAAGAGAGCATTGTTTGCAATTCTCAATGATGATACAGAGGTGGAACGTCTGTACAAGATTATTGAGAAGCAGGAGGAATATTAATAGATGAGAATTGTGATTTCGGGCATACCGATTGATATTCAAAAAAAGAATATTAAGAACATGCACCTTCAGATAAAACCGCCTGATGGACATGTTGTTATTTCGGCACCATTATCAATGGATGATAAGGCAATCGAGGTGTATGCTCGAACCAATCTCAGTTGGATAAAAAAACAAATTGAGAAGTTCCAGCAACAACCAAGAAGTGCTAAGCGACAGTATGTTAGCGGTGAAACTATGTACATCTGGGGCAAACAGTATTACTTATCCTTTGTACCAGATGCTCAAAAGAACAGCTTTGAAATTCAAGGAGATAAAGTAATTCTCTCAATGAGAGAAGATAGTACGGTTAAGCAACGAGAAAACTATGTGCGTGAACAGTATCGTAGCTTACTAAAAGTTGAGATAGAAAGACTTCTTCCTAAATGGGAACAAATTACTGAGCTTTATTGTGAGTCATGGCAAACAAAATATATGGTTACGCGTTGGGGAACTTGTAACACTGAAAAAAAGAAGCTGTGGTTTAATCTGCAGTTGGCCCAGAAACCTATTGAATGTTTAGAATATGTTATTTTACATGAATTGATTCATTTGAGGGAACGTACGCATAATTCTACATTCATTGCATATATGGACATGTATATGAAAAACTGGAGAGCAGTACGAAAAGAATTGAATGATTCAAGACTAGACTATTATGATGCTCAGGATGAAAGTCCTTTACAAAAATTAATCGACCGAAGAAGATATGATGAGATTAAAGACGCTGTTCTTGATTATATGACGGAAAAAGTGAAAGAGAATAAAGCTACACTATCAGATATTGAAATCCAAAATGTAATCCATATTGAACAAGTGGATGATGGTGCGATTAGCTTTTCTGTAATCGTAAGTTGTGATATCGAACATTCCATATCTTCAACTGGTAGAGTTTCGTTTACTGAAAAATGGCTTGATGTAAAGTGTAACGTTCTTTTAGGTGTGGAATTAACAGATTTTGAAATTATAAATATTAATGAATGCGAGCAACGGGAAGATTCAGATAATGACAAGTATTCTGGTGAATTAGTACCGATTATTTCCAGAGATGCCTTTGAAAATGAAGCTACAAAATTTTTGGAGAAATATTATCCTTTGGCTTTACAGGAACCGGTATCTGTTCCTATTAGAAAGATTGCAGAGGATATGGGCCTTTCGATTATAGAAGATTCGTTGCTTTCATCAGAACTTGATATTTTTGGTTTGGTTGTTTTTGAAGACGGAAATATTAAGGATAAAAACAAGAATATTGTTATCAGAAATGCCAAACGTGGAACAGTTTTGATAGATCCTCGTGTATATTATGAACGAACATTAGGTACTGTGAACTTTACCATTGCGCATGAGTGCTTCCATTGGTATAGGCATCAACCGTATCATGCTTTGATGAAGATGCTTGGAGCAAATGATGAATTAGGGAAAATAATACAGTGTTCTATAGGTAGCAATGCAAAAGATTCAGAAAAGTGGAAGGCTGTGGATTGGATGGAGTGGCAAGCTAATGGAGTTGCTCCACATATCTTGATGCCAACAAATACAGCAAAAATAAAAATTTCAGAACTCGTAGAAAAATACCATATTCATTTTGATGGTACGGATGGTTATCAAATCGAGGAAATGATTTCAGAATTAGCTGATTTCTACGGATTATCAAAACAGGCGGTTAAGATGCGAATAAGAGAAATGGGCTTTGCAAAAGTTGATGGTGCATTTACATATGTTAATGGACAATATGTTACTCCATTTTCATTTGATGCCTCAGCCTTGACGGATAATCAATCATTCACAATATCATCAGCTGATTTATTTAAGGCGTATTGTTTAAATAAAGACTTTAGAAAAGCCATTGATACAGGAAAGTTTGTTTATGTTGAGGGCCATGTTTGCCTTGATGATGAGAAGTATATCATACATTCAGATGGGCGAGTAAAACTTACACAGTATGCTTTATCTCACATGGATGAATGTTGTCTTGCTTTTGATAAGGGATATAGTTATCAGTCGAAGTATCAGGGACAAAAATACTATGTCCAAATGATGTACAAGACACCGAGTCAGGTGGCAGCACAAGAATACTCATTTGAGATGAATGCTCACAACAGAACATTGTTATCTCAAATTCAGAGAGCAAGTCGAAGTGCTGATGCAATGAGATTGTATCCAGGAGCCTTCTCTGAAACATTGGTACAGCTTATGAAAGAGAAAAAGCTTTCTAATAAGAAATTAGCAGATGCCTCATTGGTGGGTGAACGTACAATACAGAGATTAAGAAATGAGGAAGAATATCCCACAACAGTTCAAACGGTTTTGGGATTGTGTTACGGATTGCAGCTTTCAGTGCCTGAAGCAGAAATGTTAGTTGGGAAAACCGATTTCAATATAAAGCCAACTAATCCACAAAATAATGCTTATAGATGCGTATTAAGCTCATGTGCCGAGAATAGCATATATGAGGTTAATGAGATGTTGGAATCTTGTGGATTTGAGCCACTTGGTAGTTCAAAATTGGGATAATACATAAGGAGGTACTTTATTAAATGCAATACGATTGGATAGATTTTTACACAGAGTTTGCCACTAAGCTTCTTCCTTTCAAAACTGATAGAAAGACTCTTATTCAGAAAATATATGCGGTGTATGACACTGTTGGAATTAGTGTTCCGAAACTTGAAAGTGGTGATGAGATTATTGATATTGATCCGTTCACCATCTTTGGCACATTCAACAAGGGAATAACAAATGCTAATAGAATTGCTATTCTTAACGGGATAGCGTCAGAGTTTGGAATTGCTGCAACTGTGCCGAGCAATTTTGATGGAATTCCGGTCCTTAATAATCTGAAGGCTACGTTTTATGGATTTAAGGATGATAGAAAAGCAAATGATATTGATAACTTGTGGAGTTTGTTTGAGGTAGCTCTTGCATTGGCTGACAATGACACAGAGGATAACCGTCAGAAATTCTCCGAGGCTTATGACAAGGTACATGATCAGCTTTGCATTCGCTGGAATATTACGATGGGCCTTTATTGGATTCGTCCTTATACATTTATCAACTTGGATTCCAGAAACCGCTGGTTTATAGCAGATGTCCAGAATATGCCTGGCGAGTTTGTTGTCGCAGCCGAGAAGAAGCTTAAGAAAGTGCCGTTTGCTGCAGATTATCTTGAAATAAAGGATTTGTGTAAGAAAGCTCTGGATGCAGGTGAATATGAATACAAGAACTTTCCTGATTTATCCTATACGGCCTGGGTGATCTCTGAGCAAGTCAATCAGGAAAAGGCTGCTGAAAAAGGAAAAAAGACTTCGAAAGCGGAATTTCTTAAGTGGTTTATGCCATTGCTACAGGCGTTACGCGATTTAGGAGGATCTGCGACACCGGTAGATGCGAGAAAGAAAATTATAGAAAACGAGCATTTGTCGGATGAGATAGTAAGCGAAACCAGAGGGAAAACGAAGGTTAACAAATTTGAAAATGAAGTTGCTTTCGCCAGAAACTATCTCGTTGGAGCAGGATATATTGACAAAAGCGTAAGAGGCGTGTGGACACTTACTGAAGCAGGCAAGTTAGTGGAATTAACAGCGGAGATGGCATCAGATATTTTCAAAAAAGGTGTCTCTGATGCAAAGAGTAAGAAAACGAATGATAGCGATGCTCTTGCAGATAGTGATGTCGATACGGTTCATTACTGGATTTATGCTCCAGGACAAAACGCTGATAAATGGGAAGAGTGTTATAAGAACGGTTATATGCTACTGGGCTGGGGCGAGATTGGAGATCTTGGAGTATTCAGCTCTAAGGATGAAATGAAACAGCAGATGAAGAAAGAATACGGTGATAGCAGTTCCTATAAGAATTCAGCTCATGCTACTTGGCAGTTTGTACATGATATTAAGATTGGCGACGTGGTATACGTTAAAAAAGGTAATAATGGAATTCTTGGCAAAGGAATTGTTGAGTCTGATTATGAATATGATGCAGATCGCACAGATGAATATTCTAATGTTAGAAAAGTAAATTGGACGAACAAGGGCGATTGGACAATTAATCATCAGTCCCCTCAGAAGACTCTGACCGATATTACGCCATATAGTGACTTCGTACAAGAAATTAAGGCTTTGTTTGAGGAAGACGATATTGCAGATGATGAGCAGGAAATTGCCTATCCGGAGTACACAGCAGAAAATTTCCTGGATGATGTGTACATGTCTGAAGATAATTATACCAGATTAGTTGGCTTACTTAGAAATAAGAAAAATATTATCTTGCAGGGCGCACCAGGAGTAGGAAAAACATATGCTGCTAAGCGCTTGGCCTATTCTATGATGGGTGTAAAAGATGTAGAGCGTGTCATGATGGTACAGTTCCATCAGAGTTATTCCTATGAAGATTTTATTATGGGCTTTCGTCCATCTGCTACAGGATTTGAACTGAAGAAGGGGGCGTTCTACAATTTCTGCAAGAAGGCCGAGGTAGATAGTGATAATGAGTATTTCTTTATCATAGATGAAATCAATCGCGGCAATCTGAGTAAGATCTTTGGCGAGCTGTTTATGCTGATTGAAAATGATAAGAGAGGAAATGCGCTACAGCTTCTGTATTCGGATGAAAAGTTTGCAGTGCCGAAGAATGTCTATATTATTGGCATGATGAATACTGCGGACAGAAGCCTGGCTATGCTGGATTATGCACTTCGTAGAAGGTTTGCTTTCTTTGATATCAAGCCGGGGTTTGAGACTCCGGGGTTCCGTGAGTACCGCATGGCATTAGATAATGAGAAGTTCAACAAACTGATCAGTTGCGTCGAGAGCTTGAATAGAGAGATTTCCGTCGATGAATCTCTGGGCGAAGGGTTCTGTATTGGTCACAGCTACTTCTGTAATTTACAGCCTGATACAATTGACGATAGTTGGCTTTATGGTGTTGTGGAATATGAGTTGATACCTTTATTGAAAGAATACTGGTTTGATGAACCTATGAAGGTGAAAGATTGGAGCGAAAATCTAAGGAGTACGATTAAGTGATACCGATACAAAACATCTACTATATGCTGTCCTATGCATTTCAGGTATTGAATGAGCAAGGTTATAAGAATATAGCCACAGAACAATTTAATAATACTGGCGAGCTGATGGCAGCTATCTTAGAAAAAGGTATCGCGATTCAGCTAAAGAGAGGACTTGGTAAAGAATATATTCTGCAGACGGAGGCGCTCTCTTCTCTGAGAGGAAAGATTGATATTGCAGAGTCCATCAAGACACAGTCGATGTTACGGAAACAGCTAATCTGTACATATGATGAGTTTTCGGTTAACAGCATCATGAATCGGATCATCAAATCTACAGTTGAAATTCTCCTTCGTTCGAATATATCGAAACAGCGCAAGAAAAATCTTAGAAAGTTAATGGTGTATTTCAGCGAGGTGGATTTTATTGATTTGTATACGGTAAATTGGAATGTTCAGTACAATCGAAATAACCAGACTTATCGTATGCTAATTTCGATATGCTACCTGGTAGTAAAGGGTCTATTGCAAACACAATCGAATGGGCATACCAAGTTGATGGACTTTCTAGACGAGCAGCGAATGTGTCGATTGTATGAGAAGTTTATCCTGGAATATTATAGGAGAGAGTTTAAAAATCAGATTACCGCAAATGCATCACAGATTCCTTGGCAGCTGGACAATGAAGAAAACTCTATGTTGCCTGTGATGCAAAGTGACATCATGCTCCAAAGTGGTGAGAAAGTTCTTATTATTGACGCAAAGTATTATGAGCACAGCACACAGGTGCAGTTTGACAAGCATACACTTCATTCAGGCAATCTTTATCAGATTTTTACTTATGTGAAAAACAAGGAATATGAACTGAGAGAGAAGGATCACACGGTTTCGGGAATGCTTTTGTATGTCAAGACTGATGAAGCGATATATCCGAATAATGTGTATCAGATGAGTGGAAACCAGATTACTGTCAGGACTCTGGATTTGAATTTACCATTTGATGAAATAGCAGGACAGCTAAATACAATAGCAAAAACGCATTTCGATTTATAAAGGAGGCCTCCTATTTGAAAAAGAAAAAAGATGAAATAACCATCCGTTCCAGTGCAGCAGAATACTTGACCTATGTTGCCTCTGTCGGCGATCAGCAGGACAGTATTGAGATGCGCTATGAGGATGAGAATATATGGCTGACACAGAAGATGATGGCAACATTGTACGATGTCGGCACTAACACTATAAATTATCATATTAAGAAAATTTTTGAGGACAGTGAGTTACAAGAGGATTCAGTTATTCGAAAATTTCGAATAACTGCCGCCGACGGAAAAAGCTACAGCACAAATCACTATTCCTTAGAGATGATCATTGCAGTAGGATTTAAGGTAAATTCTGAGCGTGCGGTGCAGTTTCGTAAATGGGTCAATCAAATTGCAAAGGACTATACCATCAAAGGCTGGGTTATGGATGACGAGCGTCTCAAACGCGGAACTTATCTGACAGAAAAGTATTTTGATGAGCAGTTAGAACGAATTCGTGAAATTTTCCAATAAACAGAATATTAATTGGAATGATGTAGAGGATTACTTGGGAAAATATGTAGGAGAATTGATTGAAATAGCAGAGACAAGAGACATTATTTATATTGGAAACAAATTTCCGGATGAATATGGCGGTTCTAGTTATACAAGAAAAACAAAGGGCGCAAGAGCAAAAGCAAAGGCAAATGCGGCACAGGGAATCCGAGAAATGGTTGAGATAGCTACTGATAAAGTATATCGGGAAAATCATAAGGAAAAGCATTCCGAGGATGCTCACAATGGATGGTTTTATTATGTGACAAGATTTGCAATTCCATTATATAACAATGAGAAAAAGACCGGAGAATATAATGTTTATTCTGCGTGTCTGGTTGTAAACCACGCAGCTAATGGAAAAATGTATCTGTATGATGTAGTGGGCATAAAAAAAGAAGCGAGTAACCCACTCAAGACTATCAAGTAGTCAAGTGGTACAAAACCGCTTCTGAATACATATTATCATTGAGATGTGGAAAAGTCAACAGTTTGTTTAGAAGCTGGCTGATCTTTTTTGGATTCTTTTTTCTGATATGAATTATTGGAGCGATGTGATTGCGAAAGGTTGCAAGATAAATGTATATTAATACCATTATCAGTAAAAAGGCTGCATCTGATGTAAAAACGATAGCCATCGCAAAGAAACCAATCATAATAAAAGGAACTGGGCTACAGAAAATGTATTGTATGTAGCCATATATAGCTATAATCATATAAAATTGAATATACACAATGAAAGAAGCAGATATGTGGTAATATTCCATGTGTCTGCTTTTTTGTTGCCCAGCATACGACAAAAAGGCAGCAACAAGTCTTAGCGAAGCTTGCTCTATGCAGTCATATATACCACACCGCAGGGATGTAACAGCAGGGTATTAGGGGCAGCCGCCACTAACGAGATGGGTTTTTGTAACACGAAAACCGTATCTCGCCTACTATGTTACAGGAATTTCCAAAGCAGCGGAAGTGGATATACGAAAGACCGACAGAGTGACTATCACAGCAAAACAGATAAGAAGAATTACACGAGAGGAGGGATGCGTATGGGCAGACCAAAGAGCAGACAGGCACCAAGAACGACAATGAGCATCCGGGTATCGGAGCGTGAGCGTAGAGAGATAGAGGAGAAAGCAGCGGCTACAGGAATGACACCATCTGCCTATATCCGTACGATGGCATTGGATGGTGGAAATGTGGATATGACCAGTCATGAGGACAGGCAGAAGCTGATGTATGAGCTATCTACAATCGGCAACAATATCAACCAGATAGCACGAATGGCAAATACGAATGTATTTATCTCAAAGTCAGATGTGCAGGAGGTAAATGAGCAGCTGAAACAGATACAGCGACTTCTATTGCAGTATATAAGAAACAGGTAACAGATAACAGATGTGCCTGGCATCTATCCATCAGAGAATGCGGCATAAGTGATGAAGAATATGCCAGATTAGTGTTGGAAGCGGCAGAATAAAAATATGGTAGTCATTAGGTGCCCCTTTTGACTACCGTTTTTTTGTTAAAAAATAAAGAGGAGCCGGATCACTCCGACTCCTCCAAGTATGTGTCCGCAAACACATACCCCAATTGCTATCTATAATATACTATAGACAGGTAAAATATGCAAGCATTATATGGAATTTTTCAAGATGTGAAAATGAAGAGTAATCGAAGAAAAATCGAGAGAGGGTTAGGGATACTTCCCTATGGAAATTCAACTACACAGACGATAGGAAAGTGTGGGGGATTTCGCCTGTGTCATGACACAGGCAGTGCTTGCTAAGGTTGTTTTTGGCACTCCTGGAGGGTGTGCCGGATGTTTTATTAGTTTAGAAAAAGTAAATAAAGACTTGACGTTTAAATCTTACACGCGTAAGATATGAGGTGATATCAATTTCAAATTTTAAAATGGAATGGAGGAAGGTACATGAAAATACAGAGAAAAATATGGAACTATATATTGATATTTGTACTTGGTATGATGGGCATGATTACAATTATCTTCTTTTTAGTTGAGAAATTGCTGGGGGACGGGAGATGTTATATACCGCAGAGTGCAATTATGATTGCTTTGATGTTATGCGTGTTTTGGCAGATAGCATTGATAACAGTGGCATGTCTGTTAGGAAGGCGGATTAAAAAGATTTTTCATGGTGTAGTCAAAATGATGATGACGATAGTAACCGTTTCCGGTACTCTTTGTCTTGTTTTGTTTCTCGCATGGAATTGGTTGATATATAATTTTAAGTTTGATGAAAAAGTAGAGCAATATGATGAACATATCGCTTTATATGTGAATAATACATTTGTAAGAACCAGATTTAGA